>Ga0209347_1000064_pt1 | contig 306882 bp, 263 predicted proteins | sample AutmiccommuBRH23_FD_187382 | JGI IMG/M metagenome (GOLD analysis project Ga0209347, IMG submission 187382) | Deep subsurface microbial communities from Mt. Terri, Switzerland - Autotrophic microbial communities BRH/23 (SPAdes) (version 2) | ecosystem: Environmental > Aquatic > Deep subsurface... | reverse complement strand
AGCCAAAACAATCGCCCAATTCCACACACGGAAAACAGGCAAAATACTGTCGCGGGATGGAGCAGCCCGGTAGCTCGTCAGGCTCATAACCTGAAGGTCGTAGGTTCAAATCCTACTCCCGCAACCACCGTTTCCGACCCAGCCCGTGCAAAAAGCGCGGGCTTTGTCGTTTCTGCATCCCCCAAAGACAAAATCCCCGCCAATTCTCCCGCAAGTTCAATGCGATGCCCGTTCAGCGCGTCAGAGGCAGGCACCATCCGGATCTCGGAAATCAACCCGCGCAGAGCTTCCGTCGCCTCCATCTTGAGACCGGGGTCTTGCAATGCCGATGACAGGTTGCGAATCTTGCTCCGGTAGAGGTCCGACAAGCTCGGATGCAGTCGCAGGGCAGGGGGCTCGGGGCTTTGCTCCAGAGAGCGTTGCAACGTGGCTTTCTCCGCCTCCAGCTCGGCCATCCGGTCCTTCATGCGCGGCTGATACATCCCGTCCTCGATGGCTGCCAGAATGCCCCTGATCTTCTTGTCGATCTGGCCGAGGTCGCGGCGGGCCTTTTCCCTGGCGGCATCCGCGCCGGCGGCTTCCGCATTGAAGGCGCGCCGGTAGTCCTCGACGAAGGTTGCAATCAACTCAGGGTGCAACAGGCTGTCGCGCAGGCCTGTCAAAACGCGGTCCTCGACCACTTCGCGCTCGATCGTGGCGCGGTTGGTGCAAATCGCCTCGCCCTTGTTGCGGGCCCCGGCGCAGCCGTAGCGGGTCTTGTTGATCAAAGTATAGCTCGCCCCGCAGCAACCGCAGACCAACAGACCAGAAAACAGATAATTGGGCCGCCGCGCATTCTCGGGCCGGGTATTCCCGCCCTTGACGCCGGCCGGGTTCATATCCTCGCGGATGGCGGCCTGCCGCGCCTTGACCCGCTGCCACAGCGCATCGTCGACGATCTGCAAATGGGGGACCGCCTCATTGACCAGCCCCTCTACGTCGTTCAGCCGTGATTGCCGCCTTTGTGTCTCGGGGTTCTTAGCATAGTTGAGCCGGTCCCAGATCAGCCGCCCGATATAAAGCTCGTTGTTCAATATCCCTGTCCCGCGCTTCCAGTTCCCTGAAATCGTCGATGGTCCCCAGGTGCCAGACCCCTTATTACTTCTGGGGCTGGGAATGCCCTCTTCGTTCAGCCGGACCGCAATGGCACGGGCCGAATGCCCGGCATCATACTCGCGAAAAATCCGTGCGACGATTGCCGCCTCCTCTGGAATGATATCGCGCTCGCCGGTGACCGGCGTGCCATCGGCGTTGAACGCGCGGGTCACGCTATAGCCATAGCTGATCCCGCCCGCAGATTTGCCTTTGCGGGCGCGACCCTCCAGCCCCCGGTGGGTCTTTTGGGCGAGGTCTTTGATGAACAGCGCCGACATCGTGCCCTTCAGGCCGATATGGATCTCGCTGATCTCCCCCTCCGCGACCGTCACAACCGGAATGCCAAGATACTTCATCTGTTTGTAGAAGGCGGCGATGTGCTCCTGATCCCGGCTGATCCGGTCGAGGCCTTCGGAAACCACGACATCAACTTTGCCGTTGCGTGCATCCTCGAGCAGGCGCTGATAGCCGGGCCGCATCAGCGAGGCACCGGAAATGCCTGCATCAGAATAGGCCAGCGCCAGCATCCAACCCCGATCGGTGATCAGCCGCTGGCAAACGCGCTGCTGATCCTCGATCGAGGCATTGGACTGCAGGTCGGTGGAATACCGGGCATAGGTGGCCGCGCGGAGGGTCTTTGGGGGCATCAGTTTAGTCCTCCGCTTTGGCGCGTTGATCTGCGATATCCGCTAGTGCTGCCTGCCGTGCCAACAAGCGCACGAGCTGAACAAGGCAAGCATGCGGGGCACTTTGGGGCGTGGCAATAGGGTCGTTCGGAGGGGGCGTGGCGGACGATGATCTGGCACCCGGTGGCAATGCCATTGCTGGCAGCCCCGCCTTTTGCGCATATCTCTTCCGGTCCCGTGCCATTGGCCGAGTGCTCCTGCCCGTCCTGAATCTGGCTCAGGCGGGCTGTATTGATGTTGATCTGACCGGGTGTTGGGCCGGCGGTATGATGATCAATATAGAGCATGGCGGGCCTCAGGGATTGGCGGAAAGGGCATCAGATTGGGGTCGAATTTCCGAATAGTGTGGATAACCAATGGGTTGGAAAAACTATTGCAAATACTTCGCGATGAAAGCACAGCGATAAAATAACCAAAAAAATGAGAACATTGAAAAACTGAAAAACCAACATCTTCCTTCCGTTGAAAAAATCAAAAAAAGAATCACCTCATCTCCGTCCCTTCGAAAAAACCAAAAAACGCTGCCCTGGGAAAAACAAAAAGGCAAAAACCTCCAAGGAAACGGACCGGAACTGCGCTGAGGTGGGAACGTTTTGCGTCACAAAGACATTCGACATCATGTTCGCCCCTTTCCGCACAGCCTATTCCAAGCTGGCGAAAATCACTCTCCGAAATACCGGCCATCTTTGATTCAGGAAGTTCGTCCTCCCCTCGAAAATCCATGACCGCCGCGAATTGGGTTCGACGCCCAGAACGTGGCCAAAGCTGAGGGGAGGGGATCAAGCAGCACATGGTATCATGCCCCGTCCTTCATGCGCTCCAGATCGAGAATTCCACGCCGCAGCTGTTCCGCCTCATCGCCCGGGTCCACTTGCCCTGGATAGCCAAGCGAGACATTGCGGATCCGGGTTCGCCCTTGGGTTAATCCGGCGGCATGGTGCGTATGTCCGAAGAGCCAGGCATCGGGCTGGTATCGTTTAATCAGGCCGCGCAGGTCCGAGCCGTAGACCCCATCGAGATCACCGTGCGTCTCACCGATCAGATCGGGGTGGGGGCAATGATGGGTCACAACGACCGTCTGCCCCTCGAAAGGAGTGGACAGCTGGGTCTCGATCCAGGCCCGATGATCGGCGTGCAGGAACGCCGTATCGCTCGGGCGAATACGCCCATGTCCGGTCGCCGCCATGCGGATGTAGCGATAGTCGTTCATCGCGTCCCGCGCGCGGATCATCGCGAGGTCCGGATCACCCGCCACCGCGAAATCCGTCCAGAGCGTGCAGCATAGAAAGCGGGTGCGTCCGATCACCACCGCGCATTTTTGCACGAAGCGCGCCCCGGCCTCAGTGCAGATGCGGCTCAGCCGGTCGTCACCGTCGAGCACGTGATCATAATAATCGTGGTTGCCGGGAAAGACATGGATGCGGTCTGGCGCGATGTAGCGCCCGATATGTGCCAGAAGCTTGGGCCAGCGCACTTTTGGTTTGTTCGACAAATCGCCCGCGATGATCAAGGCCTCCAGACCGGCCCAAACCTCGGGGTCCAGCGCGGCTAGAGGATCACGTCCAGTTGCCAGCCACATATCGAGATGCAGATCCGCGATGATGAGGATTTTGGTCATGGCCGACCTCCTTGATCGGTGTCGCTGTGGATGGTGTCGGGGCTGGCATCATCGCGTGCCGCATATCTAGCGATGGCAGCCTTGAGCTTGTCGCCCTCCTTAATCAGCTCCTGTTGGGCCGCGTTGCAGGCTCTGGCAATCTGCGCAAGCGCAGTGGGATCGCCCGTGAATTGGGTCCAGCCCAGATAGGCGGCTGAGAGCCAGCCGGTGGCTGTCACGCCGATCACCGGATAAAGCCGATCCTTTATGATGACCTCTGGGAATGCACCGGGCGGGCGGATGCGGATCACGCTGACCGTGAGGCCGGGGCAGGTGATCGGTGGCGGATCATAAGCCAGGCGCGTTAGCGCGTCGAAATAGCTATCGTCATATTTGGCGGTCATTACGAGCATCCTCATTAGTTGGAAAGAAGATCAAGGTGGGCGGAGGTGATCAGACTCTGTATCTTGGTATTCCTTTGGGTGATGGGCGGGGATCTATTGGAGGAATGGGATCAACGGGACTCTGAGTGCATTATGTCAGCCTGCTCCGGGTCTTGACGGTTGCCCTCGGGCATTGCCGAGGCTGTCACTTCGCAGATATCACGCAGATGTGCCGCGATCTGGTCGCTGTTCAGGCTGCGCTCCTGCCACAAGGCGCGCGCCAAGCCCTCCAGCGTGGCGCGGTGCTGCGCCAGGATCACGCCCGCGCGCTTCTCGGCGCGCTCGATGCGTTGGCGCACCCGGCCGCGCAGATGCGCGTTTTGCAGCATCAATGCCTCTGGCGCGTCATGCCAGATCGGGCCTTCGGAGCCGAGGCCGTAAACCGTCTCGATCCCCAGAGCGCACTCGGTGGCCTTGGCCAGATCAGAGGTTGCGGGACCGCCCGCGCCCGCCGAAACCGATCCCAAAACGAGACGCTCGGCTGCGCGCCCGGCGAGGCTATAGGCAATCTCGGCCTCGAGATCCGTGAGCAAGCTTTCCGACCGGACGGGGCTGCGCAGGATCTCGCCGCCCGTTGGCGTGATCTTCAGGCTGGTGATCCGACCGAGGCCAAGGGCGGCACCCACAATGGCGTGACCCGCCTCATGCACGGCGACGCGCCAGATCCGGGCGGGGGTGTCGTTGGCCATGTCGATGTCGAGCTGCGCGTAGAGCATCGCAACGCTCAGTCCCGTTCCCGCATGTCGCGCATCCGAGCGTGCGCCGCGGATGGCCGCGTCGATCTCCGCCGGGCTGCAGCCGACGGATGCACGGGCGAGAGCGGTGAGATCCTCATCGGCGATCTCGTCACGCAGATGGCGGCGCAGAAGGGCGAGCAGGCCCGCAGCATCCGGAAGCGGCACCTTGATCTTGAGATCGAAACGACCGGCGCGCAGGACCGCCGGATCGATGCGGTCGATAAAATTGCATGCGCCCACCACGATCACGCCCTCGTGAAGCGCTATGGCGTTCATCTCACCCAAGAACGCATTGATCACTTGGGTGCGATAGTTGGAATTGTGGGGGTCGCGGCTGGCTCTTGATCCGACGGCATCGATCTCGTCGATGAAGAGAATGCAGGGCGCGCGGCTCCGCGCCTCGGCAAAGGTCTTGCGCATCTCGCGCAGCATATCGCCCAAGTGGCCCGCCGCCTGCCATTCCGCGAAGCTGCCGGTGACGCAAGCAAGGCCCGCGCCGGCGCTCATTGCGCGCGCCAGCCACGTCTTGCCGGTTCCGGGTGGGCCGTAAAACAGGATCGACCGAGAGAGCTCCGACCATGCGACCTGACCGGCTTTCCAAAGCAGAAGATCGGCAACCAGACGCCGCGCCGTCAAAAGGGCAGGGCTGTCGCCGGTCATCTCTTCGAGACGGGGCACATCCTTCTTGTCGGTCTGCGTCATCGCGGCCAGCCGTGCGCTCACGTCTGGCAAGGTGGGGCCGCGCAGGGCGGTGCAGATATGGGCGGTGCTGAGTTTGGCCAGCCGCGCGTCATCCGGCAGGGCCTGCCTGAAGGCCGCTTCATCCGTCAGCGCGACGCCAAGATCGCCCGCCCGCAGCTGTGCCATCAGTATCTCGCGCGACACGGGCGGCAGTCGCAAGAGCGGCAGACCGGCTTGCCGGATATGCTCGGGCAGCGGCGCGCCCAGTGGGCAGAGGATCAGGACCGGCGAAATGAGATCCATCGCCTCCTCTATAAGAACCGCAAATCGTTGGCCCTGCGACGCGCTGACCGCGCCCTCTGAGACGGGCGGTGCAACCACCGTCCACGCCGGATTGGGCACGCAGAATTTGAGCACATCTGTGACAAGTTCCAGATCGCCGATGGCGAAATCCGTGAGGATGGTTACCGCGCGCGCATCCTGCGCGGCTCGCAGAGCGTCCTCAGACCCGAACGCCACCGCCAGCCGCAAGGCGGTCAGCACCTGCCGCGCCGGGACCGGAGCCCAAGGCGCATTGATCGGCTGCTCCAGCTCAGGTTGGCCGTCATTGAAGCGCTGGAAGATCTCACCGAGCGCATCATCCGTGTCACCTTCCTGGTTGTCCGATTGGGCATCGGAGACAAGGTGGCCCCGGCCTGCGTGATGCAGCCGTAGGCGGTCGATCAGGACATGTGCGAACGGCAGCCAGAGGGGCTCTTTGGATGAAGTGATCATATTTGGCTGGGTCATGGCGCAGCTCCCTATTTTATATGCGGCGGCAAAGCCCTTCTGTCTCCGGGCGCGTAACCCGGAGCCAGATGGCTTGTTGGAAAGAGAGGCCCGCTTCAGGCGGCGGTTGCGCTGGCCTCAAGCACGTCGAGCAGGCCGAGGATCACGGGCGTCAGAGACCCGTCATAGATCTCGGTCTTGACCCGGATCTGCCCCCGCCACGCTGCAGGATCGAGGGCTGCAGCGGGATGTGCCTGTTTCAATTCCTTGTGCATGGCCTTCTCGGCGCAAAGCGCGGCATGGCCGGTGGCCATCGGCACGACCCGCAGGATCTGGCAGGGCATCTCGTTGTCGCGCCGCAGCTGATAGGTCAGGCGGCTATCGGGGTCGCGCGAGAAACCGAGCTTCACGACCTCACGGCCAGACGCGAGCGTGAAAGCCATGGCGTAGACATAGCTGGCCGCACCGGGCCAGTCCTTGCCGCAACCGCCGCAGGAAAACCGCCCGCTTTGCATGTTCGCGCGCGCGATCCGCTGGTCGTGGCCACAGGCTGTGTGCGTGTAAATCCGGTAGTTCGGATTGCCCGAAGGATCCGCCGAGGTCAGGTGCCAGCCACGCAGCTCGGCTTCCTTTTGTTCTATCGTCGCGTGACATGTCTCGCACCGAAATCCGGTCACACCTGCGCCGATTCGCCTGACCAGTTCGAATTGGCGGCGCACCTCATGGCCACAGGGCGACAGATAAAACGCATAGTGGCGATGCGAAGGGTCACGCCGCAAAAATGTGAGGCCAGAGGCGACCGCGTTCTTGCGCCAGTCTGCCAGAAGGCACGACTGGCAGAGCGGCTGCGCCGACATCAACGTGAAGAGCCGCACCTTCTGTGTAGCCCCGCAAAGGCGGCAGCGGAGTGCCAGATGCAGGCGGTCGATGATGCGCCCGACGATGTCGAAGCCTTTGGCCTCTGCTGCTGCCACCCATTTGGGCAGAATGGCACCGGGGAAAACGGGATGCGGGATAGCGTCGATGATCAGCGTGGTTGGAGAAATGATTTGCGTGTTCATGAGAACGTCCTTCATTGGGGAAGACACGCGCCGACACATCCCGATCCAGAGGCCGGGTGCGTCTTTGCTGATGGATGCGGTGGGGCTGCCTAGAAAAAGGCGGGCGACAGATCGTCGGCGGGCGCCGATGCGTCGGGCGCGATGGCGCAGTCTGGGCTGTAATCGAAGAGCGGCAAGCGCATCATGGCGTCGATCAGATGCCGTGCCTGAATCAACATCGCGTTGCGGGAATGTGCCGTGGGGCCGAAGCCCGGCACTTGGAACTGCCGGAAAAACACCAGCTTCATCTGCCGATGCAAATACTGCGGGCGTTCCGGGGCACCGTCCTTCAGCATGGCGTCCGCAAGCAATGCCATCCGGCGCAACGGCTGATCCTCGGGACGCTCGACGCGCAACCCGTGGACGTGCCGAAGCAGCTTGTCCAGCCGCGCCCGCGCGACCTGCGCATCACGGTGCCAGGCCACATAGGCCGGGTCGTAGCTGTGACAGATGTCATCAAGATCCCGCTCCGCCTCGATGAAATCCGCGAGGGTCGGCAAAAGCGCTGCGAAGGCGATGGAATACGCTGTGTCATGCGACGGCTCCAAGAAGTCTGCGTTTGTCGCGGCGGTCAAAGGAGTGAGAATGGTCATGCCAGGCCTCCTTCGCTCAGACGGGTGGCATGAGCCCGTGTTGCGATCCGCCCGAAAGTCGACAGGAAACCGACTTCGATGCCTGACCGATGGCGGCGCATCGTCATCATGTCGAAGACGGCCCATTGCAGCACCTGCGGAGTGTTTGCGGCGACCATGTAATCCAATGCGGCCGCCGCATAGCGGGCACCGGTGGCACAATCAGCGCCGTAGTCGCCGGTCGGGGCAACCTGCCAGAAACAGCGCGGCGCAGCCCCTGACGCGCGTTCCACTGTCGTCACGTCACGCACGAAGGGGAGGGAAAGGATCGGGTGAGCGAGATGTTTGGCACCCGGCATGACAGGGGTGTCATCGGCCAAGGCTGCCGCGAACGCCGGCATCGGGCCGGTGACCGCAGCGGTGGAAAAGCCAAGTCCCGCGAGCATTGTGCGGCGTGTCAGGTCTTTCTGCCTGTTGGGCAGCGTGATAGGAACGGCATTAGCCATGTGCGATCTCCTCAATAGATCGGGCTTCGGTTAGGGCGGGTTGGGTGCGTCAACACCTTGCTCGCCCGACCTATTTATGGCACACATAAAGAATGACGTCAATAAGTGTCCCACAAAAAAAGGTTGGCCGCCCAGCGACTGGAAAAACGCCGCGTATTGGGGTCCGTGTTCCTGATGATATACGCGATGCATTAGAGGCGTATGCGATCGACAATTCATCTGGTGAGCCCAATATCTCTGAAGCAATCAGAGATCTGTTGGCAGATGCGCTTCGCGAAAAGGGTTATCTGTCGAAGTGAGCGTGGACACACCAGACGCGGAATGAATATTCCGGTTTGCAAGAGCGATGTTGCGTCAGAGGCTGAACAGCCCACGGTTCATGAAAATCGCCACCGTATTCACTTTGGTGTGCAGGTTCCGCCTTTTGCATGCGCTGGCTAGGAGCTTTTACGGTATCTTCAGTGAGGCACATTATGCACGGACTCGACACAAGCGGCCTAACCGGCTAGTGCCCAATAAGGATTACCAGGTCAAATTTCGCCTCTCGAGGTGTTTGATGCTTTCAGGGCCCTTTGCTTCTGCGGAACACGAACTCCGGTAGAATGGTCTCCCACTCACTGCGCTTTATGTAGGTCTGAAAAGCTTCCTCGTTATCCGACTTGCGCCAGCGGACGACGGCCCCGACCTTGCCAGAGAAGAGGTGTGTGCCGTTAGGCGGTGCCCAGTTTGCCGCCATGCGGCCGAGGACGCGACAATTCGTGTCGAGGAACATCCATTTGCCCTCGCGCCGCTCTAGGGTCACGACATCATCGATCGTGGCCTCGGAAATGGCGGCAAGCGTTTGGCTCGTCTCGGCGAGGCGTCCCGCATAAGAGAGATCGACTGAACTCATGTCTGGCAATTGATATTGGTCGGGCTCGGGCAGGTCGGAAGGGCGAGGCATCTCGACTTTGCGTAAAAGCTCGCTGTTGCTGTCAGCAAGGACGAACGCATGCGCCCCACGTGTCACCACAGCAAGGCTCCGGCGAGCGCGCGTCATTGCGACGTAGAAAAGGCGTCGGGGTGCCTCGCCGTCCTCGCCTTGCGAGATCGCTTGCCAGCCACCGTTGAGGATCACCACATGATCGAATTCCAGGCCCTTGGAGCGGTGAGCCGTGAGCAGCAGAAGCCCGCGCTGCGTTCCTCTGACATCCTGCGCCCATTCGGCAAGCCATTCCAGCGCGTCGGGAACCGGGATCGTCTTGGTGCCAAGTTCGCGGGCCAGGTCCGCGATGCCTTCGGCAATCAGATCAACCCAGCGCGTTTGCTGCTGCTGATTCAGGATGTCGAGGATGTCCTGAATAGTAAGCATCGCCGCGGGCCGACGCCGCAGGCCAGCCACCAAGCTTTGCATCTCGCGGAGGCGCCAGACACTTGGTAGTTTCTCATTGGCCATCTCCACCGGAAGACCTAGTTTTTCGGCGTAAGCCCGCACTGGCCCAAGCCGTCGCCAGTCACGCGAAATGATGGCCGTGCGCGACCAAGAAAAATCCGGGTCCAAACGGGAGAGGCGGACGAGTTCGTCCACAGCTGCTACCCCTTGAGCAACATCATCTCCCGGCACATCAAGGAATTGCGCACGTCCTCGTCCCACCGGGTCGTAGGTCGCCATCACTCCACCACCCGGATGGAGACTGCGCAGTTTGTCAACTGTGATCGGGTGGCCGGCCTTCATGCGCCCCTCAGCAGGCTCAATTACCTGATTTGCGGCATCGATGATAAAGCGGGTCGAGCGGTAATTCTCGGTGAGGAACTTCGGCTTGGCGCGGTAATCCTCTTCGAAGCGACGAATGAACGAGACTGACGCTCCAGTGAAGGCATAAATATTCTGATCGTCGTCCCCAACGGCAAAGAGGCTGAGACGTTGGTCAGGATCATCGAGCGAGCGCCCGGCCACTGCGGCAATCAGAGCATATTCTTCAGGACCGATGTCCTGATATTCGTCGACGAGAATCCACCTGTAGCCTTCGATCAGAGCTTCGCGCTGCGCCTCGGCCTCGGCGCGGCTTAGCCCTTCACCTGTGATCATACGCACGGCTTCACGCAGAATGCCGTCAAAGTCGCGGGTCTCGCTGGACCCGCCGGCAAAGCTTGCCCCTACCAGTCGCATGGCGAGCGCGTGACAAGTTGAAATGGTGACCCGAGCGGCATCCTCGCCTACAAGATGGCGCAGGCGCGCACGGACCTCGGCCGCGGCATGGCGGTTGTATGTTAGAACGAGGATACGCTTCGGGTCCTCGCGCCGGACACGCAGAAGATACGCGATCCGGTGGACCAGCACTCTTGTTTTACCTGATCCGGGACCAGCCAGCACAAGGACGTTGGTTTCCTCTCGATCATCGGCCACGATGTCTTGCTGAGCGGGGTTCCCGAGGTCTTCGACGATCTGCTTCCAGGCACGCCCCGTGGTTTGACGGCGTATCTCGACACTGCGGCCCGGCATCCAGCGGCGCAGGAAGCGATCCTGGTCCAGCGTAAAATAGTCCTTTGTGAGACTTTGTGCCTGATCGATCCGCTCCAGCCCCTTTTCGGCGTAGGCGGCCATGACATGGGTTTGCAGCGTCTGTTCGCGGTAGTGCTCTTGCAGCGGCAGGAAATCCTTGGCTGAGAAAGACGCTCGATCAGGATTCAGATGAATTGTCATTGCCGAGCGGAAGACGGTCAGCCCCTTGCCGAGCGTCAGCACCTGCTGTTCATGAAGCCAAAGGAGTGTGCGCTCCATCAGCTTGGTCATGTCTTTTACGCCCGAAGTCTTGATGATCGCATCACCGTTCAGCTGGGCCAGAAGGTCCCCAAGTGTCGTCTCGACTTGGATATCCTTGCCCTTGGTCCCTGTTGGCACCTTGGCAATAAAAAATTCGAGAAGTTTCTCGGCGGCTGTCCAGCGCAAGGACGCTGTCTGGTCCAGTGTCCGCCACGAGCGCTGCAGGACGATCTCGAGAGTTTTGGAAGAGAGCTTTCTCAGTCGAATGTTGCCTTGTCTGCCATCCTCGTCGCGCCCGTCCCTCTCGATACTGCGCAAAAGGCGTTCGAGAATATGAGGGCCTGCACCGGAATGGCCCATCTCTCTCATTCTCTGGCTGGCAACTGTGAGATCAAGCTGGCCACCGCCACCCGTGTCGGATTCGGGGGCCATCTCTCGCATAGTGCCAATGAGCGCGCCCTCCAGAGACCGCGCCCCCGCGAACCGTTGGCGGGAACCGTTCTCAATCGCGACATGTATTTGGACTGTGATGGCAATATCATTCTTGGCGAGGCCCAGAGTCTCAAGATCTGCCATAGCCTTTGCAAGCTCGCGATGAGTGAGGCCTGCGAGCCCAGTCAATTCGTCGGTCGAGATTCCTTGATCGGCGGGCGTGTTCATCATGTAGCGCACGATGTCCAGAAGCTGCTTGCGCCGTGCGTTGGTGATCTGCGTCTGTTCGAGCCGCGCAGCGGCCTCTTCCAGCGTGCGCACCATCAGCGAAGAAGGAAAAACCTGCACGCGGTTCTCTTCGCGCGAGACGAGGGTCGCCTCTTCCAGCCAAGAAACTGCCGTCTTGACCCGCGTGTCATCTGTGGCGCTGTCGCGGAGAAATTCGCGGTCTTTCTCTTCGCGCACAATTTCTCCGGTGGTCGCGACCACCCTGCCACCATTCCTGCCCTGCTCGTCGATCCGACGCAGCGCCTTGAGGATCGCCCCAATCTCGTGACGCTCGAGGCGTGAACGGGCGGTGAGGGTGAACTGCCGCTCGACGTCATCAGTGTGATACAATAGCACGCAATCGGCAGGCATCCTGTCGCGTCCTGCCCGGCCCGCCTCTTGCAGGTAATTCTCCAGCGACCCCGGTATATCGGCATGGACAACCACTCGGATATCGGGCTTGTCTATCCCCATACCAAAAGCATTTGTGGCCGCAATCACCCGCAAGTCGCCCACGCGGAAGGCTTCCTGCACAAACCGTTTATCATCGACCGTCAGCCCTGCGTGAAAATGGGCTGCGGCCAAGCCCTGGCCCTTTAGGAACGCCGCAACCCGTTCGGTCTCTTTCCGTGTGGCGCAATAGACGACTGCGCCGGAGCGGCCCTCTGGAAGGTGATCCTGTATAGCCGTAAGGATATCTCCGAGTTTACTCTCTTTTCGCGTCGCCAGCACCGAAAACGACAAGTTTGTCCGCGACGAGCCACCGTTGAAGAGGCCCAGTTCGATTCCGAGTTTCTGTTGAAAATGGTCGATTATGTCGCGCACAACCTCGGGCTTGGCCGTGGCTGTCAGGCAGAGGACCGGGGCCGACGGCGCGTCCCCCGAGAACTCGCGGATAAATCGGCTGATGTAGCGATAATCGGGCCGGAAATCGTGCCCCCACTTCGAGACGCAATGCGCCTCGTCCAGCACCCAGAGCCCCACCTCACGCTGCTGCAGGACCGAACGCACCGAGACCGAGCGCAATTGCTCGGGCGATATCAACAGGATTGCCGCCTGACCAAGTCTGACGCGGTCCAGCGCGTCTTGCCGCTCGGGCATCGATAGCATGCCGTTGATTGTCACCGCCGAGGAAATTCCTGTGCGCTCCATGCCTTGGACCTGATCGGCCATCAGGGCAACAAGAGGCGAGATAACCACCGTGAGCGCGCCAGTCTTATCGTAAAGGCTTAATGCGGGGACTTGGTAGCAGACAGATTTTCCTGTGCCAGTGGGCAAGATGCCAAGGACATGGGAATGTGCCATCGACTTTGCAACAATGACTTCTTGCAGTGGGCGTCCTGCGGCATCGGTGGGTTTAGGACGGTAAGCGGGGAACCCGAACCACTTCCGCAACGCTCCTTTGGGGTCGTTCATCGTGGCGCACCAGGTGCAAGAGGGCTTGCCACAGTTCGTGTCACGCAACTGTCGAACGATCAGCGCTGCCTGCGGAAACGAGGCCCTGACCCAAGGAGGCATGACTGATTCCCCGCCTGAGACAGAGATCCATGCCAAAGCATATGCCATCGGCCAAGCCATCCGGGGATCCTTGAGCGCATCCAGCGCAGCACCAACCTGTGCGCCGCAAGCCCGAGCCTCCAATAGCTTACGGATCGCGTCAAAAGCTGTGTCCGGGTCCGGCGCGTTCGCATTGCGGATGTATTGAAAGACCGCATCGAAGCCATCAGAGCGATCTGTTCGCGTGACAAGGTGGTGCCACGCGAGCAGTAGATCGGGCGATTGCCCTTTTAAAGCCTCGATCTGGTTACTCAAAACCTCGAATACCAGACGGGCATCAAGCTCGGGGTCGTTTACATGTCCCGTATGCAAGCGCCCGTCTTTGTAATGCTTGACCAAGTGATGGTAGGGGTTGCGCGGAAACGCCAAGGGGTTCAGCCAAAGCGTGTCTATGGGCGCCATCATTTTGTCGCGAAGCCTGGGTCGCGACGCCACTAAGTGCTCAATGTCATGACGCAGAATGTTGTGGCCGATGATGTAGCTGGTCGTCTTCAGGGCCGCTTCCAGCCCGTCGAGCGATTGCTGGAGCCTGCCTGCACCTGCCACGATCGCGGGGCCTGAGCCGTGGCGAACAGCGGCCAATTCGAAGATCTCTGCTTTCTTGGGATCAACCTCCAGATCAACTGACAGGCACCGCTCCAGAAAGGGCGGCTGCTCGACGGCCTTTAGACCCAAGAAGCTACGAAAAGGCATATAATCCAGTCACATAATCCGCAGATTGTTCCAGTGTTAAGGCACCTCTTAACGCCCGGCAATACAATTGCCTCCTCCGGAGCTTGCGATGCAACAGCCACCGGACCTTTGAACAGTGTCTGCGTCGTCGATGACGCGCGTAGAATAACAACTGCTCCGGCCAAAGGCGCAGATGAGCTCCGCCGCGGACCTCGCTACATTATTGCTGAAAGCACTCAGCGATCGTGACCAGATGCCCCAATGCGATTAGTTTATTTGCCGAGGATAAACTCAGCCTCCCGCCTTTTAATCCGGATTCTGCGCCCTGCGACTTTCTCAAAAACTATCCGCCAGAGAGCATCACCCTGTGCTGATGGCCCTTCAGCCTAGCACCCAACCCGCTCGTCTGGTTTGCAGTTCTTCTGCAGCAACCCTACGTCACCTTAGCCGATGTCATACCTATAGCCTTCGCCTGATCTACTTCTGGTCCTCACCCGTCGTTCTTTGAAGAAGTGTCGCAGGCTCGACGTCCAGTGCGTCTGCAAGCCGCGCCACAACATCTATTGTGGGGTTATAAACGTTCCGCTCCAGAGCGCTGATGTAGGTTCGGTCGAGCTCGGCGCGATGCGCAAGCTCTTCCTGTGACAGCCCCTTGTCACGGCGGACTGCCCGCAGGTTTCGCGCGAATATCTCTCGAATGTTCATCCGACAGAACTTTGCGGGTTGTAGAGTATACAGCCACGGAGTATACTCTACAAAATGGTAAGTTGCCTTAGGGGTGTTGCCGGGGCCGTAGCCCTATGCGCAGCCTGTCATGAGGATGACGTGCTGAGTGAGGGTCGTGGTGAAATGGTAAAAATCGTTAATCTTGTGCTGATCGTTGCTGGTTTGGCCGTCCCCTTGGGGGCGGCCGCCCATGCGCGCCCGGTGAAATGCCTGCTTGAGGTGAATGGGACGAGTTATATCGACGGAGCCTGTGATTTTCGCCCGCTGAGCGATGGAACCGGCAGTTTTCAGATTACCGGCCCGAAGGGCACCTACTTCGCATATCTTCTTGTGGACGGTGTAGATCGCGCCACAGCGCATTGGAACGAGGAGCCCGGCGCGTCGCATGCGCATACACCGCTTGGCGCCCTGACCCGGGATGGGCCCTGCTGGATCAATGAGACGACAAAGCTGTGCGCCATGTCGGAGCCGTAGCCTCAATATCCGCACCGATCCGCAGATCGCAACCCTAACCACCACCTGAGACCAACCGGCCGATGGCCCTGAATTCCGCGCCTTCGCGCGCACGAACCTGTTTTTCTACGAGGTATTGCATGAACACCAAAGCGCGTTTCGATCAAGGATATGATGTGCAGCATGACGGTGACCGGCAGATTGTCACCTGGCAGGGCGATGGCCTGTCTTGGGTGGCCTATGTGATCCTGCCCCTAGGCCTGCTTGGCCTGTTGCCGCTGTCCTTGACGGCGTTCTGGTTCGTCCCTGTTATCTTGATCGGCGGGCTGTCTTTCCTTGTCTATCTGTCGTTTCAGTCGCAGAGCCTCACTTTGACACCGACCGTCATCATCAAGGGCGGTCAGGAATATGACTTGGCGAAAATCTCCGAGTTTCTGATCGACAATCCGATGGACAAGGAGGTCTCGGTTGTCGCCCCGCCGGGGATGATTATCGGCGGAACCGGTATTGCTGGTGCGTCACTGGCCGCGACCGGTCTGATGGCGAATGCTGCCAGTTCCGCCGTTCTTGCCGGGAGTATGGCGATCTCGCGCGCAGCCGCGAAACGTCGGTTCCGGGTTCGGATGCGCTATGGCGCACGGGTGGTTACGCTGGCGCGCAACCTCAAACAGGACCGCGCCATTGCGTTGTTCGATCTGCTGACACGCACGTAGCCATCAGCGCGGTTGTGGCAAGGATGCTGCCTTCCAAGTCCTTGTCGCCACCCCGCCCGATTACTCGATTGAATTCCCCCTATTGAAAGGACCACGCCCATGACCGCAGTAATTTCCCCATCCAAGATGGGATGCAAATCGCGTCTCTTTCCGCTGGCCCTCCTGTCGGCAATGGTTGCGACGCCAGCATTGGCGTTTGACCTCACGCCCACCATTGATCCGCAAGAGGTGAGCGTCGACCACCCGTATCAGATCATCGGTCTTGCACCCGGAGCCAGCTATGCCGAGATCGCCGCGGCAGCCAGTGAGCGGGGCATTCCGCTCTATGAACAGCGTGGCGTCATGACCATCAACCATCCGGATGCCAAGATTGGTCTGGATGTGGCCTATGGCTTTCAGACGACCGGTTATGACAACCCCTATGTTTACCAGAACGAGACCGAATACGAATTCATGCAGGGCTTCTTGTCTACGGATGCCACGGGCAATGTTGCCGTGTCTGTGTCGCGCAGTCTGGGGATCCCCTTGCCGAAGGCGCCCAGTCTGGAAGCGGTGCGCAAGCAGGTGATCGACCAGTTTGGGGAGCCAACGCTGGTTGACAAGGATTTGGGCTTTAATCGGGCCATCTGGATTCACGATGTCGACGGGGCGAAAATCGCGCCGGGCACTATAGATGCAATGCCCGAGAATTGTGGCGGGCATGCACAATTTACACTCGTGGACCCCGCGACTGTCGAAACTGGATGCTCGGTCACTTATGAAGTCGCGTTCAAGCAAATGCAGTCCCATACCCTGATCCGGTTCACCATTGTCGACTACCTCCTGCGCGACACCGACCGTGTCGAGGCCGCGCGGCAGATCAATGCGGAGATCGCGGGGATTGGCGATGATGAGGCGTCGGATCTCGACCTCTGATGGGGGTGGCTGGAGCGACGACCGCGACAGATCTCTGATGGTGTGACATCTGTCTGCCGGAGGGCGTCCAAATCGGGCTGAACACCGATCGGATACGGCGAGGTTTTCCATCGCGTTTGGCTCGCTTGCCTAGCATTCCCTAGCTGCACTATGCGTTGGAAATATGTGGGGGCGCGGCATTCATTGTCCGCGCCCCAAATATTTCAGTAGTATGAAGGCCCCAGCTGCCATTGATTAACTTTCGCCCGGCTCTGTCGTCGGCGTTTCGTCACCCATCCGGCGCAACAAGGCCGTGTTATCCTCGAATTCATCATCGTCGGTGATATCGCGAAACACGAGCGTCGTTTTCGGCGTCTCGACGGCATCCACTTTTTGTTCGGTCGGTGCGATGTCCATCACGGGTGCCGGACTGGCCGCAATGACTTCGGGAACCGGTTTGATCGGTTTCGGTTTCGCGGCCTCGATGTCTGCCATCGCCTGACGCCAGTATGTGCCGATAGTTGCCGCACTGATGAGGATACTGCGTGCTTTAAATGCGGCTTCAATTCCTTTGAAGCTCACCTTTCTCGCCCGTGCATCCGTGATTTCGGGCAGCAGGAGAATGACCGCCTGCCGTTTCGTAATGGCTTCTGTCGACTCCGTGCCGATCTTTGCGATGTCCTTTCTCAGCTGTGCAATCAGGTTGGGGGTGATGATGATTTCTGCGGTCGCGGACTTAGTTGCTTTGATGGATGCAGGGTTGGAGACGTTGGTATCTTGGGAGGAGGTGTTGATGTTCATGGCGTTTCCTTTTGATGCGCCACCTCCAAATACGAATGTCTGATTGAAAAGCGATAGCCTGGTTCTGACTGTCCACAGGATTCGACAACCGAAGCCGCCGGAGTGATAGATCGACGGCAGGAACGAGATCAAAAGTCATCTGAGCCGATCGTCTTTGTTCAAACCAAATCCGAAATGCACGATCGAATGTGTCGCGGAAATTTGTGGCTTCAGTCGTTGGAGTATCTTTTGCGGCCTTAGTCTAATTTGCCGCCTCCCTGTTCCGGCAAGAGCGGATGCGTTGAAATCCCTCTGAAACCCTCATTTTCGGATGCTTAACCCTATATTGTCGGAGGCCAAAACGGTGCCACTATGTTTTACGGATCATTCTGGATGCCTGCTAAACGGATTTTTTCCGATATAGGTGGCGGCACATTTCAGATACGTTTCGCATATTGAAAGGTGAGCGATCTATGAGGAAGCGTCTGGCCGATTTCGGAGGACGCCGTATCGCCGCATGGCTGCCTGAAGCGGATACCGCACAGGGACCGAACGCCATACAGGTCATGGACTTGCGCGGGCCGCGACCGCCATCAACTTCGAAACGGGATAACGTTATCGCCAGACGAAATCGGATCAAGAACGAGTGCTGCATCCCAAAGTGGCGTCTTGTGATAGACACGCTCGTCCAACCCGAAACCACCTTCGTATCGCAAAAGGCCTACCCAACAAAGCGGACGCAAGACAGCGAGCGACAGTCCACTTGCCGGGCCGCCCCAACCGGGGGCGACTTCGCCGTAAAGGATCCTCGCATAATTGGGGGCCGTAATGCCGTCGCCGATCTCGTGGTTGAGGATGTTCAGGAAGAGATCCCAACTGCCCATGGGCGCTTCGGATCGCATGCCGTCAGCATGATCAAACCGGAACAGAAAGGCAGGAACAACTTCCATGAATGCCTTGTCTGCAGACATGGCCAGCGATTTCCCAGTTTTGCTAAGCCGGTAGGTCGCTTTGTGTTTCCGGCCCCATTTCAGACCATCCATCAGCGCATGCAGATATTCAAGCGGGGCCACGTCGTATTCGTTCAGCACCTTGTTGACGGAATACAGCTTCTCTTCTGTCCAGCCAGGAAACGCGATCTGTGCAACCGCCCACTCGATGAACCGACGGTTCCATGCGCCCGATTTGGTAAGGCCAATCTCGCTACGCTCAGCCATATAGTCCGCCGCAGCCATGAAGGCCCGCGTCATGGGCGAATGCGGCAGGATCAGATCATTGGGCGGAGTCTGGAAGGTGATCATGAGAGGGCCACCTCGATGACACGTGAGTGGTAGTGGCGCGCAGTTTAGCATTGCTGTCAGGGCGTCTGACAAGCCCTGCTTGGACGCCGTCTTGTGCCTTGGACGTCATTGGGATGCTCTTCGTGCGTGCCGATCTTGCATGTCGCTCTCCCTTTCATAATTCAGATGAACCCGGGGCAGAGCCCGTTTCTTACGGGGGTGATATACAGCAATGTTGTCCGCAAAGATCACCGATCACAGCATGCTGATCAACGTATCCACAGTGACCGCCGTCCCAACCCCGATACACGCCAGTTCCAGATGTGACCGCATCTGCGCGGGGGACATGGCCTCGCCTTGTTGAACTGCAGATGTAGCTCAGCCTCACACAGCAGATACGGCCGGTATCAATCCCATGCCGTTGATCTCGACGACACTCTTGCCGCCACCTTGTTTGCGCACGGCAATGCGGGTCGGGATACGGTCTTTCATCGCATCGACATGGCTGATCACGCCGACCTGCCGTCCTTGAGATTGCAAGCTCTCCAACGCGTCGATCGCCAGATCTAGGCTGCTTGCATCAAGCGAGCCAAAGCCTTCATCAATGAACAGCGTTGCAACCAGTCCACCTTTGCCGCCCATGCGTGACAGTGCCAACGCGAGGGCGAGCGACACGAGGAACCTTTCACCACCTGAAAGGCTACGCGTGGCGCGAGATTCCCCACCCATGTCCCGGTCCTCGACCTGAAGCGCCAAATCGGTGGCGCGGCGCAACCGGTAGCGTGGGTTCAGATCAATCAGGTGCTGGTTGGCATGATCGACCAAGACGTCCAAGGTGATGGACTGGGCGATCCTCGCGAAACGATCGCCGTTGCGTGACCCTATTGCGTGGTTCACGGCCTGCCAGACATCAAGCTCGGCGCGGGCTGTGGCGATTTCTGCTTCCAGCCCGGCAAGACTTGCACGGGTTGCCGTATCGCGGCGGAACTCTTCATTGATCGCGCCCACCCGTTGTTCGCGGGTGGCAGAAGCAGCTTCCAGCACATTCTGGGTTTCTGTCAGCGCGTCGACCGGCTCCTCTGGAAGTCCTTCTGCCTGTGCTGACGCATGGTCGACTTTGCGCGACGCCAATGTTGCACGTGCTGCGGTGACGTCATCGTCCAACGCGCGGAGCTTTTGACGGGTGGCCGCGACCTCGGCGACCGAGTGCGCGAACAGGGCGTCAAGATCGGTCAGTTCGAGTTCAGAGTCGGCGAGTGCCGCAGTGAGGATCGTTCTGGCAGTCTCGAGTGCCTTTTCCGCGTCGGCCTTCTCTGTTGCGGCCGCTTCGGCTCGGGCTTGGGCGGCAGCGGCAATGCTGGCGGATTCTGCCTGCGCCTTGCGGGCAGTGTCTTGAGTGGCAAGTGCAACCTTGCGCGCCTCGTTGTGCCGGGTGCGGTGAATGGCTGTGGCTTCTCCATCAAGCAACGGTGCGCGTTCTCTCTGTATACTTTCCAGCGCGTCTTGTCGGGTTGCCACGTCGGCCTGTGCCTGACGGACTTGCGCCTCTGCGCTTTCAACCCGGCTTTCCGCTGTGGCGATCTGCGGCGCGAGCGCCACAAGATTGTTCGAAGCTGCCTCGCGCGTGCGCCGCAAGCCAACGACATTGAATACCCGCTCGGAAAGTCGTTCTGTCAGTTCGGTGTCATTGAGAGCCTCAGCCGTCTCATTCAGTTTTTCCAACGTGGGAGCAAGCGCAGCGGCGTGGCGCGAAGCACGGCCTTGTGCAGACTCGGCCTCACGCAACGCCAGCGCTAGTTGGCTGCGGGCAGTAGAACTCTCCGTATTCAAGGTGTCTCGCGCCTCAGCATGACTGGATATCACGGACTGGATCACTTCGCGGCGCGCGCCAAGATCTCCAAATTCTTTGCGTAGCCTGGTCAGTTCCGCCTGAGCGGTAATTTCGCCCTGCTGCGCGCTGGCAATGTCTGTCGCAATCGTGGCAAGACGCGTTGGATCTTCGCCAGGATGGGTGGGGAGGTCGGGGCAATGGCGACTGGCCTGCGCCTTTTCAAGCGCGCTTTTCCACTCGGCTAGCGTCGTTGCGATTTGGGCTTCGGCCTTTGATAGATTGAGTGCCGCCTGATCGGCTTGCCCTTGCGCCCGGTCCTGAGTGCGATGCGCCGCGGCTTGACGGGTGCGGGCCGTCTCCGACGCTTGCCGTGCCGCGCCCAGATCGGCACGCAATCTTGCGGCAAGATCTGCGATTGCTGCATCGGCATGGGTTGGGTGGTCGCATGATCCGCAAACCGGACAAGGCACGCCCGGTTCCAACCTCAGGCGCATATCGCGTGCGGCTTCGGAGGCGGCCAGATCGGCTTGTTCTGTGGGGGCAGTCAGAGCGTTCACTTGTGCCTCTGCAAGAGTAAGCGCCGCGGCTGCCGCCACGCCTTCCGCCGCGGCGTCAATGACAGATTGCGCCGCCACCTGTTCGGCCGTTTTGGCTTCAGATCGGTCGGCCTTGGCGGTCGTATGATCCCTTTCAGCCCGCATCATGTCCGTAAGGCTCGAGGCGAGTGCAGCCAGCTCGCCACTGCGTCCCGTCGGATGGGCCAACTCTAGTTCATCGATCTGGACCGTTAGCGCTTTGCCGAGTCGGGTCAGTTCGGCCTCGGCCTCGCGATCAGTCGCGGCGCGCGCACTCAACTCGGCAATGGCTTGTTCCAGCCGTGCAACATCGGCACTATGTTTATTGGCGGCGGCTTGGGCCTGAGCAAGGGCTTGCCGTGCGTCGGCATGGTCTGCGATCCGCTGCGTGACCTGCGGCCAGTCGTCGGCGAGCGCGGTGTCCGCGTTCAGACTGGCGAGCTTTTCTTCGGCCACGTTCATGGCTTTACGATTGGTGACCTCGTCTTTTTGCAAGGACGCCAACGAAGTTCGCGCAGCAGCCTCGTCCTTTTCGAGTTTTTGGACCTGAGCGCGTGCGTTTTCCAGCTCGACCGTTGCAGAAGTGATTTGACTATCGAGAGTGGCAGCCCGATCCCAAATCGGGCCAAAAGCTTTGAACTCAGTCTCTTTTGTCGAAAGGTCGGCTTCGGCCTGTGCGGCGAGCTGGTGGTTCTCTGTTGCTTTTTCTGAAGCGTCAGCTGCTGCCGTGCTCGTTGTGTCAACGGCCTTCAGTGCGGAATTCAAACGTTCAGCGGCTCCTTGCACCGATTGCCAGGGCCCGCGTAAGGGGCCAGCCCTGTCGATACGAGAGAGCCACTCCCGTTTGTCTGCCGCTTTCGCCTGTTCAGCTAACGCTTGCCTCTCCAGCGCTTCGGCCAGAACCAGCTGGCGCGTCGCTTCGGCATGGCGTGCATGGCGCTCAAGGGCAGCTTTCACGGCCTTTGCACGTATGCCATCTTCGCGGTTGGCCTCGTTCAACGCCAACAATTCGGTTTCCATCGCGCTGCGATCTTCGACCGACAAGAGCTGATATCCGGCCCGGCGCTGCGTCAGCACCTCATGCGCATGCCGCGTCGCCTCGGTTCTCTCAAAGACCTGGGCGGAGACGGCACGGTATAAACCAGTGCCCGTGACTTTCTCGAGAAGTCCGGCGCGATCATTGGTATCGGCGCGCAGGAATGCGTCAAAGTCACCCTGCGCCAACAGAACGGTGCGGCGAAATTCCTCATAGGAAAAGCCGGTCAGGGCCTCAATCTGCTCGGTCACAGCGGTGGTCTGGTTCGCCAGAATTTGCGCGTCAGATGCCCGTGCAAGCGAACGCGATACATTCTGGAGCCGTCCGTTAGCCTTGTCCCGGGCACGACGAGCTTGCCATCGGGCGATATAGTCCTGCCCGTCGCGTGCGGTGAACCGCACCTCGGCCCAGCCCTGTGTTGCCCCCCGTCGCAGGATAGCGCGGGAATCCTTGGCCTTGATCGACTCGCCCGACGGGTCTGGCACTTCATCCGCCGCGGCCCCGCCAGCCAATCGTGGGGCATCACCGTATAGGGCAAGGCACATCGCATCGAGGATCGAGGATTTACCAGCCCCGGTTTCACCCGTGATCGCGAATAGGCCTGCACCCGCCAAGGGTGGGGCGGTGAAGTCAATTGTGAAAGGTTGGGCAAGGCTGGCGATATTCTGGCCCGAGATGGATAGGATGCGCATGGATCAGGTCTCCGACAGGGCGTCGCGGAATGCGGCGAGATGGGCGATGTCCGGTTCAAGGCCATGAGCTTGCCGGAAGGCGGTCGTGAACAGATCCTCTGGCAGGGTTTCGGCAAGGCTTGGGGGCGCTCCTGCGGGTTGACCCGCAATCTCGGGTCGGGTGATTGCAAGACCCGCAAGCCTGACTGGCAGGGTTTCAATCAGCGCTTCCACCTCTGCGGCGAGTTGTGGTGCAGGGCGATCGGCCAGCAGCGAGAGATAGAGAAAGGGCTGCATATCGCGCTCTGTCTCTGGCGAAAGTTCCAAGGTAGCGAGTTCAGCGACCACTTCAGCCAGCGGTGCCATGCCGCGTTTGGGCAGGCGATACATTGGAACGGGGCGGGGGATTTTGATATGGCGTGGCGCGACCCCATCGTTCAGATCCAGTAGCGTGACCCCATGGTCATAGGCGATCTCGGCCGCAGACAGTGGGAAGGGCGACCCTGAATAACGCACCCGCCCACCATCAAGCGATTGCGGCCGATGCAGGTGTCCGAGGGCAACATAGCATAAAGCGGGCGGGAAGATGTCGGGCGGAACCGCGTGTTCGCCGCCAATCAGGATGCGCCGCTCTGCCCCTTCGGATTCCAGCCCGCCTGCGCAGGTCAGATGCCCCATGGCGAGAATGGGCAGGCCTCCCGCTCGAGCCTCAGCTGCTTCTGTCATCGACAGATGCAAGGCGCGGGCCGCTGCGGTAACGGCGGGTTCAATCCCGCCCTCAGCACCAAGTTGGAGCCCCGGAAGATCAGCTTGCCGTAGAAACGGAACCGCCAATACAAAGGCGCGAAGTTCACCCGATTTGTCGTGGAGTGGGATCAGGTGACGATCCATATCCACGCCTGCTTCGTTGCGCCGGAGGGTGCCCAGAACATGCACTCCCAACGCATTCAGAACCGCCTCAGGGGCTTCCAAACGCTGCGCCGGATCATGGTTGCCCGCGGTCATGATGATCTGTAACCGTGGATTGGCACGTAAGAACTCTGCGATGGCACCGTAAAGCAGCTTCTGCGCCTCACCCGACGGGTTTATGCCATCAAACACATCGCCTGCGACCAGCAGCACATCCACTTCCTCGGTTATGATCAAGTCGCACAGGCTATCCAAAAAGCGGCGATGCTCATGGTCGCGCGACCAGCCATTGAGGGTCTGGCCGATATGCCAGTCTGCGGTATGAAGGATTCGCATGAGGACTCCGTCGCTGATTTCTGCTGATGCTTGACATATAGTCGCCATTGAGAATAGAAAATATACGGGATGCGTAACTGTGTCCATATATTTATTATCCCTATGTGGTGGGTGGACGATGCTGAAATGGGGTGTGGAACGCAGGCTGGAGTTCATCGAATTTCGCCTGTTCTGGGAGGGCGGTGTCAACCGTGCCGATCTGATCGAGATGTTTGGCGTCTCGGTTCCACAAGCCTCTAAGGATCTGACGCTTTATCAGGAACAGGCGCCTCAGAACGCGGTCTATGACAAGAGCGCCAAGCGCTATGTCGCTGGACCTGCATTCAGCCCCGTGTTCCTCGATCCAGATCCAGATGCCTATCTGCTACGGTTACGGTCTTTTGCGGAAGGTTTTACTGAGGCTGGGGCGAATTGGCTCGGCTTGGCGCCTGCTGCCGATGTCGCCATGACGCCGCGCCGCAAGGTCGATGTCGCGGTTTTACGCACCGTGCTGGCTGCCGTTCGGGACGGCACGTCGCTGAACATCCATTATCAATCAATGAGCCGGGATCGCCCGGATCCGGCTTGGCGGTGCATTACCCCGCACGCCTTTGGCTTTGACGGGTTTCGCTGGCATGTCCGTGCCTGGTGTCACGAGATGAAGGGTTTCAAGGATTTTCTGCTTCCACGCATCCTTGGTCTCGGGCCGTCGGGTGATGCTGGCGTCAAAGGGGCTGAGGATGTTCTCTGGCATGAGACATTTGATATCGTCATCATGCCACATCCCGACCTCTCGGAGGGGCAGCAGGCGGTGGTTGCCAAGGATTACGGAATGGCTGATGGCAGGGCCGTGCTGTCCGTGCGCTATGCGATGCTGTTTTATGTGCTCAAGCGGCTCGGCTTGCTGGAAAATGCGCGAGGTCGTGACCCGCGAACTCAGCATATCGTCGCTGCGAACGCTCTCGAGCTTACCAAGGCGTTGAAGCGGGCAAAATTTGAATTCGACGACGCAGATCCTACCGACGAGGGGCGGCAATGATGGCGACGCCTCAAGAATACCGCATGTCCTTCAGTGTCGGTGGGCTCTTGGTCAAGGAAAGTATTGCCCTGGTGCAGGCATCCCGACCTGGTGAGACTTGGCCGGAGGCGCGCGAACGCCTGGTGGCCGAAGGCATCTCCTCTTTTCCAAAACTGGCCTCCCAGACGAGGGTGTTGCGGGAGGTATTCGACCGGATCGGACACCTGACCGATGCCGAGCGCACCTATCTCCTGGAAGACGCCGATCGCTTGGAGCAACAGGCTCTGATTTGGCTGGCGGTTTGCAGGACATACCGTTTCGTCCGTGAATTCGCTGTCGAGGTGGTTGCCGAGCGATACAACTCGTGGCGGTTTGATCTCGGCCTTGAGGTCTTTGATCGTTTCCTCGCCGAGAAAGCTGAAAGTGATCAAGGTCTTGCCAAACTCTCGCCGTCAACCTGCGCGAAAGTCAGGCAAGTCTTATTTCGCATTATGCGCGAATCTGGATTGCTGAGCGATGACGGTAAGATCCAACCAATATGGTTGTCAGTGCGCATGAAGGTGCTGATCGAAGAGACAAATCCGGAGGATCTGTTGATTTTTCCCGGAAATAGGGGGCAGCTTTGAGCACGACGATGGATCGACGCAAACGCGCCGAGCACCTCTTACGGGTGGTCGCAAGCCCACGATTTCTCGACAAGCAAGGTCTTGGCAATGAAGTTCCGTTCTTCATCTGTGCTTATGGCGCGGAGGAGGGGCTGAGCATGGGTGAGGATCGCAAGGATCTGATCGCCCGCCTTGGCCATGCCGGTGTTCAGGTGCTCGACATCGACCTCTATGACCTGTCTCTAGAGGTTCTCAAAGATCGCGAAATTCTAGATCAGGTTCTGGAGATCGAGGCGGAAACGGAAAAGGCAGAACTGAAAGAGCTTTTGCAGGGCGTTCTGGACCCACAGGAGCATCTTATTCCTGCAATTGCCCGCCGCATCGAGGCAGAGCCCCACGATGTGATTTTTCTGTCTGGCGTGGGCGAGGTTTATCCATTTCTGAGATCGCACAACGTGCTGAACAATTTGCAGAGCACCGCAAAAGATCGGCCTACGGTTATGTTCTTCCCGGGAAAGTATACCCATGCGCTGGCGACCGGTGCTTCTCTGGAACTGTTCGGCCAACTGCATGACGATAAATATTACCGCGCCTTCAATATCATGAATTACGAGGTCTGACCCATGGCTACCCTTCTGTCTGACATTTTTGCCAAGCCGGTCGACCGTTCGATTGACGGTGTAATTAAGGCTGATGATAAAACCAGCCTGCTCATAGAGCTGGATGAATATGTAATCACCAACGAGATCGGCGCACGTCTCGAGCAGTTTCTCGATGCTTACAACAATTATGAAGCTGCGAACGGTGTTTGGATCTCTGGGTTCTTCGGGTCCGGCAAATCGCACCTGTTGAAGATGCTTGCCCTGCTATTGGAGAATGACACGGTCGAGGGTGAGCCTGCTTTTTCTGTCTTCGAGCGTAAACTGGCAGGAAATCCGATGCTGGCCGGAGCGTTGCGCAAGGCCGTTGCGATCCCGTCGAAGTCCGTCCTGTTCAACATCGACCAAAAGGCGGATGTCATCTCGAAAACAGATGTTGATGCCCTTTTAGCGGTTTTTCAAAAAGTCTTTGACGAGCTGTGCGGATATTACGGCAAGCTGCCACATATCGCTCAGTTTGAGCGCGATCTGGACAGCCGAGGCAAGCTTGACGACTTCAAGAAGGCCTTTGAGCGCTCTGCGGGTAAGTCCTGGGAGCGTGGCCGTGAGCAAGCGCTCATGGAAGGCGCACATGTAGCAGCTGCCTTTGCCGAGGTCACTGGCGATGAGGTGAAGGATATACTTGGTCAATATCGCAAGGACACCCGTATTTCGATCGAGGATTTTGCCAATATGGTGAAGGCTTGGATCGACGCGCAGGGACCCAAATTCCGGCTGAACTTTTTCGTTGATGAGGTTGGTCAATATATCGCCGATAACGTCAAGCTGATGACAAACCTGCAGACCATCGCAGAAAGCCTGAATACCAAGTGCAAGGGGCAGGCATGGATCATTGTGACGGCCCAACAGGATATGGGCTCTGTCATCGGCGATCTGACTGCACAACAGGAGAACGACTTTTCCAAGATCCAGGCCCGCTTTGCCAATCGCATGCCGCTGAACTCTCAGGATGTGGCCGAGGTGATCCAGAAGCGCCTGCTTGCGAAGACCGAGGCCGGTCAGATCACCCTGGGCAACCTCTATGATGCCGAGGAAAATAATCTACGAACTTTGTTTGACTTTGGGGACAGCTCATTCAAATTCAAGAATTTCTCTGGAAAAGATCAGTTTATCTCGAGTTATCCATTTCCGAACTACCAGTATGATTTGTTTCAGCGTGCCATCATGGGACTGTCGCAACATAACGCCTTTGAGGGCAAGCACAGCTCTGTCGGCGAACGTTCGATGCTGGGCGTGTTCCAAGAGGTCGCCAAGCGGCTGGCCGACACACCAGTGGGTGGTCTTGCCACCTTTGATTTGATGTTCGAAGGGATCCGCACCGCGTTGAAATCTTCGGTCCAGCAGTCGATCCAGTTGGCAGAGCGGAATCTTGGTGATGAGTTCGCGGTGCGGGTTTTGAAATCGCTTTTCCTTGTGAAATACGTCAAGGAGTTCAAGCCAACGGCGCGAAACATTTCGATCCTTTTGTTATCACGGTTCGATGTTGATCAGACCAATCAACGTCGTCGCATCGAAGAAGCGCTATCGCTTCTGGAACGTCAGACGCTGATCCAGCGCAATGGCGAAGCCTACGAGTTCTTGACCAATGAAGAGAAAGACGTCGAGGCCGAGATCAAGGCGATCGCGGTGGATCCAGCCGAAATTGAACGACATCTGGATGAACTCGCCTTTGGCTCCGTTCTGCGTCACACCAAGATCCGTCATGGCAGCACAAGCAGTGACTATCCTTTCACGCGCAAACTGGATGGCCACGCGCTGAACAAAGAATATGAGCTGTCGATCAACATTATCTCCCCGTTCAGTGATGATGCGGATGCACCGGAAGTTGTCCGATCTAACAGCATGGTTCGTGATGAACTTGCTGTCGTTTTGAACCGCGATATCCGTTTCACCCGCGATCTGATCCTGTGGATCCAGACAAGCAAGTTCGGCCGCCAAGCCTCTGCGGGGCAGGAACAGCCCGGACGAGACCGCATCATTGCCGAAAAGCGCGATCAAAATTCGCGGCGAGAGAAAGACCTGCTGACACGCCTGCGCAGCCTGATGTCAGAGGCCCGCATGTTCGTGCGCGGAACCGAGTTAGAAGTCGGGGGAGAGGATCCGCAAGACCGATTGGTGAAAGGGTTCCAGACGCTGATCGACAAGGTCTATACGAACCTGCCCATGCTGCGAAATGCGATTTTTACCGAAGCAGATCTTGGCAAAGCGGGTCGCATCGACGGCGGGTTGTTTGGCAATGAGGGCAGCGGCCTGACCGAAGCCGAACAGGAATTGCTGAACCACGCACAAAGCCAAATGAAGCTGGGCGTAAAGGTGTCCGCAAAGACGCTGGTCGAGAAGTTTGGCGGCAAACCCTACGGATGGCCTGCGGTGGCCGTTCTGTGCCTGATCGCAAGCCTCGTGGCGCGCGGCAAGCTCGAGGCGCGCGTTGATAGTGCGCTGCTAGAGGGCGATGCACTGGTGCAGGGGCTGCGCAACAGCCATGCGCTTGGCAACATCCTTCTGTCGCCGCAGATCGAATTCACAGCCGCGCAGATCCGCAAATCCCGTGAGGTGTTCCAGGCTCTGTTTGACCTTCCGGCATCCGGCACGGACGCCCGCGCCCTTGGCGCTGAATGGCAAGCACAGGCGCGGAAACTCTCGACAGAACTCGACGCGCTTGGGCGTCAGGCAACCAGCTATCCGTTCGTCGTGGCGCTGGATCCGTTGCGCAAGCAGATCGATGCGATGCGCGATCAGGCTGCAAGCTGGTTCATCACAGGCCCGGTGGAGCAAGAGGATGCGCTTCTCGACGCCAAGGAAGAAAACCTCGACAAGATCCGCAGCTTCATGACGGGCCCGCAAAAGGCCATCTATGACGATGTGCGCAGCTTTCTGGCGTCGCAGGAACCCAATGTCGCCTATGTCGATACAGCAGCGGGGGACATGCTGCGCAAAACCCTTGCTGATCCGCAATGTTTCAAAGGGACTGTTATTCAGGAACTTAAAGTGGAGTTCTATGCCCTGAAAGAGCGGATCGAACAGACCGTTCTGACCGAGCGCAACAACGTCATCGCTGCGATTGACGAGGTGGTGGAGAAAGTCGTTCAGACCTCGGAATTCCGCGCGCTTGATCCGGATCAGCAGGTCCGCATTCGCGATGGGCTGGCCGCGCATAAGGACCGGCTTGGCACGCAGACCCATATCGCGGTGCTGCGCGATCGGGCGACCGGGGTGCGCAATGATCTTCTGGCCGATACGCTGAACCGGATCACAGCACTTGCGACGCCGCCTGAGCCATATTCGACTCCCGAACCCAACGGTGGCCAGATGGATGAGGCGGCGGCAAAAACGCCGATCAAACCGGCCCCCGTCAAACCCGCTTTCATCAAGGCGCAGTCGATCCCGGTTGCGTTCCCGAAATCCTACCTTGAGGATGAGGCTGACGTGATCCGCTATCTCGATGAAATGAAAAAGACCCTGCTGGCGGAAATCAGTGCGGGCAAGAAGGTGCTCGTCTGATGGATACCAATGCGCTCAAGAAATTTGCTCAATCCGCTCGCAACCTGCTGATGGATCAGGTCAGCGCGCGGCTGGATCTGGCCTTGGCCGAAGGGGGCGCCGCGCGGCGTGAACACCCCAAGGCCGTCAAGATGCTGGAGGCGGCCAGCAACGCCAATCGCAGCCAAGTCATCGAACAGGCCGCCTATGCCTGGTTCAACCGCTTTACCGCCCTGCGGTTTATGGATGCCACGGGCCTGACCAACCCGCGCGTGGTGTCGCCCGCCGATGGGGCCACGCGGCCCGAGATCTTGGCCGAGGCGCTGGCGGGCAACCTGCCGGATGGCGCGCGGCCCGAGATTGCCGAATACCTCAACGGCACCCGCCCCGCCCATGATGCGCAGGCCGAGGCGTATCGCCTGCTGCTGATCCATGCCTGCAACCACTGGCACGGCCCCATGCCCTTCATGTTCGAGCGGGCCGAGGATTACTCCGAACTCCTGATGCCCGATGACCTCTTGTCGCCCGACAGCATTCTGGCCCGCCTGCGCGACTTGATGACCGAGGACGCCTGTCAGGATGTCGAGATTATCGGCTGGCTCTACCAGTTCTACATCTCCGAGAAGAAGGATCAGGTCTTCGCGGGCCTCAAGAAGAACCAGAAGATCACCGCCGAGAACATCCCCGCCGCGACGCAGCTCTTCACGCCGCACTGGATCGTCCGCTATCTGGTGGAAAACTCGCTGGGGCGGCTCTGGCTGCTGAACCGGCCCCAAAGCCGTCTGGCCGAGCGGATGGACTACTACATCGCGCCGGAAGAGCCCGAGACTGACTTTCTCCGCATCACCCGCCCCGAAGACATCCGCATCTGCGATCCTGCCGCCGGCTCTGGGCACATGCTGACCTATGCCTTCGACCTGCTCTACGCCATCTACGAGGAAGAGGGCTATGACGCGACCGAGATCCCGGCGCTGATCCTGACGCACAACCTGACCGGGGTCGAGATTGACGACCGCGCGGGGGCGCTGGCCGCCTTTGCGCTGGCGATGAAGGCGGCGGCCAAGCTGGGGCGGCGGCGGTTTTTGCGGATGGAGGCGAAACCCAACATCTGCGTGTTGCAGAACGTGGCCTTTACGGACGCCGAGATGCAGGACGTGGCCGCCGTGGTGGGGCGCGACCTGTTCACCGATGAGCTGCGCGAGACGTGTGCGCAGTTCGAGCAGGCCAAGAACTTCGGCTCGCTGATCGTGCCGAAGCTGCGCGACCCGGCAGAGGCGCTGCGGGTGGTCGAGGCGCGGGATTTTGCCAGCGACCTGCTGTTGAAGGACGTGCAGGCGCGCGTCGTGGCCGTGCTGCGTATGGCCGAGGCGCTGTCGCCGAAGTATCATGTGGTGGTGGCCAACCCGCCTTACGCGGGAGCGAAGGGGCTGAATTCAGACCTACAGAACTTTTCCAAGGATGCTTTCCCAGAAAGTAAATTCGACCTTTTCGCCATGTTCATGCAGCGATCACTGGACGCATGCCTTCCCAAGGGAATGGTCTCGATGGTTAACATGCAGTCATGGATGTTTCTTTCGACATATGAGAAATTTCGAAGCACCCTTGCGAACCTTTCTACCATTCTGTCCATGGCGCATCTTGGAACTCGGGCGTTTGATACAATCGGTGGAGAGATAGTCTCCACGACAGCGTTTGTGTTGCAGAAGCTCTGCAATCGAAGCTATGTCGGCGACTTCCTACGACTCACGGACGGTAGATCGGAAGAGGAGAAGCGAATTGTTATTCGCAAGCACTCAAATCGCTCCGCACCCGATGGGCATTACCGAGCATCATGGGCAGACTTTGAAAAAATCCCGGGCAATCCAATTGCGTATTGGGCCGGATCAGGAATCTTGGAAGCGTTCAATAGCAGTAGTTTGCTATCCGAACTGTGCAAGCCCATGATCGGCATGCGAACAGGTGACAATGAGAAGTTTCTGCGGCAATGGTCAGAGGTTAGTTTTGGACTCGCAAAACTAAATGCGACTGACCGAATTTCAGCAAAAGTGAGTGAAGCAAAGTGGTTCCCCTATAATAAGGGGGGCGAGTTCCGGAAATGGTTTGGAAATTGTGATCTTTTTGTAAACTGGGAGAACGACGGTCAAAGAATTAAGACAGAAACTTTAGAAAAGTATCCGCAGCTTAGCTGGGATAATTTGGGCTGGAAGATTTCTAACGAGAAATACTTCTTCAAGACTGGCGTTACATGGACAGCGACCAGCACGGGCGGCTTTGGAGTTAGGAAAACTGAAGGCGGTTTCCTATTTGACGTCAAAGGATCGAGCGCTTTCCCAAAAGAAGCCGACATTGGAGTCATATTGGGATTGTTGGCGAGCAAACCTGCTGATGTTGTTCTGAAGATGTTAAATCCAACAATTGAAACCCAACCGCGCGATGTCGGTAATATTCCCTGCCCCTTGACGCCCACTTCAGTGACGGGAAAATTGCTTGCGGAACGTATTATTCCTGAGCTGATCCGAATTTCCAAATCCGACTGGGACGCCTACGAAACCTCATGGGATTTCACCACGCTCCCGCTGCTCCAAACCGACCACCGCGCCGAGACGCTGGAGGACACCTACACCACCCTGCGCACCCACTGGCAGGGCATGACGGACGAGATGCAGCGGCTGGAGGAAGAGAACAACCGCATCTTCATCGACGCCTATGGTTTGCAAGACGAGTTGACCCCCGAGGTGCCGCTGAACGAGATCACCCTCACCTGCAACCCCGCCTATCGCTATGGCATCAAGAACGACACGGCGGCCAACGAGACCCGCCTGCGCGCCGACACCATGGCCGAGTTCCTCTCCTACGCCGTGGGCTGCATGTTCGGCCGCTACAGCCTCGACGCGCTGGGCCTGATCCTCGCCAATCAGGGCGAGACGCTGGCCGACTACCTCGCCCGCATCCCTGAGCCGCGCTTCATGCCGGACGAAGACAACGTCATCCCCGTGCTCGACGCCGACTGGTTCCCCGACGACATCGTGGCCCGCGCCCGCGACTTTATCCGCATCACCTTTGGCGAGGCAAAGTTCCGCGAAAACCTCGCCTTTGTCGAAGCGGCCCTTGGCAAGGATCTGCGCAAATACTTCACCCGCGATTTCTATGCCGACCACGTGCAGCGTTATAAAAAGCGCCCGATCTACTGGATGTTCTCCAGCCCCAAGGGCAGTTTCAGCGCGCTGATCTACATGCACCGCTATCGCCCCGACACCGTGTCGGTCGTGCTCAACCAATATCTGCGCGACTATATCGGCAAGCTGGAGGTTGAGCGCGCCACGCTGGACAAACGCGCCGATGACCCCACCGCCACCCCCGGCCAACGCACCAAGGCGCAAAAGGACGTGGGCGCGGTGATCAAGCAGATTGAAGAGCTGACCGCGTGGGAGCGGGACGTGGTCTATCCCATGGCGCAGGCGAAGATAGCGATTGATCTGGATGACGGGGTGAAGCGGAACTATCCGCTGTTCACCGGCGCGCTGAAACCGATCAAGGGGCTGGAGGCGGCGGATGACTGACCGCATCACCGCCGGTCTGCTGCGCCTCTATGAGGATCAGGGCCATCGCATCGTGTTCTGGTATGACGCCGCCCGCGATTTGCGGGACGCGTTCGACGCGGTGGATCTGGCGGGTGTGACCAAGGTCGAGATCGCGAACAACGAGTTCGGGTTGAAATACCGGATGCTGCGGCAGGAGCCGAAGACACGGTTTCTGGTCTACAAGGAGGCCCCCGAGCCGCCGATGGTGGAAAACTGGCTGCTGGATGTGCAACTGGCCAGCGCCGTGTTCCGCGCCGATCAGGTGGCGATCTGGGTGGCGGAACTGGGCATCCCCGTGAAATTCGAGGCCGCCGTGCGCGACCACGTGGACTTCTACCGCTCCGCCAAGCGGCTGGCGCGGGTGGCCGAGATGGAGCGCGAACGCCCCTCGCAAACCGAGCAGGACGTCCGCCGCAAGATGTTGGCCGTCTGCGCCGAGGCGGAAGGCGATCTGGACACGGTGATCGAGTGTCTGCTGGGCGAATTGGCCGAGGACCGCGACGATGCCCTGCGCCTGATCGAGCGGGTGGGCTTGACCGGGTTCCTGTGGAAAGAAGTCGGCGCGCGCTATGGTTATACCGCGACCGAGCCGGATTTTCAGGATTTCGCCATCACTCTGTTTGCCAGCGCATGGGGCCGGGCCATGGGCGAGGCTGCCGCCTTGAACGCCGAGGCTGCGATCATGTTCCGCCGCTGGAGTGCGTCTCGCCGTTGGGGTGAGGCATTCGAGAAGCTGTCTGGCGCCTATCAGGACCTGCTGAAGATCCGCGACGACCTGCAAGCGCGCGATTTCCGCAGCCTGATGCCGCATGACCATTTCGAGGAGGTCGACCGGCGCATCATCATCTCCATCGTGGAGGGTCTGGCGAAGCAGAGCCTTTCGGCTGGCGACGTGCTGAAATGGGTGCGCGAACGACGGCAGAGCCATTGGTATCAAACCTACAAGGATGTCTATCAGGCCATCGGCTACGCCACCGAGTTCCAGCAGGCGCTGGCCGAGGCCGATCTGACGATGACGAGCGTGTCGGATGGCGTGAAGCGCTATGCCGCAAGTTGGTTCCGTCTGGATCAGCTGTATCGTAAGTTCATCTACCATATGCAGAAGAGCGGTCAGGCCGGGTTGCTTTCGGCGCTCTATGAGGCGGTGGAGAACCGCTACACTACGAATTTCGTGCTGAAGCTAAACGATGCCTGGCAGGATCACGTCACCAAGCTGACAGACTGGACGGTGCCGGGGTATCCGCGCCAGATGGATTTCTATCAGGACCAGGCGGCTGAGTTCCGACGGAAAGACCAGAAGGTTGTCGTCATCATCTCGGACGCCTTGCGCTATGAGGTGGCTGAAGAGGCTCTACGCGAAATCCGTAAACTAAACCGTTTTGATGCGGACCTGAAGCCGATGATCTCATCCTTGCCCAGTTATACCCAACTTGGCATGGCCGCGCTGCTCCCGCATCGACAGGCGGCCTTTCGCGACGACAGCGATCAGGTTCTGCTCGACGGTGAGAGCACGGTTGGGGCCGCCGCACGGGAAAAGGTGCTGAGCGCAGGACGTGCGGGTGACCGTGCAAAGGTTGTGTCAGCCAAGGATTTCATGAACCTCGGCACTGCCGAAGGGAAAGAACTCTTTCGCGACAACGACATTCTTTATCTTTACCACAACCAGATCGACGCAACAGGCGACAAGCTTGTGTCCGAAGAGTTTGTCCCGGCTGCCGCTGAAACCGCCATTGAGGATCTGGTCAAGCTGGTGCGCAAACTGACCTCGGCCAATTTCTCGAACATCCTGATCACAGCCGATCATGGGTTCCTCTGGCAACGCCGTGCGCTAGACGAGAGCAGCTTTGCCTTGGCCGAACCGGATGGAGACATCACCTGCCGTAATCGCCGGTTTGTCATTGGGCGCGGGCTTGGCACGAACGGCGGGATGAAGAAATTCACCGCCGCTCAGCTTGGTCTGACGGGGGAGCAAGACGTTCTGATCCCAAATTCGATCAACCGACTTCGTGTTAAGGGTTCGGGCAGCCGTTTCGTCCATGGCGGAGCCAGCTTGCAGGAGATTGTCCTGCCGATTTTGAGGGTCGGGAAGCAGCGCAAAGAGGATGTCGGGCAGGTGTCGGTGCAAATTGTGCCGCCCGGGCGGGCGCAGATCACGACAGGCCAAATACAGGTCACGCTCTATCAGATGGAACCGGTCACTGAGAAACAGCAACCGCGACAGGTTTCAGCGGCGATCTTTGCAGGTGACGGAAGTGTCATTTCGGACGAGGTAGAGCTTGTCTTCGACTTCACCTCGGACAATCCTCGAGAACGTGAAATGCCGAGAAGCTTTCTGCTGACGCGCGCGGCAGACGCCAACAATAATCAGACGGTCTTTCTCAAGCTGCGCTCGCGCATCGGCAAGACCAGCCATTTTGAGGACCATGCTGTTCAGCCCTTGCTGATGAAGCGCGGGATCAACACCGACTTTGACTTCTGAGGTATCAATGACAGCCCTTGACGACAAAATTAATGAACACTTCGCTGGCTTCGTGGTCCGCAAGGATCTCGTGAAGGCGGTGAAAGGCAATGCCATCGTCCCAACCTACGTGCTGGAATATCTACTTGGCCAGTATTGTGCGACGGACGACGAGGCCTCGATCGCGACAGGCATTGAGACGGTCAAGGACATCCTGCGCAAACACTATGTTCACCGTTCCGAGGCAGGATTGGTTCAGTCAACGATCAAGGAAAAGGGGCGCTACAAGGTTATCGATCAGGTCAGCGTCGCCTTGAATGAAAAGACCGACGCATATGAAGCGGTATTTGAAAGCCTCGGGATCAAGCGTGTCGCGATTGATGCCGCCACAGTCAAGGCGCACCCCAAGCTGCTGGTAACCGGCGTCTGGTGCATTGCCGACGTGCAATACGAGTTTTCCGATGACAACCGGATCTCGCCTTGGATCATTGATACGTTGAAGCCCATCCAGATCGCCCGCGTCGATTATGAGGGATACCGCCAAACCCGCGATCACTTTACCACCGAGGAATGGATCGACCTTCTGATGCAGAGCATCGGGTTCGACCCGGATGCTTTTGGCCGCCGTTCCAAGCTGTTGCAGCTGATGCGCCTGATCCCCTTCGTCGAACGCAACTACAACATCATTGAGCTTGGCCCCAAGGGGACGGGCAAGTCGCACATCTATTCGGAATTCTCCCCCCATGGTCAGCTCATCTCGGGCGGGGAAATCACGGTGCCGAAGTTGTTCGTCAACAATTCAAATGGCCGGATCGGTCTCGTCGGCTTTTGGGATGTCGTAGCCTTTGACGAGTTCGCCGGGCGGGAAAAGACCGCCAACAAGGCGCTCGTCGACATCATGAAGAATTACATGGCGAACAAGCAGTTCTCACGCGGGGTCAACCCGATGGGGGCTGAGGCCAGCTTTGCTTTTGTCGGTAATACCGATCACAACGTGCCGTGGATGCTGAAGAACAGCGACCTGTTCGAGGCCTTGCCGCCCCAGTTCCACGACAGCGCTTTCATCGACCGTCTGCATGCCTATCTGCCGGGCTGGGAGGTCGACATCATCCGTGGGCAAATGTTCACCTCGGGTTACGGCTTTATTGTCGATTACCTCGCCGAAATCCTGCGGCATTTGCGGGCTGAGGATTTCTCAAACAGGCCCAATCGGTATTTCACCGTCCCCGTTCAGACCCACATCCGGGACCGTGCCGCGATCGACAAGACCATGTCCGGCCTGTTGAAACTGATCTTCCCGAACGGTGGAGAAACTGAGGCCGAAGTCGAGGAGCTTCTCCGCCTGGCCATCGAAAGCCGCAAGCGGGTGAAAGACCAACTGCTGCGGATCGACAGCACGTTTGAGAAGGCAGATTTTCACTATGTCGGAACAGATGGCGCCAAGCGAAAAGTCACCACTCTTGAGGAAGAAGAGTTCCCTCAATTCTATCATCGCAGGCCGACTGGCGACGAGGACGATGTCATCGTGCTCGATGGGCCTGAGATGCCCCAAAATCCGGCAGCGGACGTGGCAGAAGGTGACATGGGCACAGTGCCAAGTGCATCCGGCGTAGCGCCCAAAGCCTTTTCCCCAAAGGCTGGACACATTGTCTTTACTGAAAACCGCAAGGGGATCAGCTTTGACAAGATCTTCGGTCCATGGACGGATGGTGCTAGTCGGATCACTATAACCGATCCTTATATCCGTCGATTCCACCAAGCCCGGAACGTAATGGAATTCATAGAAATGCTGATCCGCCGTAAGGCCCCAGAAGATCAATTAGCCGTGCATCTCATCACAGCACCGGACGATGGAAATATCCAGGAACAGCGGGAATGTCTGGATGGGATTACGGAGGCCTGCACCGATACAGGGATCGATTTTTCGTGGACGTTCGACGAAACAGGAACCATGCATGCACGCGACATAAGCACTGATACCGGCTGGAAGATGGTGCTGGATCGTGGACTGGATATCTTTCAGCCGACCCCGCGAAAGACGAATGGGTTCTCCCTAGGCGAGCGGATGCAAGAGCACAGGATGATCCGGAGCTTTTACGTGACTTACGTCAAAGTTTCCTGATCAAAGGAAACACTATTTTTTAGAGGCGATGTGATCGTTGAGGCCCTGCCAATGAAGATTGTTCAGTTAATTCTTGAGCGTAACGGGCTAAAACGACCTGATGGGCGCCCGCTTTACTCGTATGGTGTCACAGATTCCGAGCGAGAGGATCTGGGATCTTTCCTGCGCATGCGGATTGGCGTGGGTGGGCTTACGCCATCGACTGCGCAGGGCTTTGTGATTTGGGCGGCAGAGCATATCAGGACAGGCTTTAGCGGTGGACAGCTGACTTGGGATTTTGTTTTCGATGGGATCGCTCTCGACTATGATCGCCCAGCCGCTATTGACCTGACAAGTCGTGGTCTGGATGCGTGGGGACGCAAGTTGCGGCGCAGTGATCAAGGGCACAGGGAGTTTCTTTATTCTCTGCTTGCTGAAGGGGGGTTGCCGGATCTCGCACTCGCTAACGCCCCGCGATATCGCGGGGCGCTGCTCGGGCTTGTGTCAGCAATAGAGGGCGAAGGTGTGCTTGGGGCGTCGATCGCTCACGCTGCGGCTCTGAGGTTGGTCGAGGATTTGCCCCAGGTATTGCGCTCTGGAGAACAGGCCCGTCTTATGGCCGAATTAGCGCAGGCGATCATTGCCGCAAGAAGTCTTTTGCCAGGAGATCTGGCCGTTGAAGCCGCTGAGAACTGGCTTGACACTCATAACCCTGACTGGCGTCAGGAACTGCCGCTACGGCTTTCCCATGCTGCCTTCGAGGCATTGGTGCTTCCCGTGCTGCTCAGCGAGCGAAGGCGTGCAACGCCGGTGTCTGTTTTGGCACGGCGGCAGTTACGTAAGCATGTAAGTGGTTCATGGATCGGTGTTGCCGAAATCTCTGAGGGGGCATTATTGCCGCATGCGAATCTTGCGGGTGTTGATCGCAGTCTTCGATTGCGACTAACGACCGACGCAGGTGCGGGGTTCCTCGGTGTTCCGGTTGAAGATGGCTGGGAACTAACTCGTAGTGCGGGACGTGGTGCCTTGATGATGCCTGTCGCACCTAGTGAGCCGGTTTTCCTGAATGCCCACGCTGATGGGCGGTTTCTGACGCAGGTTTTGGTTGATGCTGGGCAGGTATCGCCGGATGATGCGCCATCTCTCTGGCGTGCGCTTGATCCCGATGTCGCCATGCCAGAGGTATTGGTGCCACTTTCAGGCCGAGGACAGACAAAAGCAGATCGAGTTTTTGTGCTAGCACCTGACAGGGCCATCCCTGAAAGCGCCCATGATATGCGCTTTAGTAAAGACGCGATTGGGCCGGGTGGCGCTGTCTGGTCGGTGTCTGGTTGTGGAGTCGCCCGTTTTGGGGCGCATGAACTGGTCATCGCGACTGGAGCAAATGAAGATGCGCCCGCAACGAGGCTTGCGGTTCTGGGGCGCCCGATCCAGGGATTTATGATTGACGGGGGGATCGCAGCCTTTCTTGGCGCGCCGATATTACTAGGCTTTGAAGGCGACGCACCGATGCGGCCGATCGGGAAAGATGTGCGCACAAGGTCTGTGCCCGGTCTACTGGGAGGGCATGTCGCGGAATGGTGCGATGGAGGGGTGGTTCTTGCGCGCTGCCGCTATGTTGTTTTGTCCGAAACAATGAAGATGGACTTGCGCGAGATCGTCGATGGCCAAGCTATGCTTAAGGCTTCGGGACTGCCTCAGGGTATTCATTTGCATCTTGGAGTCGGAAAGGAACGGCACGCGACTGTGATTAGTGATGAAGGGTGCGCCACATTGGTATTCCAAGTTGCAGGACAGCCCGCGACGTTTGATATTCGGCTGTCAAGTCCGGCCAACGGGGAAAGTCTCTCGATGACAGGGGTTTGGCCCTCTCGCGTGGCACGTGTTCTCGATGGGCGGGGTGCGCTGGTGTCCAGTAATCGACCGCTTTCTCGGCAGGGACTGGTCGGATGGCGGGGTGTATTACCCGAGGCTGGTGGGGCTGTGCAGTTGCGCATGGCGCGCGGAGGAGCGCCGGTTGCCTTTGCCGCCGCAGGAGTGGTGCCGCTTGTTCAGTTTGGCAATGTGATCGATCTGGCCCTTTCCCTTCAGGGTGCTGATGGCAGAGTGAATTTGCGTCTCGTCGGAGGCGGGCAAGAGACACCCCGATTGGAAATCGGTCGATATGACTGGAATGCCGAACCTAAAGGCCCCTTCTGGCATCTTGACCCAGGGGTCACACATCTAACGGCGGTCAGTCTTGATGATCCTGCGCGGACAGTATCCGTAGACGTTGAAAGCTGCACGGATCCGGTGGTTTGGCTGGGTGAAGAAGAAGGGCTTTGGTTTGTCCAAGGCTGGTCAGAAACCCAGGGCGTCATGCGGCCCGTTGTCTGGTCCGCGCGTCCTATGGGGTGGTCTTCGCGGGACCAGCGACTGCAATCCTATACCGTTGAGTGGCAGCGACTGCTCTCTGACCGCGATGATCTGGCTTGGGATCGGATCTGGAGCCTTATCCTCGCGGTCAGAGAAGCCGGAGATGCTTCGGCGCTGGATCAGGTGCAGGCCTTGGCTCGCGTTCCTGGCGCGGCTGTAGCTTTGTTGTTGCGCGTCGGTCGTGTGGACCGCGCCGCCGCCTTAGCGATCGAGACCGAAAGCCCATTATGGTGGCCACTTGTGCCTTGCTCAGCCTGGACAGAGGGCCTTGTTGCGGTGCGGGACGGGTTACGCGGGCGGTTGCGGTCTGCGAGCATAGATGAGGCCGAGATTGGCAAACTGGTTGAGGAGCGCCTTGCGCGGGCTGCAGGAGAGATTATCGCTTTGCGACCTGAATTGGCGGTCCATATCGGTCAGGCCTTCGCTAGAGCAGGTGAAACGCCGCTGGCGCTAACGTCTGGAGGAATCCCCTTTCCGCTGGCCCTGCCGAACGCTAGGGCTAAGTTTGTCGCTGCTGCCCAAGAGGCGCTGCGCCGTTTCTCCAAATTGCCCGATGGTGTGTCCGGCCTCTTGGCTGAAAAGTTGCAGGATCCCCTACCTGTCAGCGATGATTTCCGCCCTCTTCTGCACGCTCCCTTTGTTGCTGCGGAAGTCGCAAGTGGTTTGCGGCCTGCTCTCTCCGCCCAAGAACATCTGCAACTGATTGCCCTTCGCGCCGCTGACCCTGTCTGGTTCGATACCGCACTGCCCGCCGCTCTAACACTTGCATTGGACCTTTCCAGATGACCGATTCTCATTCAAATCTTCTGCCTGCAATTGACCATCTGGCGCAGCGTTCAGCACGTGGCATAGTTGCGCGTTCGCGTCTTGCTTCGACGGGGCTCAACTCACTGCTTTTGCGGGTGCTTTCTGCGCCTTCCGGCTTTCCCGCTGCGCTGGTCGCCGATCCGGTGATCGAGGCAGCGAAGTCTTGGCTGCTTGCGCGCGAGACCATGGGCGATCTGTCTGGAAGGCTTCTCTCGGAGGATTTGATTACCGCACTCGATCAGGCCGAAGGCAAGGCGATGGCAAGGGAAAGCCATCCTCGCCAGCATCAGCTGGAGGCTTGGCGTGCCAGTCTAGAAGGCAACAACTCGGTTCTGGTGACGGCAGGCACTGGGGCGGGCAAGACCGAGTGCTTCCTGATTCCAATCCTACAGGACATTCTGGCAAACCCGAGGTCAGGTGGCGGTGTGCGGGCAATTCTGCTCTATCCGTTGAATGCGCTAATCGAAAGCCAGCGCGAACGTCTCGCCGCTTGGGCGGCGGGTTTGGGCGGCAAGGTCCGCTTCGCGCTTCTGAATGGCGACACTCCCGAGACGGAGCGGGATGCGGTGATCAAATCGGACAAGGTCGAGCTGCGGTCGCGCGCGAAGATCCGAGAATGCCCGCCAGAAATCCTAGTGACCAACATCACGATGCTCGAATATCTGCTCCTGCGGACAAAGGACAAACCGCTCATTGAGATGAGTCAAGGCGCCCTTCGTTGGATCGTCTTGGATGAAGCGCATAGTTATATCGGTAGTCAGGCTGCCGAAATGGCGCTTTTGCTGCGTCGGGTGAGGGCTGGATTTGGTGTTTTGTCCGATGACGTCCGGCTGATGGCAACCTCGGCTACGATTGGCGGAGATAAAGATGCTCCAAACAAGCTCCGCGCCTTCGCTGCAGCGCTTGCCGGACAAGACGGGGGGCGAGTTGTGGTCGTAGAGGGCAAAGAGGATGCGCCTGTTCTACCTGCACCGGGGCCAGACGTAGCACTGGATGCCGTGGCCCTTGCTGACATGACGTCCGAAGAGGCCGGCGCCGTTCTGGCACCTCATCCCAGAATTCAGCTGCTCTGGAATGAGATGTCGCAACAGGGCCTGACACTTTCGCGGGTGGCGGAGGTCCTCGCGGACGATCCGACTCAACGAGCTGAGGCTGCTCGCCTGCTGGACTTGCTAGGCAGATCGACCCGCCAAGGGCGACCGTTGTTACCTTGGCGAGGCCATCTTTTCCATCGTTCTCAAGGGGGAATCTGGGCGTGTCCCGACGCCAATTGCATGTGCCGCCAGCCTGACTTGATCTCCGATGAGGCTAACTGGCCTTTCGGAGCGGTATGGTTTTCAGCGCGGGCACGATGTGAATGTGGTGCTCCCGTTTATGAGGTTGTTTCATGTTCAGATTGTGGACAGGTATTTTTGCAAGGTCTGTTCCATGGCGGCGCAGAGCCTCGACTGGAACCTCCCGAGTCGGGTGAGGCTGATGATTACGCTCTGGATGCCGAACCCGATGAGGGTGAGGGAGGAGAGGCTGATCGCGGATTTGCTTGGCTGCTTTGCGGCGAGGGGATCTGGCTCGCAGATGATACGCGCATCTATGACAATACCGTGCCCGAAGGCGTGCGTGCCCGCAGGATGCAACTGCTCCACGTTCCAGCAGATCGAACCTGTTGTGACAGTGCTGGCTCAGCCCGGCTGATGGGGCTGCATTTTGGCCCCGCTTTCCTGATGGGAAATGCGCTTGGCGGCCTGATGGAAGATATCGTGCCGCCTGATGAGACGCCTGGTTTGCCAGCAGGTGGGCGGCGCGCGCTGACCTTTACCGATAGCCGTCAAGGCGTTGCCCGCCTCGCGGCAAAGATGCAACAGGATGCCGAACGCAGTCTGACCCGCGCCTTCCTTTGGCATAGCGTGCAGGAGGGGGGGGCTGCAGACCCCGTCTGTGTAGCAAAGCTGCAGAGCGATGCAGCAAAGCTTCGAGCGGTTGGATTAGACGAAATGGCCGCAGACAAAGAGCGGGAACTGGCAAAAGTGACGGGAGCGTCAGCGGAGCCGGTCAAATGGCCCGACTTGGTCCGACGTTTCGGGGGACATGTCGATCTAGCGGAATTTGCGGGTGATATCTGGCGCAACCGTCGGATTGGTAGGGAAATGGCCGATGACCCGTTGAAGCTTGCCGAGGCATTCCTGTTCAGGGAACTGTTCCGGCGTCCTCGCGTTCAGAACAATCCCGAGACGATGGGCTTGGTTCGTCTGGTCTTTCCTGCTTTGGCTGAAAGGGCACGCCTTTCCGGGCCGCCAGCGCCTTTGGCAGAGACTGGGATAGACGCCGAAGGTTGGGTGTCACTTGCGCATCTGGCGGTGGATATGGTGTTCCGGCAGGCTCTGGCCGTTGAGATCCCGCTGGATATGGTGCCGCTGGTTGCGCCTCGTTTCGGGCGGCTGAATACGATACATGCGGCTGACACGCCCCCTGATCGAATGGCAGAGCGTTCTCGCCGCTGGCCTGGATCAAGAGCCGAGCGTCACAAACTTGTTCAACTTGTTTATGCGCTGACGGGCGGTAACCCGGACTCCGCAATCGATCAGGAGCGGGCGGATGAGGTTCTAACCGCGCTATGGTCCATAATCTGTAGCACGGCGGCGCGGGACATGGGGCAAGGTGCATGGCGTTTGAATTTCTCTCGCGCCGGCGTTGAGCGACTGGAGCGCGCTTGGTTATGCCCGATTACGCGCCGTCCTTATGGTTGGTCGGCTGGCGGTCGGAGCCCGAATGATCCGAGTCAATTCATGGCTGAGATCACCATGCCTCGCCTGCCTGCCGCCAATGCTGGCGGGTTGACAACCGAGCAGCGTCGCGAGGTGGCGCACTGGACCGAGAAGGACACGACGGTAGCCTTTTTGCGCGGGCGCGGCCTTTGGACCGATTTGCACGACCGGCTTGCGGCTTTCCCACCCTACATCAGGGCGCAGGAACACTCCGCTCAGATCCCGAGGGCCACACTCCAGCGCTATGAGGAAAAATTCCGTGACGGACGGATCAATCTTCTGAACTGTTCAACCACGATGGAGATGGGCGTTGATATTGCCGATGTGCGCCTTGTTGTGAACTCCAATGTGCCGCCCGCGCTATCCAACTATCGGCAGCGCGCAGGACGGGCGGGGCGACGTGGGGAACCATGGGCCTTCACAATGACCTTCTGCCGTGACCTGCCGCTCGACCGTAGGGTCTTTGACAGCCCTACCGATTTCCTGTGCCGTCCCATCGTCGCACCCAAAGTGTGGTTTGATAGCCCGTCGCTGGTTCAACGCCATGTCAATGCAGCTCTGCTGGCTGCATGGCTTTCGGAGAACGGCGGGCAGGATGTAAGGGGAAGTATCGGTGCCTTTCTCGGTGCCGGTCAACGCGTTGACGAGGCCGTGCTTCCAGGTGCTATGGCCGATGCCTTCCTGATCGCGCTGGACAGTGAATGGGGGGCATCGCAGGTGAAACGGATCGCTCCTCTTGTCGCAGGCACATGTCTGGAGGTGCGGGCGCTGCATGCGCTTGTCTTACATTGCCATGAGGCGTTCGAACGTCTGGTTTTGCGGTGGCGCACCGAGCATCGCATCCTGCTGGAAGGCGCAGAGACGATGCCTGACAAGGATGCTGGCAAAGCGCTCGAACTGCGGGCGCGGCGTCTGGCAGGCGAATTTCTGTTGGGAGAGCTGGCGCGGCGGGGTTTTACGCCAGCTTACGGTTTCCCCACGGATGTGGTGACCTTCGCGAACCTGTCCCAGAGTCCGGCCGATGCTGACGGAGGGACTAGCCACCTTCGTCGCGGCACGGCATCGCGCCCGCTTGACCAAGCGATCAGGGAATATGCGCCGGGCGCTGAATTGGTGATCGACGGGCTTGTTCACCAGTCGGAGGGGATCCTACCGGCTTGGGAGGCGGGCACGGATGCTTCTGGGCTTGAAGATCTCCGCACACTCTGGACCTGCGATGCCTGCCACTCGTTTGCGCTCGAAGCGGGTGAGCCCATCGCCTGTCCGCAATGTGGCCATACTGGTCTGAGCTATCGTAAGGTGCTGCGGCCTGCCGGGTTTCTTGGGGCCAAGCCCGCCCATGTCGGCTACGAGAACCTTGCGCATGTCGAAACCGATCCGTTGCGTCTTTCGGCTCATGGCGGCGATTGGATCGCGCTTGGCGAAGGAGTTGGACGGATGCGCGCCGACCCGGCAGGGCTAGTCGCTCCCTCGGTGGCAGGGCCATTGGGGGGCGGTTTTGCAATCTGCCTTGACTGTGGGCGTGCAGAGGCTGAGCCTAGAACTCAGCCGGGCATCCCCACCGTTACGTCTAAGACCATGCGCCATCACCGACCTCTAATGTTGGGACGCCGTCTGAAGCTGACCCATGACGGTTATTGTCCATCGGCCAATGCGCCCGGACGCATTCAGCACAACGTTCATCTTGCCCAGGTCGCGAGAACCGATGTCTGGGAATGGCAGTTACCCGTCGGCGTCGCTGCCGGAACGGCCTTGACCCTCGCAGCAGCTTTGCGTGAAGCCTTGGCCGAAGGGTTGGGCGTCGAACCTGACGAAATCGGCCCGGCAACGGACCGATCGACCGGGCCGGCGCAAGATGCGTGCCAGTCGCTGTTTCTCCATGATCGTGCCGCAGGCGGGGCCGGTCTTGTTGCGCGCATGGCGGAGCCCGCAATGCTTGAAACCTGCCTCGACCGTGCTTTGGTTCTGCTGGATTGCGCGGATGGCTGCAGAAAGGGATGCCCTTCGTGCATCCTGCGCCCCGATCTTAATCGACGTGATATAAATCTTGACCGGCCAGGTGCGCGCGATCTGGCCCAGGCGCTGCGCATGAGGCTGGCTCTGGACCCGGGCGAGCAAGTATTCGGCCCCCAGACTAGGTTGGCGGGCCGGAACGCGACAGATTTCGTTGCCGAGAGGTTGCAATCAGGTCGGTTGCGTTCTCTCGACGTCTGGCTTCATGGCGATCCGGCAGTGTGGGATTTCGGCGAATGGCGCATGCGCCGGTTGTTAGAGAGGGTTTCGCAAGCCGGTGTTCGTCCCCGCATTCACCTGCCGACTGCAGCTTTGACCGCAGCTGGCTTCGATCTTTCATGCAAGCTGGCGATCTTTGCTTTCTCGTCGGTAGCCGACCTCCATCGCATAGACCAGCCACCAATGGCTGGCGCAGCCCCAATCATTCTTCGTTTCGACTGTGGCGCCGGGGTTGATGCGCTTGCAGTTTTGGACCCGATGGAGGCCAGACCTGGTGCCGAATGGGGGGCAGGGGCCATGGCGCTCGTGGTGGCTGGACCTGCGCCTGAGGTTGACATTGGGGCGAAGCTTTCGGCCCAAAGGCTCATAGAACTTGGCTTGGGCAATGCTCATCTTTTGAATGTTGGAACTGAAATGGATGGACCGGCCTCCGGCTTCGGTCGCCGATTCTGGTCCTGGCTGTCAGGAAAGGCACCTTTGGACATCGCTGCGATGCAGTCAGTCGGGGTGAGTAGTCTTGCCTATAGTGACCGCTATCTGCTGTCTCCCTATACGCTCCGGCTTTTGGCCGAGGTGATAAAATCCGCTCCAGGTGCGAAAGACGCCCACAAGGTGATCAACATGGCGTTCTCCGACAGGTCGCGGGACGCGACCCGTTATCTCCATGACACATTCCCTTCCGATACAACACGGCGTGAGGTGATCCGCCAAATGGTGCCTGGGGTGGAGGTCACCTTGCTTGCTAAATCGCACATGGCGCATGGCAGAAGCTTGGCGATCACATTGAAAGATGGACGCCAACTGACGATTCACCTTGACCAGGGATTTGGGGGTTGGAGGGTCGATGGAATGCATCGGCATGACTTCGCGGTCCCGGACGCGGCGCAGGCCAAAGGAATCGCCGCTGCGGTCTTTTCAATCATCGGGGATGGCATGGTCGGGGCACCGCTTGCTATAAGCAGGATGTAATCTGTTTGGATTGGACGGATGGACTGGAACACGCACGGTTCAGCAGAGTTTGGAAGGAGATTTCATTGGACGCGTTAATTGATGAGAGCGCTGCGCTGACACCTGAGCTACTCAGGGAGATACTTCCGATTGTTGTCAGTGACCGACGCAACTTTTCGGATTTCTTCGATTTTGTTGATAAGGCTGAAAGAGGAAATGATGAAGTTTTCTATCCGGCGTTACTCAACCGCATAGAGACCGATGGGAACTGGTGCCACTCTCTGGAAATGGCATTTCTGAGGTCCAGTCGAGAAAAGGAGCGGCAGCGGGCACCTTCAGTGAAAATCTGGAAATGGTTGAGGTGCTCTGTCCCTGATCTCCCTGACCTGTCTCCTAGTCCTATCAGTTTTGAGGATGATTTAGTCGGGGTCGTAACGGCAATGACGCCGATTCAGCTCTTAGTGGTCAATATTATGGGGCGATTTGTCCACGGAGATGCTGGTGCGGGGAAAGAAGTCGAGACATTGGATTTTGGAGAGACGGATCGATCAGATTGGATGACGCTGCGTGATCAGCTCCGCCATGCGCTGGATCTTATGGCTGAAGCTGACGTCGAAAAGGTATCAGATATCATCAGGTTGGCCAAAAAGCTTCAAGCCGCCTGTGCTGATCATGTGCGAAATGCCGATGCACAGAGGATGGCTTTGCTTCAAGCTAAGCGAGACAGTCTTCTGATATCTTTAGCCAAAATTGCCGAATTTACAGGAGGAGCGGACTTGCTGGAGAAGATCCGGTCCGAAGATGCACTCGATGGTTTTGAACCGGTTATTGAGCCATTAAATGCTGCAATATCCGATTGGCAAGTTGCAATCGTTGAGCGAGACAAAGCTGCGAGCCTTGAGGACGAGATCAGGGCTGATCGTAATCGTAGCCGCGCGGATCTAAGAGCCGCGGGAAAAGTCGCGGAAGGTGCGGAAGAGAAAGAACAGATAACCCGCCAAAAGGTAGAGGCAACTTTGCAAGAGGCACTGCTGGTGCTTAACAGCGAGCTTTCAGCGCCGGTCGCAGAGACATTGTCGCCTCACAAGGTTGAGGAGCCAAATTCTGTCGATGAGGCGCTGTATGATGTGATCAACGACTTGTCTGATGGGGTAACAGATCAGACCTTGGTTAAATTTCAGCCGGAACAAGTCACTGAACATGATGCACCGATTGAGCTTGCACAACCTGTGTCGGACGCACCGCTAGCTGACAAAATAGAGATTGCTAACCTTGTCGCCATTCTCGAAGATCCGGCTGAAACCGCGATTGAACCTGTCGCAGCGGCTAATGAAATGGATCAGGAGTATGAGCCGTCTGCGGTATGGACCTGCCCCAGGGAGCTGGACGATCTGTTAGCGGACTATCTTGGCAAGGAGGAAACTGCGCTCGCTTGGCACCTTGCTGATCTGGCGGAGGAGGCAGGGCACGTAGTGCCGATCCCACCGCCTCTGCTCCGGGCGCTTGCCGCAGTTCCGGCTATTACTGGCCCCTATGATTACTCCACCCAAGCTGTGGGCGAGATGCTGGCGGCAGCCATGTCAGCGCTTGATCGTGCTGTGGAGTCAGGCCCTGCTGCGGGACAGCGCTCCCGTGGGATTGCCTTGGCGGCGCTCATGCGTCCGGCGTTGATGGCACGAGACACGAATGCGCGTAATCTTCTGGCGAATCTTTCGCTCTCGGCCCCGTGGTCAGGTTACGGTGGTGTTGTGAGCAGCCTTACGGGGTTGCGGCACGATCTTCAGCCCAGCGTTGCAGAATTGACGGCATTGGCTGGCGTCGATAGCAAGCGACGCTTGCCGCAAGTGATAGCGGACATGAAACAATGGTTGCCGGGCGCGCGTGCGGCGCAAAGCATGCACGCCCCCTCCAATACGGTGCTGCATGGTCTCCTTTCAGAACATCGGGAACTTGGGGGGCTTTTTGAGGCTGCCCTGTGCGATGATCTTCCTGCTGTGGAAGTGGGCGTCGAATTTCTGATGGAGTTGGCCGGAAGCAAGAACGTGGCGGAAGCTCTGGTTGCTGCGACCGAAAAGGAACTCAACCGACCGCGGCGCGATGCGATCCGAGGGATGGCCCTAGACTGGATTTGTCGTAAGCTGCGAGAAGGGGCAGAGCTTCTCCTTCGCTGGCGAACCGCCAAGCATGAAGACGGTCTCGTTGATGACCGTCGCAAAGAGGATTTACGGCGTTATGTCGGTAATTTGCGCAAGGAACTAGAGCATGTCAGAGGTGACGAGGCTTCGGGTAACAGTCTGGATGCAGCTGTGCAGCTCTGCGTGGATCGGGCTATCGAAGATCTGATCGTAGTTATTGATGGACAGGCCGAGGGTGTGGCGCCGGTTCGCGTATCGGATGTCTTGGATCTGCCGCTTCTGCGCTTGCCTGGTGTTTGCCAGCCATTTGCCCCTGATGATGCCGCCTATGCTGAGGAGCGATCCGCGCAGCGTTCTAGGCTTCTGATTGCTCTCTCTTCACCTCAGGACATTGCGTACGATGATCTGGCGGCCTGGACACATCACATCGCCGATCGCGCCTTACTTCCCGCTCGCCAGATTTTTAACCGGCTTCAACGTTGCGGAGCGGTGTCTGATGTGGATCTCGCCGTATTGCAGCAAGAACTGGAGGAAGTACGTTACGCTGCTGTTGCCGATGCGCAAGGCAGGATCAAGTCATTGCGGCACGATTTGGAGCCGCTTCAAAGCATTGATCTCAGCACATCGCAGGAAATTCAGCGATGGCTCGAACGTTTGGCTACGATCGAGCAGGCGATTTCTCGTAATCCCGAGAATGGCCCGGTCCTTCCAATGTGCGACGATATACGTGCTCCTGATATTCCACCTGATTTTCCACAGCTTGACGAGGTATTGGCTGCTGGCCGACAGCTTCGTGACTCAGTGCGGGGGCGGATCATGCTCGATCAGGAGAGGCGGTTGCGGAGCTTGATTGAGCGCTATCATGCTGATGATCGCCATGAGCTGGCGGAACAGGCGGAAGAGGTTGTCGCCAACTTGGCCGACAGGGATCTTCTGACCGTCGAAGATATCGTGATACGCCTGCAAAATGGGCAAAATCTCGCGCTGAATGATGATGCGAGAGAAGACTATTTCTCAAAATTCTATCCTGATTTCGTTCTGGCGCTTGGGGCGGCGGATATTGGCGGGGGAAAAGTTTCGCCGGCAATTGAGAAGGGGGGGCAAGTTGGCCCGCTTGATTTTTCGGCCCTCGATGATGGTGAACGAAAACGCTCTGGCCAGTTGTTCGAGAACTGGCGCGCACTGAAAAATGCCATGAGCCCCAATCGTGGTGATCTCGGGCAGTCGCTACGGCAATTCATGGAGCGTCTCGGGTTCACCTCGGTTGCGATAGAAAGGGAAACCATTCTGTCGTCACAGTTGCGCACAATGCGGATGCGCTGTGATGAGTTGACGGCGCAGCACTGGTTTTTGCCGCCTGCATTCGGCAGCGAAGCCCGGGGCAGCTACCCGGTATTCTTGGCCAGTGGTAACATCGATGATGAGCAAGTGACGCGAGAGCTGGCGAAGGTGGGGCGCGATGCTCCCTGCATTCTGCTGGTATTCGGAACTTTGACCAAGGCTCGACGAGAGAATTTCGCTTTGGCCATGCGGCGCGCAAAGCAAACCGTCTTGTTGGTCGATGAAGCGCAGATGCTTTATCTGGCGATGGGCAGTTCGTGGATGGAACGGCTTTTCACCTGCGCAGCCCCCTTCGGTTACCTCCAACCGTATACGACCAGCGCAGGAAAAATTCCGACGGAGATGTTTTTTGGGCGTGAAGACGAGATCGCCAAGATCGAGTCGACCACCGCCGATGGCTGTCTCGTATATGGTGGCAGGCAGCTCGGAAAGTCCGCGCTGTTGCATCATGTTCGTAAGCGTTTCCACCAGCCAGACATCGGGCGCCATGCCTATTATCTGAAAATAGACGAGTTCGGGGGCCAAGTGCAGTCAGCTGATCAGATATGGTCACTGATCAGACGTGAGCTTGCTTCCGATCAAATTATATCCAAAGCTGCGGAAAACGCAGACGACATCGGCGATGGAATCCGCGATTGGCTGCATCGGGGCGGGGAGCGCAGGATCCTTATTCTAATCGACGAGGCCGATATGTTTCTGGCGTCTGAAGTGCGTCATGGGTTTCCGAACCTCAATCGTCTCAAAGACATGATGGAAACCTCGGCTCGGCGCTTCAAAGTCGTCTTTGCTGGTTTGCATAATGTTCGCCGGATGGCCAAGGCACCGAACTCGCCGCTTGTCCATCTGGGAGAGCCAATCTGCGTCGGACCGATGAATACATCCAGTGAGAGCAGTCTTCAGGCTCGTCGTCTGGTGACCGAGCCAATGGGCGCGGCTGGCTTTCACTATGTCTCGCCCGACCTAGTTCAGGCCGTGCTGACCCGGGTCAATTACTATCCTTCTCTTGTTCAGGTCTTTTGCAAGGCTTTGCTTGAAGGTATTTCCAATCAAGCTCGGCCCCGTGGTCCGGGACCCCGTTGGCTTCTTGAGAATGATAACCTGTTCGAGAACAACGAAGACATCAACTCACAGATCCGTGAACGATTTCAGTGGACGCTGAACCTCGACCCGCGTTACGAATTGATTGCCAAAGTTCTCGCGCTATACCGGCTCGATAGTGCGGAGAGTGACGGCGGTGCGATGAGGCCAGAGAACATTATTCGCGAGGTAGAAGATTTCTGGCCGCGAGGATTCGAGAAACTGCCACCTGAAGACTTTAGCGCATTTTTGGATGAGATGGTTGATCTTGGCGTGCTGATTCGCCTCGGTAAGGGTAGGGGCAGCTATGGGTTGCGGGGCGCTCAGGTCGCTCAGATGCTGGGGCAACGCGAGCAACTGGAGCATGAAATTCTGCAGATCGCCGAAAAGGAGCCGAGGGTCGACTATGATCCGAGCTTCTATCATCGTCGCTCGCGACCTGATCAGTCGGAGCGTCGCTCGCCCCTATCCGACAACGCCTTGCAGAACCTCTTTGATACGGAATCCCCGGGAATACGCTTTCTCGTGGCACCTCCGGGGATATGGGGTAGTGATGCTGCTAAGGCTGTAGCTGAGCTGGCAGATGGCTGGCAGGACAAGAAGGGGCTCCTTGGGGGCGTCCTTTTCTCTGGTGGTGACGATGAACTTCGTCGATTGGTTGAGCGCGGCCACGGACGGCGGGTGCTGGTGCTTCCCGCGGCCAGCAAAACGGCGCGAAAGTGGGTGACTTGGCTTGCCGAGCGCGATCAGGTTTCACGACAGGGCGCAATCCTACCCGTATTTGTCGGGTCCCATGAACAGATTGCTAAGGCATGCCCTCCAGCTGATGCTGGTATTCCGGTTCAGATGTTCCGGGCACGGCCTTGGGAACGCAATATGGTGCGGGCGTGGTTGGCTGAAGGTGGGCTCCAGGCGCTTGATACCCCCGAGTGTCGTGCTGCTTTACTGGACGTATCGGGAGGCTCGCCCCAGCTTTTGAGCGGCCTGCGTTCCAAGTTGGAGGCTTTGGTGTCAGAGCGACGTGGGGAAGCCGCTGTGGAATCCATTCGCGCTATGGGATGCGACTTTGAGCTCCAACCTGGAGAGATAGGCCTACCCGAAAGCCTCGTGCCGATGTTCTGCACAGCGGTAGAGTTATTGGAAAATGGGGAGGAGCGGAGCACGCTTGTCGAGTTGCTGGCGGAGGGAGGGAATGCACAGGCGGATCAGGAGTTTAAATTGATGGAGCGATTGGGACTGTTCCGAGCTGATCCACGTCAACCTGGTTGGATCGTGTGTTCGGCCCTAGGTGCCCTTGTGTTCAGAACCTGTGAACGACCTGTTAGCAGCAGTGGTCGCTGATGTCCTTGCGGATGCCTGAGGTCTGGAGCCTGCCCTCGCCGGGGCAGTTTCTCGCGGAAGCGGAATTATCGGTGGTTCGGGGTGGCGCTGTCCTTTCTCTGGATGCGTCCACTCCGCCCGGTCTTCCCACAGAGTTGTCGCGCCGTTTTCAAAACACTCATAGCATCTATAGGCTTCAGCCTCCTTCGGGGGCCGCCCCGCTTCCGATACTCGCGGACCTTTTCTCTTGTGGAGGTGCGCTCGGAGACCTTGTGGCGAATCTCGATTGTTTGCTGATAATTGATGCCTGTGACCTGTGTGCTGCCGACCTTGAGGCGTGGAATGTGTTCCTAGGTCGCTTCCGGCGAGAGTGGGAACTGGCGGGGGATGGTTTGGCGATCCTGTTCCTCGGGCCAACCGGGTTTGCAGTCAAAGGCTTCACGCAGATCGATTGGGCTGGTCGAACGAAACGGATCGACGTGATGATCTGGGCGGAGTTCCATGTGCCCTCTGGGCGCTCGGTTTTGTTCCAAGATCTGGCGGTGAATCTCGCAGTCGAGTTATGTGGATGGCGGTTGGACCTCGTCGCCGATCTCGTTACTCAACGTGAGGAGGACATTCTTGCCCCTCAGGGCTGGTTGCGCAGGAATGCCGATCTTGGTATCAACTTCGAAGGAAACTATGGCACTCGTGTTTTCCATTGCCCGGTGCATCTCCATTCGTTAGGGGAAACAAAAGAGATCGCACTGCGCACCTGGCGAGCGCAGTTGTCCACTCTGTTCCCTTGGATAGAAGAGCATCGTTTGCGAATCATTGACCGCTACCGAAAGCTCCTGCGCATAGACGACCATCTGCGCAAGCTACAGGTGAATGAGGTCGAGAATATCGAATTGGGGGCTCTAAGGCATCAGTTGCGATCTCATCTGCCTCGAAGTGAGCTCGAACACATTGAGGTGCTGGCAATGATGCGTAACGATCTAGCGCATCGTAAGCCAATCGAACCACAGCACTTCAGGCGTGCTCTGGATATTTCCAATACGCTACGTTAAGCCATGGGGATAATTAGGTGAGTTTTCTGGTTTATATATTCTTCTTTTAAATTACTGAAATTGCGTCCTATCTGGATACTTTGTTTTCATGGCGGCACGTCAAACTGCACATTGAAGCTCTGGTAGGTTACGGCGGCTGCACCCTCCCGCAACCATAAATACACAATATATCAAACGCATAGCCTGAGGTATATCTATACCGCAGGCACTTTTGCGTTTCACATCAACGCCACATCAACGTTCGACGAGTCCCCCTGAAAACTCAGAGGGCTTTTTTGTGTTTCAGACTTTCAACAGATCAAGCAGGGGATCAAAGGCGTACATCGCTGCGCGGCGGCCGGAGGCTCCTTCGATGGTGCGCAGCAGGCCAGCCTCCACCAAACGTCGCGACAGGGCGCGAGCAGAAGATGGCGGAATGCCTGACCTGTCGACGAAGCGGTCGTTGCGAAACACCGGGCTGGCAAAGACAAAGTCCAACGCCTGATCATTGAACTGCGAGTTCAGAACCTCGCGGAACCGTTCCCGCATTTCTCCGTGGAGGCGGAAGATCGAATCTGCAGTCTGGATGTTGACCGTCGCTTGTTCGTGCATGGCCTGTAGGAAGAATACCACCCAGCCTGTCCAATCTCCGGTGGCGGAGACGGCACGCATCCGCTCGATGTATTCGTCTTTGTGAGTCTCGAAGTAGCCTGAGACGAAGAAGTTCGGCTGATGCAGGATTCCAAGCTTCCACAGCATCAGGGTGATCAGCATTCGGCCGATCCTGCCGTTGCCGTCCTCGAACGGGTGTAAGGCTTCGAATTCGACATGCGCGACGGCCGTGCGGATAAGCGGCCGCATCTTGCTTTCGTTCATGAAGTGGACCAGTTCAGTCATCGCCGGTGCAAGCTGCTCCGGGGCGATTGGGACGTAGTAGATCTTTCCCCTCCGTTCGTCCCCGATGTAATTCTGCTCGACCTTGTAGCTGCCGGGACGCTTGCGGGCACCGCGGCCAAAAGAAAGCAACTGCTGGTGTGCGGTCCGGATCAGGTGTTCGCCAAGTGGCGCGCCCTCGGCAAGGGCTTGCTGAGCATTCCGCAGCGCGCGAGAATAAAGGTAGGTCTCGACGTCGTCGTTGCGGGCCTCACGATAGGGGTTGGCACTGCCCGCGTCTTCCTCGGCCTCTAGCCGATACAACTCCTCGATGGTCGAAATTGTCCCCTCCATGCGGGAGGAGGTAACGGCGTCTTGGCGGCGCAATGGCGCGAGAAAAAGCTCGCTGTTCACCATGCCCGACATCTTTGTATCGTACCGCGCAAGGGAGGCTGCAGCCTCCTCGAGCGGTCCGAGCAACACTTCGTAGTCGAGGGTAGATGGGGGAAAGGTGCCGATGTGATAGGTGACGGCATCTGTCAGATCGTAAGGTTTGGTTGTCATATGCGTGCCGATTCTGTCATCAACGGTATTTGACGTCAACCTAGTCCCGCCAAGATGGCTTGGCAACAGAATGCGTGCCAATTCTGCCGCCAAGTGGCGTTGTCGTCAGCGGCCTGTCATCAAACTGGGTTGGCGACGAAACTCACCAGTGAACTACCGTGAAGCCACGATTCCTTACAGTACATCAGCAGCGCGCTGTGGCGGAGTTTCAACTCGTCGGGGGACATCGATCATTCCATGTATCCGGGCGTGCTGACGCGCCAGCCGCGCCGCCGCTGCATGCCCACCTGTCCGGCCTGCGAATGGGGCGGCGTCTCAGGCTGGGTATGCGTCACCGCGACGGCGGCGGTCTCCACCCCGGCCTGTTTCTCGAGGCTCTGCCACATCTGCTCGTCGAACCGGTCTGCTCCGAGGATCCAGGCGGCAGCCCGGGCATAGACGCGGGTGTCGAGCGCCTCGTTGCGTTCGCGCATCTTCTGCCATTCTTGGCGCGCGTAGCCGCGCTTGTTGCGCAGGGTGACCAACTGTTCGGCCACCAGCTGCCTGAGCCATTCGGTGTCGATCCAGTCGGGCAGATGCACCGTGCCGGGCGCATCGAGCACGCCGAGGCTCCGATCTTCGTCACTGGGCCGTTCCAGCCGCAGGAAACGATAGGTTTCGATCTTGAACGTGGCAGTTGCGATCGACCACAGCCGGGCCCCGCACCGCAGGCGTTTGCCACCGATGGTGGCATCGACAAAAGTCGGACCCGACACCGGTGTGGCCCGGTTGAAGCCCTCCAGACCCTTGACCGGCGCAACCTGTGCAATTCCCTGCTGGCGGGCCCAGCCATAGACGGCGGCGGATTCATAACCGGTATCGATCGCGAGTTTCGCCAGCGTCATGACCGCGCCGTGTTCATGCACCCAGGTCTGCCCCAGAAGGGCCGTCAGTTTCTGCCAGCATGCCTGATCGTCTGGTCCGCCCGGAATGACGATGTGATCAACGAGCCAGCTCTCGAGCCCGCGCCCCCAGGCGCAGACATCGATCTCGATACGGTCCTTCTGCACATCGGCGCCCGCGGTCAGGAAGAGACCCCCGGCCGGGATCTGCGCGGGATAGGCTTCGCGGCGGTCCGCCAGCCGCTGCCAGTCCGGCGCATCATCCGACTCGACCCATGTCTCGCCCAAGAGCGTGTTGCGCGCCGCGCGCAGCATCTCCTCGGAGCCCTGCGCCGCCAGCCAGTCGCGCGCGATCTGCGCCCAGCTTGTCCAGCCCAGCGGCGAATAGAGCGCGGAGAGGTGAAAGCCAATCGACTGCGGGTCCGCCGACACGGCCGTCGCCCGCCACTCGCCCCGTTCCAGCATCCGCATCTTGTGATGCTCCGCAATGACGGCCTCGCCGCTCTCGCAATGATAGGCGGCGGTGTCAGGCTTTCCCTTGTCCCAGCGCAGGCGTTCGAACTGCAGCCATTGCATGTGGCCGCAATGCGGGCAGGGCACGAAATAGCGCCGCTGGTCGCTGGCCTCGTATTCCCGCTCGATCCGGCTCAGCCCCCGGATCGTGGGCGTCGAGACCATGAACACCTTGCGCCGGTGCGAGAAGGTGGTGGTGCGCGCCTCCGCCAGGGTGACCGGATCACCTTCCTCGTCGGCCGAGGCCGGATAGGCGTCGATCTCATCGAGAAAGATATAGCGCGCCGGCATCGAGCGCAGGCCGGTGGCGCTGTTGGCACCCGTCAGTACCAGAATGCCGCCCGGAAACTCCTTGGACAGCATCGAGTTTCCCGCGTCGCGCGAGCGGGCCGGCTGTACCCGCTCCCGCAGCGCCGGGCTGTCTTCGATCAGCGGATCAAGCCGTCCGCGCGAGCTGCGCTTGGTCATCTCCACCGTCGGCAGCACCGCCAGCATCGGCCCCGGCGCATGATGGATGACAAAGCCGATCCAGTTGTTGCCGGCCTCGGTCGCGCCGACCTGTGCGGCTTTCATGAACGAGATGCGCTGTGCCGGGTGCCGCGGCGACAGCGCATCCATGATCTCGCGCAGGTAAGGAGCGCGCGCGGTGCGATAGCGCCCCGGTTCCGCCGAGGCCCGCGACGAGAGCCAGCGATGCGCATCCGCCCACTCCGACACCGTCAGGTCCGGATCGGGCCGCAGACCGCGGCGCCACGCGCGCAGCACGTCCTCGGCCCCGTCGAAGCCGAGGTCGAGCCCGTCCGTCAGATCGTGATCATCCCCTCCCTCATCCAAGCGAGACGCGAAGGTCGGCAAGGGCGTCGAGTTGCGCTCTGACATGGGTTTCCAGCACCCTCTGCAGGATCGCGACCTCGATCATCACCGGCGTGCCCGAGTGCTTCTCCCCCTCCGCTGCCACCTCGGCCGCCATCAGCGCCGCCACCCCGCCGGGCCAGGTGACCCAGGCGTCCCGCTCCTGCCGCGCCAGACGAAACACCAGCGTTTCAGCGCGGGCGCGATCAACCAGCATGCCCTTCCGCTTCTGGATCGCCAGCTGGCGTTCCTGCGCCTGGTAGACCGTCAGCGCGGTGCGGGCCTTGACATAGGAGGAGCTGTCGGCCGGTCCTGAGAAGCCGCTGTCGCCGGTGCTGCGCCGCTGCTGGTCCGGATCGGTCATCTCGGCCCGGCGTGAATCCGAGGCCGCCGCGTTGATCGATCCGTCGCCGTAGACCACCAGTCGCCCAGACCTGCGCGCCTTCTGGACCGCCCCGCGCGAGAGGCCGGAATGGGCGGAATACTCCCGTTCGCTCATCCCCTGCATGGCTTAGGCCGTTCCGGATAAAGCAATGATATTGCTTGTTATTCAGTTGATTATACTTCGTGACAGAGCGAGTCTGGATCCACGAACACGATGCAACTCACCCCCGGAGATCCCGCCATGGCCACCAGCCGCGCCCCAAAACAGAACGACAAGGCCCTTAGCGCCTTTCTTGCCGCCAAGGCCGAGATCGACACCATGCTCGAGCGCCTCAAGACCCTCAGCGAGGAGCATTTCGATGTGAGCCCCGAGGAGATCAACTGGGGCCATGTTGGCACCCTGACCCATTATGCGGGTCTGCTGCGCCAGATCACCGACAGCGCCTTCCGCGAGGGAGAATTCGACGAATGACATCTTCCGCCCGGCTCGCCGCGTGGCCCGCCTCCAGGGCGGGCTTCACCGGGTGGAAGGGCCGGCACAGGGCTGGCCCTCGGAAACCGGAGAGACAGATGCCCAAACTCACTGACACGCAAACCATCATCCTCAGCGCAGGTGCCCAGCGCCCCGACAACCTCGCGATGCCGTTGCCCAAGGGGCTGCACGGCGCCGCCGCAAGGAAGGTCGTCAGCATGATGATCGGGCGTGGCTGGCTCGAGGAAATCGACGCCAACATCCGCAAGGGCGCGCCGCTCTGGCGAGAGACCGGTGACGGGCATGGCACCACGCTGGTGGTCACCGACGCAGGCCTGCTGGCGATCGGGATCGAGCCGGTGGTGGTGAAGACCATGGCTGCGATCCGCATACATGCCGCCCAACCGCCTGCGCCCAAACCGCCGAACCCGCGCGCGGGAACGAAGCAGGCGATGCTGATTGCGTTCCTGGAGCGTCCCGAAGGGGCGTCCATGGCCGAGATCGTCGAGGCGACCGGCTGGCAGGCTCACAGCGCACGAGGTTTCATGTCGGGTGCATTGAAGGAGAAGCTGGGGTTGGTCTTGACCTCGGTGAAAGAAGATGAGCGGGGGCGGGTGTATCGCATCGGATAGCCTGACCAGGACTGGTCCGATGACCGTTTAGAGCCCACAGCGACTGGTGCCGCAGAAAGCGCGAACGTCTGGTTCTACACTATTTGCTCGTTGAGTGAGAGATTTCAGCGTCCGTCCTGGTCGGGACTGTTCGTGGTCAGCGACGGGCGCTGGACGCGATTTCTGCCGCGGCTATTTGGCGACCGCCGCTGCCAGTCACGGGTCAGTGCGCGCGGTGGACGTGTCGACACCGGGCAGCAGCACATCGAGATCTTCGTATTGGAGGCCCTTTTTCTGATGCGCGTCACTATCGCCGTTGAACATCGTTCCCCAGAACCCTCGGTCAAGATCGCTTGTCCCGAAAATCCAGTCTCCGATCGGGAAGGTGAGATTGAAATTCTTGGTCTGCATCAATCCCAGAACGTGATGGATATAGTGCATCCGCCGTATGGTGTTGATCAGCGGCACGTGCCGCAGGTAGGGGCTCTTTTCGTCGTCCAGATGCGACAGCGTATGAACGAATTCGTAGAACAGGTAATAGCCGGACATCGAAATGACGATCAGGTAGGCCGCGTTGGATGAGACCAGCCAATTGGCGAGCAGCGCGGGCGGAATCGAGAGCAGCACGAAGGCGACCGGCGCCAGCGGCGGGAACAGCAGCGCCCGCCATTCCTTGTGGCCCTTGTAGCCAAGATCGTGATGCGTGAAGAACTGGTGATGCGTGGTGCAGTGCCGCTTGTAGACCATCTTCAGCCCCGGCACGGGTCGGTGCATGATCCAGCGATGCGCCGAATATTCCGCCAGGTTGCCGACGAGAGCGAATATCGGGATCAGCGCCCATTCCCAAGGTGCAGGATTGTTCAATTGGCTGATGGAATAGGCCAGCGCGCCTAATGTCAGGACCAGAGTGAATCCAAGATGATAAAGGCCGTGATACCACGACGGCGTATCCGCGACGAATTGCTTGCGGTATTTGCGCTGGCGGTCCTGTTCGCGCGCGTCACGCTCGGGCGATTGGGTGAAATGGGGCATGGCAGTCCTCCGGTATGGTTGATTTCGCATTGGCCTCCAGTGTATCCCGCAGCGCCGGCGCGGTCGTTCTCACCGGGCGCGGGAAATTCTCATCTGGAACTTTTTTTGAACGAACGGACAGGTTTGCAGACCGGGTAGGCGCAACCATCTAGGAAAGCAGGTGCCAATTGGCCTAACCTTGCGCGATGAAGCATTCGATAGACCTGACGGAGGGCGCCGAGATCTTGGCCGGGCGTTTTGGCCGGGCGGCGCTGTTGTCGCTAAAGGATCGGCTGACCGCCCATGCCCATGCGCAGACCCATCTGATCATCAAGCTCGGTGGCCCCGACCAGTTTTTTGTCGTCGATGGCCAGACCGTTCCGCTGACGGCGGACCGCGCCGTGGTGGTCAACCCGTGGCAAGAGCATCACTATACGCCGACCGACACGGATGCGATATCGTCCTATCTCGCGCTGTACCTCAATCCGGGCTGGCTGCGCCGGGCCAGCGACCTGTTCGATGGCTGCGGCCTGCCGGGTTTCTTTGAACGCCCGTCGATCCGGGTTGACGAACGCGCGCAGGGGTTGGCGCGTGAACTGCGTGATCTTATTCACGCACTGGAGGGCCGCAACGAACGGGCCGAGGACGTGATCGTGGCGCTGATGACCCATTTCGTGCGGGCCGAAAATGCCGGGCGCAAGGCCGCGCAGGGTTTTGTCGATTACCGAATACGGCGGGCGGTCGAGCAGATGCAGGACAACCCTGACCAACAATACGATCTGGACGCATTGGCCCGCAGCGTCGGCCTGTCACGATCGCGCTTCAACGTATTGTTCAAGGATACTGTCGGCGTCGGGCCGGGCATCTATGGAAACGCGATCAGGATCGAGGCCGCGGTATCGGCATTGGCCGACCGGGCCAGCGCGCAGGATGTCGCGGCCGATCTCGGCTTCAGCTCGCCGGGGAATTTCAATCGGTTCTTCCGGTATCACACCGGCGTGTCGCCGGCGAAATTCAAACGGGCCCTGCAAGACATCGGCTGATTCAGTCGATCAACACCAGCGTCAGCGCGGGCCATACCGAGACCAGCAAAAGGATCAGCAGCGCCGCCAGAAGGAAAGGTGCGAGCGGTTTCATGATGCTCATCGGTTTGCAGTCCGACACCTGCGCGGTGACGTAAAGCGCGGTGCCGACCGGCGGAGTCAAAAGGCCGATCACGAGGTTGAGGCAGACGGCCACACCGAAATGGAACGGGTCGATCCCATAGCTCAGCATGGCGATCGGCAGCATGATCGGCACCACCAGGATCAGCGCCGCGATGGCGTCGATCACGGTCCCCACCAGCAACAGCATCACGTTCAGCAGCAGCATGAACACGATCGGATTCTCGGTCAGCGTCACCAGATAGGCCGCCAGGTTCTGCGGAATCTTCTCGTAGACGATGATCCAGCCGAACACGTTGGCGGTGGCGACCAGGAACAGCACCATCGACGAGCTGGCCAGCAGGCGCACCAACATGCCCGGAATGTGTGACGGATCGAATTCGCGGTGGAAGACCCAGCCGACGATGATCGCGGCGACAGACGCGACGGCGGCGGATTCGGTCGGCGTGGCGATGCCGCCCGCGATCCCGCCGATGATGACCACCGGGATGGACAGCGACGGCAACGCCCGCAGGATGTGGGAAAGCGCCATGCCCCGCGAATGCCTGGCTTCCTTGGGGTAAGCATAGAAGAAGCCCAGGATAACGACAACGAGGATGAAAGCAGCCCCCATCAGCAGGCCCGGAAAAATCCCGGCGATGAACATGTCGCCGATGCTGATCTGCGCCAGAACCCCGTAGATCACGAACAGCATCGATGGCGGGATGATCGGCGACATCAGACCGCCCGCCGCCGTCACGGCGGCAGCGAAATTCCGGTCATAGCCGCGCTTGACCATCTCGGGTACCATGACATGCCCCATCACCGCGATCTGCGCATTGGTCGAGCCGATGATGGCGGCCATGAACATGTTGGCGACAAGGTTGATATAGGCCAGCCCGCCGCGCAGCGACCCGACAAAGACGCTGGCAAAGTTGACCAGACGCCTGGTGATGCCGCCTTCGTTCATCAGCTCGCCCACCAGCATGAAGAGCGGGATCGCCAGCAGCCCGTATTTCTCCAGCCCACCATACAATTGTTGCGGATAGGACAGGAACAGCACGTCGTTGCCGCTGGCCCAAATGTAGATCATCGCGGTGATCGCCAGCACCAGCGCGATGGGCACGCCGGCAAACAGCAGCAGGCCGAAGGAAAGCGGGACCATTACGCGACCTCCCGATCGGACCCCAGCGGGTCGGTTTCAGGGCCGCCGAAAGCGGTCTGAGCCAGGTTGTTCAGCGCATGAACGAACGCGCCGACGGCAAAAATCGGAACGATGAGCCAGAGCCAGAATTTCGGCACGCCCAATGTCGTGCTGACTTCGGAATAGATGAAATTGAAGGTCGCGCCGGAAAACGCGCCGGTATCGAAGCCATGCCGGGCCAGCGTGATGGGATCGAACCAGTTCCAGGCCAGGGCGAACAGGACGCAAAAGAACACCAGCACGGCCAGGTCCGTTGCGATCAGGAGCGCGCGCGCCACAGGGCCGCGCAGCATGTCGGGCACAAAGGTGACGGCGACGCTCTGGCGATGGTGGATTGCCGCCGAAGCGCCGAGGAAGGTCATCCAGACCATCGACGTTATCGCCGCCTCGTCCACCCAGAACAGCGCCTTGGCAAAGCTGCGGGTGACGACGTTGAGCAGGATCAGCGCCGTCGTGACCGCACCGAGCGCGGCGCCGATCAACACTTCGATCCGGGCGATGCCGGCACTCAATTTACGCAGTATTTCCATGACGCCTGTCCCATCGACCGGTCGGAAGTTTACCCCGACCGGCCTTCTACCAGATTGCGGTTCAGAATGCAGCCGCTTCGGCGCGCAGCGCGTCGATCACGTCTTTCTGATCGGCCCAGACTTCTTCCCAGTGTGACGTGACATCGCCGAAAAACGCCGGGTCAACCTTGCGCACTTCGATGCCAGTCTCTTCGATCTGTGCGATCAGCTTCGGTTCGGCCTCGACGTAGTGATCCATCAGATCGGACAGGGCCGCACGCATGTGTTCGCGGACCATCTGCTTGTCCTCATCGGAAAGGTCCGCCCAGACCCGCCCGGACACCAGCCCGACCATCGGGAACATCGCGTGGTTGGTCAGCAAAAGATGATCGGCGCGTTCGTAGAACTTGAAGTTCACGACCAGCTCGGCGTCGATGTCCATTGCGTCCACTTGGCCGTTGGCCAGCGCGTCGTAGACATCGGGCAACGGCATTGGCGTGGGCGCAATACCCAGCAGGTCGTAGAAATCGCGGAACGGCTTGAACGGTGTGATCCGCATTTTCAGGCCTTCGAGATCGCCGAGGTTCTCGACCGGCGCGGTCGCCATCATCTGCCGCATGGCGGCCAGACCGTAGCCGATGCCGACGACGCCCATCGCCTGCGGAAGCCGGTCAAGCAATGCCTGCGTGGTGTCGCCCTTGAGTATCTTGGCTGCTTCGCCCGTGTCCTCGACAAGGAACGGCGTGTAGAGCGCGCCGAAGGCCGGGATACGGTTTGACACGTCGGCAATGGTCAGAAAGGCGAAATCCAGAGCGCCGGTCTGCAACTGCTGGACCATCTGTTCCTCGCTGCCCAATTGGCCGGCGGGGAACACCTCGACGCTGTGCGCGCCGCCCGATGCCTCGGCAAGATCCGCGGCAAAGGCGCGCGCGGCCTCGTTCCAGGCATGGCCCGACGGCACGATCGTGCCCAGTCGGAAATCCTTGGCCTCGGCGATGCCGACGCTCGAAAGGCCCAGTGTCAGGGCCGTCAGGGCTGCTTTTGAAAAGCGGCTGAAAGTCATTATCTTCCTCCTCCAGAATTCGTTTCAGATGCTGTGGGCATGTTCAGTGCATGACAGAGCCGCCGTCGATCACGGTGACTTCGCCGGTCATGAATGCGGCATCGTCCGAGACCAGGAACAGCAGCGGGCCGACGAGGTCTTGGGGCAGTTGATCGCGCTTGATCGCGCGGCTGGCCATCACCGGTGCACTCAGCTTTTCCAAGAGCTCGGGGCTGGCGACGACCTGTTCGGACAGCACCAGGCCGGGGGCCAGCGTGTTGACGGTGATCCCGTCCTCGCCCACTTCGCGCGCCAGGGCGCGGGTCATGGCAATCACGGCGCCTTTCGAGGTCACGTAATGCAGGAAATTCGGCGTGCCCTTGTAGGCGGTGCCCGACGCGATGTTGACGATGCGTCCGTATTTCCCGGCACGCATATGCGGCACGACGGCGCGGGCGCACAGGAACGGGCCCTTGACGTTGACCGCCATCAGCTTGTCCCATTCCTCGGGCGATATGTCCTCGAACGGCTTGGCGCGCAGCGAGGCCCAGATGGCCGCGTTGTTGATCAGAATATCAACGCCGCCCCATTTCGCGACGGTTGCGTCGACCATCGCCGCGACGCTGCTTTCGTCGCTAACATCAGTCTGCATGAAGTCCGCGGTGCCGCCCTGGGCCGAGATCCGCGATGCGGTGGGGTTTCCGTCGAGAATGTCGGCGATCATCACCTTGGCGCCTTCATCCGCAAGCGCCTGAGCATAGACGGCACCGATGCCCTGGGCCGCCCCTGTGATAATCGCAACTTTTCCGTCAAGCCGAGGCATCTGCCGCTCCTTTCGCATGAGCTTCCGGCAAACTACGGACCGCAAGCGTTAAAGAACAATAATCAATACTTAATATGTCTATCATGAACCGCTATGGCATATCCGTGATCATGGATTGCCGATCCCGGGCGCGTGCGCCATCCTATGGGACAGACGCAAATGCACCGGAGGCGGCGACGTCTTATGTCCGATCACGCTTTCTGGCAATATTCGCTGGACAGATATGGCCGCAAGGGCGTGCCGGAAATTTGCCTGTCGCTTCAGGACGAACGTGGCGCGGATGTGAACCTCGCGCTGTTCGCGCTGTGGCTGGCACAGGAGGGCCGCAGCCTTGGCCCGGACGCCGCCGAAAAATGCGTGGCCGCAGTGCGCGACTGGCACGGTTCGGTCGTGGTGCCGATGCGTGGCGTGCGCCGCTGGCTGAAGGATCGCGATGTCGAGGACACGGCGGCGCGGGACCGCCTGCGGGACGCCGTCAAGACCTGGGAAATCGAGGCGGAACGGATGGAGCAGGACATGCTGTTCCGGCTGATCCGCGACGGTTCGCTGGCGCTTGGTCGCGATGCGCGACCGGTTGCGGCACGCATGGCGGCCAACCTGGCGGCGGTCGGTGTGGTCCGCGCCCCGCAGGTGAACCGGCTTATCGAGCTGTGCCTTTGACGTCGCCATCCTTCCAGCGCCGCACCGTGCCGGTATCAAGGTCGAACTGGTCCAGCACGCGCCCGACGCTGTGGTCGATCATCTCGGCCAGCGAGGCGGGGTTGGCGTAGAAGGCCGGCACCGGCGGCGCGATCACAGCGCCGATTTCGGCAAGGGTTGTCAGGGTTCGCAGGTGGCCCAGATGCAGCGGCGTCTCGCGCACCATCAGCACCAGCCTGCGCCGTTCCTTCAGCACCACATCCGCGGCCCGCGTCAGCAGCGTCGAGGTCACGCCACCCGCGATCTCGGATGCGGACCTTATGGTGCAGGGCGCCACGACCATCCCAAGCGTCTTGAACGATCCGCTGGATATTGCCGCGCCGATGTCCTCCTGCTTGTACCAGACATCGACCAACGCCTTTATGTCGGCGATCTTGCGGTCGGTTTCGTGTGCGATGGTGATCTCGGCAGAGCGGGACATCACCAGATGCGTCTCGACGGGCATGTCGCGCAGAATCTCAAGCAGCCGGATGCCATAGATGACACCCGAAGCTCCGGATATTCCGACGATCAGGCGCGGCGCTGACGAAACCATGTCGATGATCCTCCCTTGACCCTGCGTGGCGTCCTTGACCCTGCGTGGCGTCCGGCGGCGTCGAAAGCAAGAAAGGCGTCGTGATACGGGGGATCACGACGCCCTATATGCCCCGAAAACGCCATCAGCCCACGAGATTGCCGAGGGAATATGAAAACTCGATGATGTCCTCGCGGATCTCGTCGATCAGGATCTGGGCCGCAGCGCTCAGCGGTCGGCTGGGATTGATCTGGTAGACAAGCCGCCGCGAGATCGCGGGCCGGATCGGATAGGCCTTGAGACGTCCGGACCTGAGCGCCCAATTGACCGCGATGGGCGGCAGGATCGTGACGTAATCGGTCGCGCAGACGAAATCCTCGATCAGCTTCATCTCGTCGAATTCCATGGACGGGGACAATGCCAGCCCTTCGCCATTCGCGGCCCGGTCGATGATCGTGCGCAGGCCATGCCGCTGCGACGGGATCACCAGTTTCATCGTTTCGATATCCTCAAGCCGCAGTCCCGCCTTGCCAGTGATCGGCGTGTCCGGCGCGGCGATCAGGCAGAAATCCTCCTTGACGATGTCCACGATGCGCGGATCCTGTTTGAGCGGCGGCATGTTGATGATCGCTAGGTCGATCCGCGACATGCGCAACTGGTCCTGAAGCTCGCCGGTATAGCCGCCCGTCACCTTCACGCTGACATCCGGGTACTTCACGGTGAATCTCTGCAGGGTTTCGCCAAGCGCGTTGTTGGCGGCGGAACTGACCACCCCGATGGAAACCGTACCGCGCACCGGCCCGCCGTCGCCCGATAGCGCATTCAGGGCGGTATCGAGATCGCGGGTGATCCTGACAAAATGTTCATAGGCCTCGATACCCGCCTGGGTCGGGATCATGCCCTTGGGTGCGCGGGTAAACAGCGGCTGCCCGATCTCCGCCTCCAGCTTCTGAAGCTGCTGGCTGAGTGCCGGTTGCACGACATTCAGCCGTCGCGACGCCCCGGTCAGCGACCCTTCTTCGTAGATCGCCAGCAGATACTGCATCTGTCTCAATTCCATCGCACTTGACCTTCAGTTTCGGATCCGCACTGCCCCATCACGAAACGCTATCGCTGAGATTAGCCAATATTAATGGTTTTGATTGCTCCGGGGCAATAGCGTCTGGCTGCCAATTGGGAGTATGAACATGAGCCGAAAACCGACTGCGCCGGGTTCCCGCCGGGACATGCATCTGCGGCAATGGCTCGGCCATCTGGAAACCACCGACCGGCTTGCCGTGACGAAAACCGGGCGAAAGCTGGCCTTTGAAATCGCGGGTCTGGCCAACCGGCATGACGGCAGCCGCGCCCTTGTCGCCCCTGCCCCCGATGGTCATGCCGACGGGGTCGTCATATCGGGCCTGCTGTCGCGCCGCGAATGGATGGCCGAGGCGCTTGGGGTCGAGCCAGGCGCGTTGCTGTCGGCCTTCGAGGAAGCGGCGCAGTCGCCACTGCCCGTGAACGAGGTAAAGGCCGCACCATGTCAGGAGGTCGTGCACAAGCGCGACATCGACCTGACCGCGCTGCTGCCCATCCCGACCCATAATGAACATGACAGCGGTGCCTATATCACCGCCGGCCTGATGATCTGTCGCAACCCGCGCACCGGCATCCAGAACGTCGCCATACACCGCCTGCAGGTCTCCGGCCCGCGCGAGTTGGGCGCGCTGCTGCTGCCCCGGCACACGCTGAGTTTCTTTACCACCGCCGAGGAAGCGGGCGATGATCTGGAGGTTGCGATCGTCATCGGCGCATCGCCTGCCTGTCTGTTGGCGTCGCAAGCCATCGTGCCGATGGATTTCGACGAGTTGACCGTCGCCGGTGCGCTTGGCGGTGCGCCGCTAGATGTGGTGCGCGGTATTTCGGTCGACCTGTTCGTGCCCGCGCAAAGCGAGATCGTGATCGAAGGACGCTGCCGCGCCAACCTGCGCCGCCCCGAAGGCCCGTTTGGCGAATTCCCGCAATATTACGGCGAACGCGCCGACCGTCATGTGATCGAGGTGAGCTGTGTGACCACACGGCAAAAGCCGCTGTTCCACACCATCGTCGGCGGAGGGCTGGAACACCTGATCCTGGGCGGTATCCCCCGCGAGGCGACGATCCTGAAGACCCTTCAGGATATGTTTCCCTGCGTGCGCGATGTCCACCTCGCCCCCGGCGGGACGTGCCGCTATCACCTTTACATCAAGATCAAGGCCAGCCACGCGGGCGAGGCCAAGAATGTCCTTCTAGGTGCGTTCGCCGCGCATTACGACATCAAGCATGCCATCGTCGTCGACGAGGATGTCGATATCCATGACCCCGAAATGGTCGAATGGGCGGTGGCCACCCGGTTCCAGGCGGATCGCGATCTTGTTGTCATATCAGGTTCGCAGGGCTCCAAGCTGGACCCGTCCTCCGACAATGGTTTCGGGGCCAAGATGGGACTGGATGCCACGGTGCCGCTCGACGCACCTGAATTCCGGTTCAAGCGAATTCGCGTGCCGGGCGAACAGGAGCTTGATCTGGACGCGGTGATCGACCCTGACGCCACACTCGCATCCCTGCTCGGATCCTGAGCGATTGCCCGCAGGCCAGAAGCACTTAGGAGAAAGACATGACAACGACTGACCTGATCGCGCGGCACATGATCGGCGGCTCCTATTCGGACGCGGGCGACAAGACCGCGTCGATCAACCCGGCGACCGGGGCGGTCGTGGGGCATGTCCGGGCCGAGGGTGCTGCGCAGGCGACAGCCGCCATTGCCGCCGCGCGGGCCGCATTCGACACCACGCTCTGGCCGCAATCACCCCGCGACCGGCAGATGCCCCTGCTGCGGTGGGCCGACGCGCTGGAGGCCGATCTCGCACGCCTTGCGGAATTGCTCACGTTGACCAATGGCAAACCGCTTGGCGCATCCAAGGGGGAATTGGGCGCGGCGATTTCGGAGATCCGTTACTATGCGGGCCTGACCCGCCACAATCCCGGCCACGCGATGGAAGTGGCGCCCGGCGAGTTTTCGGTGATGCTGCGCGAGCCGGCCGGGGTCGCGGGCATCATCGTGCCGTGGAACGCACCCGCCGTGCTGCTGATCCGGTCGCTCGCTCCGGCGCTGGCGGTGGGCTGCACGACGGTGACGAAACCCGCGCCGCAAACGGCGTTGTTCACCGCGGCCTGCATGGCCCCGCTGTTCGAGGATGCCGCCATCCCCGCAGGCGTGGTCAATGTGGTGTTCGAGGTCGGTCATGAAGCGGCGCAAACGCTGGTCACATCGTCCGATGTCGATGTCATCAGCTTTACCGGCTCGAACGCGGTCGGCCAGCGGATCATGGCGGACGCCGCGCCGACGATGAAGAAACTGTCGCTGGAACTGGGCGGCAAATCCTGCTGCATCGTGCTGGAAGATGCCGACATCGGCGCGGTGGCACCGAAACTTGCCGCCGCGGCCACGATCATCTCGGGCCAGCAATGCACCGCGGCGCGTCGGGTTCTGGTGCACGAATCCCGGCTTGATGCAGCGAAAAGCGCGCTTTCCGCCGCGCTTCAGGCTGTCTCCATCGGCGACGGCATGTCGGACGGCACGGCGATGGGGCCGCTGATCGATATCCAGTCGCGCGACCGGGTCATGCGTGATTGCGAAACGGTCTATGATACCGCCGACGAGGTCGTGCTGCGCGGCGGCCCGCTCGACGGTCCGAAGGGCAGCGCGTTCATGTCGCCGGCGCTGGTCGTGCATGGCGATCCGAACGCCGGTTTCGTACAGGACGAGATTTTCGGCCCGCTTGTGGTGCTTGAGACGTTCCGAGACGAGGCGGATGCGGTGGCAAGGGCAAACAACACCGTCTTCGGCCTGTCCGCATCTGTCTGGACCCATCGCGGCGATGCGTCATGGCGGCTGGCGCGCGCCCTGCGCAATGGCACCGTCTGGATCAACGACCACAACAGGCTTTTCGCCGAAGCCGAAACCGGCGGCTTTCGCCGTTCGGGCCTGGGCAGATTGCACGGTTTCGACGGTCTGCTTGATTTCTGCGAGCTCAAGCACGTTTACCAGAACGTCGGTGTCTTCGGTCACTGAGCGACCCGCCGGGCGCATTCAACCTTGATTCGCAGGTGTTTTGGCGCATATTATGTGGCCAGAACGTAAAGCGAGAAAGCGAGGAGCGCGTTACCGCCGCCTGATGTCCAACGCCCTGAGGATCAGAACCGGAAAATTCGGCCGTGTAGCGCTGCTCGACATGGATCGTCCACTTGTGCGTCACGCCCACCCGCATTGCCATGTCCTGCTCAAGGTCGAGGGTGCCGATACGAGTTTTCTCGTCGGTGACGAGGTTGTGCCGCTGACCGACGAAAGCGCGGTTCTGATCAACGCATGGACGCCGCATGCCTATGTGCATCGGCCCAATGCCCCGCGCACGATCATCCTTGCCCTCTATATCGAACCTTCTTGGCTGGCCGAGTTCCGTTCCAACTGGGTCGCCAGCGCCGGGTCCGGGTTCTTTGACAGAACCGTCGATGCGATCACGCCGCAGATCCGCAAGCAGGCCATGACACTTACCGCGAGCATGGTGCATGCCCCAACCGCCATCGCCGATCATGAGACGCAGCTGGGCGACCTGATGGTGTCGGTGATCGAACGGTTTACCGAATGGCGGTCAGTCGGGCCAAGCTTGCGCGACGCGGCGCAAAGCCAGGCCATCGACTGGCGCGTGTCCAAGGCGATCAGCAAGCTGCACAAGGTTGCCGGAGAGGTGTCGGACATCGACAGCCTCGCGCAGACCGCTGGCATGAGCCGCGCGAATTTCTTCCGGGTCTTCGAACGCTCGACCGGCGTGACGCCACGGGTGTTTTCCAACATGATCCGGCTGGAACGGGCGGTGAGCGCCGTGGTTTCGTCGGACCTCAGCTTCGGTGCGCTGTCCGATCAGCTGGGATTTACCGCACAGGCGCATTTCACCCGATTCTTCCGCGATCATACCGGCGTACCGCCCAGCAGCTTCCGGTCGATCTCGCGGCTTGGGGATACTTCTGATTTCCTCCGTATTTGAGACTCCTCGGTAAATTCTGCGACCCTTGGCAATCGGTTTCATCAATACCGCCCTCTAGTGTCCTGCCACGCCGCTTGACGGTTTGGGAGGAGAGGACGCATGCCAGAGGACGGGCTGCATCAGACGATGTTGCGGGTGGAAGACGCCCCGCTTCTGACCGGGCGCGGCCAGTTCTTTGACGATCTGCCGACGCCGCACGGAACCTTGCATGCCGCGATCCTGCGCAGCCCCCATGCGCACGCAAGGATCACCGACATTTCGACCGATGCCGCCCGCAGGTTGGCAGGCGTTCACGCGGTCCTGACGGGCGAGGATTACGCAAGCGTCGCATCGCCGCTGATGGTCGGGGTCAAGCTGCCCATCGAATGCTGGCCGATCGCGCAGGACAAGGTGCGTTATGTGGGCGAGCCGGTCGCGGTGGTTCTGGCCGAGGATCGCTACCTCGCCGAGGACGCGCTCGACCTCATCGACGTCAGCTATGACACGCTCGCCCCTGTCATTGACCCGCTGAAGGCCCTCGCGGACGACGCGCCGGTCCTGCATGACGAGATGGGCGGCAACCTTGGCGCCGACCGCCATTTTTCCTATGGCGATCCCGACGGCGCCTTTGCCGAGGCCGACCATGTTGTCGAGATTTCGGTGCGCTATCCACGCAATTCCTGCACGCCCATCGAAACTTACGGCGTGCTGACCCGCTGGGATCCGCACACGCGGTCCTATGATATCACCTCGAATTTTCAGGGGCCGTTCTCGATCCATCCGGTGATCGCGCGGGCGCTGAACGTGCATGGCAACCGTCTGCGACTGCGCACGCCCGAGGATTCCGGCGGCAGCTTCGGTATCAAGCAGGGCGTGTTTCCCTATATCGCGCTTCTGTCCGCCTGTGCGCGGCTGGCCGACCGTCCCGTCAAGTGGGTCGAGGACCGGCTCGAGCATCTCACCGCCTCGGTGTCTGCCACAAATCGCGCCATCACACTGCGCGCGGCGGTTACGGCAAAGGGGCGCGTGACCGCTCTCGACTACGATCAGGTCGAGGATGTCGGCGCCTATCTGCGGGCGCCGGAGCCGGCGACGCTCTACCGCATGCACGGCAACCTCTGCGGTGCCTATGACATCGCCAACCTGCGCGTGCGCAACCGCATCGTCATGACGAACAAGACGCCGACAGGGCTGAACCGCGGGTTCGGCGGCCCGCAGATCTATTTCGCGCTGGAACGGCTGATGCAGCGTATCGCCGTCGAGCAGGGTCTCGATCCGGTGAATGTTGCCCGCGACAACCTGATCCCCAGGGGTGCCTTTCCCTACCGCACCGCCAGCGGTGCTACCTACGATTCGGGCGATTATCAAAAAGCCTTCGACGCGGCGTTGAAGGACGGCCGCTATGACGCGCTGTGCCAAAGGCGCGACGCGGCCCGCGCCGAGGGACGGCTTTACGGCATCGGCCTTGCCGTGGCGGTGGAGCCGTCGGTGTCGAACATGGGATACCTTTCGACCGCCCTGACGCCTGCGGAACGGGCCAAGGCGGGGCCGAAGAACGGCGCGCAATCCTGCGCGACCATCGCCATCGACCCGGTCGGCAGCATCACGGTGCAGATCGATTCCGTGCCCCAGGGCCAGGGCCACAAGACCATCGCCGCCAGCATCGTCGCCGAACGGTTCGGGCTGGAGCCGGGCGCGATCACGGTCGTGGCGGCGATGGACACCGGCAAGGACGCCTGGTCCATCGCCGCCGGGAACTATTCCAGCCGGTTTGCCGCCGCCTCCGCCGGGGCGGTGCGCATCGCCGCCGACCGCCTGCGCGACCGGATCGCCGCAATTGCCGCAAGCCAGCTCAACGCGCGGCCCGAAGATATCGAATTCGGGAACGGCAAGGTTTTCATCGCGTCCAACCCGGAGGCCGCGCTCGCCTTTGCCCGCGTCGCCTCGACCGGGCACTGGGCGCCCGGCACCCTGCCCGAAGGCATCGCCGCGCCGATGCGCGAGACCGCGATCTGGACGGCGCCGGAACTGACCGCCCCGACCGAAGAGGACGGGATCAACTCGTCGCTGTGCCACGCGTTCATCTTCGATTTCTGCGGGGTGGAGATCGACCCCGTGACCCATGAAGCCCGCGTCGACCACTACGTCACGATGCACGACTGCGGCACCATCCTGCACGAAGGTATGGTCGAGGGGCAGATCCGCGGTGCGTTCGCCCAGGCGGTCGGAGCGGCGCTTTACGAGGAATACGCCTATGACGACGACGGCGCGTTCCTGGCGGGCACCCTAGCCGATTACCCGGTGCCCACGGTGCATGAAATCCCTGACCTGGCGATATTGCATACCTGCACGCCCTCGCCGCTGACGCCGCTGGGGGCCAAGGGCGTGGGCGAGGGCAATTGCATGTCCACGCCGGTCTGCATCGCCAATGCCGTCGCCGATGCGCTGGCACCGGCTTGCGGCAATGTCGATGTCACCCTGCCGCTTTCGCCTGCGCGTATCGCGTCGTATCTGCCGGACGAACCCGCAGCACCCGAAGGCATTGCGCTGCCACGGCCCAGCGCCGGCAAGGGGCTGTCCGGTGAGGGCGAGGCGCGCGTCGGTGCCGCACCGCAGCAGATATGGGATCTGCTGATGGACGCAGACCAACTCGCCGCGATCATCCCCGGCGCACATGGCGTCAAGCGCCTGTCGCCAACCCGCTTTCTGGCCGATGTCACGTTGGGCGTCGGGCCGGTCAAGGGGCGCTACCGGGTGCAGGTCGGGCTATCGGATCTGGACGCGCCCAACAGCGCCACCTTGACCGGCAAGGCCGGCGGCGCGCTTGGCACCGGCGAGGGGTCGGGCCGGGTCACGCTGACACCGGACGGATCGGGCGGCACGGTGATCGGCTACAGCTATGACGTCGCTGTCGGTGGCAAGGTCGCATCCGTGGGTGGGCGGCTGCTGGACGGTGCTGCGAAAATCGTCATTGGCCAGTTTTTTGCCGCCCTCGGACGAAGGGCCGGAGACGCACCACAGCCCGACGGCATCATCGCCCGCATGCGCGGCTGGATCGGGGGGAGGCGATGAAACCCGCCGCTTTCGATTATGTCCGCTGCGAAACGCTCGACGAAGCCTGCGAAGTCATCGCGCAAACCGGTGACGACGCCCGCATCCTTGCCGGGGGTCAGTCGCTGGTGGCGATGCTGAACATGCGGCTTGCCACGCCGGCGGTCCTGGTCGATGTCATGCCGGCCCCGGACGCGCGGAAAGTCGCGGCGGAAAATGGCACGCTGAAAATCTCTGCCGCTGTCCGGCAAGCGAGCCTGTTGGACGATCCCGACCTGACCTGGCGCAACCCGCTGCTTGCGAAAATGCTGCCTTGGGTCGGCCACCCCCAGACCCGTGCGCGCGGCACGATCTGCGGCTCGGTCGCCCATGCCGATCCTTCCGCCGAGATTCCGCTGGCCCTGGCCGCGCTGGACGGCACGGTGATCCTGCGGCGCGGGCGCAAGCGGCGCAGCGTGAAGGCGGCCGACTTTTTCCTCGGTATGATGCTGACCGACAAGGCCGATGACGAAATGATCGAGGCGGTGACTTTTGCCGATGTCCAGCAAGGCACCGGCACGGGATTTGCCGAGCTCGGCCGCCGCAAGGGCGATTTCGCCATCGTCGCCTGCGCCGCGTTGGTTTCGCCCAAGCGCGTCCGCCTTGCCGTCGGCGGCGTCAACGACACGCCGTTTGTCAGGGATTGGGACAACCTCTCGCCGCAGGACGAAGCCGAGGCGCTCAACGCGCTCGCCTGGTCGCTCGATGCGCGGGGCGACCTGCATGCAACCGCCCGCTATCGCCGTGATCTGGTGCGCCATCTGGGCGCGCAGGCACTCAAGGAGGCCCGCACATGCGCCGATTGACCGCCACCGAAAGGTACCTCGTCCGCTTTACCCTGAATGGCAAGCCCGCCGAGGGCACAGCCCACCCGCGCATGTTGCTCAGCGATTTCCTGCGTGGCGTCCAGGGTGCGACAGGCACCCATGTCGGCTGCGAACATGGTGTCTGCGGCGCCTGCACGGTTCGGATCGACGGCGCGATGGCACGCAGTTGCCTTACATTCGCGGTCCAGATCGAAGGCGCCGAGATCGACACGGTCGAGGCTCTGGCCCCTGCCCCCGCCAGATTGTCCGTCCTGCAGGACGCCTTTCGCAAACATCACGCGCTGCAATGCGGCTTTTGCACCCCCGGCATCCTGATGTCGCTCGACACGTTGCTCGCAACCGAACCGCAGGCCGACGCGGAACGCATCCGCGACGTTCTGTCGGGGCATCTGTGCCGCTGTACCGGATACCAACCGATCGTCGCTGCCGCACTGGACGCAGCACAAACCCTCAGGGAGGTGACAGACAATGCTTGACCTAGGTCGTTCCCTGATCGCAAGTGCTGCCCGCGATCCGGATGCGCTGGCAATTGTCGATGGCGATGTACGTCTGAGTTATGCCAATTGGCTGCGCCAGATTTCGGCGATTGTCCAAGGCCTTGCGGACATGGGCCTGCGCCATGGCGACCGGTTGGTGACGGCGATGCAGAACAACCATGCCGCCGCGAGCATCCACTGGGCCTGCCAAATGGCCGGTATCACGATCGTTCCGGTGAACTGGCGGGCGACAGCCGACGAAATCACATTCTTTACCGAGAACAGCGACGCCCGCGCCATTGCCTGCGACGGATCGAGCGTGGATGCCGTGCGTGCGGCAGCAACAGATCTGCCGTGCCTGACATACGAAACCAATGTCGACGGCGCGGTCAGGTTCGAGGATGTCGTCGCCGGTTCGGCACCGGACGCAAGCCCAAAGGCCAGCGCCGACGATTGGTCCATCATGCTTTATACCAGCGGCACCACCGCCCGGCCCAAAGGCGTGCCGCGCCGCCACCGTGCCGAACGGGCGGGGGCATTGGCGCATGTGGCGCAGAATCTGATGCCGATGAACGACGCAACGCTTGGGGTCATGCCGCTTTATCATACCATGGGGGTGCGTTCGCTTCTGGCGATGACATTGCTGAACGGCACCTTCGTCTGCCTGCCCCGGTTCAACTGTGCCGATGCGCTGGGGCTGATCTTCGATGAACGGATCGGAAGCCTGTATCTGGTTCCGACACTCTATCACGACCTTCTCGAACACCCCGACTTTGCGTCAACGGACCTTTCCGCTGTCAAACGTCTGGGGTTTGCCGGGGCGTCGATGACGGACGGGTTGCTCAAACGGGTTCAGGCCGCGTTTCAGCCGGAGCTTTTCGTTAATCATTACGGCTCGTCCGAGATCTACACCTTCTCGATCGAACAGGACGCCGTGTCCAAACCCGGCTCGGCGGGCAAGGCGGGACTCAATCAGGATTTGCGTGTCGTCAGGATGGGCGCGGGCGATCCCGCTGCCGTGATGACACAGGGCGAAGAGGGCGAGATCATCGCGACGCTTGCCGGAGACGAAGCGTTTGAAGGCTACTGGCAACGCCCGGACGCGAACGAAAAATCGCTTAAGGGCGGCTGGTACTTTACCGGCGATTGCGGGCATTTCGACGCCGAGGGCGATCTGTACGTGACGGGCCGCGTCGACGACATGATCATCACCGGTGGCGAAAACGTGTCGCCCGTCGAGGTGGAAAGCTGCCTGTCGATGCACCCGGCGGTCGAGGATTGCGCCGCCGTGGGTCTGCCCGATGAACGCTGGGGCAAGATCGTCACCGCCTTTGTCAAACGCCGCCACGCCGTGAGCACCGAGGAACTGGACGCGCATTGCCGCGACTCGGCATTGGCCAATTTCAAACGGCCCCGCCGGATCATTTTCGTGTCCGAGCTTCCCAAATCGCCGGTCGGCAAATTGCTGCGCCGGGAACTGGTGGCCGGAAATTACACCCCCGAACCCGAAGAGACCGCGGCCGGATAAGGCCGCCTGCTAGGAGAAGACGACCCATGACAAACCCCTATTCCGACCGACCGCTGCTGTCCAAACTCGACGGATTCCGCATCGAGGTGGACGCCGAAGCCGAACGCGGCGACATCGTTCTGGAACGCGCCCCGATGAACGTGATCTCGATGGATCAGCGCGATCAACTGCGCGCGGCGTTCGAGGCGCTGGATGCCGATGACGCGGTGCGAGTCATCGTGTTGCGGGCGGAGGGTGAGCATTTTTCGTCAGGTGGCTATATTCACGGCTTCCTCGATGCATCGCCTGAACATGTCAGCCAACTGGCCGACAATGTCGCGGCCCCCTGGCGCTGCGCCAAGCCGGTGATCGCGGCGAACAAGGGCTACACTTTCGGCGTCGGTTTCGAAATCTCGCTGGCCTGCGATTTCCGCATCGCCGCCAAATCCACCTTCTATGCGCTGCCCGAGCAGAAGCTGGGCCAGATCCCCGGCTCGGGCGGCTCGGCGCGGTTGCAGGCGCTGATCGGGCTGGCACGCACCAAGGACGTGGTCATGCGCTCGCGCCGGATCTCCGGCCAGCAGGCCTTTGACTGGGGGATCGCGGTCGAGCTGGTCGAGGATGACAAGCTGGAGGAAGCGACCGCCAGGCTGGTGAACGAGCTGCGCAGCTTTTCACCGATGGCGCAACGCACCGCGAAGAAGCTGCTCAACGACAGCGAAAACGCGACCGTGGCCACCGGCATCGAACTCGAAGGCCACTGCTACAGCCGCCTTCGCCAATCCGAAGATTTCGCCGAAGGCGTCAAGGCCTTTCACGAAAAGCGCAAACCGACATTCGTCGGCCGCTGAACAAACCAAAGGGAGGAATAACAGTGTCTATCAAGGGGTTTTTGCAGACTGCCGCAGTTGCGGCACTTGTCGCGGGGTCGGCCACGGCCCAGGACGGGCCGATCCGCGTCGGCGTGGTGACGCCGATTTCGGGCACCTATGCCGGGATCGGCCAGCAGGTCAGCTGGGGGCTCGACCTCGCTGCGGAGGAGATCAACGCGTCGGGTGGCATCATGGGTCGCCAGATCGAACTGATCTACGAGGACAGTGAGGCGAACCCGGCGGTCGCCGTGCAGAAGGCTGAAAAGCTGATGACCGCCGAGGATGTCGATTTCCTGACCGGCACCGTCAATTCCGGTGCCACGCTCGCGGTCGGCCAGGTGGCCGAGCGCGCAGGCAAGCTGCTGGCAACGACGGTGTCGTTCTCCGATGCCATCACAGGCGAGAAATGTTCGCCCAACGTGTTCCGCGTCAACGCGCGGGCAGGCCAACAATCGGCGGCCCTCGCCGCCTGGGTCGAAAGCGAGAAGCCGGGCGCCAAGGTGTTCTACCTCGGCCCAGACTACGAGATGGGCCGCTCGACCGTGGCCGCGTTCAAGAGCAACGCCGAACAGGTCGGCGCGGAATCGACGGGCGAGGTTTTCGCGCCGCTCGATTCCAAGGATTACAGCCAGTATTTCGGTCGTATCCGCGCCGCCCAGCCTGAAGTCCTCTATACTTCGGTCGCGGGCAACGACACCGTGCGCCTGTTCACGCAGATGCAGGATTTCGGTGTACGTGACGGTCTGACTATCCTCGGCGCGTCCGGCACCGTGACCAGCCAGAACATCGACGCCATTGGCGCCGCCGCCGAAGGGTTCATTACCGGGGTCGGCTATTCGACCCTGATCGACAGCCCGGAAAACAAGGCGTTCGTCGAGGCATTCAACGCTCGCAACGGGGCCGACCCGGACCTTTACGGCGCCGACAGCTATGGCCTGCTCTTTGCCTACAAGAAGGCGGTCGAAGCAGCGGGCGGCACCGGCACGGACGAGGTGCGCGCGGCGCTCGAAGGGCTTGAATGGGACACGCCCCAGGGCGTCAAGACGATCCGCGCGGGCGACCATCAGGCGATCCAGCCGATGTACGTGGTGCAGATCAAGGACGGCGCGTTCACCATCGCCCATACCATCGACGGCGATGCCGCCATCGGCCCGGACACATGTGAACGCTTCTAGGCAAACCGCGGAGAGAGCAAATGGCAGAGTATCTGCATTTCGTTCTGGCTCCGCAGATGCTCAACGGCCTGGCGCTCGGGGTCTCCGTGATCCTCGTGGCGCTGGGTCTGACGATCATCTTCGGTTTGCTGGATGTCATCAACATGAGCCACGGCGAATTCTATGCCGTGGGTGCCTATGGCGCGCTGGCGCTGGCCGCCTTCGGCGTCAACTACTGGGTGCTGATGGCGATGGTTCCGCTGATGATGATCCCGCTGGGGATCGTCACGGAACGCTACCTGATCCGGCGCGTCTATGACGGCGCGGACCGGCATGTCTCGACCCTGCTGCTGACCTTCGGTCTGGGGCTCATTGCCGAGGATGTGCTGAAGATCGTCTTCGGTCCGAACACGCAGCGGCCCGAGAACCCGCTGCCCGGTGCGACCGACCTGATGGGCATCTTCATTCCCACCTACCGGCTGTTCCTGATCGCCATCGGCGCCGCCGTCATCCTTGCCGTGGCCTTTGTCGTCTATCGCACACGGCTTGGTGCGATCGTGCGCGCGGCCTCTTTCGACCGCAACATGGCGGCCAGCCTCGGCGTGCGCGTCGGCTGGGTCTATTCCGGCGCGTTCGCCTTTGGCGTGGCGCTGGCGGGTCTGGCGGGCGTGCTGCTGGCGCCGATCTATTCGGTGTTCCCGACAATGGGGCGCGATTTCATCCTGATCGCCTTCACGGTCGTGATCGTCGGCGGCATGGGGTCGATCTGGGGCGCTGTGGTCGCGGGAATCGTGCTGACACAGATTCAGGCGATTTCCAGCCTCGTCATCTCGCCGGTCTGGTCCGAACCTATCGTGTTCGGTGTCATGGTACTGGTGTTGATGTTCCGCCCGCAGGGCCTGTTCGGAAGGATCGGCCATGCATGACCGTCTGGATATTTCGATGCGGGCCAACCACATCTTCCTTGCCGCCCTACTGGGAATCGTCGTGATCGGCACCGTTTTCGCTGCCGCAACAGGCGACGTATTCTATCTGCGCCTTGCGACCGAGGCGCTGATCCTGGGCGGTCTTGCCTTGTCGGTTGATATCCTGCTGGGCTTTGGCGGATTGCTGAGCCTTGGCCAAGCGCTCTATTTCGGGGTCGGTGCCTATGTGTCGGCGCTGGTACTGCGCGATGTGCCGTCCTTCTGGCTCGCCCTTGGCACTGCGACCGCAGCGTCGCTTGTCGCGGGTATCATTGGCGGGCTCATCGCCAACCGGGTGCGCGGGGTCTACTTTGCGCTCATCACCTTCGGCCTGGCGCAGGTCGTCGCCAAGATGGTCTACAACACCCGCGAGCTGGGCGCGTCCGACGGCCTGATCGGCGTGCCCGTGCTCGACATCCCGCTGGGGTTCGTAACCATCTCGGCGGCCAATCCGGTCGCGTTTTTCCTGCTGACGCTGGCGATCATCACCATCCTCTACGGCGCGATCGCCTATCTTCTGACCACGCCCTTCGGCCGGCTGGTCATCGCCAACAAGGCAAACGAAAAGCGTGTCCCGTTCTTGGGCTATTCCACCTGGTGGCCGCGCATGGTGTCATATGTCCTGGCGGCGCTGGTCGCAGGCATTTCCGGGGCGCTCTACCCGATGCTGCGCGGGTTCGTATCGCCCGAGCTGATGTTCTTTGCCACCTCGGGCAACGCAGTGATCATGGTCATTCTCGGCGGCGTCGGGACGCTGGCGGGTGCGCTTTACGGTGCAATGATCTTGACCTTCCTGAAATCCGTCGTCGGCAGTTACACCGAACACCACCTGATCGTCATTGGCCTGATTTTTATCTGCGCGATCCTGTTCCTGCCCAAGGGGCTGATCGGATTGGTCAAACCCTGGCTTGAAACTCGCCTGCGCAACAATGAACTGCGCCGCGCACCAAACGGGGAAAATCCACGAGGGAGAACGCCATGACTCCGATCCTGCAAACCGACAGCCTGGGCATATCCTTTGGCGGGCTCAAGGCGGTCGATGCCATCTCCTTCGATGCCCTGCCAAATCAGATCACGACCGTGATCGGGCCAAACGGCGCGGGCAAGACGACGCTGTTCAACCTGATTTCCGGTGCGCTGAAACCGGGCAGCGGCAAGGTCTTTCTCGACGGTCGCAACGTCACCCGCGCCGCCCCGGCCGAGGTGCAGCGCACGGGCCTCGCGCGGTCATTCCAGATCACCAACCTGTTCTTCGAAATGACGGTGCGCGAGAACCTCAGGCTTGCCGCGCAGGTGCTGGAACCACCGTCGCATCTGATGCGCCCGCTGCGCCGCACCGGGCGCGCGGCAAACAAGGTCGACGAGCTGATCGCGCGTTTCGAATTGCACGACAAGGTCCACGAACAGGTCGGTTATCTCAGCCATGGCGAACAGCGCCGGCTGGAGATCGCGATGTGCCTCGCGTGCGAACCCAAGGTGCTGATGCTGGACGAGCCGACCCAGGGGATGAGCCACGCCGACACTGAAGAGACCGAGGCGCTGATCCGCGGTCTGACGGATCACGTGTCGATCCTGCTGATCGAACATGACATCGGGATCGTCATGGCGGTGTCTGACCACGTCATCGTGATGCACCAGGGCCAGAAGATCGCCGATGGCACCCCAACCGAGGTGCGCGCAAATCCCGCCGTTCAGGCGGCCTACTTCGGACATGGATGAGCCAATGCTGAACATCGAGAACCTTCACAGCCACTACGGCCTCAGCCACGTGATCCAAGGCATCTCGCTCCAGGTCGGGCGCGGGGAAATTCTGGGCGTGTTCGGGCGCAACGGCGTCGGCAAGACGACGCTGCTCAAGAATATCGCGGGCTGGGTGAAACCCAGCTCCGGCACGATCCGGCTGGACGGCCAAAAGATCGGCGGCAGTGAACCCGACGCGATCAACCGCACCGGTCTTGCCATCATCCCCGAGGACCGGCGCATCTTTCCGGGTCTGACGGTGCAGGAAAACCTCGAACTGGGACTCATGGGACTCAAGGGCTCGAAACCGCGCTCGAAGCTCGATCCGGTTCTCGAACGTTTTCCGCGCCTGGCAGAGCGGTTCCGCCAACCGGCAACGACCCTCTCGGGCGGCGAGCAACAGATGCTCGCCATGGCCCGCATCATGGTGGCCGAACCACGCGCCGTGCTGATCGACGAGCCGTCAGAGGGGCTGGCCCCGATGATCGTCGCCGAGATATTCGCGATCCTGCGCGAGATGAAGGACGCGGGCTGCGCGATCGTGCTGGTCGAACAGAACATCCACGAGGCGCTGTCGATCTGCGACCGCTTCGTTCTGATCGAACGCGGTGCCATCGTCTTTGAGGGCAACGCCGGGGAAAAGGCCGCAGAGGAAGAGCTCCTTCAGCGACTTTCGGTCTGATCTGCCCCATCGGCTCCGAACGCTTCAATCACCTGCCGCAAAGCGTTCAACAGCTATCGGTCGCGCCGGGCGATTTTAGGGTCTGGAAATGAGCAATAGGACGACGGATGCCGCGCTAGACCTGAATGCCGGATTTGCTTGGGTTCCTGCACCCTAAGCCGAAGCCGTGCAGTTTTTCGGTGTCTGGACAACTGATGAAATCCGACACGACGGTCAAACCTTCCTCTAACACTGGACCCTCACATGCTATGTCTCCGTCGGCACCGATGACATACCGCGCGCGAAGCAATTCACTCGGCGTTCCAGCCTGCTCTTGGGTTCGAGATGGAGGAAGATTCGGAGGGCCTGAGCTGCGCGCTTCCCGAGCGTTCGGGCCAGCCTGCCGTTTTGCCCGACTTCTAGGTCAAAACGCCCTTCGACGGACGCCCGGCATTGGCCGACCTCAACGCGATGATCGCGTTCCGCGACGCCTATGGGCCCAATTTCTACGTGGGCTATCTTCTTGACGCCCATGGCAACAAGAACCCGCTGTTTTCCCACGAGCCCGGACGAGATGGGTAAGCCGCCATTCGGGCATGGATGACGAAGGCTCAGTTTGTCCCGCATTGCCACCATTTATGCCGCCAGCCTTTCCGCCTTCAGTTCGGCAAAGGTCTCACCAGTCACGACCAGCACGGCATTGGCACCTGTGAACTGCTGCCAGCGCTCGATGGCCACATCGACGTAAACCGGGTTCAACTCGATCCCAAAGCATACCCGTCCGGTGGTTTCCGCCGCGATCAGCGTGGTGCCGGATCCCATGAAGGGTTCAAACACGGCCTGACCCGGGCTGGAATTGTTCAGGATTGGGCGCCGCATGCATTCGACTGGCTTTTGGGTGCCATGCACGGTGGCGGCGTCCTGGTCCCGATTGGCGATCTGCCACAGCGTCGTCTGCTTCCGGTCCCCGGCCCAGTGACCCTTGCCGGTTTTCTTGACCGCATACCAGCACGGTTCATGTTGCCAGTGATAGTCGCCGCGGCTGAGCACAAGACGCTCCTTGGCCCAGATGATTTGCGACCGGACAGTGAAACCCGCCGCGACCAGGCTTACCGCCACGGTGGCTGCGTGCAATGCACCGTGCCAGACATAGGCGACGTCGCCCGGAAACAGTGCCCAAGCTTCGCGCCAGTCGGCGCGATCATCATTCAGCACCTTGCCGCTGCGCTTTGTCCTGGCGGCACCCGCCTGGTTGCGCCAGCTTGGATCATACTCCACGCCATAGGGTGGATCAGTCACCATCAGGAGCGGGCGCACGTCCCCCAGAAGCCGACCAACCACATCGGCGGATGTGCTGTCGCCGCATATCAGCCGGTGCGATCCAAGCTGCCAGAGGTCGCCCGCCACCGACACCGGCGTAATCGGCGGGTCCGGAATGTCATCCTCGCCCTCGACGGATCCCTCCAGCGCATCAGGATCGCGCAGCAGGGCGTCCAGGTCTTCGTCGGCGATCCCGAGCAGCGACAGATCGAAATCCTCGGCCAGCAGCCCCGCGATTTCTTCGCGCAGCATCGCCTCGTCCCACTCGCCAAGTTCGGTCAGTTTGTTGTCAGCTATGCGGTAGGCCCGGCGCTCGGCCTCGTCCAAGTGGCTGAGCCGGATCACCGGAACGTCCTTCAGTCCCAGCATGGCGGCCGCCAGTACCCGGCCATGCCCGGCGATCAGCTCGCCATCATCGGCGACCATGCAGGGCACGGTCCAGCCGAACTTAGCCATGCTGGCCGCGATCTTGGCCACCTGGTCCGTGCCGTGGATCTTGGCGTTGTGGGCATAGGGGCGAAGCCGGTCGAGAGGCCAAGTCTCGATCTCGCCTGGCGCGAAGACAAGGTCCATGGGAAGGGTCTCTGATCTGGGGCAGGGCGGCCGGACGTACGCTCGGCCGTGAGGGCCAGCGGCAGGATCAGGGTCCGCGATGTCGGGAAATGAAACGCGCCCGCGAGGGGGCCCCTCCGGGCGCAAATCTTCGATGATCAAGGGGTAGGTCAAGGGGGGCAGTTTTGTCAAACGAAAAATACACTGGGATTCAATGACTTCGCAGCGGGTGGCTTTCGCTGGCTGGCTTGCGGCAAGGTGGCTTCCGCAAAGTGGATTCCTTGGATTCCGCAAAAGAATCCATCACGCCAAGGTCGTGATTCCGCAAGCCTTTGATAACGAGTCTCTTTTTCCATGATTGCCCGGCAGGTGGATTCCGCCTGGATTCCCCGGTTAAAGTGCCTGTCGCTAGCGAAATGCCGCGCTCAGCCCCCCCGTATACGTTTAGGGCCGGGGAGGAACCATTGGGAGGGGGGGTAGCTTGAGGTGGGGCGCCTAGTGCAATCATTGCTGCACCCAATAGATGACGCATCACTAAGGTGGCTCAGGGCGATATCGGGGTCGTCTTCCAAACATCCTTAACCAGTGAAATCAAAAGCAAATGCCTCTTTTCAATAGATGCTGCGTTCCAACTTGTGAAAGCTTCCAGTTTGGTATTGATCCTTGAAATTGACGAGTTCTGTCCGACCTCGGTCAATCCAACTAGACTACGTGTGAGATAGCTTCCGCTTTTGCGATACTCTTCTATCTTGTCAGCATAGAAATCATTGCCCGCGACAATATTGATTGGCTTTTCGAGTAAGGTCAGATTGCCCAAGCGGTTCTTGAAGTCGTCATAGTCAGCGAGAGGGTTTTCGTTTGTCCAGCTATCTCGAAGCGCAGCATTCGGTCTGTCAGGGAGAATGTGCTCAATTTCCAATTTCGCAAAGGGCTCTAGGCTGCCACGTGTATTCACACCGCTGAAGGCCATTTCAACATGTTGAGACAGTCGCGCCAGAAAATATCGGGTTCGATACTGCTGCATAGAATAAAGCGTAAAGCGCTTGAGAGCATCAGTTAGCTCCTGTGACTTCGCAGCCATGCTTTTCTCAAAACGCTCCGCAACAAAACTATCCAATTTCACCTTTTGCAGTATCGGATCGTTCTCGCCAGAAATTTCACGTAGCTCGTCAGCCCACAAGGAGAAACTGTCTGTCGTCATATAAAATGGGACATCAGAGCGGCTTGAACATTGGAGGCTCTGGTTCGGTTGCGTGATTGATTATGCGGCTTGTTTTTGATGTTGCAAGCGGCGCTGTCGGATCGTCAGTTTCTTGATCTTCTCCCTTTCTCTCAGAATGGCTTTGTCCCGTCCAAAGTAGACGTCGGCGGGTGTGACGTTATTCAGGCTCTCGTGGTAGCGCTGGTTGTTGTAGTAGTCGACGAAGGCCCCGATCTGTCGCTCGAGATCACCGGGCAGGTAGTAATTCTCCAGCAGAACACGGTTCTTCATGGTCTGGTGCCAGCGTTCGATTTTGCCCTGGGTTTGTGGGTGGGATGGCGCCCCGCGAACGTGGTCCATTTTCTGATCGGTCAGCCACGTGGCCAGATCGCCAGAGATATAGCAGGAGCCGTTGTCGCTGAGCAGACGGGGTTTGTGTCGGACCACGGCTTGGTCGCAGCCCGATGCCTGAAGCGCCAGCTCGATCGTGCTGGTCACATCCTCGGCCCGCATGTTCGTGCAGAGCTTCCAGGCGATGATGTAGCGGCTGTAGTCGTCGAGGATGGTGGACAGGTAATACCAGCCCCAGCCAATGATCTTGAAGTAGGTAAAGTCAGTCTGCCACATCTGGTTGATGGCGGTGGTCTTGTCCGTGAACTCATCGGCGGCCTTGATCACCACGTAGTCCGGCGCAGCAATCAGATCAGCGGCTTTCAGGATGCGGTAAACCGATGATTCAGAGACAAAATATCGCTTCTCATCGGTATATTTAACGGCCAGCTCGCGTGTGGTCAGTGCCTCATGCTCCAACGCAAACTCGATCAGATCGTCACGGCGGACATCAGGGATGCGGTTCCAGACCGACTTTTGACGTGGCGAACGATCTGCCAGGGAATCAAAGCCACCTTCGACATATCGGTCATACCATCGGTAAAATGTGGTGCGCGGGATGCCCAGCATATCAAGGGTCTTCTTGGTTGGCAGATGCGACCCTTCAACTGTGCGAATGATCTCCAACTTCTCGGTTGCTGGATACCTCATTCCTCGAACTCCCCAGCCCCTGTCATGCTTTTTTGAGCAGACGGTTTTCCAAGGTGAGGTCGGCCACGCATTCCTTCAGGGCCATGGCCTCAGATCTCAACTCCTTCACCTCAGGCGATGTCGCTTGACGCGCCGTGTCGCCGGAAAGACGACGCTTTCCAGCCTCAAGGAATTCCTTCGACCAAGTGTAATACAGGCTGTCAGAAATGCCCTCACGACGACATAACGCCGAGATGCTTTCCTCCCCGCGCAATCCGGCCAAAACAATGCGGATCTTCTCCTCCGCCGAGTAGGTCTGGCGGGTCTTGCGGCGGATGTTTTTGACCAGCTTGTCAGCTGCGTCTTTCGATGTTCCGGGCTTCTTGTTCATCTTCGCTCCTTAAAGGCTACGATGAACCAGAAACCCTCCGTTATTCAAATCCTCATATCTGTCCCATAGGTGCTGACGTCAGACAGTTCTGACCAACAAGCCGCCGGGGATTTTCTAATATTCCGCACCGTACAGCCGCGCGCCAAGCGCCCTGATTTATTTGCCCAGAATATCAATGCTCACTTCCTGCGCACTGCGGCCGTTCGTGTTCTTCGCAGCGAACTTCCGCTTCCCGCCCCTTGTGAAGGCGACCTGTGGTTCGACGTGCCCGGCCCTGAGCGGCCGTTCATCGCCGGTAGCATGTCGCATTGCAGCGCCACTGAACTGGCTACTGGCGCCCAGGTTTTCCACAGTATCGCGCGTCAATAGCCGACGTTATTCTGACTAACTCCGCTCTTCACCTATGCGGCAGCAGGACAGTTGTTTCACTTCAAGTCAAAACGCGCGCCTTCCATGCTGCAAAGCTCTCTACCGGCCTATTTTTGACAAGCGTATATGCGGCTTGATGCGCTGTTACCCCGGCCGGGTCGAGATCGGTCTCGGGAACTGGCCATCCGAGCTTAGTCCCACAACTGAAAAATGCCTCCACATCAGCTCTTTCCGCTTGGGGTATTGAAAAACGCATGGGGCTGTCGCTTTGCGCTAGAATCCTATCGTGAATTATCTTCATCCAGGCTTGGTTCCGCGCGCAGTTATGTTGTTCATAGGGTTCGCTATCGATCGCATCGAGAACCGCCTTGGCCAGCAGCAAAAGCGCTGACGCGCGGTCAAGGTCGGGTTGTTCCACAAGCCATTCCACAAACGGCACAAGCCCGGCCGCGCCGCTTTCCGACCACGCGACAGTGATGCAGACCTCATGCCACATGTCAGGGCCTTGCACGCGCAGCCAATCCGTCAAAGCGGCATCTGCCACCGGGCTAACGCGCTCTTGCGACCATCTTTGCTTCTGATCTATCATGCTGTCCCGTTCTGTGGCGGCTTGCGCAACCGTCTCGACTCGCCGTGAAAGCCGCCCTCGCCAGTTCGACCGGATTGCATCGGCCGCCTCCCGCTGTTTGCGGATCATGATGCGGCGTGCTTTTTGGAATTCGACGTCCCCGAATTCGGCAGCTGCCACGAAAAACTCCAAGCGACCCAGTTTTTTGATCGTCAGGGACTTCATGTGGTCGCGCAGGAACACATCCAGTGTCAGTCCATCAAGAGCATCGGCCCCCAACTCGTTCACAAACAAGAAGAGCGCCACCAGAGGGTCCGCTTCCAGGCTCGTTTCAGATCCGACCCTCGTCTTCAGGCGACCGCCTGCGAATACCGGAATTCTATTTGTTGTAACAATCACGCCGTCGGCGTAGATCTGACGCGGCGCCAATTCAAGAGATTTCAGCTCGCGCTTAATCAACGCCTCCGCCTTCGACTGGCGCAGTGTGAGGAAAAGAGCCCATGAAAGAAAGATCGAGATGAATAGCACAAGGCCAGATACAAGGATATGGATCATTTTCGGACACTGCATTCCAACATGAACGGGGAACTTATGTGGTGTTTCTGTCAACAATGTGACACCATCGACTTGCGGGTTCTGCCGACTTCGCCTTGGTGCCGCTCTACCCGCGAGCGGCCGCTGTCCGCCCCGATTGCGATTTTTTGGTCAGACCGCACAGGTCAAAACAGGTAGGTTACGACGGCTGCGCCCTCCCGCAACCAAATCTTATGACGATGTCAAATAGATATAGCCCGACCTAAACAGTCGGGTTTTTGCTTGCGCATTTTGTGTCAACGCCATGCCAACGTCTTGCAAGCGCCGTACCAACCTTCGCGGCGAGCTGATCTCCGAATGCGATGCGTCCGCGGCGCCAACAGCAACCCAAGAATCTTTGCGACAGAACCGTTTTGAGCGGTCCCTTGACGAATTGCGGACAGCGGAAATTCGTGACGGAGATACGTGCGATGGAGTGATAAAAACGCGGCCCCGATAATCTTGGGGCCGCGCTCGCATATCCTCAGGCAAACTCAATGTGATCCGACATCGGAAGCTCGATCAGCCTCGGCCCCCCTGCACGCGCTATGGCATTGGCCAGTGCGGGCCCCGACGGGGGTGTCCCAGGTTCGCCGACGCCAGAGGGTGCCTCGGTGGACGGAATAATCTCCACCTCGATCGCGCCGATGTCCGATATGCGCAGTGGTTCGTAATCCGGGAAATTGAACTGATCCACCTGGCCGTCAGTCAGGGTAATCTTGTCGCGCATGACGTGGCCGATACCGTACCCGATGCCACCTTCCATTTGTGCCCTGATCACGTCCGGGTTCACCGGGACGCCGCAATCGACCGCGCAGAAGACCTTCTCGATCTTCACAGGCGCAACGCCGCCGCCGGACACCTCGGCAATTTCAGCCACGAAAGAGCCGAACGAGTGGTGTACGGCCAAGCCGCGCGCATGCCCATCAGGTGCTGTGCCCTGTCGGCTGGCCATCTCGGCCACCTTGCGCAGGACACCGGCCATGCGGACTTGTGCGGGCGTGTCGCCCGGCAGCATGGACAGGCGCAGATCCAACGGATCCGCAGCGGTTTCTTCGGCCACCATGTCGATCATGGATTCCATCACATAGGCGGTGTGCGTATGCCCTACCGAACGCCACCAAAGGACGCTTGTCGCCTTTTTATGGTCGGTCAACCCCACAGCCATACCCGGGATGAAATAGGGCGTGTCTGCCACGCCCTCGACCGAAGAATGGTCGACACCGTCATGAATCATCATCTGCGCCATCGGGGTGTCTTTCATGATCGACTGGCCGGCGATACGGTGATCCCAGCCGACGATCTTGCCGCCATCGTCGATCCCCACCCGGACGCGATGGGCGAAGGCTGGGCGGTAGTAGCCACCCTTGATGTCGTCCTCGCGCGACCAAACCAGCTTCACCGGTCGGCTGCGGTCAGTCAGGCCGAAGGCCATCGCGCACTCGAGGTTGTAGTCCGCAGTCGGGTTGGCGCGCCGCCCGAAGGAGCCGCCAGCCAGAATCGTGTTGATCCGGATTTTATCCATCGGCAGTTCCAGTACCTGGCTCAACGTATTGTGGCCGAATGTCGGGAACTGCGCCCCGTCATGCAAGATTACACCGCCGTCATCGGTAGGTTCGATCGTGCAGGTTAGCGGTTCCATCGGCGCATGGGCCAGAAGTGGAAAGTAGAAGGTCTTGTCGATGATGTGCGCGGCACCGTCCACCAGGGCGGCGGTCTTGGCCTGTTCCCCTTTGGCTTGATAGGTGCTGTCTGCGTTCACGGCGGCGATCAGCTCTTCGCGGATCACGTCAGAGGACCGCGTTTCGGCTTCGGACGCATCCCATTCGATGCTGAGCGCATCTCGCGCCATCATCGCCTGCCAGGTGGTTTCGGCATAGACTGCGACGCCCGATTTGTCCGGCATCGCCTTCGCCATGACAAAACCCTTCATCCCCTCGGCGTCACCCGCGTCGAAAGAGGCCAGTCTGGCACCCATCTGGGGCGCTCTGGCGATGACGACCACAAGCTGGTTGTCCAACTGCATGTCCATTGCGAACTTGCCCGAGCCGTCAATCTTAACCGGCGTGTCCTTGCGTGTAACGGCCTTTTCCTTACCGATCAGGCGCCATTCTTCGGGCCTGCGCAGGCGCGGTTCTGCGGGAGCTTCCAGCTTGGCGGCGGCCGCCACAAAATCGCCAATCGGGGCGGCTTTACCGCTTCCGGTGATCTGGCCGTCCATAATATCCAAGCTGGCCGCATCGACATCCCAGGCATCAGCGGCAGCCGCGATCAACATTTCACGCGCGGCGGCACCGGCGTTACGATACTGCCCGAAACTGTTTGCCATGGCCGTTGACCCACCAGTGCCCTGGAACGCCCCGAAAAGAAGGTTATTATAAAGCGTCGGGTTGGACGGGGCAAATTCGTAGTCGATCTGCTCCATTGTCATGCCCAGTTCTTCGGCGACCAGCGTGGTCAAACCGGTCGATGTTCCCTGTCCCATTTCGAAATGCTTGACGATGGCGGTCACGCGGCCATCCTGAGCGATGCGGACGAACGGATTGAACTGCATCGCGTCCGATCCGGCGGCCAGGGTGCCATCGGGCCGGGCTCCGACAAGCAGAACGGCGGTGGCGGCTGCGGCCCCTTTGAGGAAGCCGCGTCGGGATGTGGTCATGGTCATCTCAGCCCTCCAATATCTCGGCCGCACGCAGAACGCCGGCGCGAATGCGCGGATATGTGGCGCAGCGACAGACATTGCCCTGCATGTATTGATCAACTTCCTCTGCCGTCGGCCTGGCATTCTCCGACAAGAGACCGGCCGCCGACATGATCTGGCCGGACTGGCAATAACCGCACTGTACCACGTCAAGTTCGGTCCAGGCTCGCTGGATGGCGGCACCGATGCGGTCGCCGCCGATGGCTTCGATCGTGGTGATCTCAGCCCCTTCGACATCCTCGACATAGGTCTGGCACGATCGCGTCGGCTGCCCGTCGATATGTACGGTGCAGGCCCCGCAAGCAGCGACCCCGCAGCCGAATTTCGTTCCTGTCAATTTGAGGACATCGCGGATCACCCACAAAAGCGGGGTTCCGTCTTCGGCATCGACCATGACGGTCTGGCCATTGAGTTTAAGTTCGCGCGTCACGTTCATCTCCGTGTTCAGTATGGCTGAGAATACTGCGCCCTGCCGTATCGCAAGGCTCTGGTACATAGTCGCAATTTTGGCGCGGATCGTCACTTGCATATGACGCCAAATCTATAACATAAGATGACAAAAGCTGATCGTTGCGCCTTCGAGCCGAGGTGCAAGGCTGGTAAGAAGATGTCTCGATACGGTCCAGAGAAGGGAACGCCGATGTCCAACTCCCGACAGTACAACATTGCTGCGCATGTCCGTCAGACCTGCAATATCCTCGGTCTGTCGCCTGCTCGGGTGCTGGCCCGCTGCGGGCTGGACGCAGGTTTTTTGGATTCGACAGACACCGGCGTAGACGCATCAACCTACTTCGCGCTCTGGACTGCGTTTGCTACCGAAAGCGAGGATTCTGAGCTGCCGCTGACACTGGGATGCGGCGTATCACATGGGCCGTTTCAGCCGGCACTTCTGGCGTTCTCGGCAAGCCCCGACATCTATACCGGACTGAAACGGCTTGCCGTGTTCAAGCCGCTCTGCGCGCCGATACGCCTGGAGCTGAGCGAAACGGACACATGCTTCTCCGCCGCCTTTGCTACGGAAGACGACCATACCATGCCGACCGTCATGGCCATGACCGAGGTGGTATTTTTCCTCGATCTCGCCCGAACCTTCACTGCGCATTACGTCGTACCTCAGGTTATTCACCTTCCCGATCCGACACATGTAACGCCAGCCTATCGGGACTATATCGGCGCGCCAATCGAGAAAGGTCGCCTGCCGGGTATTATCTTCACGATGGAGGATGCTCGCAGACCACTGATTTCGGCCGATACCGATTTCTACAGAATCGTTGAGCAGGACCTTCTGGTCAAGCTTGAGAATTTGACGGGCGGCAACCAGATCAGCAACCGCGTCAGGCGAGTTCTGACCGAAATGCTTCCCGCCGGGACAGTTTCGGCAGGCCAGGTCAGCGCGCGGCTCGGAGTGAGCAAACGCAGTCTACAACGCAAGCTGCGGGACGAAAGCACGTCGTTCCAGGCCGTGCTGAACGAAACGCGGGCATCGCTGGCCCTGACCTATCTGCGGGATCAGAAACTGAGTGCGGAGGAAACCAGCCATCTCCTCGCTTACCGAGATCCGAACTCGTTCTATCGCGCCTTCCAGGTGTGGACGGGCATGACGCCCGCAGAAGCAAGGAACGCGCCAATCAACTGATAGGCAGGAAATCCTGCGGTCTGCGCGGTTTTGGTGCTCCTTCGACAGCCGTTCGCAACTGTCAGATTTGACGGATACGGTCAAACGGCTCAGAGAGGTTTTCCAACCGCTTGGGCCATGGCGGGTGCTCTAGATGAAGAGTACCCGTTGTACTACACAGGATCAAATGAACGTGGAGTCCAAGCCTGTCCGAATACGGTCGCCGCAGGAAGGACGCCATAAACGATGGCGGCCAAAGCGACGATCTGGGATAGATTGGAACGGCCTGTATCAAACCAGGCAATACGGCACGCACGCACCATTGGACCGGCACCAATATTGATACCCACCATGGCCATCATGGCAGTCCCAGGGTAATCGCCCCACTTTTAACGGGGTGCGATGTCCTGCTGTCCTCGACGTTTCCAGGGTTCATACAGGTAGCCCGATCTGCTTGCGCAGACTTTTGTCGAATGCGGAGGTGGGGACGAAGCGCCGCAGGAAACTGACTCGCCGCGCCATTCTTCCTGCTGCGTATCGCTTCTTCGGATTGGCGTCGGTCGCGGCCTTTAGTACAGTCTTGGCGACGATTTCCGGATTATCGCCTTTCTCCATCGCCTTGCGCACAGTCACATTCATGCTTGCACGGCCTGCATCGTAAATATCAATCTGATTGTCTGGGCTGGTGAGGCTCTCTTCGAACGATGTGCGAGTATAAGCGGGTTCGACCAGCGTCACGCGAATGCCAAATGTCCGCATTTCATGATCAAGTGACTCGGAATAACCTTCGACCGCATGCTTGGTGGATGCATAGAGAGCGAAGTAGGGCGCGGGGATGAACCCCTGTACCGAGCTTACGTTGACGATCCGCCCCCCCTTCTGGAGACGCATCGTCGGCAAGACTGCGTTTGTCACGCGCAAAACACCGAAGACGTTCACATCGAACAGTGCCTGAGCTTGAGTGATCGAGGACTCCTCCGCGCCGCCCAATAGTCCCACCCCGGCGTTGTTGACCACCAAATCAACGCGCCCGGCCTGTTCCAGGATCTTTGCGACAACACTCGTCACTGATGCGTCATCGGTGACGTCGCAACTCAGCATGGTGATGCCATCAGATATATCGGCGATGACCCGGCGACTGGTTCCGAATACGCGGTATCCCGCAGTTTGAAGGGCCTTGGCGGTCGCTTTTCCAATACCTGAGGATGCGCCTGTCACCAGCGCGACTTTCTTGGTGGTCTCATTCATGGGCTTACCTCTTTCGGTTCTCGTGGGTCTCGTCCGGAATAGTGCCGTTCGCCCCACACTCTTTGGGTTGGGATTTGCTTGGCTAACACCGCCGGGGCATCTCTTCGGGGTGTAGCGTGGGTGCGTTGGACGACGATTTGGACATCATGGCCTGCTGCGCACGATCAGGCATGTCGACGTCCCATGTGCATGGAGCCTGCCTCCGGCGTCCTCAACTCGACCTTCTAGAGTGATCACCATCTGGCCACGCGACAGAACTCGGCCAATGACTTTCATTTCGCCCGACTCTGCAAGAATTGGTCGGATGAATTTCGTGGTCGTTTCATGTGATGGACAGGCTTCGCCCGGTGCGAGAGTGGTTTGTGCCGCAAGGGCCATGGCAGTGTCGAGCATCGTCATGATCCAGCCGCCGTGCATTGTCTTCATCGGGTTGCTGAAACGTGCTTCGGGTCTAGCCCGAAGAGTGACCTCGCCTTCCTGAGGCGGCAGCAATGTGAAGGGCATCACATCCGCCATCGCAGGAGGGCGGATACTGCCGTTCGCCCAAGCTGAAACCAACTCAAACCCGGTGTATTCCATCGGTTCAGATGGCGAGGTCGATTCGGTGTCGGCTTCAACCGATCCCTGCGATATCACTGGTTTGCTCCTGTTTCAGTATCCCTGCCGGCCACTTTCAGAGCGTTGGCGGCAGCCGCTTGGAGAAATCCTGCCGACAGTGCCTTGTCATTGACGGCCCGTGAGAGAACCAGTGCTCCGACCATGGTCGACAGGACGGCCATAGACGTCGCACTTGGCTTCTCGCCGCACGGCTTGCCCGCCAGGTTGTCGAGGATGTCGAGATGTCTTTTGATTCCGGTTTCGAACGACGCTTTCACATCGCTGCCCTGTCTAGCCGCATCCGAGCCGAGCGCCACGATCGGGCAACCGTCCATCTTTTCCTCGCGATGGCCCATGCTGAGATAGAATGCGAGGACGGCGCCAAGCGGGTCCTCGGGATTCGCCTCGACTGCGGAAGACCAGTGCCGCGTGGCGCTCTCGAATGCGCGGCTGGATGCCTGCACCGCCAGGTCTTCCTTTGACGCGAACTGCTTGTAGAAGGCACCCTGGGTCAGGCCGGCGCCCTTCATCAGGTCCTTAAGGCCGATGCCGTCAAAGCCATTCTCCCGGAAAAGGCGGCTCGCCACGTTGATCACGTTCTCGCGGTTTTCTTCAGCCTGTTTGCGGCTCACTCGCATGGCTACTCTCCATTAAAGATTGCGTTCGTAATCTATATACTATATAGAGTGTGAGTGCAATCTATTTTGAAGCAAGGCGATGGTCATGAATAAGAAACGCGTCATTGTGCTGGGAAGCATCCTGATCGCTGTGTTGGGGGCGGCTGGGTTTGCCACGCTTGCCATTCCCACGCAGGAAGCCTCCGCCGAGAGCGACCCGCGGCAGATGCCGCCGATTGTCAGGCTGACGAAAGCGGTGCCTATGGATGATGCTGAACTCAGCTTCACAGGGATTATTGCGGCACGAGTGCAAAGTGATCTCGGTTTTCGCGTGTCTGGAAAAATCGAGGAACGATTCGTGAACACCGGTCAGAAAATCTCCGTCGGGCAGCCGCTGATGCGGATCGACAAGACCGATCTGCAGCTCGCACTCATCGCAAAACGTAACGCTGTCGCCGCAGCGCGCGCTGTTCTGATGCAGGCCCGTGCAGATGAAAAGCGCTATGCGACTCTGTCGGACAATGGCTTGGCTGCAAGCTCGCAGCGCTACGAACAGGCAAAAGCCGCGCTGGATACCGCAGAGGCACAGCTTGCCGTGGCCGAGGCCGAAGCACAGCTTGCTGAGAACCAGGCATCATATTCCACCCTTGTGGCAGACGCGGATGGTATTGTGATTGAAACGGTCGGCGAGCCTGGCCAGGTCGTTGCAGCCGGGCAGCCCGTGATCCGGATTGCACAGACCGGCCCTCGCGAAGCCCTGATCGCACTTCCCGAGACAATACGGCCAGACATCGGTTCTGTGGCAGAGGCCCGCGTATATGGCACCGAGGCACGCAGCCACTCCGCACATCTGCGGCAATTATCGGACTCGGCTGATCCCCGGACCCGCACCTACGAGGCTCGCTATGTGCTTGGTGGTGAGGCAGCGACAGCACCTCTTGGCGCGACGGTCACCATCCGGGTTGCAAGGCGGACCGGCCAGCCGACGATACAAGTGCCACTGGGGGCTCTGCTGGATGATGGCACCAAGATCGGCGTTTGGATGCTGGACCGAGCGACATCGACCGTGCATTTTCGTCCCGTTAAGCTTGTGCGTTTAACCAGCGAGCATGCCGTTGTCTCCGGTCTGGAACCGGGTGAGCCGATAGTTTCACTGGGCGCCCATCTCTTGCAAGAAGGGACCTCTGTCAGACCCGAAACTGAGAGCGGAGATAATTGATGAACCTCAATCTCTCCGCGATCGCCGTTCGCGAACACGCCGTCACCCTTTTCATGATCCTCCTGCTCGTGGCCGCCGGGGCCTTTGCCTTCCTCAAACTGGGGCGGGCAGAAGATCCCAACTTCACCATCAAGACGCTCACGGTCACGGCGGCATGGCCCGGTGCGACAGCGCAGGAAATGCAGGATCTTGTCGCCGAACCGCTGGAGAAGCGGTTGCAGGAGCTGACATGGTATGATCGGGTCGAGACGACAACACGTCCCAGTTATGCCTATATGACGGTGACGCTGAGAGACGACACGCCGCCATCTGCCGTCGAAGAGCAATTCTATCAAGCCCGCAAGAAGCTAGGGGATGAAGCCCGCAACCTGCCACAGGGTGTCTTTGGTCCCTTCGTCAACGACGAATATTCGGACGTGAGTTTTGCACTCTATGCGCTAGAGGCCAGGGGCATGCCGATGCGAAAGCTGGCCCGGCAGGCCGAAACAATTCGCCAGGACGTGCTGCATGTGCCGGGCGTCAAGAAGATTAACATTCTCGGAGAGCGCGCTGAGCAAATATTTGTAGAGTTCTCGTATACCAAGTTGGCAACGCTCGGCGTTTCGGCTCTGGATATCATTGCGGCCCTGCAACGGCAGAACACCCTTACACCAGCGGGCTCCATCGACACGCAAGGCCCTCAGGTCTTCATTCGGATCAACGGCGCTTATGGGAGTATCCGGGAGATCGCCGACACGCCGATCATCGCAGCGGGGCGGACGCTGAAGCTTTCCGACATCGCCGAAGTCCGCCGTGGCTATGAAGATCCTCCGACCTATGTGATCCGGCATCAGGGTGAGCCCGCGATCATGCTCGCAGTGGTGATGCAGGAAGGCTGGAATGCCCTGGAACTCGGAAAAGCGCTTGAGGACAAAATCGGGGCCATTGAGCAGACGCTGCCGCTGGGGTTATCGCTTCAGAAGGTGAGTGATCAAGCGGTAAACGTAAGTCACGCCGTCAACGAGTTCATGTTGAAATTCGCGATGGCCCTCGGCGTGGTGCTGCTGGTCAGCCTGCTCAGCCTAGGCTGGCGCGTGGGCATCGTCGTTGCCGCCGCCGTCCCGCTGACGCTGGCCGTTGTGTTCCTCGTCATGCTGGAAACTGGAAGGTTCTTCGACCGCATCACTCTCGGGGCCTTGATCCTGTCCTTGGGACTTCTCGTGGACGACGCGATCATCGCCATCGAAGTCATGGTGGTGAAAATGGAAGAGGGCATGGATCGCATCAAAGCGGCCGCCTATGCGTGGAGTCACACTGCAGCGCCGATGCTGTCAGGAACACTGGTGACGATTGCGGGGTTCCTGCCGGTGGGCTTTGCCCGCTCGGCGGCGGGGGAGTACGCCGGCAACATTTTCTGGATTGTGGGGTTCGCTCTTATCGTATCCTGGATCGTTGCGGTCGTTTTCACGCCTTATCTTGGCGTCAAGATGCTACCCGAGATCAAGCCTGTCGAGGGTGGCCACGCAGCGATCTACAACACACCGAATTATCGGCGTCTGCGGCGTCTGATCACTTTTGCCGTGCAGCACAAGGTCCTGACTTGCGCCATCGTCGGTATCGCCTTCGCGTTCTCCGTCGTCGGCATGGGGGGCGTCAAGCAGCAGTTCTTCCCGACTTCTGACCGCCCCGAAGTGCTGGTGGAAGTCCGTCTGCCGGAAGGCACCAGCATTGAGACGACGACCGCCACGGTCGAGACGCTCGAAAACTGGCTGGACGAACAGCCCGAAGCTGCGGTAGTCACCAGCTATGTCGGCCAGGGCGCTCCCCGGTTCTTCTTTGCAATGGCACCGGAACTTCCCGACCCGGCCTTTGCCAAGATCGTTGTACTGACGCCGGATGCGGAAGCCCGCGAAGCGTTAAAGCACCGCCTCCGAGAGGCTGTGGCGCAGGGGCTTGCGCCTGAGGCCTATGTGCGTATCACTCAACTCGTGTTTGGGCCGTATACGCCCTTTCCGGTGGAGTTCCGGGTCATGGGACCTGAGCCCGCGCAGCTCTACGAGATATCAGAGAAGGCCCTCGATATCATGCGGGACGTTCCGGATGTGCGGCAGGCCAACCGGGATTGGGGCAACCGCACACCCGTGCTTCGCTTCGTTCCAGATCAGGATCGCCTGAACCTTATCGGTCTCTCGCCGGTGGAAGTAAGCCAACAGTTGCAATTCTTCCTGAGTGGCATCCCGATAACATATTTACGCGAAGACATCCGCAATGTCCCCATCGTGGCTCGTAGCGCCGGGAACGCGCGACTGGACCCGTCGCATCTGGCAGATTTTTCCCTGATAAGTCGAGACGGTCGACAAATTCCACTCGACCAGATTGGCCATGCCGAAGTGCGCCTGGAGGAACCGATCCTGAAGCGTCAGGACCGCACCCCGGTTATTACAATCCGCTCGGACATCAATGAGGCAACTCAGCCTCCGGAGGTCTCGAAGGAGATCATGACAGCCCTGCAGCCGCTGATTAAATCCCTTCCGGCCGGTTATCGCATCGAACTGGGAGGATCGATGGAAGAATCCGTGAAGGCCAACGCCGCTTTGGCGAAAGTCTTCCCGATCATGATTGCGGCGACGCTCATCGCAATCATGTTGCAAGTGAGATCTTTCTCGACCATGGCCATGGTCGTGCTGACGGCACCGCTTGGGCTTGTTGGAGTCGTACCTGCCTTGCTGGCTTTCAACCAGCCCTTTGGGTTCAATGCCATTCTGGGCATGATTGGGCTGGCCGGTATCCTGATGCGCAACACACTGATCCTGACTGAGCAGATCAAGGAAAACCGGGCCGCCGGTCTGGACGACTATCACGCGGTGATCGAAGCTACAGTACAGCGTGCCAGACCTGTGATCCTGACCGCACTTGCGGCCGTATTGGCTTTCATCCCTCTGACGCACTCGGTCTTTTGGGGGTCCATGGCCTATACGCTCATTGGTGGAACGGCCGTCGGCACGGTGCTGGTCCTGCTCTTCCTTCCCGCCCTTTATGCCGCATGGTTCCGGATCACGCCGATCATTGATGATAACTCTGAGAGGCGAGTGGGCAAAACTTGGGGGTCATGCGGCTGCTCTTTGGTACGCGCCGGTTAGCCGACCGTCAAGAACGGCGGCACGGACAGGGGCTACGCGGTGGGCTCCCTTGGGCGACCATCTCATGCGGCGACGCTTACAATTTCGGCCGTCGCCTCAAAATGAGCCTGACGCGCGTTGATGGTTTGTGCCCTATGGCGGACAAACAGATCGCGGGATCGACAGACCGTGGCACGCGCCTGCTGTCGGGGTGACTTCGGCTCGACAAATTGCATGGTCGGGCGGCTGGCTGCTTTAGCCATGGCCTCGGCGTCAGCCGCATCATTCTTATGGGTTTGACGAACGGCTTGACGTAGGCAGACACCACCAACCTGACGGTATGCCCCAGAGCATTTATCTCACGCGCCCAATAATGGGCTGTGGCACAGGTCTCCATAGCAACCATGCAGGGTGTCAGATCTGCGAAAAACCCAACACCTGACCCCGTGACAGTTTCTTGCGAATAGCAACGCTGCCGTTGGCCGTGGCACCGTGAACTTGGAAAACCCGCTTTGCCAAATCCAGCCCAACGATGGTAACTTCTGTCATGGATCCTTCCTCTTCCTTGTGTGATGTGACCCACATCACCTTGGCACATTGCGATGCCGTCGGGAGGGGGTATCCACCCCATCAGGTCTCAGGTCTCCGTGACACTCAACAACCTGCCCAACCTGCAGGGCCGGGTGCTATATCTCGATTACGACCTAGGCCTGGTCGACGCGCCCGCAGGTCAACGCACGCCCCCATTCATCACCCAGTGCATTCTTCCGTCGCGGCCGAGAGCGACCGCAACACCCAGCTCATTCGTGCGCCCATCAAGGATGTTTTTCCTATGCGATGACGACTGCAACCAGGCTTTGAGTACTTGTACATGGGTCGAGTATCCAAGCGCCACATTCTCTGTAACGAAACGAAAGTCATAGCCTTTTGTGATGACGCGAGCGCCTAGCGAACTGCCACCTGTGCCAATATGGCTAAGCCGGTTGTGACTGGCGTTATCGCAGGCATGCGCCTGCGCAACCTTGGTGAGCTGGGATGACATCCGAAAGTCTGGTAGATGGAAATGGGCGCGTTCCTGATTGATTTGAAGCATGAGCTGACGTGCAAGTTCGATGTAATTCGGCGGCACAGTGCAGGCCATAGTTGGCATCACAGCAAATAGAACAAGGATGACGGACAGGACCAGAGACCGCGTGCAGGAAGTCATGCTACCCATCATGCTTCATTTCCCGCCCCTGCGCAAATGACTCGGTGTGCGGGTTGGGCCGGAAACTATCCCTCCACAGCGCCAGAACTCCGGCACCGTACCAGTGTCTGACGCGCGTGCCGCCACGATATCACGAACACCTAGGCGCACCTGCTTTTCGTGTTCACAGTTTCAGGCGAAGGCGATGAAACGGGCCTCGCCACGATCCACGAAGACCGTACAATCCGCTCAGTGCCCCCAGCAGCAGCCAGATTGCTCCGGGCAAAGGAACGTGCGGAACCTTGTCGCCACCCTCTATGTTACCATCGCCGTTGCCGTCAGGAGTGTTGCGGTCGTTACCCCCAGAAAAGGTGCCAAAATTATGGCCGCCAAAGCTGATAACGTCAGGCCTGCTATCGGTATTGCCAATGTTGGAAATCAACACCGGCTTGAACTCATCTGAGCCAGGGAATGACGGCTCCCAAAAAGAGTCCAGGAAATCCTCGCGCATCTCCGACATGCCCAGCACGCCGCACTCGGCCAGAGTGTAGCTATCGTCGTCTTCGTTGGAAAAGACACAGATTGGAGCTTCAAGCAGCGCATCTCCCAAGCATCCGCTCACTTTGTTGGGCTGGTCGGGAAGATTGGAATCGGCGGCCAGACTGACGCGTGCGCGGTTCGTACTCGTGGTCAAGTCGGAATCAAAAATCCCTGGAATGTAGACCCTTTGCAACTTCCCCTGATCATCGAAGGCGACATAGACATCTTGGGTCTGCGAGAAAAAGCCAGTCACCGCTCTCAGCCGACCCAGAAACACCCTTTCGGGAATGTCACGCATGCGGCAACCCTCCAACGCACTTGCTGCCACGCGGGTCTCGGGATCGGGACGCGCAACAAACTCAACCCGCAAGCCTGAAACCGGAACGGGCCATTCTGGTTGAGACGGTGCCGTATTAGCCACAGTCAATGCCTCGGTTCCTTGCGTCCCGATGCTGTCTGGTTCGTCACTTACGGGGACATCCGCACTGTCCAGATCTGGCATATCCACATCTGACATATCCAACTCCGGAGCACCCTTATCGTTCAGTCGCACTTCCAGTGTGACCAGACAGGCATCCAGGCCAGCCATATCCGGCGAAGGGATCTGGTCCGTAATCAGCCGTCCGGTTCCCGCCGATGTCGCCTGCAGGCTTGGGCTGTCACCACGGCTTAATGCCCCGGCCAGTATCCGGGCAGTATCGCCTGTCAGCCACAGGCTGTCTGTGCTGGCTTCCAGTGCAGTCACGATGTTAAGTATCTGGTCGCCGATCTGCAGTATCACGGGCTTTGCCGCGTCGGGCGAGTATTTCAATTGGATGCGAAACGCGACAGGTGAGTCGGGACGCGCAACGGCCTGTATGGAGCTGGCCGGACTGCGCATCACATCAGAATATGCAATCGCAGTGCCATCGGGCGCGAGATACAGCGACTCGTCAATCCTCAGAGGCTGACTTGCAACACAGGACAGACCATTGCGCGTGCTCAGAAGGCTGACATTGTCTCCATGAGTATCAAGAAAGCTCTGCGCAATTGGACCTCCACGCCGGGCGGCGGGATCGGACAGAATGACCGTCGTTGCATTGGCTGGCACAATCGTCATCAGGAATGCGCCTACGCTTAAACTGTAAATTGACGCTTTGAAATCCCGTGCCATTTGCAGCCGTTACCCATTCGTCTCAGTTCGGTTTCCCCTAAGCGGATCGCTTCCAAAGGTTCAAACTTCTGAGCTATGGTGACTCCGCACAAAGACTTCCGAAAGGGTTATGCAGATTTGGCCGCGTATTGAGGTCAAGTTGGAAACAGTGCCTATCACTGCCTGATTTTGGCCACATTTATGACGCGTCGAAGCCTAACTTTGACCGATTGCCAAAGCGGCACCCTGTCGTATATCGCTACGAATCAGCCGATCCAGCAACGAATTGACACCGATTTCAGATTCCGTCAGTCCAGCCATGGATTTCCCTCCATCTGGCAAGAAACGTCTCTTGGCGTTCATTAGCAATCTGCACGGCCCGGCGCACTTCATCCCCTGTCATACCCTGGGTCACTCATGGTCACCATGATCGACGGCCGTGAACTTTGGCGCTTTGACCTCTATCCAAAATGAACTCCAGAGGTGCTTGTTTTGTGTATAACGATGAGGATCAAGACGCAGACAACCCGCCAACGCCGCTTGCAACATCAAAAACAAGCCGCATAATCGATCACACAAACGAACCAGAGTATCCAATGCTCAAGCCGCTCTGGTGTCCCATTTTATATAACGATGGACAATTCCGAACGCGGCGAAGGCGCGGCCCAATTGTCGGCGCGGGTCAATCAATCGGCCATCTGATCGGTAGCGGCAGTCTGGATCCCGGCCAGGGGAGGGGCCTGAGATCATGGAGTATTCAATTAGCCGACGCACGTTTGTCGGAGCGGGACTTGCAGCATTCATTGCTGGCCGTGCATGGGCGCAACCGGTGTTTCGCCTAGGGCTGACACCCGTGTTTCTCGACAACGATGCTGCCGTAATTGATGGCCTGCGCCGTGCCTTGTCTCGCGGGATGGGGCGCGAGATCGAATTGGTTCAGCGCCGCACCTATCAGGAAATCACCGGTCTCTTGCTGGAACGCAGTGTCGATGCGGCATGGCTTTGCGGTTATCCGTATCTCCAGCACGCCGATTTGCTGGATCTTGTTGCCGTGCCTGTGTGGCGTGGTGGCCCGCGATACCAGTCTTACCTTATTGTGGGGGCCGAAGATGGAGCAGAAAGTCTGACCGACCTGCGCGGTGGCACTCATGCATTTTCCGACCCGGATTCGAACTCTGGCTACCTTGTGACCGCGACCGATCTGCGCCGGATGGGGGAACAGGTCGAGGGCTTCTTCAGCCGATCCATTTTCACCTTTGGCCACCGCAATGTGGTGCGCGCGGTGGCGGATGGCTTAGTGCGATCCGGCAGCGTCGATGGCTATGTCTGGGAAGCGCTTGCAGTGATCGAGCCGGGTCTCACTGCGCGCACACGCGTGATCGCCCGGTCGGAATGGTTGGGCTTTCCCCCGGTCTGCGCGCGGCGCGACAGCCTTGCAACCGAACAGGTTCAGGCCCTGCAAACCGCGTTGATGAGCCTCGCTGAGACGGAGGAAGGCCAAAAGGCGCTCACCTCGCTGCAACTCGACGGGTTTCAGAACGCGACGGCGGGTCTGTTCGACGGAATCGCGGACCGCATGGCCGATCTGGAACCCTGAGTCATGAAGTGGTTTGCCCCCAGCCCCCTGTCGATCAAGCTGCCGCTTCTTGCGGCGGCTATGATGGTCCTTGTGGGCACGGTGGCATCCCAACTGGTCCTGCGGTCGCTGGCGCAGGTTCAGGACGCACGGATTCAAGAACTCGCGCGGATGCATGTCGAGGGATTGTCAGTGGCTCTCGGACCGCTTGTCCTGCGCCATGACATATGGGAGGTCTACGACACGCTCGACCGGGCGGCCCAGGGGAGCGAGGGGCGGCGGATGGTCCTGACCGCCGTGGCCGACGAGCGCGGAAAGGTTCTGGCCGCGACCGACCCCAAGCGTGTTCCCATGGACAGTGATATCGCAGCGCTTACCGCTGATGCGGTGGCGCTGGATGACCTGTCGGTGGATGGCGCGTCAAACGTCCTCAGCCTGCTTGCGCCCTTGACCTATCAGGGACGCACCGTAGGGCAGATCGCGACGGAACTGGACGTCGCTGACCTTCTGTCGGAACGCAGGCAGGCGCTGCTCTACTTGATTATGGGCAATGCGATTGCCATCGGCTTTCTGTCGATGACGGGGTTCCTGGCGATACGAAGGATGCTGCAGCCGGTCACGACGCTGGCACGCCAGATGACCGAGACGAAGGGGGAGCCGCATCCCATCCCGGCCGCGGACATTCCGCGCGGCGATGGCGAACTGGCGCGGCTGGCGCACACCTATAACTCGATGGTCGGCGCCGTGGCCGCCAAGGCCGAAGCCGAGCGGAGGTTGGCGGAACGGGAACGGTTCGTCGCGCTTGGGCGCCTGTCCTCGTCGTTGGCGCACGAGATCAACAACCCGCTTGGCGGGCTTCTGAATGCGACGGATACGATACGCAGCTATCCCGATCGCCCTGATGTGGTGCGGCAGTCCGCCGACCTCCTGGATCGGGGCCTGCGCCATCTGCGTGACGTGACCCGCGTGACGCTCGACCAGAACCGGATTGATCCTGAAAGCCGGGGTCTGTCCGCTGATGACTTCGAAGATCTAAAACTGCTGATCCAGCCCGAGGTAGCACGGCAGCGGCTGGATCTCGACTGGTGCGTCGACCTTGCGGCACCAACCGTTTGCAGCACACCGGCCGGGCCGGTGCGCCAGATCGCGCTGAACCTGTTGCTGAACGCCTGCGCGGCGTCCGGCCAATCCGGGCGCGTTGGCCTGCACGTTTCCCTGCAGGCAGACGCGTTGACACTTCAGGTCACGAATACCGGGCCCGACATGCCGCTGGCCGCCTTGGACAGGCTGCTCGCGGATGGTCCCCTGTCGCCCGGAGGGGGCGTCGGGTTGCGGCTGGTGCGAGAGCTCGCCAGGGGGCTGGGCGGCTGTGTCGGTCATGCGCGGCCAGACGATGTGACGCTTATCACGGTCAGCCTGCCAATGTCCCAAGGAGCGGCGAATGCTGAGGAATAGATACATCGTCCTTGTCGAGGATGACGAGATCATGGGCGCATCGTTGGCGCAAAGGTTGGAGTTGGAAGGCGCGCACGTGCTCTGGCTCAAGCAAATGGGGCGGGCCATTGGCGCGATCCGAACTCCGAAAAAGGTGATCGACGCGGTCATCTGCGATATCGGCCTGCCGGACGGGTCGGGTGAGGAATTGTTTTCGACACTGGTGCGCACCGGCACCCCGCCCCCCTTTCTGTTCATCACCGGGCAAGGCGGCATAGGCCAAGCCGTTCGGCTGATCAAGTCGGGCGCCGCGGATTACGTAACCAAGCCTTTCGACATGTCCGTGTTCCTGGAACGGCTTGGCCTGCTACTGGGAGATCGGGAGAATCCGGTTCGGAATGAGGACTTTCCAGCCTTGATGGGGATCTCTGTCGCGGCGAGGACGATCGAAGCCATGATTGCGAAAGCGGCGACTGAAAGCCATCCCGCGCTGATCCGGGGCGGTCCGGGCACGGGCAAGGATCTGGTCGCCCGGCGCATTCACGACCTTTCCGACCGATCGGCCGCACCCTTCGTCGCCGTCAACCTTGCCCGCGAAGCCAGCGCCGAAGACGCCTTGTTCGGTGACGGGGCTGGCTTTGACAGGGTCGGCGAAGGCACCCTTTTCATCAACGCCATCGGAAAGGCGGGCCCACAGATCCAGTCGCGGTTGCTGGACCGCATCGACCAGGGGTTCGACGGACGGCTGATCGCAGCCGGTGGTCACGATCTGGAGGCGCTGATCGCCCAAGACCAGTTCAACGCTGAATTGTTTTACCGTCTGGTGCGCACCGAAATCCCAATACCTCCGCTCAGTACCCGGCCCGATGACGCGGTTTGGCTGATGCAGCAGCTTTTTCGCAAACTGGCCCCGCGCCATGGGCCTGAAATCGAAGGGATAAGTGCGCTTGCCGAAGAGGCCGTGCGCGGCCATGGCTGGCCCGGCGGCGGACGCGACCTGCGCGCGAGATTGCTGCGCGGCCTGACCATGGCGGCAGGGCCATTGCTGCAACCGTCCGATCTGTTCCCCGAACGGCTTGCTGATCCCGATGACATGATGTCGCTCGCCCAGGCCCGCGATGCAGCCGAACGGGTGCAGATCATCGCCGCCCTGGATCGGACCGGGGGGCAGATCGGAGAGGCAGCAAAACTCTTGCGCATCGCCCGAACGACGCTTTGGGAAAAGATGCAGAAACTCGACCTGTCTGGCTCCTGAAGGGTCGCACCGTATGTTCGGATTTCCGAACACGGAATTTTCTCATTGAAATTCATCGCATTGCCGCAACGCAGCAGGTCCGTGGACGGCGTCGCAAGCCGTAACTGGGTTCCGTACGATACTGGTCATCATCCAACACTTGATGAGCCAGGGAGGAAACCAGCCAATGAAGTGCACCAAATTGGTCGACGCGGGGCGTCGACAGTTCATGAGAGGCGGCATGATGGCCACGGCAGGCGCCGTTGCGGCCACCGTCATGACGCCGGAACAAGCCAAGGCACAGGCGCTTGCCCGTGTCGATTATCCGGCCAACCGACTTGCCAATATCGCCGATCTGACAGTGAACGAACCGATGGACGTGGCCTATCCTGACGCCGACAGCCCCGGTGTGCTGCTCAAGCTCGGACAGGCGGTCGAGGGCGGGGTCGGGCCGGACAGCGACATCGTGGCGTTTTCGGTCCTGTGCCCGCACAAGGGCTGGCTGATGAGCTACGCCGCCGAGGACAAGACGCTCAACTGTCCCGGGCATCATTCGCGGTTCGATTGCGAATCTGGCGGCCAGCAAATCTGGGGCCACGCCACCAGCAACCTCGCCCAGTTCCTGCTGAGCGTGGACGACAACGGTGACATCCATGCGAACGGCGTAGACGAGTTGATCTACGGCCGCTTGTCCAACGTGCTCTGAGGGAGAGAGATAAATGGCTTACAAAAGACAGATCGACCGTCTGCCGATCATCCCCGCGGACGCTGACGAATTCAACGTGACCTGCCACTACTGCATCGTTGGCTGCGGCTACAAGGCGTACACTTGGCCGATGAACCGTCAGGGCGGCACGGCGTCAAGCCAGAACAAGTTCGGCGTGGACCTGAGCGAACAGCAATATCAGGAAACCGAGGCGTGGTATGCCCCATCGATGTACAACGTCGTCCGCCAGAACGGTCGAGATGTGCATCTGGTGGTTAAGCCTGATACGAATTGCGTCGTCAACTCGGGCCTCGGGTCCATCCGCGGCGCACGCATGGCGGAAAACCGGCCTTCTAAAGTGACCGGCACGCAACAGCAGCGCCTGTCTGACCCCTTGGTCTGGCGCAATGGCGTCTGGCAGCCGACGTCCTGGGACGATGCGCTCGACCTCGTGGCGCGGGTCACGGCCAAGGTCGTCCTGCAGGGTTCGGAGGACGACATCGTTGTCTCGATGTTCGACCATGGCGGCAGCGCCGGCGGTTACGAAAACACCTGGGGTACCGGCAAGCTCTACTTCGAGAGCATGAAGATCAAGAACTGCCGCATCCACAACCGCCCCGCCTATAACTCCGAGGTCCATTCCTCGCGTGACATGGGCGTGGACGAATTGAACTACGCCTATGAAGACTACGAGCTGACCGACACGATCTTCATGGTCGGCGCAAACTCGATGGAGACCCAGACCAATCTTTACCTGAACCACATGGTCAAGGGCCTGCAGGGTGGCGCGAAGATGATCGTCGTCGATCCGCGTCGGACGCTGACCATCGCGTCGTCCGAGCAATATGCCGGGCCGGAAAACGTGCTGCACCTTGCAATCGCCGAGGGCACGGACATGGTCCTGTTCAACGCACTGCTGACGCATATTGTCGATCAGGACTGGATCGATGCGGACTTCATCGCCGCTTCGACCTTTCAGAGTGGCGAAGCGGTCGCGCAGGACGAGGCGCACCCCGCGGGTCTGGGCAGTCTGGACTACGCGATGCAGACCTGCCGCACCTCGCTTGACGAGGCCGCGGAAATCTGCGGCGTGCCAGCTGCCGACATCCAGAAGGCTGCCGAATGGATCGCGCAGCCCCACGAGGACGGCAGCCGCCGCAAATGTGTGACCTGCTATGAAAAGGGCATCATCTGGGGTAACGACAACTATCGCACCATCGGGGCCTTGGTGAACATCGCGCTGGCGACTGGCAATATCGGCCGCGAAGGCGGTGGCGCCTGCCGTCTTGGTGGCCACCAGGAGGGGTATTTCCGCCCGGCCGACGGCCATGTGGGGCGCCCGGCCGAGTATGTCGACCAGTTCCTGATCCGTGGCCTGGGCGGCGTGCATCACATCTGGGCCTGTGACCACTACAAGACGACGCTGAACGCCTCCGAATACAAGCGTGTTCACAAGAGGCGTTCGGATATGGTCAAGGATGCAATCGACATGGCCGCGGGTGGCACCCGCGAACAGGTCGTCGATGCCATCGTCTCGGCGATCAATGCGGGCGGTCTCTTCGTGGTGGACGTGGACATCATCCACAGCCAGATCGGCCAGAATGCCCATGTCATCCTGCCCGCCTGCGAAGCGAGCGAGATGAACCTCACCTCGATGAACGGCGAGCGACGTCTGCGGTTGTCCGAAAAGTACATGGACCCTTTCGGCAACTCTCTGCCCGATGCGCTCATCGCGGCGAGGATGGCCCAACACATGGAGCGTGTGCTGCGCGAGATGGGCGAAGACGCCTATGCCGACCAGTTCCAAGGCTATGACTGGGAGACCGAAGAAGACGCCTTCATGGACGGCTATGGCGCTGCTCATACGGCGGTGACCTACGAGCGTTTGCGCGAAGCTGGAAACAACGGCGTGCAGGAACCGGTCACGGGCTATGAGAATGGCCAGCTTGTCGGCACGACGCGCCTTTATACCGATGGCGTGTTCACACGGCACGGCCGCGAGGACGGCAAGGCGCTGTTCTGCGCGGCGGGTTGGCGTGGATGGCAGGCTCCGGGCAAGGCGCGCGAACAGGCAGCGCACCGGTTCTGGATCAACAACGTCCGCGCCAACATCTTCTGGCAGAACCAGTTCCTCGACCAGAACAACGATTTCGTGCAGGACCGCTATCCGCACCCGTTCGTCGAAATGCATCCGGATGACATGGTCGACCTAGGGCTGAACCCCGGCGACCTGCTCGAGATCATCAACGACAACGGGGTGACGCAAGGCATGGCTTACCCGATGCCGACGCTCAAGCAAAACACGGTGGCGATGGTGTTTGGCTCGCCCGCGGGTAGCCAAGGTAACGTCGTGAACGCTGGCGTGAACGAACTGGTGCTGCCGGATTACAAGCACTGCTGGGGCGACATCCGCAAGATCTCGGATGCGACGGCCCAGACACGGAACATCTCGTTCAAGTCACACGAGATCATGCTCTGAGACATGAGATGCGGGTCCGCTCCGGATACCGGGGCGGGCCCTTTCCTTGGGCGGGGAAACGGTTCTGTTGCAAATTTTCAGATGATTTGAGAGTAGGCTTGCGCTGGACATAATTATGCTGCGAGCTGAGCAAACTGCTGGAATGCGGTCGCGCCTTTGGCTTTGAATTGGCCCTTGCGGATCAAGTGCGTGGTCTCGATGCCCTCGAGCGTGGCCGAGGCGGGATGAAACGCTTTGAAGCCGAGGGTGCGCTCGGTGACGCCCTTGATAAACGGATGATCCTGCTCGAGGATATTGTTCAGGTATTTGACCTGCAGGATCTTGATGCTCTGCCCTGTTCCAGTGCATTTCAGGATCACGTTCACAGCCTCCAACCCCGCCAGATTGGCACCGCTTTTATTGATGACGACACGGTCGGGGACGCCGTTGGTGCCAATTGCGCGCCGGAAGAAGCGCCGTGCCGCTGGCTTGTCACGGCGCTCTGCCCGACAAGACCTGGTTGTGGAGTCGTTCTTTCGCCTCCCAAGAATGCATAATCCAACGCTTCTTTTCCGTGTGGTCATTGCCAAACAACTGAGCCCAAACTGGCGGGCTGCTGTCAAGGCAGTGTGTCCGCAGACACGCTCACAGGGTGAGCTCGTAGCTTGTGCTGCGGCCACCAGCCTCGCCTTTGCGAAGAAGCCCCAGATCCAGCAATGCCGCGATATCGCGGTTCGCGGTGTCTTGAGAGCACTTTGCGATGGTCGCCCATTTGGACGATGTCATCTTGCCCTCGAAACCGTCAAGCAGTCGGTTCAGAATCTTGATCTGGCGCTCGTTCAGCGCCAGCGCTGCGGCGCGTTCCCAGAACTGGGCCTTGGCGATGACTGCTGCCAAGACACCATCGGCGCCATGGATTGCCCGGCGTAGGCAGGCAAGAAACCAGGTCAGCCAATCCGTCACATCCGTCGGGCCCTTCTGGGTGCGCTCCAGCTCATCATAATAGTCTGACCGCTCGATCCGGATCTGCGCCGACATGCTGTAGAAACGCCGCGGGCTGGCCTCGGATCGCGCAAGCGCCAGATCAGCGATGGCGCGGGCGATGCGGCCGTTGCCATCCTCGAACGGGTGGATCGTCACGAACCACAGATGCGCCAGAGCCGCCTTGATCACCGGATCGGTGGCCAAAGGTGCGTTGAACCATGTAAGGAAGACGTCCATTTCCGCGGCGATCCTGTCGGCCGGAGGGGCCGCGAAATGCACGCGCTCTCGGCCGATCGGTCCCGACACTACCTGCATCGGCCCCGAACTGTCGTCGCGCCAATCACCGACGCGGATCCGTGTCATGCCGCTGCGTCCGGTGGGGAACAGGGCGGCATGCCAGCCGAACAGACGCTCCGCCGTCAAGGGTGCGGTGTAGTTCCTGGTCGCATCCAGCATCACCTCGACGATGCCCTCGACGTTGCGGTCGATCGGGGGCAGGGCCCCGATATCGATACCAAGGCGTCGTGCGAGCGATGACCGGACTTGTGTGGCGTCCAGCGCCTCGCCTTCGATCTCGCTGGTCTTGAGCACATCCTGTGTGAGCGTCTGCAGCACTGCTTCTTCGCGCAGCTTGAACCCAAGGGATTCCATCCGGCCAATCAGGCGGCCCTGATCGTGCCGCACTGCCGCCAGCGGTGTCGCGATGCTGCTGTCGCGCCAGGTCAGTGTCGGCCAGTCTGGCCTCTCCCAGATGTACATCGCAAACTCCGCGCTATATGCGGCGATTATGCAGTTCATTCGCCGCATCCGCAAGATTTAACTCCGCAAAAAGTGCGGAGATTGGCGCGGCTATTCTCCGCATGAGGTCTTTGAACAACGGCCGAGCTTGATCGGAAGCCATCACTGGCTAAAAATGGCATGGACTTCGTTCATGCGAATTCCCTCAGCCATTTCCATCTGTGGTGCCACATGTACATGGATCAGCGCACTTCGAACGTTCATCGTCTTTTGGCTGATCATGTTCGCAGCCCCTCCCTCCGTCACATTCGTGATCCGCATTTTCTGACTAAGCTTGCCTTGCAGATCGTGAAGTCTGAATTGATGCGGTGGATGCCCCCACCGGCCGGCATCGTATACCATGACGTGTGTGGATGCCCCCTGTTTGGCAAGCGTTATCTTCGATTTTCGGCGGGGTCTTCGATCGGACGTGTGTCAGGCCTCTGAGTGTGGCCTTTCATGACGCCACGGGCCGGTATGCTGTTCGGAAGGCTGGGGTCACATCGATTTAGAGAGCTGTCAGCGCTCGTGCCCCGGGTCTGAATTTTCCTGCCTTGAACTTCGAAGTCCGTATCGCGTACTCCTCGACGATCGCTCACCCTAGCCTTGCGGCCATGTCGTGCCCTTTCCCCTTTCAGTTTCAGGTCACGCCATTCGATAATTCTCCTGCTTTGTTGTAACTGCCCAGATCATCCGGGCCATCTTGTTTGCTAAGGCAACGGCAGCAACCTCTTCGGCTTGCGCGCGACAAGTGCGGCCAGCCTGTTTGGACCGGGCCTGCGGGGGGGCGCCGTTGGCGTAGTCTGGAATCTGAGAGGAGGCTTGTCATGCGGCCTGCTTCCGTGGTGTTGCCCGCGACATCGGTTTTTGGCCCCGCGGAAGATCTCGATGATGCGCCTGGGGCCGTAGCAACAGGGGCACGGTTCGCGCAGGGTGAGTGGGATGATCTCGGCGTCGGGTCCCGACTCGGCGGTCTGTTCGGGGTGCTGGATGTGGTCACGGGTTGGCTGAAGAACAGGTTACTGAAGCCTGCCTCGATCACAGTGGCACCGTCCAGCGCGCCCTCGACATCGCCATCGTTGCGCAGGCGGCTGTTGCGAAACTCGTCTGTCCGGGCGTCGGTCAGTTCCTGCCACATCTCGGCGGAACTGGCGGGATAGGCGGGGGCACCTGCCCGGTGGTCCGGCCGCGATCAGCGTGGTGCCATACCTCATGAAGAGCTCGAACACCGCCTAGCCAGGTCTGGAAATGTTCGCGATCGGTCGGCGCATGCATTCGACCGGCTTCTGCAAGCATCGTCTTCTATGTATGCTGTTGAGCTCCTTGAAGTCAGTGATTATCCGACTGCTCAAGAAAATCAACAAAGTGTTGGGTCGGGAGGCGCAGGTTTTCGGATGCCCAGACAGCCTCCGTGACCATTACGTCGTCAATGTCAGAGATCGGCAAGGGCACCAAACCGCCAGTGGCGAAGTCGTAGATGCTTTCGGTCAAGATGGTGATGCCCATTCCGCAGGACACAAGACCAAGAATTCCAACGGAGTTGAAAGCCTCCTGCACGATGCGCGGCTGAAAGCCAGCCTTGCGGCAATGCGGAAAGAGATAGTCGTAGAAATGCGCCCAGGCTTCGGTCGGCCCATGCACGAAATCCTCATCAGCCAATTCGGCCAGCTCAACAGAGGAACGCGATGCCAGGCGATGGCCTTCCGGCACGATGCAGATCGGACGGTCGGTCTGCACTACGCGGCTGCGAAACCCTGGTTGTCGCACCGGCCCGGTAACAAATCCAATATCGAGCTTGTCGTCCCTCAACTGCTGAAGTTGTGCGGTAGTAACCCCGTGATGCGGGCGCACGGTGATGCCGGGGTGCCTTTGATGAAACTGCTTGAGCAATTCGGGCAGTGCATCGGCGATGGCGAAATCAGTATAGCCCACCCGCAGCGCACCGGCCTCGCCGATGCTGACCCGGCGCGTCAGGTCGATGGTGGCCTCCACTCCGTTTAGTACGCGCTGACCGCCCTCGCGAAAGGCACGGCCCGCATCGGTCAGGCGGACGAAGTTCTGTGAACGGTCGAACAGCGTGACGTGCAACTCCGCCTCGAGGTGCTGGATCGTGCGGGTGAGGGCAGGTTGCGATATGTGAAGATGTTCCGAGGCGCGTCGGAAATTCAGGTCCTCGGCGAGGACCAGAAAATAGCGGATATGGCGCAGACCAATTTTCATGATACCTTTTATGCATTAGAAACTAATCAATTGATATTATACTTGCAGGTCCGGCCCGGCTACCCTGACCGGATAACAAAAACAAAAATTCCACATGCAACCGGGAGCGATCATGTCACATTCACCCTTTCAGATCTTCGCCGGGCCCTTTGCGGCCCTGACCCTCGTCGCGGGCACGGCCTCGGCGCAAGATGTCACTATCAATCTCGGCTATGCGGCCTCCGAGACCAGCACCTATGCCGTGCTCGCCGACAAGTTCGAGGAACTGGTCGAGGAATATACCGAAGGCAGCGTCGACGTGAAGGTGCGCTGCTGTGGTCAGCTCATGGGCGAGGACGAGGCATTCAAGGCGATGCAGCTTGGAACCGTGGACATGTTCGTTATCACCGGTAACAACATCTCGCCGCATTTTCCGCTGATGGATGCGTTCGTTCTGCCCTACATCTTTCAAAACAAGGAGCATGCTTACCGCGTGCTCGAAGGTGAGGTCGGGCGCGATTTCGCCGCGCAGCTTCAGGCGGCGACAAACGTGCATCTGCTGACCTACGGTTTTGTCGGGGATCGCGATTTCTACAATTCCAGAAGTCCGATCACCTCGGTGGAGGACATGGAGGGGCTGAAGGTGCGTGTCCCAAAAAACCAGGTGATGATCGACACCTACGAGGAATTCGGCGCGGCACCCATTCCGCTGCCCTGGGCCGATACGCCGACTGCGCTTCAGACCGGCACGGTGGAAGGGGCGGATAACGGCACCTCCTTCATCAAATCGCAGAAGTTCTACGAGATCATGCCCTATTTCACGGTTCTGGAGCATTTCACCTATTTCTCACCGCTCTTTGCCAGCGACCGCGTGATGAATAAGCTCGATGAGGCGCAGCGCGACGCGGTGATGCGGGCGGCCGCCGAGGCGGGTGTTTATCACCGCAAGGAAATGGCAGAGCAGACCGACGAAATCCGCGTCTTCCTGACTGGCGAGGGCGGCATGGAAACAACCGAAGTCGACCTCTCTGGCTTTATCGAGGCGGGCCTGCGTGTGCAGGATCGCTATGCCGCCGACAAGGGGGATGCCTTCATAGCCCTTGTGGAAGCTATCCGCGCCGAGGTCGAGTAACCCTTTCTGAGCCACCGCACGGGGGCAGCGCTCCTCCGTGCCATTTGACACCTTCAGGGTGGAGGCGGGACCATTGCTTTCCAAGCTAGACAGGTATTTCGAAGAGGTGATCTGTACGATCTGCCTGACGGTTGTGGTGGGGTCTGTCCTGCTTCAGGTCATCTTGCGCTACTTCTTTTCGACCGCCGCCGCCTGGGCCGAAGAGACGGCCGTCTACGGCATGATCTTCGCGGTCTATCTCGGGGCCACGATGGCGGTCCGCGAACGCGCGCACATCCGCATCACCCTGTTGGTCAGCCGCCTGCCGCGTGCCTTGCAGGTAGGGGCCGTGGTGTTGGCCGATACGCTCTGGGCCGGCTTCGTGATCTTCATGATCGTGCAGACCACGATCTACACGCAGCTTCTGTTCAACGTCACCTATATGACCCCAGGCCTAGGGATCGAGCAGCGATGGGTGCAGATGATCATCCCCATGGCCTTTGGCCTGATGCTGTTTCGCATCTTTCAGGTCTATTGGCGGTGGGGGCGTGACGGCTGGAAGGATCTGCCGCTATGAATGGCCCCCTTGTCATGGCTGCGGTCTTCGTCTTTGCGATGGCGATCGGCGTGCCCATTCCCTTCGCCGCCGGGCTGGCCACGGTCGCGGGCCTGCTGATCGCGGACATTCCCCTCACCCTGATGGCGCAGGCGGCCTGGACAGCGTTCGAGCCGTTTCCGCTGGTGACCATCCCGCTCTTCATCCTTGCGGGGCAGTTGATGGAACAGGGCGGCATGTCGGAAAAGCTGGTCACCATCGCAAAGCGCCTTGTGGGCGCCTACAAGGGCGGCATGGGGCTGGTGACGGTGGTGGCCTGCATGTTCTTCGCCGCGCTCTCGGGGTCGGGCCCCGCGACCACCGCCGCTATCGGCTCGATAACCATTCCGGCGATGCAGAGGGAAGGTTATCGCTCGCGCTTTGCCGGGGCCATCGCCGCTTCGGCGGGCGCACTCGGCAGCATGATCCCGCCCTCCAATCTCTTAATCATTTTTGCGCTGGTCACCGATGTTTCCATCCCGCGGCTCTTTCTGGCGGGAATCCTGCCGGGTCTTATCCTGGGGCTGATGCTGATGGTCGTGGTTTTCGTCATCTCGTGGAAGAACGGCTATGGCGGCACCGAAGAGCGGTTTCGCTGGGGCCCGCTGCTCTGGGCGTTATGGGATGGCAAATGGGCGGTTTTCGCACCGATCCTGATCCTCGGCGGCATCTATGCCGGCATCTTCACCCCGTCCGAGGCGGCGGCGGTGGCAGTTGCCTATGGTCTCTTCGTCGGGCTTTTCGTCTACAAGGGCCTGACATGGGCCAAGCTGCTACACGCGTTCAAGTTCACCGCCATCGTCATCGGCACGGTGCTGTTTATCCTCGGCTCCACCAAGGCGTTCGGCCAATTGGTGACGATCTTCGACATTCCCAGCGATATCCTCGCGCTGTTTCAGGGGCTGATCGCCTATCCGTGGATGATCATGCTGTTCATCGGGATCTTCTACATCCTCGTCGGCATGTGGCTGGAGAGCATTCCGCAGATCATCATCTTCACCGCCGTGTTCTTTCCGCTCGTGACCAGCCTCGGCATCGACCCGGTGGTGTTCGGCATCTTCACCGTGATGACCTGCGAGATCGGCTTTCTGACACCCCCCATCGGCGTCAATCTCTTCGTCGCAGCTCGGATCAGCAAAATCTCGATCGAGGATATATCAGTCGGGGTGCTGCCGCTGCTCATCCCCTACATGCTGATGATCCTGCTTCTCGTCTTTTTCTCGGACTGGGTCACCTGGCTCCCCGATCTCGTCTACGGCCCGCAACTGAGGTAAGCGCATGAATGAAGTCCCCCTAACCGGCTATACCGACCGTCTCTCGGCGCGGCCGGGCGAAGATATCGCCTTCAAGGTCTCGTCGACCAGTGGTGGCCGCTATCGCGCACGACTGGCCAGGTCGATCTGCGCCGATCCGAACCCAGTGGGCATGGGCATCACCGAAGTGGATGCAAGCGCATGGTTCGCACCGCGCGATCTGCCAGCCCGGCATCAGCCGTTCTTTCCCGGTTCCTACGGCCATAGCGACGCAGCAATCACGCTGCCCGCTCAGGGCAACGTCACTCTGTCTGCCACGATCCAACCCACGTACCTCAATGGAGGTGATCAGGCGGTTCTGTCCTGCGGTCCACTGACAATGGGGCTCGATGCAGAGGGCTGCCTTTTCGTAACAGCGGGGGCGGCGCGGGTCACGTCACCGGTGCCCCTGCCACCGCATCGCTGGTCGCAGATCGAGGCGCGATTGACGGATGGTCACGCGACGCTTGTCCAGACGGTTCTTGGACACCACAGCCGCGAGACGCATGAGGCAAGCGGTGCGCTGTCTCGCGCCGCGATCACGGCCCCTGTCGTCCTTGCCGCAGGTTTGGCTGATACCCGGGCGACAGAGTTCTTCAACGGCAAGATCGAGGCCCCGGCCATCGTAGGCCCGGAAGGAATGATCGCGGCCTGGGATCTGGCGCTCGCGATTTCGTCGGCCCATGTGCCCGCCCTGACCGGACCGGCGTTGCAGCTTGTCAACTTTCCCACCCGTGCGATGACCGGCTCGGACTGGGACGCCTCCGAAATGTGCTGGCGGCACAAGCCCGCGCATTACGGCGCTATCCATTTCCACGAGGACGATATCTATGATTTCGGCTGGCAGACCGATTTCACCCTGACCGTACCCGATGACATGCCGTCGGGCGTCTATGTCATGCACATCGAAGGCGATCATGGCAGCGACGCCTTACCGTTCTATGTCTGTCCACCTAAGGGCATGCGGCGCGCCGATCTCTGCGTGTTGATCCCGACCTTAACCTATGTGGTCTACGGCAACCATGCCCGGCCCGATTACGACCCGGCATGGCAGAGCCGCATGCGCGATTGGGGCGCCTATCCGTATAATCCGGCGGAATATCGTGAGTATGGCCTGTCAACCTACAACACCCATTCCGACGGGTCGGGCATCTGCCACGCCTCGCACCGGCGGCCGCTGTTCAATTTCCGGCCTGGTTTCGTTACCTTCGGGGCTACTACCTGCTCGGGCCTGCGGCATTTCCCGGCTGACAGCCACCTGATCAGCTGGCTGCATGCCAAGGGCATGGAGTATGATATCATTACCGACCACGAGTTGCATGCCGAAGGGGCTGAGGTTCTGGCCGGGTACAAGGCCGTCACCACCACCACCCACCCCGAATACCACACCGCCGAGACTCTGGACGCACTGCGCGATTATCGCGATTCGGGTGGCAATCTGCTCTATCTGGGGGGCAACGGCTTCTACTGGCGCATCGCCCGGCATGCCGAGAATGACAGCCTGCTCGAAATCCGCCGAGCCGAGGACGGCATCCGCGCATGGGCGGCGGAACCGGGCGAGTATTACAACGCCTTCGATGGCACCTACGGGGGCCTTTGGCGGCGCAGCGGGCGGGCACCGCAGGCCCTCGTCGGGATCGGCTTTGCCGCGCAGGGCGAGTTTCACGGTGCGCCTTATCAGCGGATGTGCTTCGATCCGAGGTTCGACTGGCTCTTTGAGGGCGTAACCGATGATCTGTTCGGCGATTACGGGTTCAGCGGCAACGGTGCCGCAGGCTTCGAGCTTGACCATGTCGATCATCGCATCGGCTCGCCGCAGGACCACGTTTTGCTGGCACGCTCCGCAGGCGACAATCAGGCCTTCATGCTGGTCCCCGAAGAGCAGCTTACCCACCTGACGAACCTGACCGGCGGGCCGGAGGAAGACGCCAAACACGCAGATCTGATCTATTTCGACCTGCCAAAAGGCGGATCGGTCTTTTCGGTCGGATCGATCACCTTTTGCGGCAGCTTGCCGTGGAACGGGTTCGACAATGATGTCTCGCGACTGTTGGACAATTTTCTGCGCTGCAAATTGGCGCTGCAGTAAACTCGAGTTATCCGAGTTCAAGAAGGCTCGGGAAGAGAGCCGCAATTTCTGCGCTCGCAAACGTCAATTTTTCCACAATATGGGCGATTTCCGGTCATTCGCGGCACCCAATTAGACCAAGCTAGAGCGCAGCAAAGCAACCATTCAAAGTCCGAGAGGCACGACCACGATGCTGCGGTTTGGACCAAAGTCTGCTACGCGCAGGAAGCGGAGTTTGCAAAGGCATGGTTGGTTCATGACAGCCAACCTTCGAGCCAATTGCGGTGAATGCCAGTAGTGAGCCCATTTTGACTGAGTTGGAGGTGCGGGCCCTGCAGTTACAACGGCGAAGTAGCTGGGGTGCCAGATAAAAACCTGCCCTCGGCCGACCCTCATTCCAACCACATTGCTTGACTGGTATCCCTCGCAAATGGGCCTGCCGGGTGGAAACCCATGTTCAAAACAAGGTCCATGACGGAAACGAGATCAGTCTGGACGAGCAAGTGCATTTGCCACGTCGCGCCGCGCCGATATACCATCGGCTTGCACCTGCGCGTGCAGCCAATCCGAGAACTCCGGAACCATAGGATCGTTTTTGCGCGCAACCGAAGAGGCGACCGAGTAGATCACGAAGGGCATTGTCACTGTATCGAAGTCGCTCACATGATCCGAAAGGACCAGTTTGCAGCAAACGGAACAACCCCCTTCCAGAAATTTGCTGCGCTTGCGGCATAATCATGCCCGCAGGTTAACCTTTTCAAAGCCTTGCTAAAGTTTGCGACAGAACCGAAACACGCGGGGGGCGGGTCCGTCCTGCCCCCCGCTCTGTTCCCTGACCGTCAAAGGGCGGAATTCAGGGCTGTTGCGCCTTTGAAATCCAAGCGCGCGTCTGCTCCAGTATCTCGTCCGACAAGGCACCATCATCGACGGCTCGGGCAAGGATCATCGCGCCGACCATCGCCGACCATGAGCCTATCGCCGCCCGACGCGAGTCTTGGCTGCACTGATCGGACAGCGCGTCGGTGATTCGGTCAATCTGCGCCTGTAGCCCGGCGGCCATCGCGGCGCGCGATTTGGCAGGCTGTTGGCGGGTGTCCGAAGCGAGCGCTGCCGTCGGGCAGCCTGTGGCGGCGCGGTCGCGGTGCCGGGGCGAAAGGTAAGACTCAAGATAGGCGTCAAACCCGCGACTGACCCCCGAATCCCCGGCAAGGGCATGCTCCAGCGTCTGTGCGATCAGATCGCTTTTCGAGCTGAAATGCCCATAGAAACCGCCATGGGTCAGCCCAGCGGCCTGCATCACCTCGGCCACCGACACCTGATCAAAGCCCCGATCCTTAAACAGGCGGCTGGCTTCGGCAAGGATCCGATGGCGGTTTTCTGCCATCTGTTCGCGGGACACTTTCATGGCTTGACCTCTCTGTTTCCTGCTCTTGACATATTCATGATGGTCATCATATTAGAGATCAATCATGATGCGTGTCATGAATATAGCCCCGATCCAGAAAGAGAGCAATGCCATGACCAAACCCACAGTCCTCATCACCGGCGCATCGACCGGAATTGGTGCGATTTATGCCGACCGTTTCGCGCGCCGCGGCCATGACCTTGTGCTGGTCGCCCGTGACCAGGTGCGGATGGAGGCTGTGGCTGCCCGTTTGCGTCAAGAAACCGGCGTAGCGGTCGACATCCTTCAGGCGGATCTGACGCAAGCCACCGAGCTCGCCACCGTCGAGGCGCGGCTGCGCGACGACGCCAGCATCGGGATTCTGGTCAACAACGCCGGAACCGGCATCGGCGGCAGCTTCATCGAGCAAAGCACCGACTCCGTTGCGCAGCTTGTGGCGCTTAACACCACCGCGCTGCTGCGGCTGGCCAGCGCGATTGCGCCGCGTCTGGCGAAATCCGGCGAGGGCGCGATCGTCAACATCGGCTCGGTGGTCGGACTGGCGCCCGAGTTCAGCATGACGGTCTACGGGGCAACCAAGGCTTTCGTGCTGTTCCTGTCGCAGGGGCTTAGCCTCGAACTTGGGCCGAAGGGCGTTTACGTCCAAGCCGTGCTTCCCGCCACGACGCGCACCGAGATCTGGGATCATGTCGGGGCTGACGTCAACACTTTGTCCAATGTGATGGAGGTGGGCGATCTGGTTGACGCGGCGCTGGTCGGCTTTGACCGCCGCGAAACCGTCACCATCCCGCCGCTGCCTGATGCCGGGCAATGGGAAGCCTATGACGCCACCCGCCAAGCGATGCTGCCCGGTTTTCGCAATGCCCAGCCCGCCGAACGCTACCGCAAGTCGGCCTGAACGAACACGCCACAGCAACCGTGCTGAACGAACGCAATTCCCAACCGAAAGTCTGAACATGACAAACAATGCACTCTTTCAACCGGTCACGGCACCGTAAGCTTAATGCACGGCCTCCATTGATGTGCGATGGGGCCGCATGATCACAACCAACACCGCACCGCTTTATCACCGCCACCGATTTCCACCTGAGGTGATCGCCCAAGCGATCTGGCTGTATTTCAGGTTTCCGCTCAGTTTGCGGATGGTCGAGGATATTCTAGCCGAGCGAGGTATCATTGTTTCGCACCAGACGATCCGAACCTAGGCTGAGAAATTTGGACGTCATTTTGCCGCCGACATTCGCCACAGATCGGCCGGTAAATTTGATGGCAAGTGGTACCTCGACGAGGTCGGGATCACGATGCGCGGCAAGAAGCATTGGCTGTGGCGCGCGGTTGATAAGGACGGATTTGTTTTAGACGTTTTGGTACAAAGTCGTCGCAATCGGGCCGCAGCTAAGCGCATCATGCAAAAACTTCTGAAGCGGCAAGGGGCAGCCCCGCGTGTCATGATAACGGACAAACTCCGGTCATACGGAGCGGCAAAACGCGAAATCATGCCCAGTGTTGAACACCGATCGCACAAGGGTCTGAACAACCGATCTGAGAATTCGCACCAACCGACGCGACAACGGGAGCGAGGGATGAAGACGTTCAAATCACCTGGTCATTTGCAGCGGTTCCTGTCCATCCACGATCCCATAGCCAACTTGTTCCATCTTCCGCGCCACGAAATGCCGTCCACCGACTTCCGCGAAATGAGATCGCTCGCCATGCAAATTTGGCGCGAAATCGCTCAGGTTGAAGTCGCGTAAGGATCAAACTGCTAGATTCCCTTGGCTGGAGTCAGTTAACTTTACGGTGCCGCCCCGCCCTCAGCCATCTTGAGGCGGGACAGGCTCGTTCATGACGGCGCGCACGGTGCGGGTCGTAATATCTTCGCCCGTGTTCCGGTCGATCAGCATCGGTGCGATCGGCTGATTGGTGCTGCGCGACAGAAGGGTCACCGCCGATTCACCTTCCAAAGGAACGTGCGCATTGGCCCAGTCGATCAGAGAAACGAGTATGGGATAAAGCGCCTTGCCTCTGTCCGTGAGCCGATATTCGTACCGCACAGGGCGATCCTGATAGGCCTCGCGCCGCAGAACGCCGTCGGCCTCGAGAGTTCTTAGACGATCTGCAAGGACATGACGCGTAATGCCCAAGCGGCTCTGCATCGCATCGAAGCGCCGAATTCCCAAAAAACACTCCCGAACAACCAGCATCGTCCAACGGTCGCCAATGACGGACAATCCGCGGGCAACTGGGCATGCATCTGAGTGAAGCTCGTTCCATTTCATACCCCTCTCGTATCAGGAATTGACAGGTTCCGGAAGGGAACTTACACATATAGAGTTCCCTTTTGGAACTTATTGGCTGAAAAGCCGTATTGGGCGCGTCTGAAGAGGGCAGCATGCAAATAAAAGAACGGTTCTGCCTCGCGAGGCAACATGCCTTATGCGGCTCGCCTGCATCCTGTTTTCGCGTGAGAGAGCGGCAATGAGCGAGGTTTCTCTTTCGGAAAACACTGAAGCTCCAAGTGCCGCTGCCACGCTGCGGGCCTCTCGCACGCGCGCGCTTTTGACTGCCCCGATCGGACCGACTTTGCTGAAACTGGCCGCGCCGAACGTCTTGGCAATGTTTGTTCAAGCCGCCCAGAGCGTCGCAGAGGCGTATTATGCCAGTGTGTTGGGGGTTACGGCCCTTGCGGGGCTCGCGCTGGTGTTTCCTCTCGTCATGCTAACGCAGATGCTGTCTGCGGGGGCAATCGGCGGGGCGGTTTCCGCCGCGATTGCGCGCGCCCTCGGGGCATCGCAGCAGCAGCGCGCCGCGACGCTAGCGTTGACCGCCGGCCTGATCGCCGTCGGGTTTACACTTGTGTCGGCGGCGCTGATGGCGACAGCTGGGCAAGCGGTGTTCGCCCGTCTGGGCGGTGGCTCTGACGCCATCACGGCAGCATCTACCTATGCCGCCGTCTTCTTTCCGGGCTGTCTCGCCATCTGGCTCTTCAACACGGCCCTCAGCGTCATTCGCGGGACTGGTGACATGCAGACGCCTTCCCTCATGCTGCTATTGGTTGCAACCGGATCCATCCCGCTGACAGGCGCCTTCGCGTTCGGTTGGGGCCCGTTCCCCGCCCTTGGCATCGTCGGGCTGCCGATGGGCCTAATCGTGGCCTACAGTATTGGGGCGCTTGTCGCGATCACGCTGATTGCCACGGGCAGGACCGGACTGATCTTCTCTGGCGCGGCACAACGGATTGACGTCGGTATGTTCCGCGACATCCTGCGCGTTGGAATGATGGCATCGGTGAACACGGTTCTGACTGTCTTCACGACGGTGGTCATGGTCGGCCTCGTCGGGCAGTTCGGCGAAGCGGCCCTCGCAGGCTATGGCCTCGGGGCCCGTCTTGAGTTCTTGATGATCCCCGTGATCTTCGGCATCGGCGCAGCCATGACCGCGATGGTCGGGGCGAATGTAGGCGCAGGTCAGACCGACCGTGCGCTGCGGGTGGCGTGGACTGGATCACTGGCAGCGGCAGTCATCGTCGGGGGTATTGGGCTGATCCTAGCGATCGTTCCGGACCTCTGGCTCGGCCTGTTCCTTGATCCGTCAAACGAGGCCGCGCTCGCCGTCGGGCGCAGTTATTTCCGCATCGTAGCCCCTTTCTACGCCTTTTTCGGCGTAGGCCTCGCGCTCTATTTCGCATCTCAAGGTGCTGGCCGCATGTTCTGGCCCATCATCAGCAGCCTGACCCGCGTAACCGTCGCGGTACTTGGCGCATTCGTTCTAATCCAAGTGACGCCGCTCGGAGTCCGCGGCGTCTTTGCCGCGATTGGCCTCGCAATGCTGGTCTACGGGCTGGTCATCGGGATCGCCATTAAACTGAAGCGCTGGCAGGAGAGACCGCAATGACACTTCTTTACCTTGAGGATTTCACGCCCGGCCGGACCTTCACAACGCGCAGCCTGACGGTGACGCAAGACGACATCATCGCCTTCGCCACTCAGTTCGACCCACAACCTTTTCACCTAGATCCAGAGGCCGCGACTGCGACGTTCTTTCACGGTCTCGCCGCCAGCGGCTGGCACACCGTGGCACTGACGATGCGTCTTCTGATCGGATCGGAGATGTCACCCGCCGGCGGAATCATCGGCGCCGGTGTCGACGAGCTCAGCTGGCTGCGGCCGGTTCGACCGGGCGACACGTTGCGCGCCGACAGCGAGATTCTTGAGGCCCGGCAATCGAGATCGCGTTCGACGCAAGGCCTGATCAAGGCGCGTGTTGTGACTCTGAACCAGAACGAAGATCCCGTTCAGCGCTTTGTCACCAATCTTGTCGTGCAGACAAGGCCGCTCCAGCCAGAGTGACGACGCGGGCACCGTAAAGTTAACCGACTCCAGCCAAGGGAATCTAGCAGTTTGATCCTTACGCGACTTCAACCTGAGCGATTTCGCGCCAAATTTGCATGGCGAGCGATCTCATTTCGCGGAAGTCGGTGGACGGCATTTCGTGGCGCGGAAGATGGAACAAGTTGGCTATGGGATCGTGGATGGACAGGAACCGCTGCAAATGACCAGGTGATTTGAACGTCTTCATCCCTCGCTCCCGTTGTCGCGTCGGTTGGTGCGAATTCTCAGATCGGTTGTTCAGACCCTTGTGCGATCGGTGTTCAACACTGGGCATGATTTCGCGTTTTGCCGCTCCGTATGACCGGAGTTTGTCCGTTATCATGACACGCGGGGCTGCCCCTTGCCGCTTCAGAAGTTTTTGCATGATGCGCTTAGCTGCGGCCCGATTGCGACGACTTTGTACCAAAACGTCTAAAACAAATCCGTCCTTATCAACCGCGCGCCACAGCCAATGCTTCTTGCCGCGCATCGTGATCCCGACCTCGTCGAGGTACCACTTGCCATCAAATTTACCGGCCGATCTGTGGCGAATGTCGGCGGCAAAATGACGTCCAAATTTCTCAGCCTAGGTTCGGATCGTCTGGTGCGAAACAATGATACCTCGCTCGGCTAGAATATCCTCGACCATCCGCAAACTGAGCGGAAACCTGAAATACAGCCAGATCGCTTGGGCGATCACCTCAGGTGGAAATCGGTGGCGGTGATAAAGCGGTGCGGTGTTGGTTGTGATCATGCGGCCCCATCGCACATCAATGGAGGCCGTGCATTAAGTTTACGGTGCCATCAGATAATGCTGCACGATGCCGCGAAGGCCCGGTTCGGGGAAGCTGCGCAGCAGCGATGACAAACCTCGCGAAGGTCCAGTTAGGGCCGTTGAAGTCGATCGACGGCGGAGAGTGGAAGTTCGCTGCGCTCTGCGACAATGGCCACTACTATTTTCGACGCGCAAGCTATGAAGCCAGCCATCGCCCGGCTTCATAGCCCGGGCGACGACGATACCGGGTGCTGTGCGGCCTCACCTGAAGATCAGAAAGAGACCGCTGACAATTGCAAAGACAAGCACGGCCAGACGAAGCCCCGGCCCGCTGATGCGGCTATGGGTCAGCCGCGACAGGCCACTTCCAAGCAGCACAGCGGGGCACAGATACAAGGCGGCAAGAAGTTGCTCCTGACCGATCCGTCCCGCGCCTGCGAGCACAATCAAAGAAAGAACCTCGCCCGCCAGAAAGCACACGGCAACGGTCGAGCGCAAAACCGGTCCTGACGCATGTTGATATAGCAGGGCCAGCGGTGGCCCCCCGATTCCTGTCGAGGTTTCGGTGATGCCGGTAAACAAACCGACCCCAAGCGCGGTAGGCTTGTTTGGATCAAAGGGGCGTGCAAACAGCGCTGCACCAGCCGCAATAATAGTGAACCAGCCAACGGCCAGATCCAGTTGACTTGCAGACAGTGCGGCCAACAGCCAGAGCCCGGCAAATGTGCCCGCAAACCGCCCGACGGTGATCCACTTTGCGCCGTTCCAGTCCACATGTGGCCGCTCGCGCCACGCGACAAGGCTGTTCAGCGGCAGCATTAGGATGAGCAACGTGACAGGAAGCAGGTCGGGTCGCATCAGGCCGATGATCGGTGCCACAATCAGTGCAAAACCGATGCCGATTGCACCTTGAACGAACGCAGAGGCAAACACGATCAAAGATAAAATGAGAAGCAATTCAACGGTCACGATGTGCGTGCCTTCTTGTGTGCTGCGGCAACCGGATGAATGCGTTTGATGTCAGACCTCTCAATCGCGTTGCCCGCATGCGCGCGGATCTCTGCCAGCAATGCGCGGGCATCCCAATCGACAGGCCAGCCCTGCCACAGCCGAAGCTTGCCTTGGGTGAATACCGCATCGATTTGGTCGCGGTTTCCGTAACGCACCAACTCCCAGATCAAATCATAGGTCGGCGTGAATTCGGGCCGATCCAGATCAACCAGAAGAAAGTCCGCCTCAAGGCCGATTTTCACCGCCCCCGTGACCTTAGACAATCCCGCACTGTCGGCGGCACGGCTGGTTACAGCTTCCAGCCAAAGCCAGCCGCCGCCACAGGATGAATCGCCAGTCGCCAGACCGAAGCCTGCACGCTGAAGGCTTTCGGCGGCATCCATCAGGCGAAACCCGTCTGCCCGTGTGCCGTCAGTCCCCAGACCAAAGCGAATGCCCAAGGCCTCCATCTGCAGGGCCGGTGCAATGGCATTTCCCTTCCAGACGCTGGCGACGGGGTTGTAGGCAACCGCTGTTCCGCTGTCGCGTAACAGGTTCAGTTCAGTTGGTGTGACCAATGTCGAATGGGCAATCAGAACATGCGGTCCCAGCGCACCGATGTGCGCCAGATGTTCCAGCGGACGCATGCCACGATCCACAAGAGACCTTTCGACAGCGACAAGGTGTTCATTGACATGGGTCTGGAAAATGGCCCCAGCCTGACCAGCCATCTGCGACACATCACACAGCATCTCATCGGTTCCGACTTCGGGAATGGAAATTGCCAACGAAGGGTGGATCAAGGGATCGTCTTGCCACCCGTCCAGATGGCGCTGCGCCCGATCCAGAATGTCCGCCCGGTCAGGGATATGTGCAGTACCGCCCAGATCGTTGCAGATCAATCCGATCACACTGCGCAGTCCGGTTTCCCGTGCCGCCTGTGCCAGTGCGTCGATGCATCCTCTCGAACGGGTACCTGCATCTACTGCGGTGGTGAAGCCTCCGCGCAAACACTCCAACGCAGATAGTTTTGTCGATAGATAAACCATCCGCTCGGAGAGGCTGGATTCAAGCGGCACCCAGATACGGCGGAAAATCTCGGACGGCTCGCCAAACACCAGCGACTTTCCAAGAGACTGTGTCAGATGCGTGTGGGTGTCGATGAAACCCGGCATCATCAGATGATCGGGAAGGTCAACCGGCGACAGGTCAGGATGACAGGCGGCAAGCGCCGCTGCATCGTCGATTTCGTGGTACTTACCCTTTCGGATAAGCACCCCTTTCCCGCTTTGACATGCGCCGTCAGCATAGAGCTGTCCCGGCAACAACAACAGATCGCCTTGGGCGGCCAGACGCTCGCGAAGGGCAGTCATACGCCTGTCTCCGCTTCGGCCACGGCCTGTTCGGTCTCACTCAACGTCCCTGCGCCGATATGGTAGAACAGGGCGTTGATGATCACGGCTGTGATCGTTCCCATCGCCAGACCGTTTCCAAGGATCATCTGGGACCATTGTGGAAACTGGCTGTAGACGCCGGGCACCAGGATGGGCAGCAAGCCCAATGACAGGGCTGTGGCCAAGGTGAACATATTGCCATGCTCACGCAGGTCGACACGGCGCAACAGATCGATACCGATAACACCAATGATGGCAAATACGATGACTGCAGTGCCCCCGACGACCGGCCCCGGCAAGGCAGACGCCAATCGTCCGATTGGCGCGATCAAGGCGATTACAACCAGAATGACGCCGGCAACAGCAGTCACATACCGTGATTTCACGTTGGTGGCGCGCACGATACCGATGTTTTCGCCAGATGTGATGATTAAGGATGTGCCAAACAAACCACCAACCAGAGATGTCAGCGCATCACCACGGATCGTTTTGGGCACGATTGCGTGCGCATCCCCACGTCGACCGACAATCTCAGCTGTTGCAATGGTCTGCCCTGTCGCTTCGGCCATCGAAATGATGGAAAAGACAATCAGCGGCAGGGCGGCAAGTAGGTTGAACGTGGGCATGCCAAAGGGAAACAACTGAGGGACGGCAATCGCTGGACCGGTTAGAACACCGGACAGATTGACCTGTCCCAGCGCCATCGCAATCAGCGTACCACCGACAAGACCCAGCATAACCGCAAGGCGTTGTAGTGTGCCCTTGAAAAATCGGGCAAAGAGCACTGTCAAAACAATGGTGGCCAAGGCCAGTCCGATCTTCACGGGGTCAGCAAACCCTTCCGATCCGGGTTTTCCCGTGATCGTGCCTCCGTAGATCCGCACAAGGTTGATCGAAACGAGAAGCAACATGGTTCCCACGACGATTGGCGGAAAATAGGCCAACAGCCTGCGGAACACCGGCAATGCGATAAAATAGAAGATCGCCGTCATGATCACTGCACCGACAGCGGTCTGGACATCGGTTTGCATAGCAATCGCCAGAAAGATCGCGATTGGCGCGCCACCCGGCACCATGATGAAAGGCAGGCGCGCACCAAATCCCGCAGGGCCAAAGCTTTGCAGGATCGTACCAAAGCCGCAGATGAGGAATGTCGCGCTGATCAGTGAAACGGTTACCGCATCATCAAAATTCAACGCCTTTGCAACGAGAAATACCGCGGTGATCGGCGATGCCGCCATCACTAGCACATGTTGCAGACCAAACAGGATCAGGCTGCGCAACGGCAGCACCTCATCGGTTGGGTCGTGTGGTTCATCAAGTGTTGTCATTTTTTTCTCCCTGTTGTCGCAAAATTCAGGAACGCAGCCCGAAACGTGGCGATGCAAATCGGTTTGCACGAGCTTTATCTAGCAGAAAATGTGATTCGTGCAAATCGATTTGCAAATCTCGGCCATTCGTTTAACTTTGGTCAAAGAGAAGCGTTCTTGATCTCGGGGTGAAATGAGCAAACCGACAATAAGCGATCTGGCCCGTCTGGCTGCAGTCTCGAAGACAACTGTTTCCCACGCCTTCAGTGGTCGGCGGCATGTTGACCCCGAGACTTGCAAGAAGATTAAGGACTTGGCACGGGAAATGGGCTATCGCCCTAATCGGTCGGCGCAATCCCTTCGCACCGGACGGACAGGCATGATCGCACTTGCATCTTCGATGCCCTTCTCGATTGCAGCCGGGCCATCGCGGCTTGGGTTCTTTATGGAAATCGCAGCGACCGCTGCGGTCGCATCGTTGACACGCAATCAGGCACTTTGCCTGATCCCGCCGATGGAGGCAGACAGCGAGCTTGATGCCATTGCGATGGATGGTGCCATTCTGGTCGAACCCTTTGCGGACGACCCCATGGTGGACCGCTTTTTTAACAGCGGTATCCCGGTCGTTTCAATCGGACGCGTGCCGGGGCGGGATGACATTCCTTTCGTCGATCTACACTCTTATGCGACCGCCCTTATGGTCCTGAACCACCTGCGCGATGCCGGTGCCACCAAGGTCGCCCTGATCACGGGCACACAACGCCGCAATTCCTATCTGGAGACCGAGGCGGCCTATACCGCCTTTTGTGAGAACCACAGCATCCCGCTAACTCTTGTCCGCGTAGATGAAGCCGGAGGGGAAACTGAAGCCGAACAATGTTGTACTGCCTTGCTGGCGGATCATCCCGACCTTGATGCCCTCTATGTGCCCGTCGACGCATTTGCCTCCGGCGCCACCAAAGCAGCCAAATCACTGCATCGGGCTGTGCCGGAAACTTTGCGTTTGGCCACTCGATATGACGGTTCACGTGCAAAGTTGGCTGATCCGCCCCTGACCGCGGTGGATCTGCATTTGGACGAGCTCGCCAAACTGGCCGTTGATCTGTTGATCCAGACAATTGAAGGACAAACCGGCAGGAATTTGATTTCCCCTATGCCGGACTTGGTGCCCCGCCAGTCATCTGGGCAGTGAGGGCGGATTCTGTTGAAAAACACCGTGCTGCGGCCGCAGAGATTTCGCCTTTGAGCGTGTCGTAAGCGCCTTTCCTATCAGACTTTCAGGGGGTCTGTTGCATTAACTAACCTGTCGTCGCAGGTTTGGTGTGTTCATGATGATGGAGGTGCCGATGGCGCAGCGCAAGAACCCGTTCAGGCGGCATCGGTTCCCGCGTGTTGAACGCTGTGAAGGTCCGACATGGTGGGATGGCAGCGCGTGGACACGTGCCGCCATCCCGGTTGGGTCAGGCTTCTTTCGGAACCGGTGTATTCAGCAATTGCTGTTCCCACAGGAGGGCGATGCCGCTGCCTCCGCAATGCTGGATCAGGAGTTGCCCCAATTCTTCGGCGTGCTCGGTCCAGGCCCAGTCGCGCTGCCATTCGGCGACCACCGCCAGCCAGGTCATCATGTTCGCACCCGCGCCGGTCATGCGTTGGATGGCGACCTCGTGGGCCTCGACTGAAGTGCCGCCGGACGCATCCGTGACGACCGTCACGTCCCAGCCATCACCCAGTGCATGGATTGTTGGCATCGCCACGCAGACCTCGGTCCAGAGACCGGCGATGATGAGTTGCTTGCGACCCGTGGCCTTTACCGCGTCGACGACCTTTTCGTCCTGCCAGGTGTTGACCAAGGTCCGGTCGATGACCTCCTGGCCGGGAAATACATCGGTGATCTGCGGAAAGATTGCTCCGCCCCGACTGGCGATGACACTCGTCAGGATTGTCGGGACATTGTATGCCTTTGCGGCTTTCGCCAGCGCCGTCGAGTTGTTGACCACCATGTGGGGATCATGGCTGTTCAGGTTTGCCAGTTGATAGGGCTGGTGGTCGATCAGAACGAGGACGGAGTCTTCGGGGCGTAGAAGTGAGTCGAGTCCGTTGCGAAAGGTCATGGGTGCCTCCTTTTCATGTGCTGTACTCAGCAATGGTTTCTCTCAGTGTGGCGGGCGCAAACTGCGCGTCTGCCTGCGGCGGTATTGCCGGTTCCCACCTGGCGGCGATAGTGCCGTGCGCCGGTACACTGTGTGCAGCGATCCGGGACACAACCCTGTGACCTGTGCGGATAGACCGGGTGTCCGGGTGTCGGGCGACCACCGAAAATACACGAAATATTGGGGTTTGAAGGACGGCAGGCGACTACTCTTCCTGCAATGATCCCGAAGCCGATATGCCCGGTTTTGCGAAAACCGGGACAGAGCTGGATGCTCCCTGGCAGTCAATGGACTTGCAATGTAAAGCGATCGTTTTACATTAGGGCACGCGAGCGCTGGAAAGGGGACCCCATGGATTTGACACGCAAGCTCATTGCGACCGCACAAAACAGCCTTCCGGGCGCGGGTGCGTGAAATCGTTTCCGAAGAGCTTGGACGTGACAACCCCGACCTGGCCGAGCAGGTGCTTCTGCTTTGCGAGGGTGCGACACATGCAACGGTTTATCGGGGCGCGGCGGCGATAACAGCTGCGAGATTGGCGGCAGCTGTCTTTGTCGAAAAAGCACGATCATGAGCCCGGCCCTGCGCATCGGCGCCACGGGCTTTGGCCTGATCGCTGTTTGTTACGGGTTCGCCCGCTTCGCTTTTGGTTTGTTTCTGCCGCAGATCGACGCCGATCTCGGCCTTGGACCGGAATTGAGCGGCGTGATCTCCGGTGGGTCCTTCGCCGGCTACTGCGTCGCGATCATCGTTTCGGCCGTGCTGACCGAGTGGATCGGCGCGCGGGCCGTTGCCACCACGGCGGCCATCGTTGCAGCCGTCGGCATGGCAGGCATCGCGCTGGCGCCGTCGCCGATGGTTTTAGCTGTCGTCGTGATCGTGGCCGGGTTAAGCACCGGATTGGCCTCTCCGCCGATGGCCGAAGCCGTGGCGGCAACCGTTCGCGCGAGGCAGCAAGACGCCACAAATACTACGATCAATGCCGGGACCAGCGCGGGTGTCGCCCTGTCCGGGCCGATCGCGCTGGCAATGGCAGGGCAGTGGCGGCTTGCCTTCGCCTGCTTCGCGGCCCTTGCGGCAATCCTCGCGGTAATCGCCGTGATCTCGTTGCCTGCATCCCGCGGCGGTACGCGGCCGGGCGGGGTTCCGGCCATTACGGGGCAATTGTTCCGGCTGGTCGCGGCAGCGTTCCTGATGGGCGCGGCGAGTACGGCGCTGTGGTCTTTCGGCAGCCAACTGATATCACAGCGCCTGGATTGGGGCATAACCGCATCGAGCTTCCTGTGGAGTTGCATCGGTGCCGGCGGAATCGCCGGGGCCTGGGCCGGGAGCCTGATCGACCGCTTAGGGCTGGAGCGCGTTCACTGCGCGTTCCTTGCCATGATGGCGGCCAGCATCCCGGCGGTTGGCTACACCGTGGCATCCACAGCGACGGCGATGCTGGGCGGCGCGGTTTCTGGGGCGTCCTATTTGATGCTTACGGGGGTCTACCTGGTCTGGGGCCTAAGGGTCCTGCCGCATCGTCCGGCGACAGGGCTGATGGTGGGATTTTTGACGATTGCCGTAGGGCAAACCGCCGGCGCACCGATTTTCGGGGTTTTCCTGGCAGCCTTTGGCGCGGGGCCGACCGTAACGGTATTCGCCGTGCTTGCGCTCATGACAGGCCTTTTTCGGCCCCAAAGGGCCGGGTCGCTCGCCGCGACATGAATCCGGGCTCGACGCGGGCAGAGATTTAAATTCGGGGCGAGAAGGGGAACGGATCGCACAGATTCGGTACCGTTCTGCGACCGCTGTTTGAAGTGAAATCCTGAGTCCTGCTCGACTTTGCCACCTTGAAAGAGCGGGCATAAGGCCGAGCAGGTTTTGCAGAGCCGCCGCGGCTCAGGCCTTTATGAAGGTCAGCAGGTCGGCGTTTATGAGATCAGGATGCGTGGCAAACATTCCGTGAGACAGACGCGGATAGACCTTCAGCGTTCCGTTCGCCAGCAGCTTGATCGACTTCTCCGCCGACGCGGCAATCGGAACAACCTGATCGTCTTCGCCGTGCATCACCAGCGTCGGCCCGGTGATCGCCTTCAGGTCTTCGGTCTGGTCGGTTTCCGAAAAGGCCTTGTTGCCGTCGTAATGCGCCTTGGCGTTGCCCATCATGCCCTGCCGCCACCAGTTCTGGATCATGCCTTCCTGCGGCTCCACGTCATCGCGGTTGAAGCCGTAGAACGGCCCCGCCGGGACATCGCGGAAATATTACGCACGGTTGGCGGCCAATGCTTTTCGAAAACCGTCGAAGACCTTCATCGGCGTGCCCTCGGAGTTGTCGTTGGTTTTGAGCATCAGTGGCGGAATGGCGGCAATGAGAATTGCCTTGGCCACCCGTCCCACCGTTTCCCCGTGCTGCGCCACGTAGCGGGCCACTTCACCACCGCCGGTGGAGTGACCGATGTGAACCGCGTTTCGCAGGTCCAGCGCTTCTGCCACGGCAAAGGCATCGATGGCGTAGTGGTCGATATCGTGACCGTCATCGACCTGCTCGGAGCGGCCATGACCGCGCCTGTCATGGGCGATGACGCGATACCCTTTTGACAGGAAGAACAGCATCTGCGCGTCCCGGTCATCGGAACTCAACGGCCAACCGTGATGAAAGACGATCGGCAGGGCGTCTTTAGGGCCCCAGTCCTCGTAGAAGATCCGGACGTTGTCTTTAGTTGTGATATAGCCCATGGCGTTTTCTCCTTGCGGGATATCGTGAATGGCGGGCCCTGCAGCCAGTGCCGAGCCCGATGGAATGGCCAGGCTTGTTGCGAATGCGGTGCCGGCGATCAGACTTTCACGGCAACTGCGCGGAAGGCCCTTGGCCGTTATGGAATGCGTGGGAAATCTCCTTGGTTGCGTGGAAGTCGGCAAGGGTCTGAATGTTAGTTCCGTATGGGATGCGGTAGCGAGTGCTGCCGGAACGCAGTGTTTCGGACTTCGGAACGCCGAATGCGACGCCTACGATGCAATTGAAGGGAGCCGGTCGAGGCGCCTACATCCGCGGCCGATGGGACAGGCTTGGTGGGAAGACGGTGGAAACCACGTTCCACGATTTCGGCGCTCGTCTGTTCTTAGATGCTATCGACAGCCCGTTCACGCGCCGCTTGTCGGAGCGGCACGTGAACAACCGGATCAGACCGTGGGTCTCAAGATCACGACAGTGCGGCCCGGCCTTGTCCTCGTGACGAGGCAGGAAGAGAACGGGATCACCGTGAGCCAGATCCCCGATTTGGGGAACGGCCAGGCGTGCAGCAGCGTGACCATGCCGAACGGTGCACTTATCAAGTTGGTCCGTTCTGTAGACGTTGTCGAACGGTAGGTGCGACTTCGGAGTCCAGCAGTTCGATCGATCTCATCATCGCCGCCGCGTCTTGAGCGCCGGTGCTCATCTGGAAGTTTATCCGGGAAACGCCTCCGAGCGTCTCGCTGGCAAACAGGATCTTGTCTACGACCGCGGCAGGTTTCCCGATCAGGAACGCGCCTTCCGGACCGGCCATCACGTAGAATTGCTCGCGGGTCGGCTGAGACCAGCCGCGTTCGCGGCCGATCTTTGCCGTCAGCCGGGCCCAGCCGGTGAAGAATGCGTCAGCCGCCGCCGATAATCGCCATCATCAGCGGCAGGCCCAGTGCGTCGTCACGAGCAAAGGATTGCAGCGTCCCGCCCACGCCCAGCCGGAGGGGTAGGCGGACCTGGTGCGGGCGCGGATAGACACCTGGCCGTCGAGCGTCGGACGGAAACGGCCATTCCAGGTGATTTCGGTCGTTTCGCGAAGTTTCAGTAGCAAGTTCATATTCTCGGCGAAGAGGTCGTCATGGTCGGCGGTGTCCAGCCCGAATAATGGGAAGGCTTCCACGAATGCTCCGCGACCGGCGACGATTTCGGCACGCCCGGCAGAGATCAGGCCAAGGGTTGCGAACTGATGGAAAACCCGCCAGCATTGGCCGCGCTCAGAACCGTCACGGCGCTGGTAAGGCGGATATTGCTGGTGCGGGCCGCCGCCGCGAGAATGACTGCCGACACGGCATCGAGGAATTCCGCACGATGGTGCTCACTTATCCCGAAGACATCGAGGCCGACCCGGTCGGCAAGTTCCACTTCCCCGAGGAGGGTTTTCATCCCATCGGTTGCCGAGGGTGGGGCACCTGTCGTCTGATCGGGATTATCGCGGCGAAGCTGTCGATGCCGATTTCCATTACGGCTCCTTAACGCAAATCATTCAATAGAGGCGATCTCGGGCCGATTTTCTCGGAAGAGCCGACCATGCGCTTTGGGCAAACCCGTTGCCCCTAAGCGCATGGCTTCGACGCAGAATTACTGGCCCGACTTCGACTTGGCATGGCGGCCAAAAGGTCGTTGGTGCTGTACGCTACGATAACAGCGTCAACACCTACCTTGTCGACAGCAGCGCATGGGGTGGTTCCATGCGGTCGCCATCCCCGGCCAGTGGGCCGGAGAGCGACAGGCCGTCGCAGATGCGGATGTGAGGTTTCGTCATGGATCAGGTCCCCGGCTGGTCAACACATACGAGAAAGTTCCGGATTTGTCTGTTTTCGAAACAGCTATATCGGTACCGGTCGCGTCGGCGGGGCCGTTGGGTGGCGTGGCGGGCCATTGCAGGCGGGCGACGTAGTCGAGGGCAAGGGCGGGCCTGATCGCGGTGAAGGCAGCGTGCTTTGGCAGGTCCGCCTGCAGCTGAGTTGCGGTGCGGTCGATCGCCACGTGGCCCCGAACGGACTCCGCCGGCTCATGAAGTTCGGCGAACTCCGCGTAAAACTCCCGCGTCGCTGCGAGGTGTCGGCGGAATCATGCTCGTTGAAGACCCGGTCGAGGTTGGCCTGTATTATCGTTTCATAGGTCATTGCTCTTCCCTTCGGACGGAGTGCTGTCAGCTTCGGTCGCCTTTTTTTGCCGCCCGTCGATCACGCCGATTGCAGATTGTACAGCCGGAAGGCATGCCGTTGTATTGCCGTTCCTGAATGAGATGCGATAGTGTCCTACAGCGAATAATTGAGTTGCAGAGCTGGGAACGCGAAAGTGGATGTCGAGGACCTTCGGACGTTCGTGGATGTAGCCGATGCAGGAGGTATCTCAGCTGCAGCACGGCGGTTGGGCGTCTCGAAGTCGATCGTCAGCCGGAGGCTCTTCAAGCTGGAGGGAGAACTTGGCGTCCAGCTTCTGCTGAGGACCACGCGTGGCGCCGCGCTGACGGAAGCGGGAATCACGTTTCGTGAACACGCTGCCCGGATCGGAGCGGAACTAGAGTTAGCCAGGGAGACGATACTTCCGACCGGCGAACTTCGCGGCCGCCTGAGAGTGGCGATGCCACTGACCTTCGGTCCGACCCATTTCGCGCCGGTCCTGGCCGAATTGTCGAAACGCAATCCCAAGCTTCAGGTCCACGCCACCTACAGTGACAGATTTGTAGATATCATCGCGGAAGGTTTCGATTGCGCGATACGTGTGGGATACCTTGAGGATTCGAATCTGATCGCGAAACGCATCGGTCCGATCACCGGAAAGCTGGTTGCAAGCCCCGACTATATAGCCGAGCACGGCGTGCCCGAGACGCTGGACGACCTTGCCACGCACAGGGCGCTCATGCAGGGAACCGAGACTTGGCATCTCACGGATGGCGGTAGGACCATAACCTTTCAGCCGCAGGGCATCTTCAAGGCCGATAACGGCATTGCCCTCATGACGGCATGTGTCGCGGGGCTGGGCATCGGTTACCTGCCGGATTGTATTACTCATCAGCATGTCGCCTCTGGCAGGCTCGTTGAGGTCATGCCAAATCATCAACCTCCTCCCGCGGCCGCTTACGTCATCCGTCCCCCGGGCCAGCATCCCGCGCGAAAGCTGCGGGTTCTGACGGACATGTTGATCGAGCACTTCAAGAAGAATCCTGAGCACTGGGGGCTGTAAACCTGAGTGTCGCAGGTTTCCGCGCTGTCCCCCTGCCAAATTCCCGACATCGCCACCCGGCGGGCGTTCCGCTCGACGCGACGGAAATTTGCGCATTGCGAGACTAGTGCCAGCGCCGGAGGCTGGCGACAGTGGAGGCAGCCGCGCACTCGTTTCGCGCGCCGCCGTCTGGGGCCTGCGTGATAGTCGGCCTCGCTTGCAAGAATGAAGAGGAACGTAATCATGAGCTGGAATCCATCCGTAGATCCGGGTTGTCCCGACGACGTTGGCGTGGACTCGATCGAAACACTCATCATTCCACGCTCGCGCGACCTGGGCAATTTCGAAGTGCGCCGCGCCCTCCCGGCGCCAAATCGGCAGATGGTCGGCCCCTTCATTTTCTTCGACCAGGCCGGTCCGGCCGAGTTCTTGACCGGCCAAGGTGTCGATGTCCGGCCGCATCCGCACACGGGGCTCGGCACGATCACCTACCTGTTTCGCGGTGACTTTCACCACCGGGATAGCACGGGCGCCGATCAGGTCATCCACCCCGGGGAACTGAACTGGATGGTTGCAGGGCGGGGCGTGACCCATTCCGAGCGCACCTCCGCGACGGCCCGCAGCGGACCGAACAGTCTGTTCGGGATCCAGACATGGCTTGCGCTGCCCGACGCGCAGGAAGACATGGTGCCCACCTTCGAGCACTTCGGCAAGCAGGCGCTCCCGGTGATTGAGGACAGCGGCGTGACCGTGCGGCTGATCCTCGGCAATGCTTACGGCGAAGCGGCGCCCGCAAAGATGTTCACGGAAACCTTCTATGCCGACGTGGCTCTTGAGGCCGGTGCCCGCCTCCCCATGCCGGACGATCACGAAGACAGGGGCATCTACATCGTCGAAGGCTCCATCTCGATTGCCGGGCAGGCGTTCGATGCGGGCCAGATGATGGTGTTCCGCCCCGACGACAGGATCACGGTCGCTGCCGGAGAGAGGGGCGCGCGGCTCATGATCCTCGGCGGCGCGACCTTCCCGGGCCCCCGCTATATCTGGTGGAACTTCGTTGCCTCCTCCAAGGAGCGCATCGAGCAGGCCAAGGTCGAGTGGCGCGCCGAGAACTGGGGCAAGGGGCAGTTCGACCTCCCGGCCGACGACCGGGACGAACACATCCCGCTGCCGGACTGAGCGAACCGGACCGGTACCCGACCAGAACTTGCACGACTGTGAACGGAGGACGCTGCAATGAGCCACAAGTGGCCGCAACTCGACTACCTGGGCTGGCGCGAGACTTGCTCCGCCCTGCATCTCTACCTGCAGATCGCGGGGAAATACCGCCTGGCCCACACCCCGTGGCTGAACCACTCCTGGAACGCCACCTTCTACGCGACGCCGCGCGGGCTGACCTCCTCGTTGATCCCCGATGGGCCGGGTCTCGAGATCCGGTTCGATTTCGTCGACCAAGAGGTTCAGGGGACGAGCGGCGACGGGAAGACGGCAAGCTTCGCCCTCGGCCCGTCGACGGCCGCCGGTTTTCACGGGCACTTCCTGAAACTGGTCGCGGATCTGGGCGGAACGCCCAAGTTCAGTGGTGTGCCGAACGAGGTGCCCTTTCCGATACCGTTCAGCGAGGACGAGCGCGATAGGCCCTGGGATGGCGAGGCGGTACAACGCTTCCACGGTGCTTTGCTCGCCATCGACGGCCTGTTCAAGTCCTTCCGCTCCTCCTTTCTCGGCAAATCCAGCCCCGTCCACCTCTTTTGGGGGAGCTTCGACATGGCTGTCACCCGTTTCTCCGGGCGGCGGGCACCCCTGCATCCGGCGGGTATCCCGACATTGCCCGATGACGTGGCGCAGGAAGCCTACGACCGCGAAGTTTCATCAGTGGGGTTCTGGCCCGGCGGCGGCGGGATCGACTACCCGGCCTTCTATGCCTACGCCTATCCGGAGCCGAAAGGTTTCCGCGCGGCTTCGGTCGGGCCGGAGGCCGCCTTTTGGCATGAAGGCATGTCCGAGTTCATCCTGCCCTACGAAGCCGTGCAGTCTTCTGCCGACCCCGAAGCGACGCTGATGGAATTCCTCGTGTTGACCTACGGGGCCACGGCCGACCTAGGAGGGTGGGACCGCGACGCTCTGGAGTGCGCGCCGGGACGGCGCGGCAAGCCGCGGCCGCACGACGCGGCGGTGCCGGGTTCGGGGCAACCGGCGATGGATCTGAAGGTCGAACGGGAGGAGGCGACCTCAAAGGGGCGGTATTTCGTCGTGGTCGACGGTGTCGTGGCCGAAATGACCTACAGCCGGGTCAGCAACGACATGATCATCATCGACCACACCGACGTTCCGGCAGCCCAGCGCGGCCGGAGGATTGGCGAACATCTCGTGAGGAAGGCGGTGGAGGATGCCCGGCAGGACGGTGTCGTCATCGTGCCACTCTGTCCTTTCGCCAAGGCGCAGTTCGAGCGTCACGCGGAGTGGCAGGATGTCATCGCCAGGTCGTGACCTGCGGATACAGGGTCTTGGCGGAGGCTTTTCGGCACCCCGCGAAGGACGCCGCCATGTCAGTCGCCGTCGCCGAGAAGAACAGGCCGGAGCATTGCCAACCTGTTTGTGCGTTGGCATTGATTTAGGCACCAGACATGAAGATACCGACCTCAATGCCGCGCCTTCTTGTTGATTACCTGTTCCCCGCACACGCGGTTCCCGCTTTCGCTTCGGAACGTCGAAGACTTTCTCCATGAGCGTGGCGTCGACGTCAGCCAAGAGACCGTTCGGTTCACCGTAATCACTGTCCGGGACTTAGCGAAACCCGCAGCTTGACAAGTGTTGAAGGAGGAGTGGTTACCGGCTGCTACTTAGACTTGGCTGTTTTCGCAACTGAGTGGAGACGCCAATCGCGACAGTTGTCGCGACAAAGATTGTGACAGCTATCGCGACAGCTCCTACATCCGTCCTCGGGAACTGCTTTCGGTATCAGTCCGCGCTTAGCCCATACAAGTCCTTGACCGCCTTTGCGTCATCCGAGGCTGCAAGGATATCACGACCCTGCGCCGCCTTGGCGAAATCCACTCGGCTCTCGTGTTGCGTATGCGGCCAATCGCTTCCCCAGACAAGGCGTTCGGCGCCGAGTGTCCGCATCAGAAATGCCGCGTGAGCGTTGAGATCAAACGCTGTCCGGTATGGCGCAGAGAGCTTGAAATAGAGACGGGATATGTCACGAAGCCGCGTGATCTGAGAGAGCAACGGGTCGCTGTCCGGTGCCACGTCAGAGGGCAAACCGAAATGATCCACCACAATTTTGCCCCCGATATCAAGCAAAGAGCCTATCCAAGGCGCAAGGCGGGGGCTTTCGAGGTGAATTTCCAGATGTAGATCACGCGCGAAGAGGCGGTCCAGAAAGTCGCGCACAAGGGGGGTGTTGAGATTTGGGATTTCCGCACCGCGCACGAGGTTCCAGCGGACACCGCGCACGCCCAAGGCGGCAAGCTGGTCAATCTCGCGCGTTGGCACGTCCGGGGCCACAACGGCCACACCCGCAAACCGGCGACGATCCAAGACTTCAAGGGCGCGGCACAGTTCGGCATTGTCAGTGCCAAGGAAACTCACCTGCACGATGACACCGCCGCGCAACCCGTGATCCTTTAGATGCCCGCACCATGTGTCCAGCGGTGCAGGGTCTTGCGGCACATACCGCGCCCCTGCGATCGCCGCGACGCGATGATAGACATGGGCGTGGCAGTCAAAGTTGATCATACATCCTCCACTCTTAATTCATATATATGTCTAGTTGACTTTATGAGTCAACGCCGGTATGCAGGCCCAAGGGAGAACATGACGATGCGCGCAGATCTGCATTCAGACGATCGCTTGCCAGCCTATGCACGGCTGAGGGATGCCTTGTCATCGCGCGTTGCCAGTGTCGAATGGGGGCCGGATGAACCGATCCCCTCCGAGGCACGTATCGCCAAAGAATACGCTGTTTCCGTTGGCACCGTGCGCAAGGCCGTTGACGGGTTGGTGGCCGAGGGGTTGCTGGAGCGTCGGCAGGGGTCGGGCACCTATCTGCGCCGCCCTTCCTTCGATGTGACCTTGTTCCGTTTCTTCCAGCTTCATAGCGGGGACGGTGCACAGCCCTCCATCCCCTCCAGCAAGCTTATCCTGCGCGCAAGGGCAGAGGCCCCAACCGAGGCCGCGGCGGCTCTTGGCACCTCTGACGTGATTCATATCGTGCGCCTGCGTAGCCTTGCAGACCAGCCGATCCTGTACGAGACGCTCTATATCCCGGCAGCCCGTTTTGAAGGGTTCGAAGCGTTGAGCGATGCGGATATGGGGCCGCTGCTCTATCCCGTCTATTTCGAACATTTCGGCGTGCTGGTGAAGCGCGCCACTGACGATCTGTCTTTTGGCGCGGCTGACTCCGAAACCGCGCGCCAACTGCAGCTCGCGCCTGGCGATCCTGTGGCGATCATCCGGCGGACCGCCTTTGATCTCGAGGGGGTGCCGGTGGAATGGCGCATCGCGCGCGGCAGCGCTGCTCAATTTCACTACCGCAGCGACATAGGCTGAAACGATCCATAACCCTAGGGAGAGAGACATGACACTCAAGGCAACACTGTTTGGCGCGACGGCGCTTACGATCCTCGCGGGGGCGGCCCTTGCCGAATACCCTGAACGCGCCATCGAACTGACCATTCCCGCCGGGGCCGGTGGCGGCACCGATACCAGTGCGCGCAAGCTGGCGCTCTTGCTGGAGGAGAAACTGGGCCAGTCTATCGCCGTGCTCAATGTCAATGGTGGCGGCGGTTCTGTCGGGACATCGCAATTTATCCAGTCCAAGCCTGACGGCTATTCGCTCTTTGCCACGTGGAACAGCCCGCTGACCACGGTGCCGCAGGTTCAGCAAGTTGCCTATGACATCGATAGCTTTACCCCCATCGCGTCAACCTCGGAAACGGCCTATACGCTCTGCGTCAAACAGGATTTCCCGGCGTCGACAGGAGAAGAATTCCTGGCCGAGTTGGCCGCGAACCCAGGCAAATATACCTATGGCAATGATGGCATTGGCGGCACCATGCAACTTGCGGCCGAGCGCATCTTTCAGGCGCGCGATATTCAGGCGGTCGCAATTCCGTTTGGTGGCGCGGGCGAAACGCTCCAGAACTTCCTCGGAGGTCATGTCGATGTTTATGGCGGTTCAATCTCGCCTGTGCTGCCTTATGTGGAAACCAAAGAGGCCAAATGCCTTTTGGTGACATCGGCGGCCGATGTTCCGGCCCTGCCAGAGGCCTCCGGCCTTGCTGCGGTCGGTCTGGGTGATGAGGAAACGTTGCTCTGGCGCGCCATTCTGGGGCCAAAGGGCATGGATCAGGCGATCGTCGACAAGCTGGCCGCTACCATCGACGAGGCGGTGAATGACGCGTCCTATGTCGAATTCCTTGCCAGCAAGGGCGAGATCCCGAATGTTGTAAAGGGCGATGCTTTGCGCACCCGCCTCCAGAACGAATATGACGCGCTTGCCAAAGTGTCTAAGGCGCTCGGTCTCGGCCAGTAACATGGAAAAGCGCCAGGACCTCTTAACAGGTCTGATCTTTACCGGGCTTGGATTGGCCGCCGCATGGATGGCCAGATCCTACTCGGGGGCCGGGGGCACCTATCCCATGGTGCTGGGCCTGGCGCTTGCCATCTTTGGCGGGGTTATTGCCCTGCGGTCGGTTCGGGCAAAGGTTAATGCAGTGCGCCCCTTGAGCGAGGCACCGCGCAACCTCTTTCTCGCGACCGTTGTGGCGACAGGATACATTGCGCTTGTGATGCCGCTCGGGTTCTTCACGGCCTCGGTTCTGCTGATGCTGGTCATGCCTGTGGTTCTCGGCTTTCGGCAACCCGTTTATCTGGTTTTGATGGCGCTGGTCTTTATGGCGCTGGTCTGGGTGGTCTTTTCCGCCGTTCTGGAGAAACCGCTTCCGCCGGAATTCTGGTCAACTTTGTGGCGCGAGGCGTGAGATGGGGTTTTTCGTCGATGCCACCACCGCTGTCTTTGCCGTCGGGCCGCTTTTGGCGATGTTTGGTGCCACGCTTCTGGGGGTCTTGATCGGGGCGCTGCCGGGTCTCAACCCGGTGATGGCCATCGCACTCCTCTTGCCGCTGACTTATTCGATGGAGCCGCTGGTGGCGCTTGCCATGGTTGCGGGCATTTACAATGGCTCGATGTACGGCGGGGCTATTCCGGCCATTCTCTTGCGGATCCCCGGCACGCCCGCCTCGATCGCCACAACCTTTGACGGCTTTCCCATGGCGGAAAGGGGAGAGGCGGCCAAGGCGCTCAAGGTGGCCTGCTGGTCCTCTGCCATCGGCGGGATTGCCAGCGCCGTGGCGCTGATGACGATGGGCCCGCTTTTGGCGCGAGTCACGCTGTTTTTCGGGCCAGCGGAATACTTTTGGATTGCAATGTTCGGTATGGCCTCTGTCGGGGTCATGGTGGGGTCAGATGCGGTCAAGGGGATACTCGCGGCCACTCTGGGCCTGCTGATTGGGACCATGGGGATCGATTCCCTCTCTGGTCAGCCACGGTTTACTTTCGGGCAGACTTGGCTGCTCGGAGGGCCTGACTTGATCGTTGTGCTTGTTGGCCTCTACGCATTGCCTCCAGTGCTGCAACTGGCAGAGAAATGCGACCTGCGCGGCCTGTCATCGGCGCAATTGCGGCTTGAAGCGGTGCCATTTGCCAAGGGCGAGCTGCGGGGCTTCGTTCCGACATGGCTGCGGTCCTCTTTCATTGGCATCGGTGTCGGCATTCTGCCCGGTGCCGGGGGCAATATCGCGGCCTTTCTCAGTTATAACGCGGCCAGAAACGCCTCGGATGAGCCCGAAACCTTTGGCAAGGGCAACCCGCAGGGCGTCGCGGCTGCAGAATGTGGCAACAACGCGGACAACGCTGCCTCAATGATCCCGGCCCTCTCCTTGGGCATTCCGGGCAATGTGGTGGCGGCCCTCGTGCTCAGCGCCCTGACGATCCACGGCTTGCAGCCGGGGCCGCAGCTCTTCCACCAGAATCCGGTGCTTGTTGGTGGGTTCATGGTCGAGATGCTTCTAACCTCGGTGCTGATCCTGCTTGTCGGCGGTGTGACCGCAACGCGGATGTTTGCCCAGATTCAGCGCTTGCCCGGCGTGTTGCTCGTGCCGTCGATCCTCGTGCTGATGTGCGTTGGGGTCTATGTCATCAACGGACGCCCCATTGATCTGTGGGTGATGCTGCTGGCTGGGCTCGCGGGATATGTTCTGGAAAAGGTGAACATCCCCCTCGCGCCGATCATTCTCGGCATGATCTTGGGGCCGATGGCGGAACAGAGCGTACGGCGCGCCCTGCTGATCAGCCGTGGCGATCCGACAGAGTTGCTCACCCGCCCCCTCTCTGCGGTTCTGGCCTTCGCAACGCTCGGGATGATCGTATGGCCGATGCTCAAGCTCCTGCGTGGCAAGCGCAAACTGTGATCAGGTCACCCAAACTAAGCCATGCATTTGAAAATGGGTCGGTTACGGCGATTGCATACTCCCGCAAACAAAATGATCAAACAATATCAACAGGATAAAGGCCACCCTCGGGTGGCCTTTCGCGCTTGCGTAAATCTTGTGTCAGCCTGGTGTCCGGTTGCCGCCCGAACTTCAATTCCATCGCCAAAACAATCCACCCCCCTTCCTTGCGCCCTTGTCTAGGTAATCTCCCGGTTTTTAAACTGGTGCATCCGTAAGAGGTGGCTGTGAAAATCTGAACAGCCGGGATAAGTGGATTTTCCGCGCAACAGCGGCATGATGCTGCGAGCGAGGAGAAGACCATGGCAAGGCCCGGCCGGCGAGAGCAATGTTCGCCCCCCGTCGCGCCACCGCGTTATCGGCCATCTCGCGGCGTTGAGATGGCCCAGTCACTTTTCTCCAAGGGCTTCCTTAAGCAAATCCGCCTGCATGCTCAGGTCTGCATACATCCCCTTCAACCGGCAGTTCTCATTCGGCGGGACAACAGTCCCCCAGACTGTTGTCCAATCCACCTCATTCCATCGCCTTCATCGGGCTGACCATCGAAGCATCCATGCCGCCATACTTGGCCCGCCATTTGTACAACGACGCGTCGCTCATCCCATGCGCGCGGCACAGCTCGGCCACCGGCACACCGCCTTCGGCCTGACGCAGGATCGCCATGATCTGCGCTTCACTGTATCTGCTTGTCTTCATTCGAAATCTCCTCGTTCATCTTGCCGAGAAAACTCTATTATTGCAGCCTCTTAAATTCGGGGGGATTACTCCCTTGTGCCGCATTTCGATCTGGGCCATGACGGCAACGCGGACGGAACGGGCGTTGGTTGCCGCGCCATCAGCATTCGATCTGACGTGAAAGATCTAGTGGACGAAGACTAGCGACATCGTCCCCACCAGAATAAGGCTAAGGGCCCAAATCAGGTCTAGGTTGAACCAGCCCCTTGAAAGAAACTGCAGTCCGAGCCATTGGTGAACGCCGATCGCGAGCAAGCCGCCCGACAGCGTCATCGCCAGCGTGTGCACGAGAGCGACAAGGGCAGCTATTGCGGTGTTGCCCCCCATCAAAGTGGCGGCCGCGCTGTGACCCGGATCCGCGTCCACCGTTCTGCATAATCCAAGGTAGATCGGCACCAGCATCAGGCCTGCACCGTGAGCCATCGCCGCGAGGAAAGACCATAGCGCCAGTCGCGAAGGCGGCACGCGGGCGAGAAAACGCGGATGGCGGCGATTGACGATCAAGTAGACGCCAAGAGCGATCACAAGGCATGCCGCACTGATCTGTATCTCCCGCTGCCATTCGACGAGGAACAGCAGAGCCGTGAAGGGAAACAGGATTGCGGCCATGGCCAGCAAATGCCCCATCGCCAGCGCAAGCAGCGCCTTGAAAAGGCTGCCACGGTTGCGGTCCATCAGTGCAGCGGACACCGCCAGCGGCCAGCCCATGCCGGGATTGACCCCGTGATAGATGCCGGAGGCGGCAACGGCCCACCACAGCGCCGTTGCCGTATCGACGCCCTCCACGCGTCAGACGGAGGGGTAGCAGAAACTGTCCGTGGAACAGTCGCCGCCTTCGAGGCGGATTTGGTGGCTCCGATAACCCTTGGGGAACTCGATATAGAAGTTCTTGTCCAATTCGAGCCCGCCGTTCTCGCCCACATTGGCCATGACCATCTGGCCACCTTCATCGTCAGGATAGAACTGCTCGTCCCACGTCGAGTATAGCGAGTTGGTCCAGTAGACACGCTTGCCGTCGCGGCTGATCTCCACCATCTGCGGCCCATAGGCAAAATCCTTGCCATTGGGGTGCTTGGTGCCGCGTGCGATGCCGCCGATTTCGACTTTGCCTGCCAGTTTGGGGTTCATCGGGTCGGAGACATCGTATTGATGCATTTCGCCCAGGCCCCAGCAGGCCACGTAGAGATATTTGTCATCAAGACTGAGATCGATGTCGGTCACCAGCGGCGGCACCGCCTCGAACCCCTGCAGGAGTGGCGGCAGGTTTTCGACCTTTTCGGGGCGCGGGTCGATGGTGATGGTCTTTTGGGCCTCGAACGTGCCGTCGTCTTTTCTCCACCATGAAAAGATGGCCCCCTGGAGATTGGTTGTGTCCACAACGACGCCGCAGAAGCCGTAGTCCTTGGCCGGATCATGAGCAGGTCGGATCTCCAGCGCCATCTGGTGGTTGGCACCGAGATCAATCGTCTGAACATTCCGGCGTTCGCGCAGTTTCCAGAAATGGATCTTGTGGCCATACTTGTTTGACAGCAGATCTTCGGCGACAAGCCCGTTCTCGAATTGTGGCGGAAGGCCCCATTCGGAACTGACCATGTAGTCGCGCGGCAGGTTCCACCAGAAATCGTAATGCTTGTCCTGTTGGCCGCGGTCCATCTCGTAGCGCCCAAGGATCTCGAAGGTCTCGCAATCCAAGATGAAGATGCCCGGCGGTCCGTCGGTTCCGTCGGGTCCACCGCCACCAAGTGTCGAGACATAAATGCCCTCGGGTCCGCAATGGATTGTGTGTGGGCGCGAATATCCAGTCTTGTCGAACACTTCTTCGGGTTCGATAATCTTGTGGATCTTGGCCTTCAGCGGTTCCTTGACATCGACGACGTAGATTCGAGACGACCGGATACCCGGAATGATCAGGTATCGCCGTTCAAGAAAGGCGTGCCCGGTCAGCGGGGACAGGGCCGAGGAACAGGCGTTCCAGCCGAAATGGTGAAACTCGTCGCCCTTGTTTGGCATGATGAGTTGGTGAACAATCTGGCCATATGTGACCGACTTGGGATCGACGTCGATGATGGCCAGCCCATCGGGCTTGGAGCCGTCAGGACTGAGCATAAGGGTGAAGGCCAGCGTCTCCGCCGGAGCCCGCATGGCAAGTTTTGGTGTCGCGTGAAATGTGGGGTCAGGTCTCAGGTTCATTGTGCGCTCCTCCAAGGTCAGGGGCACCGAAACTTGTTCCAGACTGTTTCTTCGCACCCGATGAACAGCCTGCCACGGTTCCGGGCTCAGAGCAAACAAACCGGTTCGCAGGATGGAGCCAGGGAAAGACTGCAAGTCCACGCTTACCCTGGGCTGCGGACCGTCGCATGGCCGTACAACATTGAGCGGCGCGCATGTGCATGTCGTCATGTCGCACTAGCCCTTTCGATCGTCTCCGGACAGGTTGCCACAATCCACGCAGACTGAAGGCGACTGCATTTCTAGCCCAACTCAAATTGCCGTCGAGTCCGCAGGCCAAAGGTCAGTTTGGCTCGAGTCTGCCCTGCGGCGGTGCGGTAACTTCTTGCAAATGCGGACGCCTGAAGCCGAGAGTGATGGCGCTGACCAGCCGTTCGAAATGGACAGGCTCTGCCTCAGCGCGGCCCGTCGATCGGGTCAGTCGCTGCACTTGCTCAGCTTGAGTTATCAGGAGCCCGCAAGCAACGCTTTCTGAACGGTTGCATCCCAACCCAAGTAAAACCTGTCTCGGTCACGGATGACCGGGCGTGCCATTACCTTGGGTTGGGCTGCGATCTGCGCCTCGGCTTCCGAATTCTTCAGCCAGTCATTGAGCGCTCGGTAATCATTCGATGTGCGGTCCACGAGGCGGTCCCCGAACTCTTCGATCAGCGCCGATAATTCCGTCTCGCTCAGCGGTTCTGCCCGGACATCACGGAAAGAGACATCCAGTCCTTCCGCCTCCAATGCTCTGCGGGCCTTCTGACAGATTGCGCAAGTCTGCAAGCCGTAGATCATCATGTGGAACTCTCCCTTGGCGTCGACCTCGTAACCTCCTCCATCGCCACCCCGAAAGCAATCATCTGAGCAGATATTTACGCTGTCGGACGGGTGCGTTCGACCGGATTTGTCGCAGTGTCGCCTGTGCGCTTAACCGAAGGATATGCTTGCAACAACGTCATTCCACGGCCATTCATGCTGATGTGACCATTTCATCAGATCAGTCCACCGTTTCATTGGCCGCTCTCGGCTGGTTGGCATTTTTTTCCGAGCAGCTGGAGGCTGGCGAGTCAGAGCTTGTGCCTATGCGCATCGGATCCGTTCACCGGGACCGGGTCACAGCGATATCCGAACGCGGCGCTGTGCGGCTGGTGCTCTCCGCCCAGTCGCGCACGACGGACATCGCCGTGGGGGATTGGGTTCTGGTCGACCCCGAAACCCGTTTGCTGGTGCGGCAGCTGAAAAGGCGGATGCTGTTACAGCGGAAAACCGAAGGCAGTCGGCCAACGCAGCTGATTGCTGCGAACGTCGACACGCTTCTGATCGTCACCTCCTGCAACGACGACTTTAATCCGGCACGGCTGGAGCGGTATCTGGCGCTTGTGAACGAGTCCGGGGCGACCCCGGTGATTGTCCTGACGAAGATTGATCAGACGGCTGATGCTGCCGCCTACCGGCGGCAGGCAGAAGCGCTTCAACTTGGATTGGATGTTGTCATGGTGAATGCAAAAGGACCGGAGGCGGCCCTGACATTAGCTCCTTGGTGCGGCCCCGGGCAAACCGTTGCCCTTGTCGGATCGTCCGGGGTGGGCAAGTCGACCTTGCTCAATACGCTGTCGCATAAATCATCCGAGGAGGCACAGCCGACAGGACTGATTCGCGAGGCAGACGCCAAGGGGCGTCACACAACCACGTCGCGTTCGCTGCATGCAATTGCCGGTGGCGGTTGGGTGATTGACACGCCCGGGATGCGTTCGCTGCATGTCAGCGACGTCGCGGCCGGACTCAATACTCTGTTCGCGGAGATTGTCGAGCTCGCCTCCCGGTGTCGCTTCCGGGATTGCACCCATGATCATGAACCCGGTTGTGCGGTTCAGGGCGCGACAGTCGACGGGACACTCGATCCCGCGCGCCTTGGCCGGTGGCGGAAGCTTACAGAGGAGAACCTGACCAACACCTCCATACAGTCCGGGCCGCGTGGCAACAAAATCACGAGGCCCCCCGGCAAACGGCGCTGACGCGACTGACCCAGAGCCGCCGTCCGTCAGCCTCACCAAATCGGCCATCCAAGCATGGTGCCGCATTTTCAAACTTGGATCATTCCATTGATCTGGTCCCCTGAAACCCTGCGTTTGATTGTCCGTCTTGTCTTGGGGCGGATGACAAACACCTCACTCGTCTGACTTCAGAGGGCCGGGTCGTGTTCCGGGTCGTGTTAGTGCCCCTTAAGTCTAGGGGAGCCTCTGTTCAGCAGGCTCTGACACAATGCGAAAGGCGCGGCAATTCTTGAGATCGCGCCAGAATGTCAGGCCAGCGTATTTGGCAAAAAGATCGGGTGGCAGAATTGTTTGGCGCGGCTTGGGGGCCACTTGGGCGCGCACGCGGTGCAAACCATCGAGTCCAAGCTGCGCATCAAAGGCGGCCGCGTCATATTCCACCTTGTCAAAATCATGCTCGAAGGGTGGCTCGCCCAGAAACTCATATAGCAGGCCCATGACATCGCGAGGGCGGCTCACAAGGATGTCGTAATCGACAATTACCAGACGGTCGGCAAACTCTCCCCAGCAGGCCTCGCGCAGGGCCTGATAGGAAAAACCCACGAGACGGTTTGAGGCGGCAAGGGCTTCGGTGCGGGTGTAGACTGTGGCGCGCTCTCCGGGAGTGTTAAAGAGGCCGGTATTCTCAAAGGTTTTGCTGCGATACTGGCGTTCCATGCTGTCCATGACCCAAGCCACATCGCGCACGCAGCAGATGAATTTCGCCTGTGGAAAGAGGCGCAACACCTCGGCCATCTTGGCAGTCCAGGCCCGGTTGGTGTCAAAGATCACCTCAGCCGGGTTGTCCGCATAATAGCTGTCGAACACTCCGCGCAGGACGCGCTCGCGCTGCGCATCATCGACCATCCGCGACAGTTCGTTTCCGGCTGACACCTGGGCCACGATACCTTCGAACAAGGACGCGATCGGGCTCGACATGCCAGCGGAAAACCGTGGGTTCTGTCGCAGAATTGCGCCCATCAGGGTAGAGCCAGAGCGCGGCAGCCCTGAGATGAAGTGGAAGGATCGGACATCGGTCATGTGGCAGCTCCGGTGGTGTTTCTCACGCGGTCATAGCGCATAAGTTCGGCCGGATCATGAGAAAAGACTCAATGCTATCAACGTGTGCCCGTCCATTTGAGGGGGTGGTGCCGGGTCTAAATCACAAATACTTTGTATTTTTGTGCAATTTGGCGCAGTATTTTGGAAATATTCTTTCAGTACTACCAATTTTATGTCCGCTGAAGTCAGCGTCGAGGGTTTTTTGTATGGTAACCTTTATCGTAACGACAACTGACGATGACATGTCCGATAATAGCCAGAGCTCGCTGTGCGAGGCTATTGATCTGACGCATGACACGCCGGGGGCTGACACGGGTATTCTGTGCGAGCGAGTCCGGCGGACGGGTCATTCTTGGCGCTCGAGTCGAAAGCCCTTTGACCGCTCCGCGGGTCCGTCCTGCGCGGCAAGCAACAGCGCTCATGAGATGTGTTCACAAGAGACGGTCCGGCGACCGCAGTCGTCCCTTGGAGCGCAGGGATCACGGGCTTTGCTGGCCCGGTCGGGCGACAGTCCCTAGAGGCGGCAAGATTTTTGAGAGTGTGACGTCTATCACGCGCCACCATTGTGGCGATTTGGGTGAGGAAAATTCAAAATGGCTTTGTTCATAGTCGACAACATCAGCGACATTGATGACGATAATCTTGGCGCGGGTCAGCTTTCGCTGCGTGAGGCGATCCGTACCGCCGTAGGGGGAGACGCGATCCTTTTCGCCAACAGCCTCGCCGGGCAGACGATCACCCTGAGCAGCGTGCTGCAGATCGACAAGGACCTGCTGATCAACGGTTTCAACCAGATCACCATCTCGGGCGGCGGCACGACGCAGGTATTCAGCATCATCGGCGGGCTGGAAACCGAGGTCGAACTGCGTGGCCTGACGCTGACCGACGGGCTCAGCGCTAGCCTCGGCGGCGCGATCCTGAGCAACGGTACGCTGGAGCTGTTCGAGACGACGGTGCGCGACAGCTTTGCATTCGGCGGCGGTGCCGGGATATTCTCGAGCGGTGACCTGCGCCTTGTCAACAGCCTCGTGACCGGGAACAGCGCAAACGGCGACGGCGGCGGGATCGCCCAGGATGGCGGAAGCGTGCGGGCGATCAACACCACCATCGACGGCAACACCGCCGCAGGCTTTGGTGGTGGCATCACGCTCAGCAGCACCGCCAATGGGACGTTCGAGAACAGCACGATCACCGCGAACATCGCCAGCAACGGCGGCGGCGGCATCGACGATTTCAACGCCGGCATCATCACTGTGACCAATTCGGTGGTCGCCGGGAACACGCTAGTTGCCGGTGCCACCCCGGACGACCTGGGCTCAGGCGTCGTTGATGTCGCGCGCAACAGCTTCTTCGGCACCAATGTCACCATCACCGATGCCACCAACACCATCCTAAATGGAGGCGACCCGCTGCTTGGCGCGTTGCAGGACAACGGCGGGCCGGTGCTGACGCGGCTGCCGGACGCGGGCAGCCCGCTGATCAACGCGGGCGACGCGGCGCTGCTGCCGGCCGACACGTTCGACATTGACGGCAATTTCAATCTCGCCGAGGCGCTACCCGCGGATGCCCGCGGTCAGGCACGGGTGCAGTTGGGCGCGCTCGATATCGGCGCGGTCGAGCGGGCGAACACGCCCGTAACCGGGTCCGTCACCGTCACAGTCACCGGTGCGCCAGCGCAGGGCACCGCGCTGACCGCCAATGCCAGCTTCTTCGATGCGGACGGGCAAAGCGGGCTGCCGTCGTTCCAGTGGTTCGCGAACGGCACGTCGATCACCAGCGCGACTGGCGCGAGCTTCACCCCCGGCCAGGCGCAGGTTGGCACCACGATCAGCGTGCGGGTATCTTTCACCGACGACCGCGGTACTCTTGAAAGCCTGACCAGCGCTGCCACGGCGCAGGTTACGAACGTCAACGACGCGCCCACGGGGGCGGTCGTGATCTCGGGTGATGTGCGCCAAGGCGGGTTCGTGAGCGCCAACGCGGGAGGGATCGCCGACGCCGACGGGCTCGGTGCGTTCTCGTTTCAGTGGCTGCGTGACGGGGTACCGATCGCGGGTGGCGAAAACGGCACGCTCCAGCTTTTGCAAGCCGATGTCGGCGCCGAGATCAGCGTGGCGGTCAGGTACACCGACGGCTTCGGCACGGAAGAAACGGTCACCTCGACCCCGACGGGCCCGGTCGAGAACGTGGCGTTCACCCCACAAGGCGATTTGATGCTGAGCGGCAGCGCGACGCAGGGTCAGACGCTCAGCGTCGACTCTTCCGGCGTGTCCGACCCCGACGGATTGGGACCGTTCTCTTTCGCGTGGTTTCGGGAAAACGCGAGCGGTTTCATCGACAGCGTAATAGAGGGGGCGACCGGCGCCAGCCACGTTCTGACGCAGGCCGAGGTCGGCTTCACCATCGTCGCGAGCGTCTCCTACGTTGATGGCGACGGCGACACGGAATCGGTCAACACCCGCTCCGCTGTCGTCGCCAATGTCAACGATGCGCCCACCGGGGCGGTGACGATCAGCGGCACGGCCAAGCAGGGCGCTGTGCTGACCGCCAACACGGCCACGATCACCGATGCTGACGGGTTGGGCACCTTCGCCTTTCAATGGCTGGCGGACGACACCCCGATTGCGGGTGCTACCGGGGTTAGCTTCACCCCCGGAGCGGCGCAGGTCGACGCGGCGCTGTCGGTCGAGGTTCGCTATAGCGATGGTTTCGGCACGTCCGAATCCCTGACCAGCGCTGCGACTGCGCCGGTGGAGGACCTCGGGCTGGACCTGTCCGGCACGCCGGGCGCCGACAGCCTCGTGGGCGGGGACGGCAATGATGTGATCCGTGGCCTTGGCGGGAATGACGATATATCCGGCGGGCTTGGCTTTGACTCCGTGTTCGGTGAGGGGGGCGATGACACGCTCTCGGGCGGCGATGGGGACGATGCGCTTGCGGGGGCTGACGGCAATGACATCGTCAATGGCGGTTCTGGCAATGACAACATCGGCGGCGGGCAGGGGGATGACACGATCGACGGTGACGACGGCGATGACATCATTGGCGCGGGTTTCGGCAATGACACGGTGATGGGGGGCAACGGCAATGACGTGGTTGCCGGTGGTGCCGGCAATGACACCTTGTCCGGGGGGGAAGGCAACGACAGCATGTCCGGCAGTTTTGGCGACGACAACATTATTGCTGGCGGTGGGGCAGATGATATCGGTGGCGGGACGGGGCGCGATACGATCGACGCAGGCGCTGGGAATGACCGGGTCGGCGGGGGTGAGGGCAATGACAGCATCTTTGGCGGCGACGGTAACGATTTTCTTGCCGGCGGTGGGCGTGATGATGTGATCGACGGCGGCGCGGGCAATGACACGATCAACGCCGGGGCTGGCAATAATCAGATCACCGGCGGGGCGGGCGCGGATCAATTCGTGTTCAGCGCCTTTACTGCCGGAGAGGCTGACGTGATTACTGATTTCGAAGACGGGCTCGACAGATTCCTGATCAGGATCGTCAATCCCGAAACGGGTGAGGTGAACATCTCCAATGGGAGCAACGGGCTTGCGGGTTTTGTGGCGGCCTTGGGCATCGTGGACACAGTGGCGGGCGCGCAACTCAACGTTGGCGGCCAGACGGTTTTGGTCCAAAGCGTTGCTGCGGCGGACCTGACAGTGGATGATTTTCAGTTCCTTTGATGGCTGCGGTGCAGTCGCCCGACAAGGGTATTCGGGCCGAGACGGCGGTCGATCGAGTACCTTCCGGGTAACGATCTGATCATTCTAACCACGTGCAAAAGCCGTGACATTGCCATCAGGTTTCGGTACTGAGGTCAGGCCGTACGCAATGTTTATCCGCTTGGTCACGAGACACAGAAGACCTGATGTCACGCGTTTTTTCATTTCTTGTTTTGCGAATGGTTTGCTGTACTCTTGTCGAGATTTAAGAGAACATTTGACTGATCAGGGTGGCCTGCATGCATCGTTCCAAGAAGAGATTAGATGTTATCAGCCTTGTTTTGGTAATTTCCGCTTTGGCGCTTGGCGGGTGTAGCGCGCCACCTCAAGTCATAGGTATCTCCAATCCAAGTATATCGGCAGAGTCCGTACCCAACATCACTCGACATCGCATATTCATCACCACGACGCGAAGGCCATCAGATGAACCCGGTGCATTTCTGGGGCCGGGTCGAGCGCTAGAGCTTGGTGTTGCCTCGGTGGACGTTACGATTCCTCCGACCCACATCACGGGGCAATTGGAACGCCCCAAGCAACTTCCGCCTGATCCGCGCAAGGAGTTTACGGTGATCAATCCGGTCACGTACCAATCCGACGCAGCACTGATTGCCGGAATCAACCGGGAACTGGCAAAACGGAAACCCGGCGACAGAAGGCTTCTTTTGTTCGTTCATGGCTTCAACAACACGGCCTCCGACGCCACGCTGAGGTTGGCACAATTTGTTGAGGATACCGGGTTCAAGGGTGTTCCCGTCCTGTTGACATGGGCATCCGCTGCCAAAGCCTCGCGCTATGTCTATGATCTCAATAGTGCACTTATCGCGCGGGCGGCGGTGGGCGAGATCGCGGATATCTTGGTAAGGACCAATGCCGAGTCAAACGATGTATTTGCCCATTCGATGGGGACATTTCTCACTATGGAAGGACTGCTCGATCAGCAACAGAAAGGAGACCTTGGTCACCGCAACCCCATCAACCACATCATGCTGGCAGCGCCTGACATTGACTTCGACCTGTTTCGGACACAGTTGAAACAGCTTTCGCCCGAGATCCGCAAGAAGATGTTCATCTTGGTATCCAAGGATGACAAGGCACTGCGCCTGTCGACGAGGATTGCGGGCGGGGTGCCACGTGTGGGGGTCGCAAACACCGCTGAACTCGAAAGTCTTGGCCTCACGGTCATTGACCTGTCCGAGATCAGCGATTCGTCATCAGGTAGTCATTCAAAATACGCAGGATCACCCGAGGTGGTTCAACTCATTGGGGCGGGTCTCAACTCGGTGAGCCGTTTCCACACGGACAACAGATCGGCCGTCCAGCAAATCCTGGCTGCCTCACCCATAAGGATCTTTGGGAACGGAACGGGTTTTTCGAACTAGAGTACTTCCTTCGCGGAAGACTTTTTCGAATTGATCCGTCAGCGGCCGCGCGAAATAGGCCGCAGTTTGCTCTTGGGTGGAGATATAGACTTCGGTCGGCGTGCCCGGCATCACGGCTAGACCATTCAGCCTTGCAAACTCTTCGGGCGCTACAACTGATATTCAGGATTGTGAGATGCTGTCCGGTTTGCTTGTCGGATTTCGCAATTTCTGCTAATTTTGGCATCATATTATCTAGAGCGTTTTGCCGAATGGTCATCATTTCGGGCCCGAAGGAATTTTTACGATCAGCGACAAAGGAATAGGTCAAATGGGTATTGAACTAGACGCCTACAAAGTCCGCACAGATCAAACAATTATAAGATTACAAGCACTTAAAGACATAACGTCAAGGATTGGTTTGCTTGTTTCCGCAGCGCAGTTTGGGGTCGCAAAATACAAAACCGCGGATAAAACCGCTGAAAAGATAGATGATTCCCTCTTCACGATAAAAAACCTTTTAACCGTCGCAGGGTTTGTCTCCCCACTCAAAACACCTGTTACTGCACTCCAACGGGTCTTGGACCGAATTGAGCCGCCAGTTGACAAGATCGATGACAAGTTTGACGAGATAAGTGGTAAGGATGACACCTCTACCCCCGCGACAGAAGGGGACGGCCAGTTTGTCGAGAATGTCGAGACTGGCCTGACCGCGGCGGGCCTCACGCTCGCTGTGGTCTCGGATTCACTGACGCTCCGCATAAGACAGCTTGAAATCGCCTCTGAAGCGACCGGAAGTTTTCGTCAGGCAATTGATGTCGCGACGCGCAGTGCAGAGGTTTGGAGCGGAACCTATACTGCCCTCAATTCTGCCATCGAAGCGCAGATGGCCGCGCGCAATGCTGTGATCGTGGGCGTTGAAAGCCTGTACACCAATGTCAAAGCAGAGGTTGATGCCTTCCTTGCGGTGCTTGAGGACATCGACTTTGGGCAAATCCTAGGAGGATTGGTCGATCTCGAAGAAATCGGCAAGATTTTTGATTTTCTGAAAACACCGCTCAGTGCCGCTGAAAGCCTCCTTGCCCCGATCCAGCCGCTCTTGAACGCTGTCGATTTTCTCATCGGGCTTATTGTCAATCCAGTCATAGATTTCGTCATCGAAACACTGAACCTTGACAACATTCTAGAGGCAACTGAAGCAGCAATTGATGCGCTCATTCCGTCCATTAACCTGTTGGATGCATTCGAACAGCTCATCCAGCCGCTACAGGACTTCCTGTTGGAATATATCGTGGATGCGCTGGGAACGATACCGCTTCTGGACACAGTGGAGTCAGCTTTCTTTGGCGGTGTTGTTGGTGAGGCTGATCTCGGCCCGACCGGATGGGGCAATGATGTCGGCAATGTGCTTGTGGGCGACGACGGCGACGACATTCTCGATGCCCTCGACGGGAACGACACGATCCTTGGCGGCGGTGGCAACGATGTCATCATCGCAGGGGCTGGCTCTGACCTTCTCAATGGCGGAGCGGGTGACGATCTGTTCTATTTCGGGGCCAGTTTTACCGAATATGAACTGCTTCGCGATCCGGATACCGGGGATATTATCGTCAGCCATCTTGCGCCCCAGACCGCTGTCAATACCGGCATTGATACTCTGGTCGCGCTCGACGATGGGGATCATGTCGTCTTTACCGATATTTCGTTCACCGGGGCCGAACTGAACAATGCGCGGATCGGCGGATCGGTTCTGAACGGCGATCAGGGTGGTGTGCCGACGGATGACTTGCTGTTTCTCAACTCATCGCGCCCTGAAAACCGGATCAACGGCTTTCATGTCGCAAACGGGTTGCTGGGGGACGACCGGATTTTTGGTTCGATCGAGGCAGACCAGCTGAACGGTGGACCGGGCGACGATGTTCTGGTGCCGGGTCGTGGTGACGACCAAGCGAATGGCGGCACCGGCACCGATACGTTTCAGGTGCTCAGAGGGGCCAATTCCAGACTTAGGGTGGATCTGATCAACGGGACATCTTTTGGTCAGGGGCAGGACACGCTCAGCTCGGTCGAGAACGTCGTGGCGTCTCCCGATCAGGACCACACCGTGCGCGGGACCGATGGGGCCAACGCAATCTACACCGGCGACGGGGTTGACATCATCACGGGCCGGGCCGGCAACGACACGATTGATGCGGGCGGCGACGATGATTACATCATTGGTGGCGCCGGCGCGGACGTGATCAACGCAGGTGCCGGCGGGATCGATGTCATGGTATCGGGCAGCGCTGCAGTGGCAGGCATCAGCGATCATTACATTGGCGGCGACGGGTTCGACTGGGTATCCTACACCAGTTCTGCCAATACGATCCGGTTCGACATCAGCGATCAGGGCGACGATCCGAACCACATGCAAGTGTTCAACGCCTTCATGGGGGAAGTGGAGAACAGCGGCGCGGTGCGGATAAATGGTGCAGACCGCACCATCACCCGCTTCGACCTTAACGGAAACGAAGTCACCACCGACACCACCGACGGTGTCGAGGGTTTCATGGGATCGGATCTGGCCGATGTGTTGCTTGGCGCGCCGGATGTGACCTCCCTGCATGGCGCAGGTGGCGATGACACGATCCGCACCGGCGGGTCCACGAACATCTTCGGCGGCACCGGCGACGATTTGATCTATGTCGAAGAGGTGGAAGGCGGCTCGACTGCTCTACAGGTTGACGGCGGCGGCGGATCTGACACCATTTCGCTGGACGACGTCAGCGATGCACGCTGGTTCTTTAATGTGAACACAGCGATAGCGCTCACTCTGCGCGCCCACAAGACAACCGTCGAGGGCGAAGATCTGCGCAACGCGGGCGATGTGTTCTTTAACGTTAAACCGAGGGATTTCTCGGAACTGTCGTTCGGTAATTTCGCCGACCACGTGATTTTTGAACCTGGCGGCAGCTTTCCCGTCGTCTTCAGAATGCTGGACGGCAATGACCGCTTCGACGCTGAGAACGGATTTGCCGATGTTCACGCCGGGAATGGCAACGACATTGGCAATTTCGACGGCGGCGGCGGTGGCATCTTCCGCGGTGACGCAGGCGATGACTATGCCGTCTTCAATGACGCGGGCACGGACAATGCCGCCCTCATGGGGGCCGACACCGATTTCGTTCAGATCGAACGGTTTCGCGGCCATGCTGATGGCAGCACAGGCTATGACACGATTTCCTTCGACGTCGCCTTTAGCTCTCGTATCGTGGTGGATCTTGCGGCCGGGACGGTGACCTCTTTCAAGGGCGTCCCCTCAAGCAACGCCGATCAGGTCAACATGACCCTCGAAAATTTCGAAGTGCTGATCGCCACGGAATTCAACGACCTGATCGACGGCAGCGCCCAATCGGAACAGATCCTGGGGCGGGGCGGCAATGATACGCTCAGGGGCGCGGGCGGCAACGACAAGCTCTTTGGCGGCACTGGCAATGACACGCTCGAAGGGGGGGGCGGGGATGACTTGCTGCACGGGGGCGCGGGCGATGACCGTCTTGATGGCGGCGCGGAAAGCGATACCGCGTCTTATGCCTGGGCCCGGCCCGGTGGCATAGACGGCGCGATCTTCGCCAACACCTTCGGCTCAGTATCGGTCAGTTTGTCAACCGGAACCGCTATGGGCGTCTTCGGAACCGATACCCTGATTTCGATCGAAAACGTGATCGGCACCGGCGCCAACGACATCCTGCTCGGGAATGAACTGGACAACATGCTCTCGGGGGGTGCGGGAAACGACAATCTGGAGGGCTTGGGTGGCGATGACGTCCTGATCACCGGCTCAGGCGATGACACCGTATCAGCGGGCGCGGGCGACGACACCGTTGTCGTCGGCCTCGGCAACAAGAACCTCAACGGCGGGTCAGGGTTTGACACGCTCGATTTCGGCACAGTCTCGGGCGCCATCTCTCTGAACCTGGGCACCGGCACCTATACCGGCAGCCTGATCGACAGATCACCGCGTTGGGCGGATCTTGACCCCGACGGCGATGGTATTGCCGAAAGCGACGGCACAGAGGCCCGCATTTTCAACAGCGTGGCGCTGACACCTCTGGATGTGTTCGAGGCCAACCCGATCCAATCCAACAGTGCGGATGACCTGAGTCGGGTCTTGCCCACGCTCGGGGACCATGAATTCTCCGCCTTTCAGATTGCACTGGTCGATATCGAAACCTCCGCTTTTGGCAGCTTTATCGACTTTGAGCGGGTGATCGGCGGCGACAGCGATGACGCCTTCACCGGAACAGGGGCAGCGAACCAACTCTCTGGTGGCGCTGGACAGGACAATCTGACCGGGCTTGCAGGCAACGATGAACTCAGCGGCGGTCTGGGCAACGATACGCTCAACGGCGGCGCGGACGATGACACGCTTGATGGGGGCGCAGGCAACGACAGCTTGCTCGGCGGCGCAGGCTTTGACCTGGCGATCTTCGCGGTGGCCTCGACAGAGGTGAATATCTCACAGGCGGATGGTCCTCTGACGCTCTTCTCGTCTGAAGGTGACGATACGGTCGATGGCATCGAGAGTTTCCGTTTCACGGATGCAACGCTTACGCTCGCTCAGGTTCTCGCCTTGCCGCCCGTTGGACAGCAAGTGACCGGCACGGCGGGGAATGATACGATCAATGGTGACGCGGGCGACGACACGCTGATCGGTCAGGGCGGGAATGACTCGATCCTTGGTCTTGGTGGAGATGATGGCGTGTTCGGCGAGGCTGGCAACGACACGCTCTCTGGTGGCGATGGCAACGACTCGATCGCTGGGGCTGACGGCGATGATGTGGTCAACGGCGGGGCTGGCAATGACAATATCGGCGGCGGTTTTGGCAATGATACGATCAACGGCGGTGACGGCGATGACATCATGGGCGCGGGCTTTGGCGATGACAGTGTTGTTGGGGCTGCGGGCAATGACGTGGTTGCGGGTGGCGCTGGCAATGACACGCTTTCGGGCGGGTCTGGCGATGACAGCATGTCCGGCAGCTTTGGCAATGATCTGATCAACGCCGGGGGTGGGGCCGATGACATCGGCGGCGGCGCCGGGCAGGACACGATCAACGCCGGGGCTGGCAATGACCAGGTCGGAGGCGGCGAAGGCGATGACGTTATCTCTGGCGACGACGGCAATGATTTCCTTGCCGGCGGCGGGCGCAATGACATCATCGACGGCGGCTCTGGCGATGACACGATCAACGGCGGGGCTGGCAACGATCAGATGACGGGGGGCACTGGCGCGGATCAGTTCGTGTTCTCGGCCTTTGTCGCCGGTGAGAGCGATGTGATCGGCGATTTCGAGGATGGCATCGACAGTTTCTTCATCCGCATCATCAACCCGGATACGGGTGCGGAGAATATCAACAACGGTGGCAACGGGATTGCGGGTTTCGTGGCGGCTTTGGGGATTGTGGACACAGCGGGAGGCGCGCAGTTTAACGTCAACGGCCATCAGGTTCTGGTCGAGGGCGTCGCCGCAGCGGATCTGACGGTGGACGACTTCCAGTTCCTCTAAGCCGGACCAAAAGCAACGAAAGGGGCGCCATCAAGCGCCCCTTTCTGTTACGCACAACCTTTGCGTGTTTATTGAAAACATTACAAAAAACCTTGATCACAGGATGTCGTGATGCCAAGGTCCGACTAGAAAAATACAGATAGATTGAGAAAGGACATTGCCATGAACCTGTTTACAGTTTCGGGGATTCGCGTGCGTTACGACGATACGCCCGAGGGCAATCCGACCGAAGTAACCCCTGCGGAATTCGAGCTTGCGATCACAGGTGATGTGCTCAACTACAGTGTCTTGGGATTCCCTGAGCCGGACTCGCTTTTGCCGGAAATCTCATTGAACAATGACGCCAATCTGACAGTCGCGCGCCTTGATGGCCTGGACCTGACCGGACCGGCTGGAGAGCCATTCGAGTTAACCCTTGGGTTTGTCTCGACCTCGGCGGGGACGCTGATCATTCTGGGGCTTTTTGATGAGACCTCCGATACGGACTATATTTTCCAGATTGGCGGCGATGCCGGCGGGACATTGCCCTCGACCCTGGCCGGGTTCAATGCGCTGGAAGACTCGATTACTGGCGGCGGGGCCGTTACCTCTGGCGAATTTGCCCCGAACCAGAACATCCCGCTGAGCGGGTTTGACAATACGGCGGTGTCCGTGCTGCCGGATGGGGAGCTCTTCACGGGAACGCCTGGGAACGACGACCTTCTTGGCGGAATTGGCAATGACATGCTGAACGGGCTGGATGGCGATGACCTGCTCGACGGGGCGGGCGGCAATGACACGCTGGATGGCGGTGCTGGCAATGACCAACTGACCGGCGGCGCAGGCAATGACCTGATCCGGACGGGCGAGAACAATCCCGATTTTGGCGATGTCGTGATTGGCGGCAGCGGCAATGATACGGTCGATTTCGGCGGTCTCGTCGATGGCTTTGTCGAGGTCAGCTATGGAGGTCTGGCGACACCGATCATCGCAACCGTCGATGGCGTGACCAATACCGGCACCGTCACCAAGGGCGCGCAGGGCACCGATACATTCGTCGATGTCGAGAACCCGATGTTTTCGGGGTTCCTGAACGGCGGGCTGCGTATCCGGGGCACCGCTGGCGATGACATCTTCAGTTTCAACACGGCCTCAAACCAGTGGATCAGCGTCCGTGGCAATGGCGGCAGCGATACGTTCAACCTGACCGGCGCGGGCCTGGTGCAGCTTGATTTCCGGGGTACGGCGGTCACGGCTGATTTCGTGGCGGGCACCGTGACGCAGGGCGGTAATATCAGCACCGTCAACGGGACCGTGTTCGAGATCCGCACCGGCAACGAATCCGACTCGCTCCTTGGCAGCGCAGCGGATGAATCCTTTCGCGTAGGCGGCGGCAATGACACGATCGATGGCGGCGCCGGATTTGACCGGCTGCGCTATGACGATTTCGGGGTGACAACGGTCAACGCCAACCTCGCCACCGGCATCGTGACGGGCACCGCCAATGGTCTGGCCTTTACCGATACGTTCTCCAACATCGAAGCGCTGCGCGGCAGCACTGGCAATGACATCCTCATCGGGGACGATGCCGCCAACCGGCTTCAGGGACGGGCAGGCGATGACCGGCTTGTGGGCGGTCTCGGGAATGACTCCATCGACGGCGAGGGGGGCACCGATACCGCCGTGCTCGCCGTGAACCGCGCCGACACGCAGGTCTCTGCCATCAACGGCGGCATTCGCATCATCTCGAGCGCGGGCACGGATTTCTTTACCTCGGTCGAGCTGTTTCAGTTCGACGATGCGCTGGTCAGCGCGGCCGATCTCATCAATGGGGCGGGCATTCCCGGCGAAGAGATCGTGGGCACCGATGGTGACGACTCGCTGATTGGCACGGTCAACGACGATACACTTGCCGGGGGCGCCGGGAATGACAACATCGACTCGGGCGGCGGCGGCAACAACAACGTCTCCGGCTCGGATGGCAATGACACGCTCTTTGGCGGGCCGGGCGATGACAGCATCGGCGGCGGCTTTGGCGATGACACGATCTTTGGCAATGACGGCAATGACGTGCTCGGCGCGGGCGTTGGCAATGACTTTGCGTCCGGCGGCAACGGCAATGACGTGGTTGCAGGCGGCGCAAACGACGATACGCTGGAAGGTGGCGAGGGCAACGACAGCATGTCCGGCAGCTTTGGCAATGACCTGATCTTTGGCAACGGCGGCGCGGATGACATCGGCGGCGGTACCGGGCGCGATACGATTGACGCGGGCGCGGGCGATGACAGCGTTGGCGGCGGCGAAGGCGATGACAGCATCCTTGGCGGCGATGGCAGTGATTTCTTGGCTGGCGGCGGGCGGGACGACATCATCGACGGCGGGGCTGGCAATGATACGATCAACGCGGGTGCTGGCAACGATGTGATCACCGGCGGCACCGGCGCGGATCAGTTCGTGTTCGCATCCTTCTTTGAGGGCGAGGCGGATGTGGTCACCGATTTCGAGGATGGTATCGACAGCTTCTTCATTCGCCGGGTGGACCCCGATACCGGCGTTGAGAATATCACCAACGGTGGCAACGGTCTGGCCGGATTCGTGGCGGCGATGAATATCGTCGACACCGCAGCGGGCGCACAGATGACCGTCAACGGCAACACGATCCTCGTTGAGGGGATCACGGCGGCGGATCTGACTGTGGACGATTTCCAGTTCCTGTGAGGCTGGTGTGGAAGGGCCCGGCCTATTGGGTCGGGTCATTCCATCCGCCTTTGCGATGTCGAGATCATGCGAGGCCGGTTGCTCATCCTTAGAGGTGAGACATTTTGTTTCCTTCTCAAATCATCACCTTACCCATAAGGATAGACCTCGTAAGGATATCTGGTGTTGGGTCATGCCCGCGTTGTATCCTATCCGCTCAACGCACTTATGGAGCGCGCTGCCATGCCTAACCTGAACGGCGCCAAGTGGGGTTCCCAAGGCGTGGGCACGCCCGGCGGTGTCTTGACATGGAGCATTGTCGCCAGCGGGCAGGACATATCCTGGTTTGAGAGCGAGCCGGATGGCAGCCAGCTCTCGGTCGACCCAGAGTCGGTTTATACATTCGATCTCGAAGCCGAGTTGCGTGCGGCCTTTGCGGAGTGGTCGATATATGGAAACATCGAGTTCTTGCAGGTCAGAGACCCCGGTGGTGCCGCTGGCGACATCTCAACCCCTGACATTCGGATTTTCTTTGCGCCGATTCCGGGCAACACCCTTGGGTTTGCCTTTTTCCCCCCGTTTCTGGAGGATGCAATTGCCGGGGATATTCTGCTGGATGTGGACAGTTCCCTGAATTTCGATGTTCCGCTGTTTCGGGGATTGGCCGTGCATGAGATCGGTCATGCGCTTGGGTTGGAGCATATCGAAACGGTCAATGCGATCATGAATCCGATCCTGACCCAGCCCGATATTCTGGCGGATGACATCCAAGGTATCCGGCAGATCTATGGCGCGCAGGATAGCGCCCCGGTGGTCTATACCCTGCCTGCGGATCTGGAGTCTGTGACCATCCTGCATAATCCTGAGGTTTTGACCGTCAACGGCAACGCGTTGGGCAATCTGATCATCGGCACCGGCGCGGATGAGACAATCAACGGGTTGGGTGGAGATGACACGCTAGAGGGCGGTGCCGGAAATGATCATCTGAACGGGGGATCCGGCACGGATTGGGCCAATCTGGACGGGGTGACACGCGCGGCGGCCACGGTCAGCATGATTGCGGGCGGGTTGCGGGTCGTCTCTGCGCTTGGGACGGATGAGTTAATCCAGATGGAATGGGTCACATTTGCAGATGAGGTCGTCGGCATTTCGGCTTTGATCGAAGAGATCAACGGGCCTCTTGGCCAATACCTGACAGGTGGCGGGCTGGCGGATCGTCTGAATGGCACCGATGACAGCGACACCTTGATGGGTCTTGGTGGGGACGACATTCTGGCGGGTGGTCTTGGCAATGACAGTCTCGACGGTGGCAGCGGCAACGATTCCATCTCGGCCTCTGACGGCAATGATGTTGTTGTCGGTGGATTTGGCCATGACCAGATCGGGGGTGGTCCGGGCGATGACGTCATAGACGGTGGCGATGGCAATGATGTGATCGGTGCGGGCCTCGGCGTCGATCTGGTGTCGGGCGGCAGTGGCAATGACGTGGTCGCGGGCGGCGCGGGCGATGACACGCTCGACGGTGGCGCGGGCGACGACAGCATGTCCGGCAGCTTTGGCATTGACCTGATGTTTGGCGGGGATGGCACGGATGATCTTGGCGGTGGGGCGGGACGCGATACCATCGACGCAGGCGCAGGCAATGACCGGGTTGGCGGCGGTGAGGGCGATGACAGCATCCAAGGTGGCGATGGCCACGACTTTCTCGCAGGTGGCGGGCGCGATGACATCCTTGACGGCGGCGCGGGCAATGACACGATCAATGGCGGTGTTGGCAACGATCTTATGACTGGCGGTTCGGGCGCGGATCAGTTCGTGTTCAGCGCGTTCAATCCGGGGGACGCGGATGTGATCACCGATTTCGAGGATGGCATCGACCGCCTCTTCATTCGCATCGTGGACCCGGATACCGGAGCGATCAACCTAACCAACGGTGGCACTGGGCTTGCGGGTTTTGTCGATGCTTTGGGGATTGTGAACACGGCGGCGGGTGCGCAGCTCGCTGTGAACGGGCATCAGATTTTGCTCGAAAACTTTGCGGCGACGGACCTGACGGTGGCTGATTTCATCTTTCTCTAAGAGGGTTTCCCGCCCAGAGACCTAACCGATTTTCCTTTAACTTTTCGTAAATGCCGCGAGGCAGCCATATTTCGTTAAGGCCATGGCAGTCTTGCAGCGGCACTCTGTTTCTTGCGTGGGGACGCGGGAAATGGGTGGGACGGGGATGCCGGTCAGGCTGGTGCATGTCGGGACGAGTCATGCGGCGAACTTTGAGGTCGCGCGCGCAGCGGTGGCGATTACGGCCCTGTCCGATGGGGGATTTGTGGTCGCGGACTACGGTGCGGGCCTCAGCCGGGTGGTGCGGGTTGGCACGAGCGGGCCAGTGCTGGAAGGGCAGTGGTTTCACGAAGAAACGGCGCGCGTCGCGTTCAATGTGATCGGCACGCCGGGGGCACTGCCACAGGCTCTGGTGGGCGATCTGCTCGAGGCTTGGGATGCGGGGGGGCGCAGTGGCACTCTGGGGTTCTTGGGTCAAGGTGGGGTGCAGACGCAGGCCGCAAGCCTTTTGGCGGCACGGGTCGAGGATCAGGATTACCTGATTATAGCCGCGGCCGACGGTCAGGGCCTGTCGGTCTTTGCTCTTGGGTCAGATCAGACGGTGCAGACAGTCCGCCCGCAGGCTGATGCGGTGGATCTCTATTTGCGCAATATCTCCGATCTGGCTTTGGTCGAAATTGCCGAGGAGGTTTTCGTTTATGCCGCCTCGGCGCGTGAGCAGGGTCTGACAGGACTGCGTCTCACAGAGATGGCAGAGTTGGTTCCTGTCACCAGCCTTGGACCGGAAGACAGCCTGCCGGTGCAGACAATCACGGCGCTTGCGCCCGCTGAGGTGGCGGGGCGGTCGTTCTTGATCGTGGCATCGGCGGACAGTGCGAGCCTGACGGTGCTGAGTGTTGGGGCGGGGGGCACGTTGGGGATTGCGGACCATGTGATTGACGGGCTGTTGACGCGGTTCGCCGGGGTGTCGCATGTGGAGGTGATCGCACAGGACGGGCATGTGTTTGTGCTGGTGGCGGGGCGGGACGCGGGGCTGAGCCTGTTCCGGCTGACCGCCGAAGGGCGGCTCTTGCATCTGGATACGCTGGCTGATGAGCAGGTCTTTGCATTGGAGGGTGTGTCCGGGTTGGCGGCACAGATCCGGGCGGGGGGTATCGACATTCTCGTGACGGCGGCGGGAGAGGCGGGGCTGAGCCTGTTTCGGGTTGATCTGGGGTCACTTGGCGTGGTGCTGCGTGGCGATGCGGCGCGGATCGAGGGCGGGGCCGGGAATGATCTTTTGTCACGCCGTGGGGGCGATGGCGTTCTGGAGGGCCACGCGGGAGAGGACGTGCTGAGCGACGGATCTGGCGAGGATACGCTGATTGGCGGTGCCGGGGCAGATGTCTTTGTCCTCATGGCGGATGGACAGCGCGATGTGATTGCGGATTTCACGCTGGGGGAGGACCGGCTTGACCTGTCGCTCTGGCCGATGTTGCGCAATCTCGGGCAGCTTGGTTTTGCGCCGACGAGCCAAGGGGCCGTGCTGCGGTTCGGGGCCGAAGAGCTGGAGGTGCGCAACGCCGCTGGCGTGGGTTTTGCGGCGACGGACTTGCCCGCGATGGTGTCACCCTTGCTGTCACATTTCGATATTGTGATTGGGCCTTTGGAAATGGGGGGGATCGCCCCACCATCGCGCGTTGATCCGCCACCGAGCCCGGTCGTTGCTTCGCCACCTGCGCCTGTCTCGCTGGTTCTGGTCGGGGGTGAGGGCGCGGACCTGCTTGAAGGGGGCGTGGCCGCGGACCGTCTGGCCGGACATGGCGGCAATGACACGCTGCGCGGCGATGCGGGCGATGACCGGCTTGCGGGCGGAGCGGGCGACGACCTGATCGAAGGTGGCGCTGGGCAGGACAATGTCGGAGGGGGTCTTGGCGCGGACAGGCTCGGGGGGCAGGGCGGCGATGACACGATGGGCGGCGGCGACGGGGATGATGTCCTCAGCGGGGGTGACGGTCAGGACGTGATGAGCGGCGGACCGGGCAATGACCTGCTCGAAGGTGGCGCCGGGGATGACAGGCTGGCGGGGAGCTTTGACCGAGACACAGTGCGCGGCGGCGACGGGGATGATGTGATCGGAGGGGGGCCGGGGCGCGATCTATTGGACGGGGGGGCAGGCAAGGATCAGTTCGGTGGGGGCGAGGGGAATGATACCGTGTTGGGCGGTAGCGGCGACGATTTTCTGGCCGGGGGCGGGCGGAACGACCTGATGGATGGTGGCACGGGGCGCGATACGCTCAACGGCGGCGCTGGTCACGATACGCTGCGGGGCGGAGCGGAGGCGGATGTTTTCGTGTTCAATGATCTGGTCGCCGGAGAGCGCGACGTGATCGCCGATTTCCAGATCGGTGAGGATCACATTCGGCTGAGCGGGGTTGAGGGGCCGGGGCTGATGGGCCGCTTTCTGGCGCTGGATATCTTTGACACGGCCGATGGCGCGGTTGTGCGCTATGCGGATCACGAGATTCTGTTGGAGGATGTGGCGACAAGCAGCCTGTCGGTGGAGGATTTCATCTTCCTGTGAGGCGCCCCAAAGCGGGAAAGGTCCGGTTCAACGCGCCAGCCCATCCGGTGCCATGAAACCCGTCGCGCGGATCGACCGGATAGCCGAGGGTTCTGAAATCAATGTCGTAGATGCGATGGATGGTCGAGAGTGTGTCTGGGGTGATGAAGTTGTCATAGTTGAAACTCATATCCACCAGATCGCGCGCCGACAGATTGCCAAGATACCCGCTGAGCGGGGTTTCGGGCAGGCGGGTGCGGTTCAGCACGCGCGGTGTATAGGTCATCCCCAGCTTGCGGGCGACCCGAGAGAGTTCGACATCCAGCCGCTCGACATGGACGACGAAATCGTAATGGATGCCCTCTTCTCTGTAAAAGGCGGGCACCTGCGTTTCCCAATGCCCGTTGATCAGGTTGTCGGGGCGTGGACGGCTGGCGTGCAGATGCGCGATCGTGTCCAGAAAGGCCTCGAAGGACATGCTGTTGTCGTTGGCATCGGCACCGGTGCGCGCGCAATAGAGGTCGTGAAGATCCTGTGCAAAGGGTTCCAGATCCGCGCGGCTGAGCAATTGTCGGCCGCGATAGAGGCAGAACTTGTTGAAATAGGCGCTGATGATGCGGGTCGCCGGATGCCGGACCAGGATCACCGAGCGAAAGTTGCGCGTCAAAAGCGCCTCGGCGCAGCCGCGAAAGGGTGCGCTATTGGTGTGAAAATACTGCTTTTTGGCAGGGCGCGAGGGCATGTTGTCGGCGAGAAAGTTGAACAGGGTGGTGCAGGCCGCCTTTTGCGACCAGAAGAACACTGTCCTGCTGTCATCGTGAATATATCCGCGCCAGCCCATGTGATCCTGCGATGCCTTTATTCTCTCTGAGCCTTGGCTTAAAGCCCCGAGGGATGCTTGGCAACGTGGGGTTTGCGTATTTGCGGCTTGTGTCATTTCTTGGGGAACACTAGGGTGCTGCCGACCGGTTGGTGAGGCAGTTGATCAGTATGAAGAAGCGCCTTTTCCTGCATGTCGGCATGCCGAAATGTGCGACGACGTCAATTCAGGCCTATCTGGCAGACCATGCCAACGAACTGGCGGCGCGCGGAATTCACTATGAGTTCGCACCCGGAGAGCGCATTCCCGAGCAGGGCAATGCCTTGCATCTCGCCAATGCGATGCTCGAGGGGGACACGGCCCGAGTGAAATCACTGCTCGATTTCTTTCTGCGGCGCGATGGCGATGTGATCCTGAGTTCGGAGTATCTGTTCGGTGTCGCGCGCGGCTCGATTGCTCTTGAGGTGGTCGAGCGCATGCGACAGGCCGGATTCGAAGTCGGCGTGATCTGTTATTTCCGGCGACAGGATCTGTGGATCGAATCCGACTACAAGCAGCATGTCAAAAGTGGGGCCGACTGGCGTCGCGGCATTACCGCGCTGATGGAGATGCGGGTCGAAAAGCAGGTGCTGAACTACAATGCGATGCTGATGAACTGGGTCCGTAGCGTTGCGCGCGAGAATATCCTCGCCGTGCCCCTGAGACCAGAGCAAGCACCCGACTATGCAGTGCGCCGATTTCTGGAGGCGCTGGGCATATCGGATATGTTGCCCGATGATGCGGTGTCCCCGCGGTCGCATAATGTCAGCCCACCGACCGGGTTGATCGAACCCGCGCGCTATCTCAAGCGGGCCATGCTGGATCAGGGGGTTGCACCGCTGTTGGTGGGACAAGAGGTGGACCGCTTTTTTGCGAAGGCGCCGGCGGTGGTGCGTGTGCCGTCACGGCGGTTTCTGATGACGTTTCTTCGCCGGCAACGCCTGTTGCAGCAATGCGAGATGTCGAATGCTGCGCTGGCGCGGAATTTTCTGAACGGCGACGCTGCCTTTGACATGACGCCCGACTATGATGAGGCCAGCGAGACCCCGCTGGGCGCAGAGGCGGCGGTCATTCTCGCGGCCTATCATGTGCGGGGGCAAACCGCGCTGCATTCTCGCAGCCGGCTGCGACGGGGACTAGGCGCACTGAAGCGGACCGTGTCGCGACCGCGCGTCAAAAATTGATGATGTCGCGGTGATAGCGCCGCAAGAGCAGCAAGCCGAGCATCAGCGTGATCCCGGAAACCGTCAGAACATAGACCGAAGACACATATTCAGCGTCATAGGTGCTGTAGATGCCTCTGCGCACCAAACCGATGGGATGCACCAAGGGATTCCACCACAGCCAGTCCCGATAGGGCATGGGCACCGTATCATAGAGGAAAATGACGCCCGAGATCAGCAGCAAAGGACGGTTCAAAATCGCCCATGCGCGCTCCCATATCGGGAAAACGGAGAGCAGGAAGCAATTCAGAGTGCCGACGCCTATTCCCAGCGCAAATGCCAGAAGATAGCCCATCGCCAACGCCTTCATGTCGATGATCACATTCACGTCATAGAGAAACAGGATGAGGGGAAACAGCATGACGGCAATCAGGATATGCGTGAGCGCATTCAGGATGAAGCGTGCAATGAGCGCGTCGATATAGGTGACGCCGGGATAGAACAGCAGTTGCTTTGAGAACCGCAACGCCAGTGACATTTTACCGCTGATGTCCATATACGCCATGAAGGGCAGGACGCCCGAGGCGAAGAACAAGGGAAAATTGGTTCCAAGACTCGGGCTTCTGAAGGCCAATGAGAAAAGGAAGGTCAGCAGCATGATGCCTGCGACCGGCTCTAGAATGGCCCAAAGATAGCCCAAGGCCGAACGACCATAGGTCGAGGACATCTCGCGCAGGATCAGCGCCATGACGGTCTGAACAGTGCCTGTGCGCTTGCGCGGCAAGGCCGGGGGGAGGGCTATATTTGTCATCTTGATGGATGGTGTATCACCGTGTCCTTTGATAGAAAATCCCCAACCGGCGCATCTGTCGGGCGGTAGCATAGTGAAGAGCTAGATTTGACTCAGACCAACTCTCCTGCGGAAAAACTGGCTGCAACCCCGGGCAAGGGGGCTGCGCCTGAAACGAAGACGGGTCCGAATGTGGTTCAGGCTCCGGGGAATAGAACTAATGTACGCCCCACCGCAAAGCCCGCGCGCGTCAAGACGCGCCATGTGATCATTGGGCTTAGTTTTGTGACCTTGGTGGTTTTACCGGTGATCCTGTCGATCTGGTATCTCTATGGGATCGCCCGCGACCAATACGCCAGCCATGTCGGATTCTCCGTGCGCACCGAAGAGATCGGATCAGCCATCGAGTTGCTGGGCGGGATCACCGAGCTGTCGGGGTCCAGCTCTTCGGACACGGATATTCTGTATGAGTTCATCCAGAGCCCGCAGATTGTGCGCGCGGTCAATGATCAGCTTGATCTCTCGCGGATCTATCAGCGGCCCGGCGATCCGGTGTTTACCCTTGGGGACGATACGCGGATTGAGGCTCTGTCGAGCTATTGGCAGCGCATGGTCAAGATTTTCTACGATCGCAGCAGCGGTCTGGTTGAAATTCGGGTTCTGGCCTTTGATCCGCAGGATGCGCGGTCCATCGCCGAAGTGGTCTTTCGCGAGAGCAGCGATATGATCAACCAACTGTCTGCGATCGCGCGGGCGGATGCAATGCGTTATGCCGAAGAAGAGTTGGCGCGTGCCGAAGACAGGCTTTTGGTGTCCAACCAGTCGCTTACCAGCTTTCGCAACCGGACCCAGATTGTTGATCCGGTGGCGGATATTCAAGGCCAGATGGGGCTGTTGAATTCGCTCAACGCGCAGATGGCAGAAGCCCAGATCGAATTGGAACTTTTGCTCGACGGGTCTGCCGAGAGCGACCCGCGCGTGACCCAGACCAATCGCAAGATTGCGGCCATTCAGAAATTGATTGACGAAGAACGGTCGAGTTTCGGGGGCGTGAGCGGGGTCTCGGGTGTGACGCAATATGCGGAATTGCTGGAAGAGTATCAGGCGCTGGAACTTGAACGGCAGTTTGCCGAGAAAAGCTATCTGTCTGCTCTGGCGGCGCGTGATGTGGCCTTGGCCGAGGCGCAACGGCAATCGCGGTACTTGGCCACCCATATTTCACCCACTTTGGCCGAAACGGCGGAATATCCGCGACGTCTGATGCTATTGGGTATGATCTCGGGATTTCTGCTGATGTCCTGGTCGATTATGGTGATGGTCTATTATTCCTTGCGTGACAGGCGCTGAGCGGGCCGGGCCAATGATCGAGATACGCAACCTGTGCAAGACCTTTGTGCTCAACGGGCAGCACAAGGTGGTTGCCGATGACATCTCGGCGGTGTTTCCAGACCGCACAGCAGTTGCCATTCTGGGCCGAAATGGCGCTGGAAAATCGAGTTTGCTCAAGATGATCTCTGGCTCGATGGACCCCGACAGTGGGGAGGTGATCAGCACCGGGACGATTTCCTGGCCGGTCGGCTTTGCCGGGAGTTTTCACCCCGAGATGACCGGGCTGCAGAATGTGCGATTCATTGCGCGGGTTTACGGGGTCGATACCGAGGAGCTTGCGGATTTCGTCGCGGATTTTGCTGAGCTGGGTCCACACTTCAACCTGCCGGTGCGCACCTATTCTTCGGGCATGAAATCACGGCTGGCGTTTGGCGTGTCCATGGGCATTCATTTTGACACCTACCTCGTGGACGAGGTGACGGCGGTCGGCGATGCCGCATTCCGCGAAAAGTCAGAAGAGTTGTTTGCCGAGCGGGTTCAGAGCAGCGGTGCCATCATGGTGACGCATGGGGTTGGGCAGGTCAAACGCCTCTGTAGCCATGCCGCCGTGCTCGAGAATGGGCAGTTCAGCTTTTACTCCGATGTCGATGAAGCGATTGCGCATCATCATGCCCTGATGAAAATCGACACGGCGAAATCTGCCTGAGGGAGGACGTTCAGGCGATGCGGAGGGCCGGCGTCGAACGCCCCGCCGTGCCGATGCCGGGAATCAAACCTCGGTATCCTCTGGGATAATGACCCGGTTATCAAAGCCGAACTGCGCCAATAGAGCGTCATTCTGGGGTTTGAATTGCTCTTCGAGCCACGCAATGCGCTGCGGGTTGCGGCCCATGTCCGGGTTCTGGGTGTGATGATACGCTGTGAGGAACATCTGTCGGATATCCTCGTCGGCGCATTCCGGGTCCAGCATCGCGGCGGCGATGATGTCACAATCCTGCATGCGCAGTGACGGATTGGTGTCGTGGATCGGCACGTCCCAATTCATCCCGGTGGGATGTCCGAGCACGTCGTCTAGAACCTGCTGAATGTTGCGGTGGCTGTCGAGAATGATCGGCAGGTCCGGAAACAGCTTGCCCCAGTTGGCCAAATAGGCCGCCGGTTTCATCGTGTCGATCCGGCGTTTGGCAAAGGTCGGGAAATCGCGCCCGCCATAGGGTCTGCGCTCGGCCAGAAAGGTATCGAAATGCTGCTTCATGAACTGCGAGTAATCGCCGAAAACGAAATCGCTGAAGGGACGCAAGAAAGCGAGAATCTGTACGGCGATTCCAGCCTTGGCGGTGATCTCTGCCAGTGCGATGCCGCGTTTCGAGAGCGAGTAGAGATCCTCATGGCTGAGAACAACGGTTTCCGCGCCATCCGCGAACATGGCTGTGACCTGATCCTCTGTGATCTCGGCCAGTTTACCGGCATTGCCGGGATGTGATCCGGTCGGTGCTGGATAGCAGATGCCGTGCTGCGACAGGCAGTCTGTATTCTGGAGCATGACGCGCTGAAGATAGGTCGAGCCACATTTTGGCGAGCCGATATGCAGGATGATCTTTTGTGTCATGGGGCTGTGTTTTAGATCCGTGGCAGGCGCGTGACAAGCCGATTGGCCAGACTGTCGATCATATCTTCGGGGTGGCTTCCCAGATCAAGCAGATTGATCTCGCGGTCGGATTGGCTCACCGGGGCGGCGTGCCAAGACGCGCTGAGCGCCCCCGCCAGATCGGGTGCGGTCGCTGGCACCGAGAGGATTGCCGGGCTGAGGCGGCTCAGATCCTTGGGGCCGAACGTGTTGGTGACGACCCGCACACCGGCGGCGGCCATTTCGAGAGGGGGGTGGCTGGGATGAGGCGAATACATCAAGGAGAGACCCAGATCAACGCTACCAAGGTAGTCGGGATAATCCTCCCAAGCAAGTTTTCCGAGGCTCTTGAGGACGAGACCGCCGGGCAGGGTGACATCGCCATGATGCTGGCCGATGGACACCAATTCGATATCCTCCGCGCCAAGCTGCTCTTGCGCGACAAAGCGGGCCAAGGCCTCGATTGCGGTGGCGTACATATTTCGCGGCACGTCCGGACGCCCATAGAGCGCCAGACGGCGCGGTGCGCCGCCCGGCGTGGCGCGTGCCACGCGGCTATAGCGCTCGATGTCGATCGAGGGATGAAAGGCGAGGGCATCATCGGTGGCAAAGCCAAAGTTCTGACCCGCAAACCAGTCGCGCAGCAGGGTGGTGTTGAACACTGGATCAAATGCAAAATCATAGCTTGCCATGGCATCGGCGAATTCGGGGCCCCACGCGTAGAAATGCGGTTCGTAATCCTGAATGAGATAGAGAAACCGCGAATGGGTCATGGCGTGGCGGCGGATCAGCTTTTCTGCGACATGCGCGCTCCACCATGCGGTGGCCATGAACACGTCCTGGGCATTGAGCGACAGGGTCTTGCTCTGAACGCCGCAGAGCAGGCTGATGCGGTCCGCCGCGCCTTGCAAGTCATGCGCTCTGGGCAATCGGCCCAGCACAAAGCTGCGGGAGGTGCCGGGGGACGAGAGGGGCAAGTCGGTGGCGATGAACCGGACGTGGTAGCCGCGCGCCGCAAGCCCGAGACCGATGTCGAGCGCTGTGGCGATTCCGGCAAAGATCTCGGTCGGGTTCAGCGTTGGCACAAGGATGTTCAGCGCAGGATGGGGCGCTGTGAACTCGGGGACAAAGCGTGGCTCTTTGCGCAGGTCGACGATGCTCTCGTATTTGACCGGGGGCCTGTCCTGCCGGTGCGAGGACGAGGGTGGCCGGGGCGTCATGCCGGGAGAGAGCGAGTAAAGCCGGGTGTCGAACCCGTCGATCGTGGTTTTCAGGCTGGGCCCAAAGGCCTCGCGCAGGGTCCAGACCATGCGCCCTGTGCTGACCACGGCAAAGCCCGCCGCGATCCGCGCCAGACCTGTGTGCCCCTGTAGGGTCAGGACGAGCGCGTCGCGCAGATGCGTGCCCATTCCGCGCATCCGCCGCAGATAGGGACGCAGCGGGGCGGCTTTGGCCTCGCCATGACTGAGCCGGCCATCGGCGATGGCATCGGTGAGCCGGTTATAGGTCGATTGTCCGAGATAGCGGGCCAGCGCATAGGCCGTGGCCTCTTTGCGCAGCCACATCGCGTCGGGGCGTTTGACGCGCAGGCCTCCGCCTTGGCGGCGGTCGATTGCGCCCATCACATTGCTGTCATGCTGCCGGTAATCAACGAGGCACTCGTCGATCACGTGGACGCCGCCGGTCGCACTCGCCAACAGTCCGAGCCAGAGATCGTGATAGAAATGAACCCCGCTCTGGGGGGGAAAGGGAAGGGCCAGTCGCACCAGCCGGGGTCGCATGAGGGTCGTCATGCCGGTGATGTTGTTGCGATAGAGCAGCCCGCGCAGACCGGGATTGCGTTTGCGCCGCTCGGTGGCGAACATGGAGCGCTGCAAGACGGTCTTGCCATCCGGCCCCACCAGCCGCGCGTCACTATGCACGAGGTCGGCACCGCTGGCTGCGAGGGCAGCCACGCCTTTCTCCAGACGATCCGGATGCCAGATGTCATCTTGATCACACAGGGCGATGAGAACCGCGTCGTCGTCGAGCCCTTCGGCGGCTATCAGGCGCAGCGTCTCGCTCAATCCGGCCTCGAAGGCGCGGACGGAATCCAGCGTGACGTCGCTGGGAACAAGGCTAAAGGGAAGGCCCGCCGCTGTGGCGAGGTCGGACACCAGCGTATCTGAACTGGTATCGGCAATCACGGCAATCAGACGTCGGGATGCATGGGTCTGATCCGCGATAGATCGGATCTGTGCCTCCAGATAATCAGGCTCTGGCCGAAACACGGCCATTATGATGAAAATGCAAGGAGACATCATGTCCAGAGTGATCGAAATACCGTCTGGCGTCTAACGGAGCGTTGGGCGCAATGCAAGCGGTGCCCCACCCGGTCGGCATCATCGCGCGCGATGCCCTGTCTCACTCGACCGTGACGGATTTGGCAAGGTTGCGGGGCTGGTCGACGTCTGTGCCTTTGGCAATGGCGGTGTGATAGGCGAGGAGTTGGGCAGGCAGGGCGTAGAGGATCGGGGTGAGAATGGGGTCAGTGGCGGGCATTGTAATGGCCTGCCAGACGCCATCACCGGCCTCGGCGACACCGCGCGCGTCGGACACGAGCAGGATGCGGCCACCACGGGCCATGACCTCTTGCATATTGGACACGGTCTTGTCGAAGAGCGCATCGCAGGGGGCCATGACGATCACCGGCATTGTGTCGTCGATGAGGGCGATCGGGCCATGCTTGAGCTCTCCCGAGGCATAGGCCTCGGCATGGATATAGCTGATTTCCTTGAGCTTGAGCGCGCCTTCCAGCGCCAGCGGATACATCAGGCCACGCCCCAGAAAGAGCGCGCTGGGGGATGTCGCAAGCTGGCGGGCGACGGTCTGGATCTCTGCGTTGCAGCCCATTGCGGTGTTGAGGGTGGCGGGCAGAGCGCGCAGGGCCGACAAGAGATCAACCAGACGTTCCGGATCGATCTCTCCCCGGTCCTGCGCCGCCTTGAGCGCCAGCAACAAGAGCACGGTCAGTTGGCAGGTAAAGGCCTTGGTCGAGGCCACGCCGATCTCGGCCCCGGCATGGATGGACAGCGCCAAATCGCTCTCGCGGGCGATGGAGCTCTCGGAGACGTTGATCACCGAGATGATCTGTTCTGCGCGTCCCGTTGCATAGCGCAGAGCCGCGAGCGTATCGGCGGTCTCGCCCGACTGGCTGACAAACAGCGCCACGGTTCCGGGGGTCACGGGGGGCTCGCGATAGCGGAATTCCGAGGCGATATCGACCTCGACCGGCAGGCGGGCAAATTGCTCGAACCAGTATTTGGCGGTGAGGCAGGCATAATGTGCAGTGCCGCAGGCGACCATGGTCAGCCGTTCGATGCCTGCGAAATCCGGCAGCCCCTCGGGCAGGGTGATGCGGCTGCCATCGCTGCTGAGGTAATGACCCAAGGCCGCGCCGATCACCGAGGGCTGTTCAGTGATTTCCTTGGCCATGAAATGCCGGTGGCCAGCCTTGTCGACGCGGGTGCTGTCGATCTCGATGGTCTTGATGGGGCGATTTGCCAGATGGCCATGGCGATCGGTGATGGTCAGGCTGGTCCGCGTGAGAACCGCGATGTCACCCTCTTCGAGATAGGTGATGCGGTCGGTCATCGGGGCCAGCGCAATGGCATCCGAGCCAACGAACATCTCGCCCGTGCCATGGCCTATGGCCAGCGGGCTGCCGCGTCGTGCCGCCACCAGAAGATCGGGTTCGCCCTCAAACAGAAAGCAGAGCGCGTAGGCCCCCTCGAGCCGGGCGATGGTTGTGCGCGCCGCCGTCGCGGGGTCCATGCCCTGTGTTATGTAGTGATGCGTCAGAAGGGCGACGGTTTCGGTGTCGGTGTCGGTCTTATGGCCGATCCCGGCGGCGGCCAGTTCGGTGCGCAGGGTGCGGAAATTCTCGATGATACCGTTATGCACAACGGAGACCGGGCCAGAGCGGTGCGGATGGGCATTGGCCTCGGTCGGCGCACCATGCGTGGCCCAGCGGGTGTGGCCAATCCCGGCCTTGCCCGCCAGCGGTTGATGCACCAAGAGATCCGAGAGATTGACCAGCTTGCCCACCGCGCGACGACGGTCAAGATGCCCGCCATGCACGGTGGCAATCCCGGCGCTGTCATAGCCACGATATTCCAGCCGCTTGAGGGCCTCGACCAAGAGGGGCGCTGCCTCGTGATTGCCAAGAACTCCAACAATTCCACACATCAGTTTGATCCTTTTTCGCGGCTTCGGGTCTTGGCGCGGAGCATTTCGAACAGTTTGGCGGCCATTCCGGGTTTGTCCACCTGCCGCGCGCGGGCGATCGCCAGCGCATCCGGTGCGACATCGCGGGTGATCACCGATCCCGACCCGGTCATGGCCCCGTCACCAACGGTGACAGGGGCCACCAGCATGGTGTTGGAGCCGATAAAAACCCGCGCGCCGATCACAGTCTCATGCTTGGAGACACCATCGTAATTGCAGGTGATGGTGCCTGCGCCGATATTGCTCTCATCTCCCACGCGCGTATCGCCGATGTAGCTCAGGTGATTGACCTTGGCCCCCTCGCCGATCAGCGCGTTCTTGAGCTCGACGAAATTGCCGATGCGGGCGTGCTCGGACAGTTCTGTCCCGGGGCGAAGCCGGGCATAGGGGCCGACCACCGCGCCGCGCGCTACATGGCAGCCTTCGAGATGCGAGAAGGCGCGGATATGTGCGCCGGTTTCGATGGTCACGCCGGGGCCGAAGACGACATAGGGTTCGATCACGCAATCACGGCCGAGCCATGTGTCATAGGCGAATTGCACCGTTTCCGGCGCGACAAGGGTTACGCCGGTTTCCAGCGCTTCGGCGCGTTTGCGGGTCTGAAATCCAGCCTCGGCGCGTGCGAGTTCGGCGCGGGAATTGATGCCCATCGTCTCGGACTCTTCGCAGGTGACGGCAGTCGCCGACAGCCCCCGCACCCGCGCCAGACCCACGATGTCGGTCAGATAATATTCGCCCGAGGCATTGGCATTGCCCACCTGTGCGATGAGATCGAAAAGCAAAGCGGCGGGCGCCAGAACCACGCCGCTGTTGCATAGGGTCCGAGCGCGCTCGGCCTCGGTTGCGTCCTTGAACTCGACGATCCGCAGGAGATCATCGCCGTCCGTCACCAACCGCCCGTAGCGGCCCGGATCGGCCGCCTCAAAGCCCAGCACGACGATGTCATGGGTGCTGCGCGCGGCCTGCATCCGCTCCAATGTCTCGGGCTGGATAAAGGGTGTGTCGCCATAGAGCACAAGCGCGTCACCGGGGTAGTTCGCCAGGAGCGGCGCGGATTGGGCCACCGCATGGGCAGTGCCCAATTGCTCGGATTGGATCACGATCTGCGCGGTCTCGTCAAACTCCAGCGCCGCGGCGCGTACGGCCTCGGCCCCATGTCCGGCCACCACGATCACATGATCGGGCTCGAGGGTCGCGCCCGCCTGTATCGCATGCCCCAACATCGGCGCGCTGCCAATTGGGTGCAGCACCTTGGGAAGCTCGGAATTCATCCGCGTCCCCTGACCTGCCGCCAGTATGATCAGTGCCGTCGCCATTGCGCGTCCTCTTGCTCGTCTGAGTCCGTTTTATCCGGTTGCGGCACAGGTGCAAGTGTAGGGGCGGGCTCTGCCAAAAATCACCAAGAATATCGACAATTTTAACCTTTCCTTCACGCCGACGCGGTGCTGTAGTCCTGCTGCAACCCATTGCAGCGCAAGGAGGTGAGGAAACTGAGAGAAACCGACTTTCGGAAATGGATGGTGCTACTTGCAGCGGGGACGCTGCTTGTTGGGATCATCCGGCTCTTGATGGGGCTCTAAGCCCCTGAAAGAAAAGACCCTGCGGAGTAGACGCTCCGCAGGGTCACGTTTTCGGTGAGGTCACTGAAAACCGATTTTCGGATGTCCTGTTTATAGCCCAATTCTTACCAAAAAGTAAAGGCACGCTTGCGCCCCATGCAAAACGCCGCCCCGAGGGGCGGCGTTTGTCGTATCCGTCCAGAAACAGGGTTCAGAACCCGAGACCGGCGTATTTGTTCTTGAACTTGGACACGCGGCCACCGGCATCCATCAGACGCGAGCTGCCGCCGGTCCAGGCGGGGTGCACCGACGGGTCGATGTCGAGCGACAGCGTGTCGCCTTCTTTGCCATAGGTCGAGCGCATTTGCACAACAGTGCCATCGGTCATCTTGACGTTGATGGCGTGGTAATCGGGGTGAATCTCTTTTTTCATCGTACCAATCCTTACGCGGAAGCGCCCGATTGGGCCTTGTAGGTGGAATCCTCGGCGATGCGGGCCGATTTGCCGCGACGCGAGCGCAGGTAGTAGAGCTTGGCGCGACGCACGCGACCACGGCGCACAACCTCGATATTGTCGATATTGGTCGAATAGAGCGGGAACATACGTTCCACACCTTCGCCAAAGGAAATCTTGCGGACGGTGAACGACCCTGCGATGCCCTTGCCGTTTTTGCGGCTGATGCAGACGCCTTCAAAGTTTTGCACGCGCGAACGTGTGCCTTCGGTCACCTTGTAGCCGACGCGAATGGTGTCGCCGGCCTTGAAATCGGGAATGGTTTTCCCGAGCGAGGCGATCTGTTCCGCCTCAATCTGAGCGATAATATCCATCGCTTCTCTCCTGATTTACTTGCGGTTTTTCCGCAAAGATGTCTCGCGCCCTCAGAGCTCTTGGTCTTCTTCCGGGTTCGCAGTTGCGCCCGCCAGAGATCAGGTCGTCCTTGTCTGTGATCCGTTTGCCAAGGCTACCGCAGGCGACCGAAGAAGGTCTGGTGGGTCGTCATGCCTAAAACACACAGGCCCGGAGCCGCAAAGCGATTCCAAGCAAGGCGGTGTATAGGCGCAACCGTGAGGCGGATCAAGCCTTGTCAGGATTGGTTTTGCAGTGATTGTCCCAAAGATCCGGACGCCGCTCGGCGGTCAGGCGCTCGGACATTTCGCGCCGCCATTTCTCGACCCGCGCGTGATCGCCAGAGGTCAGAACCTCTGGGATGACCCGGCCCATCCATTCGGCAGGGCGGGTATACTGCGGATGCTCCAGCAACCCGTTGGAATGGCTTTCCTCGGCCGTGCTTTCGGCATTGCCCAGCACACCGGGCAAGAGCCGCACGGTGGCGTCGATCATCGCCTGCGCGGCAATCTCGCCGCCGGTCATGACGAAATCGCCCAAGGAGACCTCTTGGATGCCATAATGCTCGATCACGCGCTCATCCAGCCCCTCGAACCGACCACAGATCAAGGTGACACCGGGGCGCTGCGAGAGGTCCTGCGCCATCGCCTGATCAAACCGCCGCCCGCGCGGGCTGAGGTAGATCAGCGGCCAGCCGGGCGGGGTGGCCGCCATAGCCTCGTCAATCGCGCGGCCCATGACATCGGCGCGGATCACCATGCCCGCGCCGCCCCCGGCGGGCGTGTCATCGACGTTGCGATGCTTGCCCTCGCCGTAAGGGCGCAGGTCGATCGCGTTGAGTGCCCAGAGGCCGTTTTGCAAGGCGCGTCCCGTCAGGCTCTCGCCCAGAATGCCCGGAAACGCTTGGGGAAGCAGGGTGATCACCCGCGCGGTCCAGACGCCTGCGAGGTCCGGCGTGGGCGTGATCAACTCGCGCGGGGTCAGGGTGGCGCGGATGGATTTGCGCCCGTGCGAGCGGGGCGTGTCGCTCATATCAGACCATCGGGCGGGTCGGCGATGATGCGGCCAGAGGCCAGATCGACGGTTGGCACCGCCTCAAGCGTGAAGGGCAGCAGAACCGTGGCGCTGAGGCCGGGACCGTGGATTTCCAACAGGTCAGACGCACCGTGATTGAGCACCGCCTTGACCCGTCCCAAGAGGGTGCCGCCCGTGTCGAACACCTCAAGCCCAATGAGATCGGCGTGGTAATATTCATCATCCGGCAGATTGGGCAGTTGCGCGCGCAGGGCATAGAGCCGGGTGCCACGCAGGGCATCGGCGGCCTCTTTGGTGGCGATGCCGGACAGATGTGCGGTAAAGCCGTTGGTGGTCTGGCCGGTCAGGCTGATGTCAAACTGCCGCGTGCCATCCTCAGAGGTCAGAGGGCTATAGCTGGCTATATCCTCGGGCATGGCGGTAAAGCTCTTGAGCCGCACTTCGCCGCGCACGCCAAAGGCGCCGCCGATGGCGCCCACACAAATGCGGTCACTGTCGCTCATGGCGTGGTCTCCGGTTTGACAGATCGGGATATGATCCGCTGAATTCCGCGGATGTGCAATGGGGCCACACGCATGCTCAACGCACCTCGGTCGGCAGGGTGGGGCGGCGGGTTTCCCATCCAGCCTGTTCCAGCTCTGGGGTGTCGCTGGTGGTTTCGGGCCAGCCGACGCAGAGATAGGCGACCAACGCCCAGTCGGCGGGCACGTCGAGGTCGCGCGCGAGTTGCTCTGGATCAAGGATCGAGACCCAGCCGACGCCAAGCCCCTGCGCACGCGCCGCGAGCCAGAAATGGGTGATCGCGCCGACAACGGAATAGCGCCGCATCTCGGGCATGGTGCCCGCGCCAAGGCCCGCGCCCTTGTCGGTGGCCTCGTCGCAATAGATCGCCAATTGCACCGGCGCCTCTTGCATGCCGGACAGTTTCAAGCCGCTGTAAATGCGTGACTTTTCACCGTGATACCCCTTGAGGGCGCGGTCATTTTCGGCTGTAAAGTTGGCCAGTGCCGCGGCGCGGGCCTCGGGGGATTGCACCCGGATCACGCGCCACGGTTCGCTCAGACCCACAGAGGGTGAGAGCAGGAAGGTGTCGAGGCAGTCCTGTAAGACAGCCTCATCCACCGCGTCCCGGCGGAAGCGGCGCACGTCGCGCCGCCACCGCATGAGATCGCGCAGGGCGGTCTGGAAGTCCTTGGAAAACTGTGACATTCCAGCGCCTTACCTGTCTTATTCCTCGGTTGCAGCCTCTTCGACCACGGCCTCTTCGGCGGGGGCGTTTGCCGCTGCTTCGGCTGCTTCGGCCTTGGCTGTCTTCTCTGCGGCGCGTTCCTGAGCTTTCTTGCCCGGAACGGCTTTCTTCAGGTTGGCGCGCTCTTTCTTGGCGACAACGCCGGCGGTCTCAAGCATGCGGCTGATGCGGTCGGTCGGCTGAGCGCCCTGCGCCAGCCAGTGCTGGATACGCTCGACATCCATTTTCACGCGGTCTTCGCTGTCCTTGGGCAGAAGCGGGTTATAGGTGCCCAGTTTCTCAATGAAACGACCATCGCGCGGCATGCGGCTGTCGGCGGCGACGATACGGTAGAAGGGGCGCTTTTTGCTGCCACCACGGGCGAGACGGATTTTCATAGCCATTTGATATTCTCCTTTAATGGCGGGGGGTGATGGGGTTTGATCCCACCTTACGATTGGTGTTGTTGGTGATGTCGGATCACCTCGGCGATGATGAAGTTCAGGAACTTCTTGGCGAATTCCGGGTCCAGATCGGCCGTTGTCGCCAATTCTTCGAGCCGTTCGATCTGCGCGGCTTCGCGCGCCTGATCGGACGGGGGAAGGTCGTGTTCAGCCTTGAGTTTCCCCACGGCCTGCGTGTGTTTGAACCGCTCAGCCAGCGTGAAGACGAGGATCGCGTCAAGCCGGTCGATGCTCTGGCGGTGCTCTTTCAAAAGCTGGGCGGCAAGGGCGGTTGCGTCAGTCATGCGAGCCTCCGGCCTGTACAAACCCTGAGGTTTGCGGCGTGAAACGTAAGGTTTGGGTGATGTCACCCGTACGGGTCGAGATGTCGGTCATGTGGCGCGCCTTTGAGGCCTCGGAGGGGGCCGTGTGCGGTGCATTGAGTTTGGTCAAACAGGTCATGCTGCCACCTCGCCGGATTTCGGGTGTCGCCAAACCTGACAAGGTGTGCCGAGCAGGGTGCCGTCACGCTCAAAGCGCGCACCGAGACGCTCGGCCAGAGCCTGAGAGCGGGTATTGGCCGGGTCAATATAGGAAATCACGCCGTCGAGGCCGAAATGCGCGGCCCCATGGGTGCGCGCGGCGTGGGCCGCGCGATAGGCGATGCCGCGCCCCTCGTACCCGTCCCAAACCTGCCAGCCAAGCTCCGGCTCGTCCCAGCCTTCGCGAAAGATGAAACCGCAGATCCCGAGCGGGTTGCCAGTGCCGCGATCAGCGATCACCCACATGCCAAAGCCGCGCAGCGCCCAATGGCCGAGGTTGCCCGCGATGAGCCGCCAGCAGTCCGCGCGTGACAGGGGGCCACCGACAAATTGGCTGCGGGTGCCTGCGTAGAACGCAGCGAGCTGGTCAAGATCATCCTCGCAGATGGTGCGCAGGATAAGATCACCGCTTTTGACCTCGGGGATATGCAGGGTGAGGGTGGTCATGCATAGGCCTCGACCGAACCGTCGTCGTCGCGGCCATCGTCTGCGCCCGGCGCGGGGTGGCGGTAGAGCAGATCATGTCCCATGTGGATATTCTCATATTCCCGCTCGAACCATGCGCCCAAGCGTTCGGCAAGGGCGACCGAGCGGGTGTTGCCCGGCACGATATTCGAGGTGAGTGTCGAGAATCCAAGATCCTCATAGGCATAGCGGCGCGCGCGGGCCGCGGCCTCATAGGCGATGCCGCGCCCCTCGAACCCGGCATAGAGCGCCCAGCCCAATTCCGGCTCGGGCCAGCCTTCGGGGTTCCAGATGCCGGCGATGCCTGCGGTTTCACCGCTGTCTTTCATCTCGATGGTGAAATAGCCGTAGCCATGAATATGCCAATGGCCGACGTTGAGGGCAAACCAGCGCCATGCCTCGCCCCGGTTGGGCGAAGACCCAAACCCCTCGGACCGCTCCCGGTCGAGCAGAAAGGCGATGGTGGGGGCGATATCCTGTGGTTCTGGTCCACGCAGGATCAGGCGCGAGGTTTCCAGCGTGGGGGCCTGGGTCAGGTTCATCGCTGTGCCATCCCCCGGCGAGGTGCCGGCTGCGCAGTGGGATTTGAGTATTTTAGGAACAGTGAAAGCATGGCGTTATTTCTTTTTGCCAAAGCCGGAGAGGCCGGGGGGCAGGCCCATGCCGCCACCAAGGCCGGGCAGACCGCCACCCAAGCCGCCGGGGAGTTTGCCGCCCATTGCCTTGGCCGCCTCTTCCATTGCCTTGGGGTCGTTCATGTCGGGCATACCGCCCTTGCCGAACATGCCCTTCATGGCCTGTTTCAGCATGCCGCCTTTGCCCATCTTGCCCATTTTCTTCATCATATCCGCCATCTGGCGGTGCATCTTGAGCAGCTTGTTGAGGTCAGACACCTCCATGCCGGACCCTGCGGCGATCCGCTTTTTGCGGCTGGCCTGAAGCAGGGCGGGATTGGCGCGCTCTTTCTTGGTCATTGACTGGATCATGGCGATCTGGCGGGTCAGCATCTTGTCGTCAAACCCGGCATCCTCGACCTGCTTGGCCATCTTGCCCATGCCCGGCATCATGCCCATGAGCCCCTGCATGCCGCCCATTTTCTGCATCTGCTCAAGCTGGCCCTTGAGGTCGTTCATGTTGAACTGACCCTTGGCCATGCGGCGCATCATCTTTTCGGCCTCGGCGGCCTCGATGGTTTCCTGCGCCTTTTCCACGAGGGCGACGATGTCGCCCATGCCAAGGATGCGGCCCGCGATACGCTCCGGCTCGAAGGTTTCGAGCGCGTCCATCTTTTCGCCAAGGCCGACAAAGCGGATCGGCTTGCCGGTCACGGCGCGCATCGAGAGCGCCGCACCGCCGCGCCCGTCGCCATCCATCCGGGTGAGGACCACACCGGTGACGCCGATCTTGTCATCGAATTCGGTGGCGACGTTGACGGCATCCTGTCCGGTCAGACCATCGACCACGAGCAGGGTTTCGCGGGGATTGGCGACGTCGCGAACTGCCGCCGCCTGCGCGATCAACTCTGCGTCAATGTGCAGCCGCCCTGCGGTGTCGAGCATGTAGACGTCATAGCCACCAAGCGCCGCTTGGGTCTTGGCGCGTTTGGCGATTTGAACCGGGTCTTCGCCCTTGACGATGGGCAGCGTATCGACGCCGATCTGTTTGCCCAAGATTGCCAGCTGTTCCATCGCCGCCGGGCGGTTGGTATCAAGCGAGGCCATGAGCACGCGCTTGCCGTCGCGATCCTTGAGCCGCTTGGCGAGCTTGGCGGTGGTGGTGGTTTTGCCCGAGCCTTGCAGGCCGACCATCAGAATGGGGGCAGGCGGGTTGTCGATCTTGAGCGCGCCGGGATCACCGGCGCCGCGCAATGTCTCGACCAAGGCGTCATGCACGATCTTGACGACCTGCTGGCCGGGGGTCACGGATTTGGTTACGGCCTGCCCGGTGGCGCGGCTCTCGACGGTCTTGATGAAATCGCGGGCGACGGGCAGGGACACGTCGGCCTCAAGCAGGGCGACGCGCACCTCGCGCAGGGCGGTTTTCACATCCTCTTCGGACAGCGACCCCTGTTTGGTGAGCCGGTCAAAGACACCGGAGAGGCGTTCGGATAGATTTTCAAACATCGCTCAGGCTCCTGTGCCGGTTGCTGCCATGTCACCCCCCATATAGGGGCAACGGTTCAAACGATAAACGCCCCCGTGGGCGCAACGCGCTGACGGGGGGCGATCCCGACACGGGGCCGGGACCGGAAGCATCGGCCTCCGGGAATTGGGGGGCGTTTAGCGCGGGGGTGGGGGGGAGTCAAGCGTGGGGTCTAAGACGCGGCGCTGGGCGAGCCAGTCATTGATGGCGCGCACCACCTTGCCTGAGGAACGGCTGCTGTCGTAGATCTCGGTGATCGGGTGCAGGAGCGCATCGCCGCTTGCGCCATCGCGCAGCACGAGCGAGGGGCGGTGCAGTTTTCGGCGCACGCGGGCGGGGTCAATGTCGGTGGCAGAGCCTGACAAGGTGGTCTCACCCGTGGCGCGGACTAAGTCGTCAAGCGGAAACACCGTCTCGCGGTGGCGAAAGATGGTGCGTGAGCGCAGGGTTGCGGTGCCCGCCCCCGCGTCTAGGATGAGTTGCAGGCGTTCGACAAAGATGCCGACACCCGCAAGCCCCATGCCGCCGCCGACCAGCAGAAAGACCAGACCGCCAACGAGGCTCTGCGGCATCACCAAAAGACCCACCCCGGCAAAGAGCATCGTAAAGAGGCTGAGCATGATCGCGATGAACCACGGTATCTCTTCGATGATCAGCAGATCCGGGCTGGTGTGTGTGACGTTCATCAGAGGGCGCTCTACGGCTGGGTGCCGCTATGCTACGCGCATCGCAGGTGATTGCAACCGCCGCTCCGCCGCCGCATAGTTGCGCGGCGAACGGGACAGCGGGCAGGGTGATCGCGGTGATGGACAATTGGGACGAAGTGCGGACCGCGTATAATGTGGCGCGGATCGGCACTGTGAGCGGGGCGGCGGAGGTGTTGGGCGTGCATCATGCCACGGTCATCCGGCATATCGACGCGCTGGAGGAGCGGCTGGGCGTCAAGCTCTTTCAGCGGCACGCGCGGGGCTACACCGCGACTGAGGCGGGCGATGACCTGCTGCGTGTGGCGCAGGCGACAGATGACCAGTTCAATCAGTTGGCCGGGCGCATCAAGGGCCAGGGCAACGATGTCTCGGGCGAGTTGGTCGTGACCTCGATCGGCGGTTTGAGCCATCTTTTGGTGCCGGTGCTGGCGGCGTTTCAGCACGATTATCCCGGTCTGGTGGTGCGCTATCTGACGGGCGACCGCCTGTTCCGGTTGGAATATGGCGAGGCGCATGTGGCGATCCGGGCGGGGTCCGTGCCGGATCAACCCGACAATGTGGTGCAGCCGTTCTTTCAGCAGCAATTCACGCTCTATGCCAGCGAAGGATACGCGGCGCGCTACGGGTTGCCCAAGGGCACGGAGGATCTGGCCAAGCATCGCTTTATCGGCGCGGATGATCCCAAGACGCGCGCGCCGTTTCTGCGCTGGTTGCAGGATAATGTGCCCGGCGAGGCCATCGTGTTTCGCTCGGGCGATGTGCATGCGCAGCGCAATGCGATTCTTGCCGGGGCGGGGATCGGATTCACGTCGGTGTTGCAGGCGGCAGAGATGCCGGGGCTGATACAGGTCATGCCCCCCAGACCGGAATGGGCCGCGCCGCTCTGGCTTGTCACGCATATGGATCTCCACCGCACCACCAAGGTGCAGGCATTTCTGAGTCACCTCAAGGAACGCGCGGCAGCGTGGCAGGCGGGATGACACCTGCCCTCAAGGGGCATTTGGCGATGCTGTGTTTCTCGGGGTTGGTGGCCGGGTCATTTGCGCTGGGCTCGATGGCGGCGCAGCATGTGGCACCTGCGGCACTCAATGCGCCGCGTTTCCTCTTGGCGGCGGTGATCGTGGGCACGGGAGCCATGCTGAGCACGGGTATTCCGCGCAGCACCTGGGTGGCACCCTGGCGCTACCTGCTGCTCGGCGGCGCGATGGGGCTCTATTTCGTGATGATGTTCGAGGGGCTCAAGACGGCGGCGCCGGTTTCGGCAGCGGCGGTGTTTACCCTCACGCCGATCATGGCGGGGATCGCCGGCTATGTGCTCTTGCGCCAGATCACCACGCTGCGCATGGCGCTGGCGCTGGGTGTGGGGGCGATGGGCGCGCTCTGGGTGATCTTTCGCGCCGACCTCTCGGCTTTGGTGGCGTTCGAGGTCGGGCGCGGCGAAGTGATCTATTTCTTTGGCTGTGCCGCACATGCAATTTACACGCCGCTGGTACGCCTGCTCAATCGCGGCGAACGGCCGGTGGTGTTTTCCTTTGGCACCATGCTGGGGGCTGCGGTGCTGATCACGGCGGCGGGCTGGGGCGAGATCCGGGCGACCGATTGGGCGGGCCTGCCCGCGATCGTCTGGGTCACCATTGTCTATACGGCGGTTTTCGCCACCGCGATGACCTTCGTTCTGTTGCAATATGCCAGCCTGAACCTGCCCAGTGCCAAGGTGATGGCCTATACCTATCTCACGCCCACATGGGTGACGCTCTGGCAGGCGGCGCTTGGGCATGCCTTGCCACCGCTTTTGGTCCTGATGGGGGTGGGGCTGACGGTGGTGGCGCTGGTGTTGTTGTTAAAGGACGAGAGCGCGCCTCAGATGAAACCTGCGGCCTGAAGATCGCCGCGCAGCTGGCGCAATTCGGTCGGGGTCGGATCGTCCTCCGCGCTTGGCGCGAGCTTCGCAAGGGCGGCGGTCGTGGTCAACTCCACCTCTGAGAAGCTGGTGATCTGCCGGGCGATGGCGTCGAATGTGTCCTGACGGGTGCGGCGCTGGATGAGGCCAACGTTGGTTCCGGGGGTCATCACGAAGGCGGCCATGTGGAACGCCGAACCATCCGGGCCAACGATCACGCGTGCAGCGCGGTAGCGCGCAATCTGCTCGGTCACGCTGTGGCGCTCCGGGTGAAAGATGTCGTAGCCCGCGCGGGACATCCAACGCTCGATGAGCTGTTCATGCGGCACCTGTTGTTCCGGATTCTTGAGGCGACGGCGCGAGACATAGACCTTGTCTGGTCCAACGGGCGCGTCCCCGGCGCAGAGGTGGCGGCGCATATAGGTGCGGGCCTCGGGCGTGCCGCCGCTCCAGTGCAAATGGCCAAATCCCTGTGTCGGAAGGATCAGCTCGTCGACCTGTGTCGGGATCTCGACCAGATGCACGGGGAGGGCCTGCCCCAGCATATCCAGCAGCGGGCCAAGACGGCGGCGCAGCACGGCGGCGATGTCACGGCCCGCCATTGGCAGCAGCGCGATGCCGTCCACGGCCCCGATCACATGATCGAGCGCCCAGAGACGTGGTACCGCTTCGAGCAGGAAATGACCGAAATGGTGCCGCCCCACCCCGGCAAAAAGCCAGCGTCCCGGAAGCTGCGCGCATGCGCCGGGTGACAGCGCGGGGTCGGCTGTAAAACGCCCGGCCGATAAGAGGGTGCGTGCCGCAGGCAGGGCCATGCCGTCCGGCATGAGCGCGCCACAGGCCATGCCGGTCTCGGCGCGCAATGGCATGAGGATGGCCCCCGGCACGGTGTCGATCCGCGCCTCGGGCATATGGCGGGCGTCAGGGATCATCCGGCAATTCGCTTTGCAGGAACCGCTCGAACGCATCGAGATTGACCGCCTCGAACTGGCCAAAGCTCTGCATCCAGATCGAGGCATCGCGCAGGGCGTCCGGCTCCAGCTTGCACCAGGTCACCCGGCCCCGCCGGTCCTGACTGATGAGACCGGCGCGGCTGAGGATGCCCAGATGTTTGGAAATCGCGGCAAGGCTCATCTCGAACGGTTCGGCCACATCCGTGACCGCCATGTCATCCTCGAGCAGCATCGACAGGATCGCGCGCCGAGTGGGATCGGCGAGGGCGGCAAAGATCATATCGAGGGCAGGCGTGCTGTGCATGCTTCTCATAAGCCCAAGCGCGCGGCCCGCGTCAACGGCAGATCCATGCCGACCGGGCTGAAATCGGTGTTGATCTGTGACAATGTCGGGCTGCGCCAGAGCCGTTAGGCTGGTTGGACGCAAAACGGAAACACGAAAGGAAAGACCATGTTCTCGACAATCCTGGTTCCGGTTGATCTGCTCCACAAGGACACATTGACCAAGGCGCTCGACGTGGCGGGGGATCTCGCCAAACGGCATGGGGCGCGGATCAAGGTGGTCAGCGTGGGCGGGGAACTGCCCAATGAGCTAGGTCACAACGCTGCCGAATTCTCGCAGACGCTCACGCGCTTTGCCGATGACCTGCGAACCAAATACGCCGTCACGGTCGAGGCCGAGCCGATCATCAGCCACGATCCCGAGGTCGAGACAACGTCGGCGCTCATGCAGGCGATCGAGCGGACTGGCGCCGATCTGGTCGTGGTGGCCAGCCATGTGCCGGGCTTTCTTGAGCATATCTTTGCCTCGCATGGCGGCTATATTGCCCAGCATGCCAAGGTGTCGGTCTTTGTCGTGCGCTGAAACTCAACCGTTCGGTTGAATATGGCAAATGGCCCTTTGGGCGGATAGGGGCGGTTGCGGCAGAATGGCCGCCTCAGGCCTCTTGGTAAAAAATTCGTTCATTAGCAATGGCTTGACCGTAACGTTCTGATACGGTTCGGATGCTTGACTCATGCGCGCCTTGGGCCTAGCAAGTGCGCAACATCCTGAGGGGGAACCGCGTGACCGATCCCGAGCAGAGCGAGCGACTGGCAGAGCTGGAAGCAAGGATCGCCAAGCTCAAGGCCAAGGACGCGCCAAAGCCCCATCAGGACGAGCATTATTCGCAGGCTCAGATGGCATGGCGGATGGTGATTGAGTTGGTGGCCGGTCTGATGATCGGTTTTGGCATGGGGTACGGGCTGGATTCCCTCTTGGGAACGATGCCCATTTTCCTTGTCATATTTACGTTGCTGGGGATGGCCGCGGGCGTCAAGACGATGATGCGCAGCGCCGCCGAGATCCAGCAGGGCATAAACGATCCCGCACAAGGCGGGGATGAGAGGGCAAAGAATGGCGACTGAAGCGCACGGTGCCGATGAGGGTGGTCTGGTTTTCCACCCGATGGATCAGTTCATAGTCAAGCCGCTGTTTGGCGAGGGCGCGGTGGGTGTGTTCACGCTGACCAACGTCACGCTGTGGATGGCGCTGACGGTTCTCGCGATAATCGCGCTTCTGGTTATGGGCACCTCTGGACGGGCGACAATCCCGACCCGAATGCAGTCTGTTGCCGAGCTTCTGTATGAATTCGTCCGCAAGATGGTCGAGGATGTGGCAGGCAAGGATGCGCTGGTGTTCTTCCCCTATATCATGACGCTGTTTCTCTTCATCCTCTTCGCCAACTTTCTTGGCCTCCTGCCGATGGCCTTTACCACCACGAGCCATATCGCGGTGACGGCGGTGATGGCTGTGATGGTGTTTTTGACGGTGACGATCCTCGGTTTTGTCAAGAACGGCCCGGCCTTTCTGAGCCTGTTCTGGGTCAGTTCCGCGCCGCTGGCGCTGCGGCCCATTCTGGCCGTGATCGAGCTGATTTCCTACTTCGTGCGCCCTGTCAGCCATTCCATTCGTCTTGCCGGCAACATGATGGCCGGTCACGCCGTGATCAAGGTGTTCGCTGGCTTCAGTCAGGTGGCGATGATCGCCCCGCTGTCGATCCTTGCGGTCTCGGCTATGTATGGGCTCGAAGTGCTGGTGTCCTTCATCCAGGCCTATGTCTTTACCATCCTCACCTGCGTGTATCTCAAGGATGCGCTGCATCCGCACCATTGAGGGTGACGGAGGGGTTTTACCCACCCTACGAACAACCAGACTACGGCGGGTCCGCCCGCCTCACGACCAACCTAGCAATGCCAATTCCAACGTAAGGAGACATCTCATGGAAGGCGATATCGCACAATTGGGTCAATTCATCGGTGCAGGCCTCGCAGGCATCGGTTCGGGTGCTGCCGCGATCGGTGTGGGCCACGTGGCCGGCAACTTCCTCGCAGGCGCGCTGCGCAATCCGTCTGCTGCCGCCGGTCAGACCGCGACGCTGTTCATCGGCATCGCATTCGCCGAAGCTCTGGGGATCTTCTCGTTCCTCATCGCGCTTCTGCTGATGTTTGCTGTCTAAGTCCCTCGGGTAGCTGATCCTTACGGCCGAGGGGTGGCGCATCGCCAGCCCTCGGTGACACGGAACTTTCCCCTAGGAGGACGACATGGCAAGCGAAACGCATGACGCCGCTGGTCAAGCCGCATCCACGCCGGGCCTGCCCCAGCTGGATTTTTCGACCTTTGGCAACCAGATTTTCTGGCTCCTCGTCACGCTGGTCGTGATTTACTTTGTCCTGTCGCGTATCGCGCTGCCGCGCATTGCGGCGGTGATGGCAGAGCGTCAGGGGGCCATTACCAATGACCTCGCTGCGGCGGAGGATCTGAAGGTCAAGGCCGAGCAGGCCGAGCTGGCCTATCTCAAGGCGCTGGCCGATGCCCGCGCCGAGGCGCAGACGATCGTCGCCAAGGCCAAGGCAGAGATCAAGGCGGAGCTTGATGCCGCCACCGCCAAGGCGGACGCCGAGATTGCGGCACGCGCCGCAGAAGGCGAGCAGAAGATTGAGGAAATCCGGGCCAATGCCATGGACAGCGTCAAGGAAGTGGCCAAGGACGCCGCTGCCGAGATCGTTGCCGTCATGGGGGGCAAGGCAGACGCGAAAACGGTCAGCGCAGCCGTCAACGCCCGGATGAAAGGATAAGCGCCATGCAAAAGATGCTCTTGACCATGGTTGCCGCTCTTATCGCCAGCCCTGCGCTGGCAGCGAGTGGCCCGTTCTTTTCGCTGGCCAACACGAATTTCGTCGTGTTGCTCGCGTTTCTGCTCTTTGTCGGGTTTCTGATCTATGTGAAGGTGCCAAGCCTTGTAGGCAAGAAGCTCGATGAGCGGGCAGTCAGCATCAAGGCGGAACTCGACGAGGCGCGCGCGCTGCGTGAGGAGGCACAGACCCTGCTGGCCAGCTATGAGCGCAAGCAGAAGGAAGTGCAGGCGCAGGCTGACCGGATTGTGGCGCACGCCAAGGACGAAGCCAATGCCGCCGCCGAAGAGGCCAAGGATGAGATCAAGGCGTCGATTGCACGCCGGATGCAGGCCGCCGAGGAGCAGATCGCAAGCGCCGAGGCCCGCGCCATCCGCGATGTGCGGGATCAGGCCGTGGTCGTGGCTGTCGCTGCCGCGCGCGATGTGATCGCCAAGCAGATGACCGCCGCAGACGGCAACGCGCTGATCGACGCGGCCATTGCCGATGTGGATGCCAAGCTGCATTGAACGGCTGACAGAGGTGTAATTGGCCCGGGTTGGAAACGACTCGGGCTTTTTCATGTCAGATTGAGATTTGTGATCACAAATTCGTGTCTGTTCAAGATTTCATCAGGGTGGCCGGTGCCCTGTCGGCCAGAGACTCGGGGCAAATGCGACGGAAACCTTGATTCCTTTGCTTGAGCTTTGTGATCACACGATTATTTTCGTGATCACAAAAGCAAAATTTTTGCGGCCATTTGACCCTAATTGGGGGATTTGTCATGCTGGACAGGTGACAGAGCCGAGAAAAAGTATAACAAAAGGCGCAGCAAAAGACGGCTATCGCGCCGCCCGCCATCTGCAAAGGAGTTGCTCCATGGCTGAAACCAAACAGGTTGAACGCCCGCTTTCGCCGCACTTGCAAATTTACCGTCCGCAACTGACCTCGATCACCTCCATTCTGACACGGATCACCGGCAATGCGCTGGTGGTGGCGGCAGCGCTGATTGTGTGGTGGCTGCTGGCGGCTTCGACCTCTGACGATTATTTCGCAATGGCCGATGCGGTGCTGACCTCTTGGTTTGGCGATCTGGTGCTGACGCTCTCTCTCTGGGCGGTGTGGTATCACTATCTGGCCGGGCTGCGGCATCTCTATTTCGATGCGGGCAAGGGGATGGATATTCCCACGGCGGAAAAGCTGGGCTGGGCCTGTATCATCGGGTCGGTCGTGCTGAGCGTCATCACGCTTTTGCTGGTTTGAGGAGAGTATCATGCGCTATCTGACCGCACGTAAACGCGCCGAGGGCAAGGGTGCCGCCGGCACCGGGACCGAACATTTCTGGTATATGAAACTGTCCGGTGTGGGTCTTGCGCTGATCATCCCGGTGTTTCTGGTGGCCTTTGGCCGCGCTTTGGGCGGCGACCGCACCGAGGTGATGGCCGCCTTTGCCCACCCCGGCATGGCAATCCTCACGGGTCTCGTGATCTTTTTCGGGCTGCGGCACTATGCCAGCGGCGCGCAGACGATGATTGAGGATTACAGCCACGGCAGCATGCGCCGGGGCCTGATTATCGCGGTGACTGTCCTAAGTTATGGGCTGATCGCCACCGGGCTTTTTGCCCTCGCCAAGATCGCGCTGTGAGGAAGTATTAAATGGCTGCTTATGAATACGAGACGCATGATTATGACGTCGTTGTTGTGGGCGCGGGCGGGGCGGGCTTGCGCGCGACGCTGGGCATGGCCGAACAGGGGCTGCGCACCGCTTGTGTGACCAAGGTTTTCCCGACCCGTTCACATACCGTGGCGGCGCAGGGCGGCATTGCGGCAAGCCTTGGCAACATGGGCCCCGACAGCTGGCAGTGGCATATGTATGACACGATCAAGGGCTCGGACTGGCTGGGCGATACCGACGCGATGGAATATCTGGCGCGCGAGGCCCCCAAGGCGGTCTATGAGTTGGAACATTACGGCGTGCCGTTCTCGCGCACCGAAGAGGGCAAGATTTATCAGCGCCCGTTCGGCGGCCATACAACGGAATTCGGCGAAGGCCCGCCGGTGCAGCGCACCTGCGCCGCCGCCGATCGCACCGGCCATGCCATTTTGCACACGCTCTATGGTCAGAGCCTCAAGCAGAAGGCCGAGTTCTACATCGAGTATTTCGCCATTGATCTGGTGATGACCGATGGCACCTGCACCGGCGTCGTCTGCTGGAAGCTGGACGATGGCACCATCCATGTCTTTAACGCCAAGATGGTCGTGCTGGCCACCGGCGGCTATGGCCGGGCCTATTTTTCGGCGACCTCTGCCCATACCTGCACCGGCGATGGTGGTGGCATGGTGGCGCGCGCCGGCCTGCCGCTGCAAGACATGGAATTCGTGCAATTCCACCCGACTGGTATTTTCGGCGCGGGCTGCCTCATCACCGAGGGCGCGCGCGGCGAGGGCGGATACCTCACCAATTCCGAGGGCGAACGGTTCATGGAGCGTTATGCGCCCAACTACAAGGATCTCGCCCCCCGCGACTATGTCAGCCGCTGCATGACCATGGAAATCCGCGAAGGGCGCGGCGTGGGTGCGGATGGTGATCATATTCACCTCAACCTCAGCCACCTGCCACCCGAGGCGCTGCATCTGCGCCTGCCCGGCATTTCTGAAAGCGCGCGCATCTTTGCGGGTGTGGACGTCACCAAGGAACCGATCCCGGTTCTGCCCACCGTCCACTACAACATGGGCGGTGTGCCGACGAATTATTGGGGCGAGGTGGTCAATCCCACCAAGGACAATCCCCATAACGTCGTCCCCGGTCTGATGGCTGTGGGTGAGGCGGGCTGTGCAAGCGTGCATGGCGCGAACCGGCTTGGCTCCAACTCGCTGATTGACCTCGTGGTCTTTGGCCGCGCCGCCGCCATTCGCGCAGGCAAGGTGGTGGACGCCGAGTCCGCCGTTCCGGGCACCAACAAGGCCGAAGTCGACAAGGCATTAACGCGCTTTGACGCGCTGCGTCACGCGACCGGCAAAATTCCGACGGCCGAGTTGCGGCTCGAGATGCAGCGCACGATGCAGGCCGATGCCGCCGTGTTCCGCACCTCGAAAACGCTGGCCGAAGGCGTCGAGAAGATGAAGGCCGTGGCGGCCAAGATGGACGATATCAAGGTCACGGACCGGAGCCTCGTGTGGAACAGCGACCTGATGGAAACGCTGGAACTGACCAACCTGATGCCCAACGCACTCGCCACGATCTTTGGTGCCGAGGCACGGCAAGAAAGCCGGGGCGCGCATGCGCATGAGGATTTCAGCACCCGCGACGATGAAAAATGGCGGGTGCATACGATTGCACGGGTCGAAGGCAATACCGTCGATCTCAGCTATCGCCCGATCATCACCGATCCTCTGACAACCGAGGATGAGGGCGGTATCAGCCTCAAGAAGATCGCGCCAAAGGAACGGACGTTCTGATGCGGATTGCTTTGGCCTGTCTCGCGCTTGCGGCCCTGAGCGCCTGTGAGGCGACCAATCAGGTCGCGGACGGCCTTGCGCGTGCGCAGGCCAAGAGCGTGGTCAACACGGTTGTCGCCCAACGCTTTCCGGGTCTCAACGCTGCCCCGATCACCGATTGCGTGATTGATGCCGCCTCTGCCGGTGAAATCATTCAGATAGCAAGCGCGAGTGTCACCGGCGTGACGCCGGAGACCACGCAACAAGTGATCGCAATCGCGCAGCGCCCCGAGGCCGTGCAATGTATTGCCCAAAATAGCCTGACCCTCTTGGGCGGCTGACAAGGAGTAGCAAGATGGTTCAACTCACACTCCCCAAGAATTCGCGCATGACGACGGGCAAGACATGGCCCAAGCCCGAAGGGGCCAAGACTGTGCGCAAGTTCCAGATTTACCGCTGGAACCCGGATGATGGGAAAAACCCGCAGGTCGATACCTATTTCGTCGATATGGACACCTGTGGCCCGATGGTTCTGGACGCGCTGATCAAGATCAAGAACGAGATTGATCCCACGCTCACCTTCCGCCGCTCTTGCCGTGAGGGGATCTGCGGATCTTGCGCGATGAATATCGACGGGATCAATACGCTGGCCTGCATTTATGGCATGGATGAGATCAAGGGCGACGTGAAGATCTATCCGTTGCCGCATATGCCGGTGGTCAAGGACCTGATCCCCGATCTCACGCATTTCTACGCCCAGCATGCCAGCATCATGCCCTGGCTGGAAACCAAGACCAACGCCCCCGCCAAGGAATGGAAGCAGTCGATCGAGGACCGCGAAAAGCTGGACGGTCTTTATGAATGCGTGATGTGCGCCTGTTGCTCGACCTCGTGCCCGTCCTATTGGTGGAATGGCGACAAATACCTTGGACCGGCAGCGCTCTTGCATGCCTATCGCTGGATCATCGACAGCCGCGATGAGGCGACGGGCGAGCGTCTGGATGATCTGGAAGATCCGTTCAAGCTCTATCGGTGCCACACGATCATGAACTGCACCAAGACCTGTCCCAAGGGTTTGAACCCGGCCAAGGCGATTGCCGAGATCAAGAAACAGATGGTCGAGCGGCACGTCTGAGGTCCTGACATTCTTGCGGTGGGCAACAGCCTGCCGATCTGCGGGATAGGCTTTGGGAGTCGTGTTGCGACTGTGATATTCTCTCAGAAATGGGAGGAGCTTTGATATGTCGATGACAATCATGGTGGGCACCACCAAGGGTGCATTCCTGCTACGTTCCGATGATGGGCGCTGGGACGTCGAAGGTCCGTTCTGCGATGGCTGGCCGATCAATCATGTGGTGGGTGATCCGGAGACCGGGCGGTTTTGGGCGGCGGGCGGCGGTGAATGGCACGGCGCAGGTGTCTGGCGGTCAGACGATGACGGCGAAAGCTGGACCCTGTCCAAGCTCTCGAACGGGCAGTTGGACGAATGGGCTGCAAATGATCCGAAATTGGCTGGGATGTTTGGCTGGAAGCCAGTCGAGGCCCCTTATGATGGCGAGGTATCGTCAATCTGGTCGCTGCATCATGCGCATGACACGCTCTATGCGGGGGCAAAGCCAGCGACGCTTTTTGTCAGCCGGGATGGTGGGCAAAGCTGGGACCGGGTTGAAGGCCTGAACAATCATCCATCGCGGGAAAGCTGGAATCCCGGCGCTGCGGGGCTGGTGCTGCACACGATCCTCAGCGATCCGCAGGAGCCGGACAAGCTCTGGCTGGGGATTTCTGCGGCGGGCGTTTTTGCCACGGAAGATGGGGGCGAAACATGGGCGCGTCGCAATCGTCTGTCGAACGCCGGGGCCAGCGCCGAACATAACCACCCGGCGGCACCGAGTGACGGCGAGATTGGACACTGCGTGCATAACATGGCGCGCGCGGCGGGGGATGAAGTGATCTATCAGCAGAATCATCATGGCGTGTTTCGCAGCACTGACGGGGCAAGGACATGGGAGGACATCACGGTCGGATTGCCCTCGACCTTTGGTTTTCCCATCGCTGTGCATCCGCACGATGCTCTGACGGTTTGGGTCTTGCCGCTCAACGGTGATACCGAGGGGCGATATCCCCCGGAGGCTGCGGCGGCGGTGTGGAAATCCACCGATGGCGGAAACAGCTGGATAGCTAAGCGTGAGGGGTTGCCCGGACAGAATTGCTATTTCACCGTGCTGCGTCAGGCCATGGCCACGGATACCTCCAGCCCAGTTGGCGTCTATTTTGGCACCAATACCGGCTCTGTCTTTGCGAGCCGGGATGAAGGCGAGACCTGGACCGAGATCGCGCGCCATCTGCCAACGGTCTTGTCGGTCGAGGCGATGGAGCGGGCGGGCTGAGGTAAATCCACCATTGCGCGACGTTTGCCATGCGGTTCCTGCATGGCGAACATGCAGGGATGTGGGTTTATGCTGCGGTGCAGCGTCTTATGTTTCCAACATAGGAAATATGGAGATAATGCCATGGCTTACCCGGCCAAAAAACCCGTGAACCCGGTCCCGTCCCCGAAAGCCGAAACCCCTGATTGGGTGGCGGTTTACTACAGTCCGGAGGCACCCGCCAACCAGTCCACAGCACCGGGCGTCGATGCCTTGGAGCAGGTGTACGCGTATTACGACGCCTGATTGAGCGTTCACGCAGATGTGGCCCCTGCCGGAAACGGCGGGGGTTTTCTTTTGGCCCGTGCTGCGGGACTGTCCCCTGCAACCAGAGGAGATGACCCGATGCCGCTATTGCCAAGCCTGCCTGATCCCGCGCATCTGAGGGATCTATACGCGCGGTTTCCCCATAACGTTCGCCCGCTCATGGAGTATACCGACGGTCTCTTGCGCGGCGACGGGGAATTGAGCTTGGGCGAGCGTGAGTTGATCGCCACCTATGTTTCGGCCCTCAATGCCTGTACCTTTTGCACCGGCGCGCATCGCGCCTATGCCGAGGTCTTTGGGATCGACGGCGCGCTCATCGACGCATTGATCGAGGATTTCGAGACAGCGCCGGTGGACGAAAGACTACGCCCGGTGCTGGCTTATGTGGCCAAGCTCAACACCCTGCCGAGCAAGCTGATCAAGCGCGACGCGCAGGCGGTCTATGACGCGGGCTGGTCCGAGGCGGCGCTCTATGAGGCGGTGCAGGTCTGCGCACTCTTTAACATGATGAACCGGATCATCGAGGGGACGGGCGTGAATTTTGACTATGCCGAGGCGCCAGACGGCCATCCCGCGGCAGGAACGACGCCCGGGGATCAGGCGGCAACCTATCGCCGGTTCGGTGAAATGATAGAGGCAATGGCCAAGGGATAGTCGCATGCTTGTCGTGGTCGGCCTGATCATAGCCTTTGTGCTGGTGCTGATCCTGTCCAACCGGCGCACACGCGTCTGCCGCTGGCGGGCGGACCGGCGACAGGATCGCGACGGGCAGTTTTATTATCGCTGCATGGCCTGCGGGGCAGAGGTCTTTACATCCACGGGCAAACCGCCTTTGGATTGCGTGGTGAACCCCCGCAATCCCTGAGAGGTGTGAGATGACCCAAGCCCCCGCCGATGCCGAGGCCCGCCGTGCGCTGCGCCCGGTGATCTGCTATCCCAATGACACGCTGGCGCAGCCTGATCTGGCGCTCTATGCCGCCGCACGGTCGGGCGCAGAGAAGGTGGCAGAAGTGATTGTGCCGCCGCGCGAGGCCGCCTGTTTTCGCGTCGCTGCGGGTCAGTTTTTCCGGATCACCAGCGTCGAGGGGCCGCAGGTGGGCGACCTCAACCTGTGGAACGCGACGGACCTGTCAGAGCGGTTTTATTCCGGCAAGACGCGGGCGCTGCATGGCACGCATGTGACGCGCGGCGAGCGGCTCTGGTCGTCTTTCCCGCATCTGCGGCCGATGGCCACGATTGTCGAGGATACGCTGGCTTGGTACGGGATCGACGAATTCGGAGGCTCTGTGCATGATGTGATCGGCACGCGCTGCGATCCCTATACCGGTAATCTGCTGTCAGGCGTGCAGTATCACCATTGCTGCCATTCCAACCTGACGCGCGCCTTGGCGGATGAGTTGGGCGTGAGTTTGGCAGAGGCTGAGCGCCATGTGCATGACGTGCTCAACGTCTTTATGTGTACCGGATTCACCCGCGATACGGGGCAGTATTTCATGAAGGCCAGCCCGGTCCGCCCCGGCGACTATCTGGAGTTTTTCGCCGAGATAGACCTGCTTGGCGCGCTCAGCGCCTGTCCCGGTGGCGATTGCTCGTCCGAGCATACCAGCGATACGGCGGCCTGCTATCCGATGCTGGTCGAGGTGTTCGCGCCTGTGAAGGGCCCGCTGCAGGGATGGCAGAGCCCCGCGCGCAACGGGTATGATGGGAGTCACGGTCGGTAGAGAGTGGGTTTTGGGCCAGTTGCGGTCGTTTAATTTGCCACGCGCGCGGAACAAGGCGCGAAGCGCCGCCGCGCGATCGCTGGGCCGTCCGTCGCACCGAAGGTGCGCCGCTTTGCCTCGGCACGCCTTTGGCGTGACGGCCTAGCGATTTTGAGATGGTGTGCATCTCTTTGAAGTCATACGGACTTTGCTTGCATCAACTGGCAGTTGCCGCCGTTGCATCGCTAGTCCCCGGCCCAGCGATCGCGCGGCTCATCGCACGGGACCAATGCCAGCAAAAGGCCAGAACCGCCCCCCTGACCATTCAGAGGGGCGGTTTTGATTTAGTGAACCACGGCGTTCTGTGGCGGTTCCTGCGTGGTGTTGCCCACCCGGTCGCCGATGATCAGCCCCTCAGGCCCCGCCGTCACCGGCACCACTGCACCGTCGAGGATATCCCCCGCCAAGAGCGCCTCGGCCAAAGGATCCTGCAACGCACGCTGGATCACCCGTTTCAGCGGGCGCGCGCCATAGACGGGATCATAGCCCTCGTCGGCCAGCCATTTGTGGGCAGCGTCATCCAGCTCCAGACGGATCTTGCGCGCCGCCAGCCGCTTGAGCAGACGTGCCATCTGGATATCGACGATACCGTCCATCTGCGGCCTTGTGAGCCGGTCGAACACCACGATCTCATCCAGCCGGTTGAGGAACTCGGGCCGGAAATGCGCGCGCACGGCGTCCATCACGTCGCGCTTGGCGGTGGCGGCATCCGAGCCTTCGGGCAACTGACTGAGCGCCTGAGAGCCAAGGTTCGACGTCAAGATGATCAGCGTCTGCTTGAAGTCCACGGTGCGCCCCTGACCATCGGTCAGCACGCCATCGTCGAGCACCTGCAAGAGCACGTTGAACACCTCGGGATGCGCCTTTTCGACCTCGTCGAACAGGACCACCTGATAGGGCCTGCGGCGCACGGCCTCAGTCAGAACACCGCCCTCGTCATACCCGACATAGCCCGGAGGTGCGCCAATGAGGCGTGACACGCTGTGTTTCTCCATGAATTCCGACATGTCGATCCGCACCATGGCGCTATCATCGTCAAAGAGGAACTCTGCCACCGCCTTGGTCAGCTCGGTCTTGCCCACGCCGGTCGGCCCGAGAAAGAGGAAAGAGCCAAGAGGGCGGCCCTCGTCATTGAGACCCGCCCGCGCCCGGCGCACGGCACTGGCCACGGCCTTGACGGCGGTGTTCTGACCGATCACGCGGCGGTGGAGATTGTCCTCCATGCCGAGCAGCTTGTCGCGCTCGCCCTCCAGCATCTTGGCGGTGGGGATGCCGGTCCAGCGTTCCACCACCTGCGCGATTTGCTCGGGGCGAACGGCCTCTTCGACCATGACGCCATCGTCACCCTGGGTTTCGGCCTCGGCCAGGTGCTTCTCCAGCCCCGGAATGACGCCATAGCTCAACTCACCGGCGCGCGCGAGATTGCCTTCGCGCTTGGCGATGTCCAATTCTGCGCGGGCGCGGTCAAGCTGTTCCTTGATGTCGCGCGCCCCGGCCAGCTTGTCGCGCTCCGCCTGCCATTTGGCGGTCATCTCGGCAGAGCGCTGCTGCAGGTCGCCCAGTTCCCGCTCCAGCTTTTCCAGCCGATCACGCGAGGCGGCATCGTCCTCTTTCTTGAGCGCCTCTGCCTCGATCTGCTTTTGCAGGATCTCACGATCGAGCGCGTCCAACTCTTCGGGCTTGCTGTCCACTTCCATGCGCAGACGGCTCGCGGCCTCGTCCATCAGGTCGATCGCCTTGTCGGGAAGGAACCGGTCGGTGATATAGCGATGCGAGAGCGTCGCCGCCGCCACCAGCGCCGAGTCAGAGATGCGCACGCCGTGGTGCAGCTCGTATTTCTCCTTGATGCCCCGCAGGATCGAAATCGTATCCTCGACCGTCGGCTCCTCAACCATCAGCGGCTGGAACCGGCGGGCAAGCGCCGCGTCCTTTTCCACATGCTTGCGGTATTCATCGAGCGTGGTCGCGCCGATACAGTGCAACTCGCCGCGCGCCAGCGCCGGTTTGATCAGGTTGGCGGCATCCATCGCGCCATCGGCCTTGCCGGCCCCTACCAGCGTGTGCATCTCGTCGATGAACAGGATGATCTCGCCCGCCGCTTGCGTTACCTCGTTGAGCACGCCCTTGAGCCGCTCCTCGAATTCGCCGCGATACTTGGCCCCCGCGATCAGCGCGCCCATGTCGAGCGACAACAGACGCTTGTTACGCAGGGATTCCGGCACATCGCCATTGACGATGCGCAGGGCCAGACCCTCGGCGATGGCGGTTTTACCCACCCCCGGCTCACCGATCAGAACCGGGTTGTTCTTGGTCCGGCGGCTGAGCACCTGCATCGCGCGGCGGATCTCATCGTCACGGCCAATGATGGGATCAATCTTGCCCTCACGCGCCGCCTTGGTCAGGTCGCGGGCATATTTCTCCAGCGCCTCATAGGTGTCCTCTGCCGAGGCAGAATCCGCCGTGCGCCCCTTGCGAATGTCGTTGATCGCCTCGTTGATCTTTTGGGCGGAAACTGCCCCAGCCTCCAGCGCCTCTTTGGCGGGGGATTTCACCAGCGCCAATGCGGTCAGGATTCGCTCGACGGGGACAAAGCTGTCACCCGCCTTTTGCGCCAGCTTCTCGGCCTCGGCCAGAACCTTGCCGGTCTGTTGGTCCATATAGGTCTGCCCGGCATCGCCGGACACCTGCGGAATCTTGGACAGGGCAATATCATTGGCCTGTGTCACGCGCTCGGGCGCGCCACCGGCACGTTTGATCAGATTGCTGGCCAGACCCTCTGGGTCATCGAGCAGCGCCTTCAGAATGTGTTCGGGGGCCAGTTTCTGGTGGCTTTCGCGCATGGCGATAGTCTGGGCGGCCTGAATGAAACCACGCGACCGTTCCGTGAACTTGTTGAAGTCCATGGGCTTTCTCCTTGTGACAAGCGTTACCCCTGTGGCGCACCCAGCATTAGGCATGCGTCGGTCGGGAACCTCAAATGATAAATGGGTAACGCGCCTGTGCGGTTCAAGACGGATTTTACGGGAATCGCGCAATCCCCACGTTTTCGTGACGGGGTCTTGGCAGAAGCCGTTGGCCACCCAATCTGTTCAAGAGTTATCCACAGGGCGTTCTCGCCCATTCCGGAGGACAAGAACCATGACAGAATCACGCGTGAGACTGGAAGCCATCGGATATAATCCCGAATGGGCCGCGTTTGTCGCACGGGCCGAGGTGATCCAAGGGGCCGAGCGGCTGGTCTATCCCGTGCATTTCTGCGCCCCCCTGACCGCAGAATTCGCCCGCATCGCGCGCGGCTTGACCGAGTGCGCCCAGCACTTGCATCGCTCTGGTCGCGCGGACCTGAGGATGCGGCGCGCGCCGGGCCGGACCCCGCCTGCCCTGGCGGCCTGAACGCGTGTTGCGCGTATGATAGTCAGGGCGCAGTCATACAGGGCGCAGTCATATTTTTGGCGCGATTCCGCGTGCATGTATGTTTGGAATAAATCAGGTAAAATATCGGCGTAGCGTGCCGTTAGTAGAGTAACGAGTGAGTGGGTTTTCTGGAATGCATATTACCAAAGTGCGCGCGCGCGATCTGCGCCGGGACGTCCCGACCGGCTGTGTCAGCGGAGTTCTCTTGCTGGAAACCGGAAACGGACAAGTCAGCCTCAATGTAAGCGCCCCCGTGGCAGAAGCCCTCAACCACGGTCTCTGGTCGGACGCCTTGCGACAGTTGCAACGCCTGCCAGAGTTTCGGCGCAACGCGGCTCAGATTACCTTGGCGGCGTCCGCCTTGGACGGGATGTGCGCAGAGGTGTGACAGAGGCTTGACGCAGCCCACCGCCGCCGCGACAAGGGCGCGACACCTGCAGCAAGAGGAGCGCCACCAATGACCGCCGTCGTGACCGATGATCGCCTGATCGTAGCCCTGGATGTGCCCAACGCCCTGGAGGGGCTCAAGCTCGCAGAGCAATTGGGTGACAGTGTCGGGTTCTACAAGATCGGTCTTGGGATGCTCACAGGCGGGGGTCTTGGCCTTGCCAACGAGCTCAAGACCGAACTGGGCAAGCGGATTTTTCTCGACATGAAGCTCTTTGACATCGGCGCCACGATCGAGGCGGCGGTGCGGGGGCTGGCGCAGTTTGATCTGGATTTCCTGACCGTGCATGGCGATCCGCATGTCGTGCGCGCCGCCAAGCAAGGGGCCTCGGGCAAACCGATGAAGATCCTCGCGGTGACGATCCTGACCTCGCTCGACCGCGCCGATCTCGACGCCGGGATGATCAAGCTGGGCGATCTGCCTGATCTGGTGGCCGAGCGCGCGGGCCGCGCGTTCGAGGCGGGGGCCGATGGCGTGATTGCCAGCCCGCAAGAGGCGGCGATGATTCGTGCCCTGCCTGAGGCTTCGGGCCGCCTTATCGTTACACCGGGAGTGCGGCCTGCGGGCAGTGCGCTGGGTGATCAAAAGCGGGTGGCAACCCCGGCACAGGCAATTGCTGACGGGGCCGATCACATCGTCGTCGGACGCCCCATCTGGTCCGCCCAAGATCCGCGCGCGGCGGCTGAGGCGATTCTGTCCGAATTGCGCGGCTGAGTGGCTGAGAATATCTGGAGCGGGTAACGGGAATCGAACCCGTAACTGAAGCTTGGGAAGCTTTCGTGATACCTTTTCACCATACCCGCCGCGGCGCTCTGGATAGCACCGTCGGTCTGCCTGCTTCAAGCGAAAACTTGCGGGCCTGACCGGCGCTTTATGACTGACCCGCCCGGATCAAGACCCAAACCGGATCAGGCTCTGCCCCTTGGGGCTTGTGCTGCGGTATACCACCGTCTCGGGCAGGTGTAGCGTCAGCGGTGCCTCTGCCAGCCCGGCCCGCCACGGCTGGCCGAGATCAAGGCAGCTCGCCTGCGCGCCGGTATAGTCGCGGCGCAGCGACACCCACCGCAGATTGCCAAGATCGCGGGCAATCTCGCGCCCCGCCTGCGTCACGCTGCTGCGGCGCAACATCTCGCGCCCCAGACCTTCGGTGCGGGTGTCCTGTCCTGGCAGATCGGACCAGACCCCGCAGAGATGCGCACGCCCGTTGATCGGCCGCAGTTCCGCCGCAAGGCGCAGGCCCCCGCCGCTGCTGTAGCGCCCCTCGACCACCTGAGCGGCACCAGAGAGCGGCACGGTGCGGCTGTTGCGACTGAGGAACGGGAGCACTTCCAATGCGGCACTCATCGCGCCGGTGCCGGTCTGGCGAAAGTCGATCTGCGGATCGCTGCCGCCGCCGTTCCTGCGGCTGATCTGCTTGCGCGGCACGAACACCTCGGGCACGCGGCCCGGTTGCCATGTCAGCGTGGTGAGGATGCAGCGTGCGGGCGCGCCGGCATAATCGAGCCTCGGGTCGATCTGCGGTAAATCCCCGAGGTTCTGCGCGACGCGCTGACCATCCACATAGACCGTCGCCAGCCGCACAATCTCGCGCGCGGCGCCTGTGGTATAGCTCGACTGGCTCTCGCTCTCGGACCAGACGCCGCAGAGCGCGGTGCGCCCGTCCGTTGTCGGGCGCAGCTCGGTGGCGATGGTCAGGCCGCCACCGCTGCTAAAGGTGCCATGTGCGAGGCTCACCCGCTCGCTCAGCGTGGTTTGCGCCTCTGCGCCACCGGCCAGTCCAAGGATCAGAGCAAATGACAGGGACAAACGCAGCATGAGAGCCTCCGGGGGTGTTTGGCGCAGTGTAGCAGGCCAAACACCCCAGCTCAATTGACCTCGGCGGAGCGGCGTCAGCCCGCCGCTTGCAGCAACTGCTCTTCGACCAGACGGTCGGCGAGGATTGCGGGGCTTATCCCTTCGCCCGCTGCGCGCGTCAGGATATGCGCCATGCGCGCCTGCATCGCGCCTAGCCGCTCTTCAACCCACGGGGCGCGGGGCGCGATCTGCAGGATTTCGGCGGCGACATTGATGATCCCACCGCCATTGGCAACGTAATCGGGCAGGTAGAGGATGGCGCGCGCGCGCAGGCGGTCGGCATCCTCGGGCGTGGCCAGTTGGTTGTTGGCCGCGCCACAGACCATCTTGGCCTTGATTTCGGGGATACTGCGCGCATTGAGCACGCCGCCGATGGCACAGGGCGCAAAGATATCGGCGTCAACGGCATGGATGACGCGTGGATCGACCATGGTTGCGCCAAACTCGCGCACCGTGCTGGCGGCATGCGCCGGGTTCATATCTGCCACGCTCAGGCGCGCGCCGGTCTCATGCAGCAAGAGACAAAGATGCCAGCCGACATGCCCCAATCCCTGCACCGCCACATGGCGCCCCCTGAGATCGTCCGTGCCCCAGAGCTGCGCCGCACCTGCGCGCATCGCGCCCAACACGCCGCGCGCGGTCACGGGCGAGGGATCACCGCTGGCATGCGCGCCCGTGTCCAGCCCGGCGACAAACCGCGTTTCGCGGGTGATCTCGGCCATATCCTCGGGCGACATGCCCATATCCTCGGCGGTCCAATAGCGACCGCGCAGCATGTTGATCGCACGGCCCATGGCCCGCAGCATTTGGGGCGTCTTGTCGCGCATCGGATCACCGATGATCACCGCCTTGCCACCGCCCAACGGAAGGCCGGCGGCGGCGTTCTTATAGCTCATGCCCCGCGAGAGGTTCAGCACATCCTCGAGCGCGGCATCGTCACCGTCATAGACGCGCATGCGCAGGCCGCCCGCAGCCGGGCCAAGCCGGGTGGAATGCAGCGCGATAAACCCGCGCAAGCCGCTCTCGCGATCCTCGACGCGGTAAACTTCCTCATGGGTGGGACTGGCCAGACGTGTGAGCATGATGGACTCCTCCTTGACCGCAAGGATAAGAGCGGTCAGACGCGATAAAACGGCAAACATGGGTCACATGCGTTGAAATTTTGGGTGATATCCCCAAGAACAGGGAGTAGATTAGGTTAAATGGATCGTATCGACCGCCAGATCATCGCCGCCCTGCAACGCGACGGACGCCAAAAGCTCGCCGATCTGTCGGCGGTGGTGTGCCTCTCGCCTACGCCTCTGGCACGGCGTATCGCCCGGCTCGAATCCGATGGGGTCATCACCGGCTATGCCGCGCGGGTCAATCAAGAGAAGCTCGGCCTGCCGCTCAACGCCTTCATCTTTGTCGAGTTGGAGCATCACACCCGTGACGCGATCACCGCGTTTGAAACGCGGCTCAGGCGGTTTGACGAGGTGATGGAATGCTACCTGATGACCGGCACCCGCGATGTGCTCTTGCGGGTGGTGGCCGCCGACCTCTCAGACTTTGACCGCTTTCTCGAGGAGGGGTTGATGCAGACCCCCGGCATCCGCTCCATGCGGTCGAGTTTTGCGCTGCGGACCATGATCCGCCGCGACGCGCTGCCCGAGGTCTGAGCCGTGCAGCGGTTCGACGTGATCGTGGTCGGGGCCGGGCCTGCTGGCGCATCCGCCGCTTATGCTGCGACGCGCGCGGGGCTGCGGGTGGCGCTGATCGACCGCAAGTCATTCCCGCGCGAGAAACTCTGCGGCGGGTTGATCACCGGGCGCGCGCGCAGGCACTATGCCGAGATTTTTGGACATGCGATGCCGTTCGAACCGCAGGACTGCAAGACCACGGTGGATTTCTGGTTTCGCGGGCGGCCCATGGGCCTGATCAAAGACGCCCCCGCCCTCTACACGACGATGCGTTGGGATATGGATGCGATGCTCTGCGGGCAGGCTCTCGGGGCAGGGGCGCAGGATTTCACCGGGCAGGCGGTGGCTGAGATCGACCACGACGCCCGGACCGTGATGCTCAAAGGCGGGGCTGTGCTGGACTACGGCGTGCTGATCGGCGCGGATGGCGTCAATTCCCAAGTGGCACGCGCCCTCTTTGGCCAGCCCTTCGATCGGCAGCGCATTGGCTTTGGGCTCGAGATTGAGGCGCGCGGCGCGCCAAGCGACCCCGCCGCGCCGATCCGAATAGATCTGGCGGCGGCGCAGTGGGGCTATGGCTGGGTCTTTCCCAAGCGCTGCTCGACCACAGTGGGGGTGGGCGGCCTCTTGTCAGAGAACCCGGATATGAAACGCGCCATGGCGGACTATTGCGCGGTGCTGGGGCTCGCGTCGGAGGAGGCGAGCGTCAAGGGTCAGTTCCTGCCGTTTGGCGATTTTCGTCCCATACCGGGGCAGGGTGCCGTGCTGCTTGTGGGCGATGCGGCGGGGCTGGTCGATCCGATCACCGGCGAAGGCATCGGCTATGCGATGCAGAGCGGGCAATTGGCGGCAAAGGCCGCGATTGCGGCGCTGGGCGCGGGGCGGCCCCAGACGGCACTCAGCCATTATCGCCGCGCGCTGCGCCCGGTTCACCGCGCCCTGCGCATGGCGCGGCTGATCCGTCCGGTGATCTTTCTGCCCGCGCTCGAGCCGGGCTTTGCCCGTGCCTTTCAACGCTCCTCCACCCTGCGCCACGATTACCTGCGCCTGATGGCGGGAGAGGTGGAGTATGGGCAAATTCTGGCGCGTCTGGTGCTGCGCCTGCCCCGCCTCGGGATCATGGCTCTGCGCGCCCGCTTCTGACCGGGGGAGGAGGGATGGGGGACGCTGTCCCCCAAACCGTCAGAATGCCGCCTTGAAGAGCGCCGTCAGATTGGTCTCGGTCAGTGGCACCGGGTTGCCGCCACAGCTTGGATCGGTCAACGCACCCGCGACGAGGTCGGGAATCGCGGTCTCGGTCACGCCGAGATCGCGCAGGCCGCGCGGGATGCCGAGGCTGTCGTTGAAGTCCTGTACAAAAGCGCGGAACCCGTCATAGCCGCCTTTGAGGCCCAGATATCCCGTCGCCCGGTCGAACCGGTCGCGGATCACATCGGCGTTGAGATCGAGCACGGCAGGCATGCAGACTGCATTTGTGGTGCCGTGATGGGTGTTGAAATAGGCGCCGACCGGATGGCTCATGGCATGGATCGCGCCCAGACCCTTTTGAAACGCGGTGGCCCCCATGGCGGCGGCGCTCATCATCTGCGCGCGCGCCTCGATATCCGTGCCATCGGCATAGGCGCGCGGCAGGTAGTCGATCACAAGGCGCATGCCCTCCAGCGCGATGCCTTGGGACATCGGGTGGTAATGCGGGCTGGAGAATGCCTCGACGCAATGGGCAAAGGCGTCAAGCCCGGTGCCTGCGGTGATGAATTTCGGCATGCCGACGGTCAGTTCGGGATCGCAGATCACCACCGTGGGCAGCACCTTGGGGTGAAAGATGATCTTCTTGGCATGGGTCACGGAATTGGTGATCACCGAGGCGCGCCCGACTTCTGATCCGGTCCCGGCGGTGGTGGGCACGGCGATGATGGGCGCAATGGCATCGGCATTCGCGCGTGTCCACCAATCGCCGATATCCTCATAGTCCCAGATGGGCCGCGTTTGCCCGGCCATAAACGCCACCATCTTGCCCAGATCGAGGCCAGAGCCACCCCCAAAGGCGATCACCCCGTCATGCCCGCCCGCCTGATAGGCGGCAACACCGGCGGCAAGGTTGATCTCATTCGGGTTGGGATCGACCTCGGAAAACATCGCGCGGCCAAGGCCAGCGGCCTCTAGGATATCGAGCGCGCCCGCCGTGACAGGCAGCCCCGCCAGCCCCTTGTCGGTGACCAGAAGCGGGCGCGTGATCCCGGCCTGCGCACAGGCAGCGGGCAGTTCGGCAATTCGGCCAGCGCCGAATTTGATCGCGGTCGGATAGGACCAGTTGGCAGTCAGGGTCATTGCGTCACCTTCTTGAGATGGTAGGATTTGGGGCGTGTGAGGTTGTGATAGCCGATCACCGACAGGCCGCCGCCGCGCCCGGTGTTCTTGCAGCCGGTCCAGCAGAGGCCGGGATCAAGATAATCGGCGCGGTTGAGAAACACCGTGCCGGTTTCGACGCGGTCGCCCACCGCCTGCGCGCGGGCAACATCGGCCGTCCAGAGGCTGGCGGTCAGGCCAAACTCGCTGTCATTCATCAGGGCAATCGCCTCCTCGTCGGAGGAGACCGGCATGATGCCCACGACGGGACCAAAGCTTTCGTCGCGCATGACGCGCATCTCGTGCGTCACATTGGTCAGGATCTGCGGCGTGAGATAGGCCGCGCCGTCATCCTCGGGCATCGTGGCGATATGCGCCTTTGCCCCCATCTCCAGCGCCTCGGCCACCTGCGCGCGCACCTCTGCGGCAAAGCGCACATTGGCCATCGGCCCGATGGTGGTCTCAGCCTCCAGCGGATTGCCGAGTTTATGGGACTTTACCAGAGCCACGGATTTCTCGACAAAGGCATCGAACATGCTCTGATGCACATAAATCCGCTCGATCCCGCAGCAGCATTGCCCCGAGTTGAACATCGCCCCGTCGATCAGCGTCTCAACGGCGGCATCCAGATCAGCATCCTCCATCACATAACCGGGGTCTTTACCCCCCAGTTCCAGCCCGAGCCCGGTAAAGGTGCCCGCCGCCGCGCGTTCCATCGCGCGCCCGCCGCCGACAGAGCCGGTAAAGTTGATGAAATTGAACGCTCCCCCCGCAATCAGCGCCGATGTGGTGTCATGGTCCAGAAAGATGTTCTGAAACACATCCTCGGGCACGCCCGCCGCATGAAACGCCTGTGCCATACGCTCGCCCACCAAAAGGGTTTGCGTCGCATGTTTCAGCACCACGGTATTGCCCGCGATGAGCGCGGGCGCCACGGTGTTGATCGCGGTCATATAGGGGTAATTCCACGGGGCCACGACAAAGACCACGCCATGCGGCACCCGTCGGATATAGCGCAGGAACGTGGCATCCTCGCCCACCGCGATATCCGCCAGCGCGCCTTGGGCAATCGCCGCCATATGGCTTGCACGCTCGTTGAAACCGCGGAACTCGCCGCCATAACGCACCGGGCGGCCCATCATATGCGCCAGTTCCGGCACGATTTCGTCATTCATCGCCCCCACGGCGGCGACACCGGCCATCACCAACTCTATCCGCTCCTGCAAAGGCCGCGCCGCCCAAGCCGCCTGTGCCGCACGCGCCCGGCCCGCTGCCGCTTGCGCAGCTTCCAGCGTCAGCACCGGACGCTCGGCATAGACCGACCCGTCGATGGGAGAGATACATTTCACTGTCTGCATGATCGCATCCTTGATCACGGGCATGACGCCCGTCCTTTCATCGTTCCACAAATACTCAAATCCGACCGTGCGGCGCTCAGGCCCGCTCGAATCCGCGCGCCACCTCGTAATCCGTGACCACGCGGTCGAAATCCTCGATCTCGACCTCGGCGGCGCGGGCGTAATGGTCTATGACCGCATCGCCGAATGTGTCGCGCAGGAATTGAGACTGCTTGAGCGTGAGATAGGCATCGCGCAGCGTTTCCGGGATGCGCCCTGTCTCGCCGCTATAGGCATCGCCCGTAGCGGGCGGGGCCAATTCCAGCTTGTCTTCGATCCCCTTGATCCCCGCCGCCAGCATCGCGGCCATGGCGAGATAGGGGTTGAGGTCCGATCCCCCGACGCGGCATTCCACGCGCACCGCCTTGGACCCCGCACCGCAGAGGCGAAAGCCTGCGGTGCGATTGTCGACCGACCACAGGATACGGGTGGGGGCAAACGTGCCCTTCTGGAACCGCTTGTAGCTGTTGATATAGGGGGCGAGGAAATAGGTGTAATCAGGCGCGTATTTCAGCAATCCGGCCATGTAATGCTTCATCATCTGGGACATGCCCAGCTTGTCCGCAGGGTCAAAGAATGCCGGTTTGCCATCCTGCCACAGCGATTGATGCACATGGCTCGATGAGCCGACGCGCCGATGATCCCATTTCGGCAGAAAGCTCGCGGCATGGCCCTGTTGCCACGCAATCTCCTTGATCGCGTGCTTGGCAATGGTGTGGTAATCGGCGGTATCGAGCGCCGGGGCATATTTGATGTTGAGCTCTTCTTGCCCCGCCTCCGCCTCGCCCTTGGTGTTCTCGATCGGCAGACCGGCGGCATAGAGGTGATTGCGGATGGGCCGCATCACATGCTCTTCCTTGGTGGTCTGGAAGATATTGTAATCCTCGTTATAGCCCGAGAGCGGCGTCAGCGCGCGATAGCCGGATTTGCGGATTTCATCAAAGCTTTTCTCGAACAGGAAAAATTCCAGTTCCGTCGCCATCATCGCGTCAAAACCCATGGCATCCAGCCGCGCCAATTGCCCCTTGAGCATGGCGCGCGGGCTGTGCGGCACCGGCGCATGGGTGTGGTGATCCAACACATCGCAGAGCACCATCACCGTGCCCTCGAGCCAGGGCATCGGGCGCAGCGTGCTCAGGTCCGGCTTAATCACATAGTCGCCATAGCCACGCTCCCAGCTTGTGGCGGCAAAGCCCTCGGGCGTGGTCATTTCCAGATCGGTGGCCAGCAGGTAGTTGCAGCAATGCGTCTCTTCCCAGGCGCTGTTGACGAAATGGCCTGCGTGAAAGCGTTTGCCCATCAGGCGGCCCTGCATGTCCACAAGGCACACGAGCACGGTATCCACCTTGCCCGCCGCGACCTCTGCCTTGAGGGTTTCGAATGTCAGCCCCATGATGTGCTCCGTCTTTCCGTATCTGAACGTCTTTAAAGGTTTCGGGTTGTGGGTAAAGCGCCCCCCGGCGCGACACCAGGGGGCAGTTGGAATCAGGTGTAGCGATAGGGCCGTCCGGCCTTGGCCATGTCGGCGTTGTACTTCTTGAAGATCTCGACAACCTTGGCCTTGGTCGGGCTTTCGGCGGCGATTTCGTCCCAGAACACCAGAGCGGCATCCTCGACCTGCTGCCATTCGGCATCGGGAATTGTCGTCAGCTTCATCTTGGTGCCATCGACCCGCAGCGAGGCCTCGCCGCCCCAATACCACCACTGGCGATAGTAATGCGACTGATCACAGCACACCCGGAACAGGGTTTGCAGATCCTCGGGCAACTCGTTCCAGCGGTCCATATTGGCAAAGAACGACCCGGCCCAAGCGCCCGAGATGTTGTTGGTCAGGAAATAATCGGTCACATCGGCCCAGCCCACCGTATAATCCTCGGTGATGCCCGACCATGCGATGCCATCAAGTTCGCCGGTCTGCACCGCGACCTCGATATCCTCCCACGGCAGGGTGACAGGCACGACACCGAACTGCGTCAGGAACCGGCCCGCCGTCGGGAAGGTAAAGACCCGCTTGCCCTCCAGATCCTTGAGGCTGTTGATCGGCTCCTTGGTGGCGAAATGGCAGGGATCCCATGCGCCCGCGCTGATATGCTTGACGCCGACCTTGGAATATTCCTCGTCCCAGATCTCGTTCAGGCCGTATTGGTTAAAGAGCACCGGCACATCGAGGCTGTAGCGGCTGGCAAAGGGGAAATAACCGCCAAAGACGGTCACTTCGGTGGGGCTTGCCATGCTGTCATCATCCGACTGCACCGCATCAATCGTGCCGCGCTGCATGGCGCGGAACAACTCGCCCGTTGGCACCAGCTGATCGGCAAAGAACAGCTCGATCTGCATGCGGTCGCCAGCGATCTTGTTGAACATGTCGATGGCGGGTTTCACCACATGCTCGGCCAGCGCGGCCCCGGCATAGGTCTGCATCCGCCAGGTGATGGTCGATTGCGCCAATGCGGGGGTGGCCAGCGGCGCGGCCAGCGCGCCTGCCCCGGCAGAGGTCAGAAACTTGCGTCTAGAGGTCATCGTCTTCTCTCCTTGTTGTGAAATCCGGCCCCTGTCCGGGGCTCTTCTCGGGGTTATTTTCCGTAAACATACTCTGGCAGCCAGAGGGCGATTTGCGGGAACGCCATCACCAGAACCAGCGCCAGCACCATCACACCGACAAAGGGCACAATCGAGCGATAGATGTCGCGCAGGCTGATTTCCGGTGGGGCCATGGCCCGCATGAGAAAGAGGTTATAGCCAAAGGGCGGCGTCATATAGGCAATTTGCGTGGTGATCGTATAAAGCACGCCATACCAGATCAGATCGAACCCAAGCGCGCCCACCAGCGGCACATAAAGCGGCGCCACAATGACGAGCATCGCCGTGTCATCCAGAAATGTGCCCATCAGGATGAACGAGAGTTGCATCAGGATCAGGATCATCCAGGGGCTGAGATTCAGTTGCTCGGTAAAGAGATATTCAATCGCCTTGACCGCACCCAACCCGTCGAACACCGCGCCAAAACCCAAGGCGGCCAGAATGATCCACATGAACATGCACGAAATCGCCAGCGTGTTGCGCACCGAGGTCTCGAACACCTCCCGTGTCATCCGCCGCTTGAGCACCGCCGCCACAAAGGCTGCCATTGCACCAATCGCCGAGCTTTCCACAAGGCTCGTCCAGCCTTTGACAAAGGGAAACATCATCGCGGCAAAGATCACCAGCGGCAGCAGCCCCGCGCGCAAGAGGCGCAGCTTTTCCGCCAGTGGCACGTTGCGCTCGTCCTCGGGCAGTACCGGGCCAAGCTCGGGCTGAATCCGACAGCGCACATAGATGTAGATGATGAACATCGTGGCCATCATCAGCCCCGGCAGCACGCCCGCCAGCCACAATTGCCCCACGGGTTGCCGCGCGATCATCGCATAGAGCACCAGCACCACAGAAGGCGGCACAAGGATGCCGAGGGACGAGCCCGCCTGAATGACCCCCGTCACCATGATCTTGTCATAGCCGCGCCGCAACAGTTCCGGCAGCGCGATGGTGGCCCCAATCGCCATGCCCGCCACCGACAGGCCGTTCATCGCGGAAATCAGCACCATGAGACCAATCGTGCCAATCGCCAATCCGCCCCGCACCGGCCCCATCCAGACATGGAACATCTTGTAGAGATCATCGGCGATCTTGGATTCCGACAGCACATAGCCCATGAAAATAAACATCGGCAGCGTCAGCAGCGGATACCATTTCATCAGCTTCATGGCGCTGGCAAAGGGCACATCCACCCCGCCCACACCCCAGAGCAGCATCGCCGCCGCCGCGCCGACAAATCCGATAGCCCCGAATACCCTCTGCCCGGTCAGGAGCATCAGCATCATCGAGGAAAACATCAGGATGGCGATCATTTCATAGGGCATCAGAGCGCCTCGCCTTTGATCCGAAGGATGTCACGGCAAAGTTCTGCCAGTGCCTGCAATAGCATCAAGAAAACGCCCAGACAGAGCACGGCCTTGATCGGCCAGATAAATGGTCGCCACGCGGTCGAGGAGCGCTCCATAAAACCAAACATCTCGCCCGCCGCCGTTGGCCCTTGGGTCACCAGGGTCTTGACCACCTGCCAGAACCACGAAAACGGCTCTGTCCCGAAATACCCCAGCGAATAGGCGGTAGAGCCCACCGCGCCATAGAGCAGCACACCGAGATAAAACAGCAGGAAGAACACGGTAAACGCATCAACCCATGCTTTGGTGCGATCCGTCCAGGCGCCGTAAAACAGGTCCATCCGCACATTGCTGCCCAGTTGGATCGAATAGGGCCCGCCCAGCACGTAATAGGCCACCATCACGAATTGCGCCGTCTCCAGCGTCCAGAGCGAGGGATCAAAGAATGTCTTGGACACGGACGACCACAAGAGCACCCCGATCAGCACGAAAATCAGATACATCGCGACCCGCCCGATAAAGCGGTTCATCGCGTCGATGGCACGGATATAGGTCAGCACGGCTCTAGGCATGCGCCCCCCCTTTGACGGTCTCGCCAAGAACGTTCAGCGCCGGACGCAGCAGGGTCAGCAGCTCATCGGTCATCCGCGCCTCTGCCGCCGCATCGCGCAAGAGATCATTGCGGATCTCGATCATCACATTGGGCAGGTTATGCGCCAGCCCATGCAGTTTGAGCGAATGGGTCACACCATCCTCGGGGCCGTAGGGATCATTGCGGCGGATTACCCGATGGGGCAGGCGGTGCGCCTCGGCCAGCATCGCATCCGCCAGCCCTGTGTCACTGTCATGCAGAATACCGATTTCGCAGCCGCGCGGGGTGCCGAACCAGACCGGGGTAAAGCTGTGGATGGTGATCAGCGCCGTCACCAGCCCCGCCGCCTTGCGTGCGGCAATCACCTGGCTGACAGCGTTGCAAAACGGCGCATAGACCTGCGCCACCCGTTGGGCGCGGGCCGCTGCATCAAGGTTGCGATTGCCCGGCACCTCGATCACCTCGGAGCGGTCGGGCATGGCGCTCTCTGCCTCGGGCGGGCGGTTGCAGTCATAGACAAGGCGCGACACCTTGGCGGCCACCATCGGCGCATTCAGCGCCTTGGCCAAGGCCAGCGCCACAGCCCGCGCACCGGGATCCCATGCCGCATGGCTCTGCCGCGCCTCGGCGCTCAGTCCAAGGCCGTGATACTGCGCCGGGATGACATTCGACGCATGTTCGCACAGGATCAACGCCGGGCCAGTGGCCTGCCCGCCGATCACCTCGACCACGTCAGAATCATCCTCTTGCAGATCGCTCGTCATGCGCCCCCCTGCGGTGTTTGTAAAAATGTTTCCACATGAAGAAATTTGTGTCAATATATTTCCAGCGGGTATCACCGGATTGCGATCCGGCCTGCCTGTTTCGACGGCACCAGTTTAGGATCAGCGATGTGACCAAGCCCCCGCCAACCGTGCGCGACTTGATCCGCGCGCATTACAGCGCCCTCACCCAATCCGAACGCAAGTTCGCGCAGGCGCTGCTCGACAGCTACCCGGCGGCGGGTCTGGCCTCGATCACCATCGTCGCGGCGAATGCCGGCGTGTCCACCCCGACCATTGCCCGCATGGTGCAGAAGCTGGGCTTCAAGGGCTATCCGCAATTCCATCAGGCGCTGTTGAAAGAGTTGGAGGCCAAGGTCTCCGGCCCGACCCAACGCCGCGCCAACTGGGCCTCAGAGGCCCCCGCCACCCATTCCCTCAACCGCTTTGCGCAGGCGGTGACACAGAATATCGAACAGACCTTCGCCAATATCGACAGCGCCCGCTTTGACGAGGCCGCGCGCCTCTTGGCCGATACCGACGGGCGTCTCTATCTGGTGGGCGGGCGCATCACCCGCGCACTGGCCGACTATGCCTTCACCCATTTTCAGGCGGTGCGCGGGCGGGTCACGCATATGACCTCGTCCTCCGCCACTTGGCCGCATTACGTGCTGGATATGGTCGAGGGCGACACGCTTCTGATGTTCGACATCCGGCGTTATGAAACCAGCCTGATGCGTCTGGCCGAGATTGCCACGGCGCGCGGCGTCCGCGTCGTGCTGATCACCGATCAGTGGATGAGCCCCATCTCGGATCTGGCCACCCATACATTCAACTGCTGGGTCGAAATCCCCTCGGCTTGGGATTCCAACATCTCGACTATGATGCTGCTAGAGGCGCTCATCGCCGCCGTACAAGAAGAACGCTGGCCCGCCACCCGCGAGCGCTACGAACAGCTTGACGCCTTGTTCAACGCGACCCGTTTGTTTCAGAAATAACCACACCCTTTCCCGCGATCAGGTGGGTGATCTGCGTCGCCGCCTGCGCCACCGCCGCGCCGAACTCTGCAATCTGGGCATCGCCAAACCGACTGCTGGGACCAGAGATCGACACGCCGGCGCAGGGCTCTCCGCGATCGTTGAAAATCGCGGCACCGATGCAGGACATCCCGTCATAACGCTCATTGCGGTCAAACGACCAACCACGGCGGCGGGTTTCGGCCAGATCATCAAAGAGGGCGCGCGGCGTGATCAATGTCTCTTCGGTAAACCCCTTGAGGCCCGCCCCCTTGAGCAATGTCATCAGCCGATCCTCAGGCAGCGATGCCAGAATCGCCTTGCCGGTGCCAGAGGCATGCATCGGGGTGCGAGATCCGGGTGGAAAGAAGGCGCGGATCGGATTCTGCGTCTCGACCTGACCGATAAACACCACCTCGGCCCCGTCCGGCACCGCCAGATTGGCGGTCTCGCCGGTCTGCTCCATCAACCGCCGCATCACCGGGCGGCCCGCATCGGCCAGATTGGTCCGCTTGAGATAGGCCACCCCGGTGCGATAGGCCTCGATCCCGATGGTCCAATCCTGCCGCTCTTCGTCGAACCGCACGAAATCGCGTTTCTGCAAGGTGGTCAGAATGCGGTGCGTCGTGGCGGTGGGAATCCCAAGGCTCAGCGACAGATCCGTCAGGTTCACCCCCTCTTGTCGCGCCACGGCGGTCAGCACCGAGAGCGCCCGATCCAGCGCTTGCATTGTCCCGGCGCTGCTATCGGCGAATTGCGATTTCGGGCGGCCGCGCGCGCGCTTGGTCTGGGTCATGGCGGTGATTCCCTTGCTGGCTGTCGTGGTGGGCGATTGTATGCAGAATAAAAAATATTTTCATGTTATTCTTTTAACTCGTTATGAAAAAATAAAAATCAAACAATATCATATGTTTGATTATTTTATTGATATAATGAAAATACCTTTCAAGAAAATTGCAAAGGCGGACTTCCTGCGTCATAGTATGCTCATCTCAGAGGAGGATGGCGCAATGTCAGATCAGAACCCGGTTTTCATTCCCGGCCCCACGAACATTCCCGACCGGTTGCGTCGCGCCATGCAGGTGCAGACGCAGGACCACCGCTCGCCCGCTTTCGTCAACACGCTCAACCCGGTGCTCAAGGGCTGCAAGACCGTCTTCAGCACCACCAAGGGCCAAATCATAACCTTTCCCGCCTCCGGCACCGGCGGCTGGGAGGCGGCGATCACCAACACGCTCAGCCCCGGCGACAAGGTTCTTGTGGCGCGGTACGGCATGTTCAGCCACCGCTGGATCGACATGTGCCAGCGTCATGGCCTCGACGTGCAGATCATCGAATGCCCTTGGGGCAGCGGCGCGCCCGCTGACCGTTTCCAAGAGGCGCTGACCGCCGACAAGGGCCACAGCATCAAGGCCGTTCTTGTCACGCATAACGAGACCGCAACCGGCGTCCGCTCGGACATCGCCGCTGTTCGGGGGGCGATGAACTCTGCAAAGCATCCGGCGCTGTTGATGGTCGATTGCGTCAGCTCCTTGGGCTCTATGCCCTTCGAGATGGATGACTGGGGCGTCGACATCGCGGTCTCCGGCTCGCAAAAGGGCTTCATGCTCAACACAGGCATGGCGATTCTCGCCGTCAGCCCCAAGGCGCTGGCTATGATGGAAACCGCCAAATTGCCGCGCACCTTCTTTGATTTCCGTGATATGATGGGTGCCAATGCCAAAGGCGGGTTCCCGTATACCCCGCCCTTGCAATTGATCTACGGCATGGCCGAGAGCCTCAACATGCTGTTCGAAGAAGGGCTTGAGAATGTCTATGCCCGTCACGCCCGGATCGCAGAGGGCGTGCGCCGCGCGGTTGATGCCTGGGGCTTGAAACTGGTGGCGCAGACGCCAGATCTCTATTCGGACACCGTCAGTGCGGTCTTGGTGCCCGAGGGCTTTGACAGCAACCGCCTGACAGAGCGTGTCTTTGGAACCTACGGCATGAGTTTTGGCGTGGGTCTGGGCGAGATGAACGGCCGCGCCTTCCGCATCGGCCATCTCGGGAGCCTGACCGAGTCGATGATGCTCTCGGGTCTGGCGACGCTTGAAATGGCGATGGTGGATTTGAATTACCCGGTTAAACTGGGGTCTGGTGTGATCGCGGCGCAGGAATACTACCGCTCGACCGCCAAACCCGTTCTGGCCGAAAAAGCCGCGTGAAAGGAAGAGACATGCTGGATCAACGCATCGCAAGCGATCTGACCATTGACGACATGCGCGCCGCACATGAGCGCATCAAACCCTACATCCACCGCACGCCTGTGCTGACCTCGTCCTTTCTCAACGACCTGACCGGAGCCGAGCTGTTCTTCAAATGTGAGAACTTCCAAAAGGCCGGTGCCTTCAAGGTGCGCGGTGCCTCCAACGCGGTGTTTGGCCTTACCGACGAGATGGCCAAGATGGGTGTGGCAACCCACAGCTCTGGCAATCATGCGCTGTCGCTCAGCTATGCCGCTGGGCGGCGGGGCATCCCCTGTTACGTGGTCATGCCCCGCACCGCCCCGCAGGCGAAAAAGGACGCGGTGCGTGGCTATGGTGGCATCATTACGGAATGCGAGCCATCAACCACCAGCCGCGAAGAGGTATTTGCCAAGGTTCAGGCCGAAACCGGCGCGGAATTCGTCCACCCCTACAACGACCTGCGCGTCATTGCCGGTCAGGCCACCTGCTCTGCCGAACTGCTGGAACAGGTGGATGGGCTGGATGCCGTGATCGCCCCGATTGGCGGCGGCGGCATGGTGTCGGGCACCTGCCTCACGCTCTCGAATCTGGCACCGCATGTCAAAATCTATGCCGCAGAGCCGGAACAGGCCGACGACGCCTATCGCAGCTTCAAGTCGGGGCATATCATCGCGGATGACGCGCCTGAGACCGTGGCCGATGGCCTCAAGGTGCCGCTCAAGGAAAACACCTGGCATTTCGTCAGCCACAATGTCACCGACATTCTGACCGCCAGCGAAGAGGAAATCATCGACGCGATGAAACTCACCTGGAAGCGGATGAAGATCGTGATCGAGGCTAGCTGCGCCGTGCCTCTTGCCACCATCCTCAAAAACCGCGAGGTTTTCGCGGGCAAGCGCGTGGGTGTGATCATCACCGGCGGCAATGTCGATCTCGACACGCTGCCGTGGATCAAATGACCAATTTCCTTCGGTGCGCGATCCTCGCGCGCCGCAACTGAACAACCCGTAATCTGGGAGGATATCCGATGAAAGACACGATCAATCTCGACGAATTCGAAGTGGGTTATGACATTCCCGCCCTGCCGGGCATGGATGAATCCGAAATCCAGACGCCCTGCCTCGTTCTCGATCTTGATGCGCTGGAACGCAACATCAAGAAGATGGGCGACTGGGCCCGCGAGCACGGCATGCGCCACCGGGTGCATGGCAAGATGCACAAATCCGTCGATGTCGCCCTCTTGCAAGAGAGCCTCGGTGGCTCGTGTGGCGTCTGCTGTCAAAAGGTCAGCGAAGCCGAAGTGTTTGCCCGTGGCGGCATCAAGGACGTTCTGGTGTCGAACCAGGTCCGTGACCCCGCCAAGATCGACCGTTTGGCCCGCATGCCGAAACTGGGCGCGCGCACCATCTGCTGCGTCGATGATCTGACCAATGTGGCGGATCTTTCGGCGGCCGCGCAAAAGCATGGCACCCAGATCGAATGTCTGGTGGAAATCGACTGTGGCGCAGGCCGCTGCGGTGTGACCACTACCCCCGCCGTGGTGGAAATCGCCAAGGCCATCGACGCCGCACCGGGCCTCAAGTTCGCGGGCATTCAGGCCTATCAGGGCGCGATGCAGCACATGGACAAATACGAGGACCGCAAGGCCAAGATCGACCTCGCCGTGGCACAGGTCAAGGATGCGGTCGACACGCTCAAGGCCGAAGGGCTGGAGTGCGACATCGTCGGCGGTGGCGGCACCGGCAGCTACTATTTCGAGGGTAACTCGGGCGTTTATAACGAGCTTCAGTGTGGCTCTTACGCCTTTATGGACGCCGATTATGGCCGCATCCTCGACAAGGATGGCAAGCGTATCGACCAGGGCGAATGGGAAAATGCGCTGTTCATTCTGACCTCCGTCATGAGCCATGCCAAGGCCGACAAGGCCATCGTTGACGCGGGTCTCAAGGCGCAGTCGGTCGACTCGGGCCTGCCGGTCGTCTTTGGCCGCACCGATGTGCAATACGTCAAATGTTCGGACGAACATGGCGTCGTTGCCGATCCCGATGGCGTGCTCAAGGTAAACGACAAGCTGCGCCTCGTTCCCGGTCACTGCGATCCGACCTGCAACGTGCATGACTGGTATGTCGGCGTGCGGAACGGCAAGGTCGAAACCGTGTGGCCGGTCTCGGCACGCGGTCGGGCCTACTAAGGGCTGGCATGATGAATACCCAGAACGAAGTGTCCGCCGACGGTTTCGTGATCGTCGGCGAGGAAATCTGCCAGAAAATCATCAGCCGCGCGGATGCCTTTGGCGCGGTCGAGGCGGTGTTTGCCGCCATGGCAAGCGGCGATGCCTATAACTTTCCGGTCGTCCGCGAGGCGATTGGGCATGCCGACGCGCTCTATGGCTTCAAGGGCGGGTTTGACCGCTCTGGCTTGTCGCTGGGCCTCAAGGCCGGGGGTTATTGGCCGGGCAACATGGACAAGGGGCTGACCAACCATCAATCTACCGTGTTCCTGTTCGATCCCGATACCGGGCGGCTCTCTGCGCTGGTGGGCGGCAACTATCTGACTGCGCTGCGCACGGCGGCCTCGTCTTCGGTTTCCATCGCGCATCTGGCGCGTAACGACTCCAAGGTTCTGGGCATGGTCGGCGCAGGCCACCAATCCACCTTCCAATTGCGCGCCGCCGTTGAACAGCGCGCCTTTGAAAAGGTCGTGGCCTGGAACCCGCATCCCGACATGCTGCCGCGCCTTGGCGCTGTGGCCGAGGAGCTGGGGCTGGAGTTTGAGGCCGTCACCCAAGAAGAGCTGGGCGCGCAGGCCGATGTGATCATCACGATCACCTCCGCGTTTGAGCCGCTGATGATGGCCGATTGGGTCAAACCCGGCACCCATATCGCCTGCATGGGCACCGATACTAAGGGCAAGCAAGAGGTCGACCCGGCGCTCTTTACCCGTGCCACCGTTTTTGCCGATGAGATCGCGCAGTCGATCAGCATTGGCGAGGCACAGCATGCGGTCGGCAAGGGTCTGATTGCCGAGGCTGACATTACCCCCATCGGGGCCGTGATCAACGGCACCCATACCGGGCGCAGCAATGCCGAGGAAATCACCCTCTTTGACGGCACCGGCGTGGGGCTTCAGGATCTCGCCGTGGCCTCTGTCGCGGCCAAACTGGCGCGCGAACAGGGGCTGGTGACACCCATCACCTTGGGCTGATCCGCGTTAACTGTTTGTTTCGACGCAATTTCGAACCGAAAAAGTCCATGAGCTTTTTCTGAAATTGCTTCATAACAGTTTGGTGAAATTTGCACAGGCAGCCGTTACCACGGTTGCCTGTTCTCTTTTTACGTGTAGCTTGACCGCGCAAGACGCGGCGGGACGGGTTGATCCGGGCACGCGTTCCACAGGGAGGATCAGATGTCTAAATTCGCTTTTGGCGCCATTCTTGCCGCCACCACGGCCCTCGCGCCGCTCGCCGCCGCCGCACAGACCGAAATCCAGTTCTGGCACGCGTTCACCGGGCGGTTGGCCGAATTGCTCGATGAACAAGTCGCAGGCTTTAACGCCGGTCAGAGCGATTACAAGGTCACCGCATCGCCCAAGGGCAACTATTCCGAGGCGCTCAATGCCGGCATCGCCGCCTTTCGCGCGGGCGAACAGCCGCATATCCTCCAGGTGTTCGAGGTTGGCACCGCCAGCATGATGGCCGCCAAGGGCGCAATCAAGCCGGTGTATGAGGTGATGGCCGAGTCGGGCTTGCCCTTCGACCCGGAGGCGTATCTGTCCGCCGTGACCGGCTATTACACCACCGCCGAAGGTCAGATGCTCTCGCTGCCCTACAACTCTTCCACACAGGTTCTCTATGTGAACCGCGACGCGCTGTCGGGCGCAGGCATCGACCCTGATACCGATCTCAGCACTTGGCAGAACGTCGATACGGTTCTGGGCCAACTCAAAGAGGCGGGCCATGCCTGCCCCTATACCACCTCCTGGCAGAGCTGGGTGCATCTCGAGAGTTTCTCGGCCTATCACAATGTCCCCTTCGCCACGAAGGCCAATGGCTTTGACGGCTTGGATACCGAACTGGTGTTCAACGGCCCGCTTCAGGTGCAGCATATCGCCAAGCTGGGGGAATGGGCCAAGGACGACAAATTCATCTACGCCGGTCGCCGCAATGAGGCAGGTGCCAATTTCCGTGGCGGCGATTGCGCGCTCTTTACCGAGAGCTCGGCAGGCTACGCCGGCGTCAAAGCCGAGGCTCAGTTCGATTTCCAGATCCGCCCGCTGCCCTATTGGGACGGGGTCGAGGGCGCGCCGCAGAACACCATCATCGGCGGGGCCTCGCTCTGGGTGATGCAGGGGCACGAGGCCGAGGAATACAAAGCCACCGCCGCCTTCCTCAACTACCTCTCCTCGCCCGAGGTGCAGGCGCAATGGCACCAGAACACCGGCTACCTGCCCATCACCTCCGCCGCAGCCGAGGTGACGCGCGCCGCAGGGTTCTATGAGGCCAACCCCGGCACAGACATTGCCGTAACCCAAATGACCAGCAAGGAACCGACCGAGAATTCCAAGGGTCTGCGCCTTGGCTCTTTCGACCAGATCCGCGCCATCATCGATGAAGAGCTAGAGGCCGTCTGGTCCGGTGACAAGGACGCGCAGGCGGCGCTGGATACGGCCGTGGAACGCGGCAACCAACTGCTGCGCCGGTTCGAACAAGCCAACCGCTGAGTCACGTTGGGGCCGGGCAACCGGCCCCTGACCGCGCATGGAAAAACGTGTCACGTTCAAAGGCTGGCTCTTGCCGCTCTGCCTCATTGCCCCGCAGGTGTTTATCTCTGCGGTGTTCTTCTTCTATCCGGCAGGGCAGGCGGTCTGGCAGTCGCTCTTCATTCCCGATCCCTTCGGCCTCTCGTCGCAATTCGTGGGGCTTGGAAATTTCGAATACCTGCTCGGGGACCCCTATTACCGCGCGTCTTTCCTGACCACGGCGGTCTTTTCCACGCTGGTCACTCTGGCGTCGATGATCCCGGCGCTGTTTCTGGCGGTCATGGCCGACCGGCTGGTGAAATCGGCGGGCACCTATCGCACGCTGCTGATCTGGCCCTACGCCGTGGCCCCGGCCATCGCCGGGGTGCTCTGGATGTTCATGTTCAACACCCGCGTTGGCGTGGTGTCGTGGTATCTGGGGCAGTTGGGCTATGACTGGAACCATGTGCTGAACGGGACCGAGGCGATGGGATTGGTCGTCGCCGCCTCTGCATGGGGGCGGATCAGCTATAATTTCCTGTTTTTCTTTGCCGCCCTTCAGGCCGTGCCCCGCTCGATCATCGAGGCCGCCGCCATCGACGGCGCGCGCTTCTGGCGGCGGTTCTTTACCATCGTGCTGCCGCTCCTGTCACCCACCACCTTCTTTCTGCTGGTGGTCAACATCGTCTATGCCTTCTTCGAGACCTTCGGCGTGATCCACACCATCACCGCCGGCGGACCGCAGCAATCAACCACCATCCTCGTCTACAAGGTGTTTTCCGACGGGTTCGTCAGTCAGGATCTCGGCTCCAGCGCGGCGCAATCCGTGATCCTCCTATTGGTCGTCGGCCTGCTCACCGTGCTGCAATTCAAGTATATCGAAAAACGGGTGCATTACTGATGGCCCGCGAGATCACAGGCATGGTCGAGCGGCGCGGCTTTGGCCTCTGGCTCACGCATCTGGTGATGATTGCGGGCGTATTGGTGATCTTCTTCCCGATCTGGCTGGCGTTCGTGGCCTCGACCGTCACGCAGCCCGAAATCGTGCGCCCGCCGATGCCGCTCTGGCCCGGCGATCAACTGATCGAGAACTACACCGCAGCCCTCTTTGCGGGCGTCAACGTGCCGGTGCTGACCATGCTGGGCAACTCGCTGATCATGGCGGTGGGCATTGCCGTGGGCAAGATCATCATCTCGCTCACCTCGGCCTTTGCCATCGTCTATTTCCGCTTTCCGGGGCGCAACATGTTCTTCTGGCTGATCTTTCTCACCTTGATGCTGCCCGTCGAGGTGCGCATCGTGCCCACCTATGAGGTGATCGCAGGCTTTGGCATGCTCAACAGCTATCAGGGTCTGATCTTTCCGCTCATCGCCTCTGCCACCGCGACCTTTCTCTTTCGCCAGTTCTTTCTCACCATCCCCGATGAATTGGCCGAAGCGGCGCGCGTCGACGGCGCCAGCCCGATGCAGTTCTTCTGGGATATCCTCCTGCCGATGAGCCGCACCAATATCGCGGCGCTCTTTGTGATCCTCTTCATCTATGGCTGGAATCAATATCTCTGGCCGCTTCTGATCACCACGGACCCCTCAATGAACACCATCGTCATGGGCATCCGCCAGATGTTCCCGTCGGGCGATGACGTGGCCGATTGGCCGGTGATCATGGCCACCTCGATCCTTGCAATGATCCCGCCGGTGGTGGTGGTCATCTCGATGCAGAAACTCTTTATCCGCGGCCTTGTGGACAGCGAGAAATAGACGATATGGCAACCGTATCCCTCGACACTATCAAGAAACGCTTTGGTCCGACCGAGGTCATTCAGGGTGTCAGCCTCGACGTGGCCGATGGAGAATTCATCGTCATCGTCGGACCCTCTGGCTGTGGCAAATCTACCCTCCTGCGCATGGTCGCGGGGCTCGAGACGATCACCGAGGGGGAATTGCGCATCGGCGACCGCCGCGCCAATGATCTCGAACCGATGGACCGCGACATCGCCATGGTGTTCCAGAATTACGCGCTCTATCCGCATATGAGCGTGGCGCAGAACATGGGCTATGGCCTCAAGATTGCGGGCCTGCCCAAAGCCGAGATCGCGACCAAGGTGGCTGACGCGGCCAAACTCCTGCAACTGACCGAACTCCTTGATCGCAAACCCCGGCAGCTTTCGGGCGGTCAGCGCCAGCGCGTCGCCATGGGGCGCGCCATCGTGCGCGCGCCCTCGGTGTTCCTGTTCGACGAACCGCTCTCAAATCTTGATGCCAAGCTGCGCGTGCAGATGCGGCTCGAAATCCGCGAATTACAGGCCAAGCTGGGCATTACATCGCTCTATGTCACCCATGATCAGGTCGAGGCGATGACCATGGCCGACCGCATGATCGTGATGAATGCAGGCCGCGCCGAACAGATCGGCACGCCTTTGGACGTTTATGAACGCCCCGCCACGCTCTTTGCCGCGCAGTTCATCGGCAGCCCGTCGATGAATGTGCTCGAGGTCGAGGGGCGCGACGGCGCGCTCTGGCTCGGCGACATGCGTCTGCCCAATCCCACGGGCCATATCGGTCCCGTCATGCTCGGGCTCAGACCCGAGCATCTGACGCCCGACCCAGAGGGCGCGATTGTGATGCAGGTCTTGCTCGCCGAACCCTTGGGTGCCAACACGCTGCTGCACGGCAAACTGGCCACGGGCCAAGGCTTTACCGCCAGCTTGCCGGGGGTGCATGCGCTCTCGCATGGTGGCGAGACCCTGCGACTCTCGATTTCGCCTGCCAATATGCATCTGTTTGACACGGCGACAGGCGCGCGGCTGGGGTGAGTTTGGCGTGAAGGCGACATTGGCCCCAATCTCCAAAGCGTGGAATCAAGGCGCGGTACGCGCCGCCGCGCAGCGCCCGTCCGCCCCCTCGGGCGGGCGCTTTTGCAACGTCACGACACACTGATCATGCAGAAGTATTTTGCAGGTATAAAGTGCGATCCGACGAGGTAGCAGCGCCCACCCGGCGGACGGGCACCGCGCGGCTCAACGCTTGGCGCCAATGTCGCCCTCACGCCAACGGCCTCTAACCTAGCGCGTCACCTCGTCTGCCTCCGCTGCCGCGGCCTCGATCCGCGCCCGTTCGGCATCGCTCTCATAACTGGCCCAAGGTCGATCCGTGCCAGTTGGCGGCAAATCGCCGGGTTTATGCAACAGATGCAGATGCGTCTTGGCAATGAAATGCCCGGTGATCGGCGCGGTCAGGAGCAGGAACAACACGATCATGAATTCGTGAAACGAAAGCTGCCCGACCTTGAAATAGAAAAACAACATCGAGGCAACCAACGCCCCGCCCACACCCAGGGTCGTCGCCTTGGTTGGCGCATGCAGCCGCATCATCGGATCCGGCAGCTTGATCAACCCAAATGACCCGACCAGGCCAAACACGCCGCTGATCACGAGGCAGGCCGAAATGAGAATATCCACTACCATGATCCGCCCCCTATTCGATGATATCGCCGCGCAGCAAAAAGCGCGTGTATGAAACAGTCGAGATAAAGCCGGTCATGGCAATGATCATCGAGGCCTCGAAATACATCGTCGTGCCCTTGAGAATGCCGAACAGCGCCAGCAATGCGATCATGTTCACCACCATCGTATCCAGCGCCAGAATCCGGTCACCCACGGTGGGCGAGCTGATCACCCGGAATATGTTGAGCAGCAATCCCAGCCCGAAACAGCCAAAGGCGAAAAAGAGCGCGTATTCGATCATTCGAAAATCTCCTTGAGCCTACGTTCATAGCGCGCCTTGATGTCATCGCGCACCGCATCCGGGTCAGGCGCATCCAGACAATGCACAAGCAGGCTGCGACCATCCGCCGACAGATCGCTCGACACCGTGCCCGGCGTCATGGTGATCGTGCCCGCCAGCACCGTGATCGCCTCCGGTGTCCGAAGCTCGAGCGGAATCGAAATCCAGGCTGGCTTGGTGTTGGCATTGGTCTTGAACAGGATGATCATCGCCACCTGCACATTGGCGACGCAGATATCCCAGAGCACGATCAGCACATATTCCACGATTCGCGGCAGGCTCGACAGGCGCGGTCGGTTGGGCCAGTAGGGCGAGGTGATCACCGGGATGATCAACCCGAGGATTGTTCCCAGCACCAGATTGCCAAAGGTCAGCTTGTTCACCAGCATCTGCCAGACCACGATCAGGGCCAGTGTCAGGAACGGATGGGGCAGGATCTTGCGCAGCATCGTCTTTCCTCTCTCAACCACCGTTCAACACGGCGGCGATATAGCCCTCGGGCGTGTGCAACTGCACCGCCGTCGCCTCGATATACCCCATCACCGGACCGGCCAGCACCGACAGCGCCACGATCCCGCCCAGCATCACAAAACACGCGACCAACGGCAACGCAGGTTGTGGGGCAGGGGCCGGTTCTTCGCCGGTCTCGGGCGCCACCTTCCAGAAAATCGCACTGCCGGCCTGACCAAAGCCCACGATCGCCACCAGCGAGGTGCCAAGGATCACGGCCCAGATCAACCAGACCTCATCCATCCCGCGCACGGCATCGAGAATGAGCAGCTTGCCGACGAATCCCGACAGCGGCGGCATCCCTGCCATAGCAATCGCCGCGCCAAAGAAGAGCGCCGCGATCATCCCGTGCTGCGCCATGCGTGGTCCGGGCTGCATCGCGCCGCCCATCGGCCCACGCCGCTCGCGCACCAGATCGACCACAAGGAACAAGAGCGCACCCGTCAGTGTCGAATGGATCATGTAATAGAGCGCCGCCGCCGTCGTCTCGGGCCGGAACCCGGACAGCGCAATCAGCATCGTGCCCATCGACCCGATAGCAGCGAACGCGGCCAGTCGCCCAAGGCGTTTCGCCCCGAGAATACCGACCATCCCAACCACCAGCGTGATCAACGCCGCATAGATCAACAACTGATCAATCAGATCGGCTGTCGCCCCCAGATCGGGGCCAAACACCAGCGTATACATCCGCAGGATCGAATAGGCCCCCACCTTGGTCATGATGGCAAAGAGGGCGGCCACCGGGGCAGGGGCCTCGGCATAGGTCTCAGGCAGCCAGAAATGCAGCGGCAAAAGCGCGGCCTTGATCGCAAAGACCAAGAGCAGGAGCACGGCACCGACGCGCAACAGCGCCCCATCCTCAACCGGAATTTCCGCCGCCCGCACCGCGAGATCGGCCATGTTGAGCGTGCCCGTCACCGCATAGAGCGTGCCAAGCGCAAAGAGAAACAGGGTCGAGCCAAGCAGATTGTAGATCACATATTGCACGCCCGCCTTCAGCCTGCGCCGCCCGCCGCCGTGGATCATCAGACCATAAGAGGCAATCAGCAGCACCTCAAAAAACACAAAGAGGTTGAACGCATCGCCGGTCAGAAACGCGCCGAAAATACCCATCAACTGAAACTGATAGAGCGCGTGAAAATTGTTGCCGCGTTGGTCCCATCCGGTGCCCACGGCATAGAGCAGCACCACCAGCGCCAGCACCGCCGTCACCAGCACCATCAGCGCCGACAACCGGTCGAGAACCAGAACGATGCCAAAGGGCGCGGGCCAGTTGCCCAGTTCATAGACCTCGATTGCCCCGCTTGATGCCTGCATCGTCAGGCCAATCGCCACCACCAGCACGGTCGCAACGCCTGCGATGGAAAACACCCGCTGCAAGGGTGGATGATGCCGCATTGCCAGCGTGAGGATCGCGGCCAGCACAGCAGGCAGCACGACCGGGGCAATAATCCAGTGGCTCATGCCTCATTCTCCTGCTCGGGCGGCGTCTCGGGGCCGATATTTACACTGTCGTCGCGCGACGAGAGAAACGATCCCAGCGCCAGCATCACCACGACGGCCGTCATGCCGAATGAAATCACGATGGCCGTCAGCACCAGCGCTTGCGGCAGCGGATCGGTATAGGTCTCAACCCCCTTTTGCAAAACGGGGGGCATATCGACCACCAGCCGCCCGGTGCCAAACAGGAACAGGTTGACCGCATAGCTGAGCAGGGAAATGCCGATGATCACCGGAAAACTGCGGAGCCGCAGCACCAGATAGAGCCCTCCGGCGGTCAAGAGGCCGATTGCGCTTGCAAACAAAAGTTCCATATCAGGCCTCCCCCTCGGACGGCGCGTCATTGCGGGCCGGGTTGATGTCCATCGGAAAGACGTTGACCGTTTCACCCGTGCGCCGCGCCATGCTCGACAGGCTGTTGAGCGCCAGCATCACAGCCCCGACCACAGTCAGGAACACGCCGGTGTCAAACGCCATGGCCGTGGCCCATTCGAATTCCTCGATGGGGGGGAAATGCAGATAGCCGTAATCCGACGTCAGGAACGGACGCCCGGCCAGCCAGGCGCCAATCCCGGTAACAGAGGCGATCAGAACCCCTACACCGATGGTCGCATGATAGGTCACACGCTGCCGCGACTCCGCCCAGGCAAAGCCCGAGGCCATGTATTGCATCAGAAACGCAATCGCCACGATCAGACCGGCGATAAACCCGCCGCCCGGCTCATTATGGCCGCGCAGGAATATATAGGCGCCCACCATCAGTGCGATGGGCATCATCACGCGGGTGGCGACCACCATCATCAGCGGGTGACGGTCACCCGCCTCGGCATAGCGCTGTGCCTTCCACGTCGACAGCCAGCGCCCACCGGGGCCCTTGAGCACGGTCTCGGTCAGCGCAAAAATCACTAGCGCTGCGATCCCCAGAACGATGATCTCGCCATAGGTATCAAAGCCACGGAAATCGACGAGAATCACATTGACCACATTGGTGCCGCCGCCGCCCTTGTAGGAATTGGCCAGATGAAAGACCGAAATGCTCTCGGCTGCGAAATCGCGCAGCAGAATGGCGTAGGTCAGGCCGGTAACGGCAACGCCACCCACCACGGCAATCGCCGCATCGCGCATCCGCCGTGCGACGCTGCTTTCGATCGGAGTCTCGCGCGGCAGGAAATTCAGCGCCAAGAGCAGAAGGATGATCGTCACCACTTCGACCGAGATTTGCGTCAGCGCAAGGTCCGGGGCCGAGAGATAGACAAAGCCCATCGACACGATCAGGCCCACAATCCCCATCAGCACCAGCGCCAGGAACCGGTTGCGATGGAACGCCACCAGACAGATCGTCGCCAGCACCAGCAAGAGCCAGCCAATCGCAGGCAGCATCGTAATCGGCAGGGGGTCCCGCGTCGCCTCGGCCATGCTGCCGCCGGTAAAGGCCAACAGGCCCGCGCCGATCACCGTCACCGCGAAAATCGCCCCGTTGCGCGTCAACGCGCCATTGTGGATGCCATCCGTCAGCACCGTGCTGAGCGCGGTGGCCGCACGCGTTACCGCGTCAAACATCACCTTGGCCTCGGGGCGTGGCGTGGCCTCCCACAGCCGCGCCAGCGGGCGATGCAACGCAAGCAGGACCGCGCCGCCGATCACCGCGATCACCGACATCCAGAAGGCGGGCACCAAGCCATGCAAATGATAAATCTTCACATGCGGATCTTCTTGCGTGACCGCATGCGCCGCAACCCGCACCAGATCCCCGGCAAAGGTCATGGGCATCAGGCCAATGAGGATCACCAGCACCGTCAGGAATGCGGGTGCGGCCCACATGCCAAATCCGGGATCATGTGGCTTGGCCGGATAATCGTCGCGCTTGGGGCCCAGAAACACATGCGCGATATAGCGAAACGAATAGGCAACCGAGAACAGCGCGCCCAGCGTTGCCACAGCCCCGATCAGCCAATAAGGCCCGATCCACTGCGTCTCGGCCACCTCGGCCAGCATCATTTCCTTGGAGAGGAACCCGTTGAGCGGCGGAATACCCGCCATCGACAGTGCCGCAATCGTGGCAATGGTAAAGGTGATCGGCATCAGATGCCGCAGACCGCCAAGGCGCTTGATATCGCGGGTATGCGCCTCGTGATCCACGATGCCTGCGGTCATAAAGAGCGCCGCCTTGAACGTCGCATGGTTGATGATGTGAAACATCGCGACCACCGCCGCCGCCTTGGTTCCAAGCCCCAAGAGCATGGTGATCAGGCCCAGATGACTGACCGTCGAAAAGGCCAAGAGCGCCTTCAGGTCATCCTTGAAGAGGGCAATCTTGGCCGCCATTACCATAGTGATGAGACCGGTCGAGGCGACGATCCAGAACCATTCCGGCGTTCCCGCCAGCACCGGCCACATCCGCGCCATCAGGAACAGGCCCGCCTTCACCATCGTCGCCGAATGCAGATAGGCCGAGACCGGCGTCGGTGCGGCCATCGCATGCGGCAGCCAGAAATGGAACGGAAACTGCGCCGATTTGGTGAAACAGCCCAAAAGGATCAGGATCAGCGCCGGCAGATACATCGGGCTTGCCTGTATCGCGTCCTTCTGCGTCAGGATCACGCTCAGGTCATAGCTTCCGGCGATATCCCCCAGGATCAGCATGCCCGCGATCATCGCAAGACCGCCCAGACCCGTCACCGTCAGCGCCATCCGCGCGCCCTGCCGCCCCTCGGGCAGATGTTTCCAATAGCCGATCAGCAAAAACGACGACAGCGAGGTCAGTTCCCAGAACACCAGCAGCAACAGGATATTGTCGCTCAGGACAATCCCCACCATCGCGCCCTGAAACAGCAGCAGATAGGTGTAAAACTGCCCCATCGGATCTTCGCGCGACAGATAGAACCGGGCATAGAGGATGATGAGCAGGCCGATGCCAAGGATCATGCCGGCAAACAGCAGCCCAAGCCCGTCCAGCATGAAATTCACGTTCAGACCCAAGGACGGCAGCCAGTCGATGCCAAACGTCAGCACTTCGCCACGCATCACCGCCGGGGCTGAAAGCAACAGCAAGATGAGCGCAAGGATCGTCGGAGCGGCGGTAAAGGCAGCGCAGGTGTTTCGCCCTGCCTGAATCATCAACCCCGGAAAAAGCGCACCCAAAAAGGGCAGCGCCGCGATGATCGGCAAAAAGCCTCCGGCGTTCTCCATGCGTGTCCTGCCCCCCTGTCCCTGTTATCTGCCTCGGCTACAGCACCACGTGGCGGGTGCAATTTTTGCGCCGTTTCAGTTGATCTCGCGTAATATACGGCCACCTCCGCGCGCCACAACCCAGCTTGTGACGATTTTCCACGTCGTGAAACCGCGGCTCTTGCGCGCAGCCCCGGAGGGTGCTTTGCTGCACCTGCATCCCAAACAGGACAGAGCCCGTGACCCGCCCGCCACATGTCTTTCCAATCCGCGTCTATTACGAGGATACCGACATGGGCGGGATCGTCTATCACGCCAATTACCTGAAGTTCATCGAACGCGCCCGCAGCGCATGGGTGCGCGACCTTGGCATTGATCAGAACGCCATGCGCGCGGCGGGCACGATTTTTGTGGTCCGCCGGGTCGAGATGGATTTTCTCGCCCCCGCGCGCTTCGACGATGTGCTCGAGGTCGAGACCCGCACCATCACTGTCACCGCCGCACGTCTGGTGATGGAACAGACCGTGACGCGCGGGACAGAGCGGCTCTTGCAGGCCGTGGTGACGGTGGTGTGCGTGGGGCCTTCTGGTCAGCCTGTGCGCTTACCCTTGCTTCTGCGTCCCTGACACCAGCCTGAGGTGGCTTTTCGGTTCGACCACCCGCAAATAGGGTGTGAGTCTTACCGAGTCAGAGGCGAAATGCCGTCTGACCTCGGAGTCCGGGAGCGTGTCAGGGACGATCACGAGATCCCCATGATCCCAGTCAGCGGGCGTGTACGCGCCGGTTCTATCGTGTAGCTGTATCGCCTTGGTCACGCGCAAAACCTCATCAATGTTGCGCCCGATATAGGTCGGATACTCAAAGATCAGCCGCACCTGCAAGGCCGGATCAATGAGAAAGCTCTTGCGGATTGGTCGTGACACCTCCTGCTTGTCATGAACCATCCCGAACAGCTGGGAAAGTTTCAGGTTTAGATCGCTCGCGCCGGGAAAATCGACGACACAGCCAAATAGCTTGTGGATATCCTCGTGCCAAGCGCGTTGGTCTTCGACCGTGGCCCCGGTCAGCGCCAGATTCTTGAGATTGATCGCCTGACACTCCGACGAACAATCGGCAAGGGCGGCAAGCTCGGTCGTACAAACCGACGTATAGGCGCCGGGATGGCTGAACAGATGGACCCAACTCCCCTCGGCCCAGTCCCAAAACCGCAACGGACCCTGGGTCGTATCCACAGTGAAATCAGGAAATGTGTCACCAATCTGCGGCAACCATTTAACGGAGCGCCGCAAAGAACTCGGCAGTCTGAGAACCTCGTTCCCCGGTCCGCGCGGGGTAAAGAACTGAATAGTCATAACATGCACCCCCATAGTCTTATGATTGTATCCCGTTGCGATCTGCAACACAGAGAGGATCATGTTCGATTGTGTCCACAATCGGGCGAAGCCGTTTAAGGTTATGTTTCCTAGGATTACCAAATGTTTTCTAGTGTGGGTTGTGCTCCAAAGATTACTTCTATATGCCTCTTCACGATTTTGTGAGTATCGGGACCAACCGGTCTGATCCCAGAGCGCCGCGGCATGTTCTTTTGTCCTCCGGCTTTCCGTTTTACCCCCCCCCATTTCGCCATCGGCACGCGCGCCGGAGAGGTGCGGGCAGACTCAAAGCGAGACAAGAATGCCACTCAGGGCTCTGGTTCTGGATGAGGACCGCACGACTCATTCGCTCGTGACAGACCGGCTTGCGGATGAGGGCTTCGAGACCGTTTCATGCGGCCCGGATGACAGCGTTCTGGCAACCGTCGAGCTGCATCAGGTTCACATCTGTCTGGTGGCGACCCGTTACCGTGGACTTGATGGTTATGAAATAGCGCGCGACCTGCGTCACAGATCCGCAGCGGGCGTGATCGTGATGGGCAACTCCAATGACGAGATCGACACGGTCATGGCGCTTGAAATGGGGGCCGACGATTACCTCGCCAAACCGATTCGCCCCAGAGAACTCTGCGCGCGGGTCCGCTCGGTGTTGCGTCGGACCGTGATCACACCGCTGCAAGAGGGCGGCGCGCGGCCCCTGCCTGATCGCTATTTACGCCGTGTCGACGACATGGAAATCTGCGGTGTGGTCCGCAGTGTCAATGTTTCAGGCCGTCTTGTCGACCTGACCACGCTCGAGTTCGACGTCCTGATGGTGCTCGCGTCCCATACGAATGCCATCTTGTCCCGCGACAAGATCATCAACTCCGTGCATGGCAGCGACTGGTCGATCAGCCACCGGTCGGTGGACGGGATTATCAGCCGCCTTCGCCGCAAACTCTTTGATAGTGATGAGGGCAACCGCCGCATCAAGACGGTGCACGGTCGCGGCTACATGCTGCTCGAAGCACAATCGGAAGGCAAAGCCTGAGCCGCGCGGCATGATCCGGCAATTATCCGCCTGATCCTTGCGCGAAATTCGCCTCAAACCCGCGTGAACCATCGGATGGTGTTGGCTTTCCCCATACAAATAGGATAGTTTGCCTCGCAATAAGGCCGGAAAACGGCCAGACACATAAAGAGCAGGCAAATGGAAGCAGAAACCCTGGCATTGGCACAGGAGATGGATTTCTCCATGTGGGCGCTTTTTGCGCGCGCCACCTTCATCGTCAAACTTGTGATGTTCATGTTGATCGTGGCCTCATTCTGGTCGTGGTCGATCATCATTCAAAAGATCATCGTCTACCGCAAGGCCCGGCTCGAAGCCGAAATCTTCGACCGCCGCTTCTGGTCCGGAGAGCCGCTCGATGGCCTCTTCGACGAAATCGGCCCCGATCCCGCCGGACAATCCGAGAGGATTTTCGCCGCCGGGATGATGGAATGGCGGCGTAGTCACCGCAATGACGGCAATCTGATCGCCGGGGCCACGGCGCGGATCGACCGCAGCATGGATGTGGCCATCGCCAAGGAATCCGAAGGGCTCCAGAGCGGGCTTCAGGTGCTGGCGACAGTCGGCTCCACCGCACCCTTCATCGGCCTGTTCGGCACGGTCTGGGGCATCATGCACGCCTTCATCGAGATTGCCGAGCAGCAGAATACCAACCTTGCCGTCGTCGCACCGGGCATCGCAGAGGCGCTCTTGGCCACCGGCCTTGGCCTCATTGCGGCCATTCCGGCGGTGATCTTCTACAACAAGCTGAGTGCCGATGCCGACCGCATCGTTGCGGGATACGAGGCCTTTGCCGACGAATTCGCCACCATCCTCAGCCGACAGTTGGACAGCTAGAGCATGGGCGCGGGTGTCGTTCAGAAATCGGGCGATCAAGGGCGTCGCAGGCGCGGGCGCGGCCGCTCGCGTCCGATGGCAGAAATCAACGTCACGCCCTTTGTGGACGTGATGTTGGTGCTTTTGATCATCTTCATGGTCGCCGCGCCGCTCATGGTGGTGGGCGTGCCCGTGGAATTGCCCAAGACCGCCGCGAATTCCCTCCCAAGCGAGGAAGAAGAGCCGTTGACCGTCACCGTCACCGCCGACGGTGTCGTGATGATCCAGACCACAGAGGTGCCGCGTGACGAGTTGATCGCCCGCCTGCGCGCCATCGCCACCGAGCGCGACAGCACGCGGGTTTTCCTGCGCGCAGACGGGGCTGTGCCCTACCTCGAAGTGATGCAGGTCATGGGCGCGCTCAATCGCGGCGGCTTTGGCAATATCGGGCTGGTCACAGATGCTGGCGGCCCGGCGCTTGACGGGCAGGGCGGCTAGGGGCGCATCTGGTGAACACCGGACAGATCATATCGGGCGTGGGCCATCTGGCATTGATCAGCTGGGCCCTGTTCGGGGGCGTGTTCCGCTCTGATCCACCACCCTTCGAGGTGGTCGAAGCCACGACCATTTCCACCGAAGACTTTGCCGCCCTCGTCGAGCGCTCGACCTCGCCCGAGGCCGTCGCCAATGTCGACACCCCAGAGCCCCCCGCGCCGGGCGATGCCGCCCCGCCGCTTGCCTCTACGCCGGATGCCGCTCCCGAGAGCACGCCGCCCGAGGTTCAGGAAAGCGCGCCGCCCGATCCCGCGCCGGATGTGTCCGAGATCACCCCACCCGCGCCCGCCGAGGTTGAAGACACTGCTCCTGTGATGGACGTGCCGCAAGAGGACGTGGCCGTCGTGGTGCCCGAGGTCTCGCCCCGCCCCAAGCCGCGCCCCGTCCCCCGCGTCGCCCCCGAGGCCGTGGCACCGCCAGAGCCGGATGTGCGCATCGACGATGTGGCGCAACCCGACGTCACCCCCGACGAAGGGGCCGAAGTTCAGGAAGAACCGTCCGAGGCCACCGCCCCCGAAGAGGCCGCAACCGAGATCGTGACCGAGGCCGAAGAGCCGGAGCAATCCGCGCCCACCTCCTCGCTGCGCCCCAAACCACGCCCCGCGCGCCCCGTCGAGCAGGCCGAAACCCCGGCCCCCGCCGAGACCCCGGAACCCACCGCGACAGAGACACCGAAACCCACCCCCACCGCGCCCGCCACCGATCAGAGCGCCGTCAATGACGCGCTTGCCGCCGCCCTTGGCGCCAGCCAGCAGACCGACACCGCCCCCAGCGGCCCGCCTCTGACATCGGGCGAAAAGGACGCCCTCCGCGTCGCCGTGCAGCAATGCTGGAACGTGGGCTCTCTCAGCACCGAGGCGCTGGGCACAACGGTTGTGGTTTCGGTCCGAATGGGCGAGGATGGCAGGCCAGACAATGGCTCGATCCGCATGGACAGTTTCTCGGGTGGCGCTGACGCTGCGGCCCGTCAGGCCTTCGAGGCCGCCCGCCGCGCCATCATTCGTTGCGGTGCCAATGGATTTAACCTACCTGCTGACAAATACGATCAGTGGCGTGACATCGAAATGACATTCAATCCGGAGAGTATGAGGATCAAATGATGCGCTTTATGATGACCCTCCTTGCAGCCCTCACGCTTTGGGCCATGCCCGCACTGGCGCAGGGCAACGGCCCACTTCGGATCGAGATCACAGAAGGTGTGATCGAACCGATGCCCTTTGCCGTGCCCGATTTCGTGTCGGACAGCGCGGCTGGTCAGGAACTCGGCCGTAACATCGCCAGCGTGATCGCCGCCGACCTTTCGGGCACCGGCCTCTTTCGCCAGATCCCCTCCGAGGCGCATATCAGCCGGATCACCAGCTTCGAAAGCCCGGTGCAATATGCCGACTGGCGCGCGGTCAACGCGCAGGCGCTGATCACGGGCGCTGTCAGCACCGATGGGGCCGGGCGCATCGTGGCGAAATTCCGCATCTATGATGTCTATTCCGGTCAGGAACTGGGCTCCGGACAGCAATTGGTCGGCACACAGGACGGTTGGCGGCGCATCGCCCACAAGGTTGCCGATCAGGTCTACAGCCGGATCACCGGCGAGGGCGGCTATTTCGACAGCCGCGTTGTGTTTGTCGCCGAAAGCGGCCCCAAGGACCAGCGCGCCAAGCGACTGGCGATCATGGATTATGACGGGGCCAACACGCAATATCTGACGGATAGTGCCAGCATCGTTCTGGCACCCCGCTTTTCACCCACTGGCGACCGGGTGCTCTATACCAGCTACGAGACCGGCTTTCCGCGGATCTATGTCCTTGACGTCGCCAATGTTGGCCGCCGTGAATTGCCCACCCTCGATGGCACGATGAGCTTCGCCCCCCGCTTTGCCCCCAATGGGCGCACCGTGGTCTATTCCTTGACCCAGGGCGGCAACACCGATCTCTACACCATGGACATCGGAAGCGGGGCCAGCACCCGGCTGACCACCGCCCCCTCGATCGAAACCGCGCCCAGCTATAACCCGGACGGCAGCCAGATCGTGTTCGAGAGCGACCGCTCCGGCACACCGCAGCTCTATGTCATGGCCGCAGGCGGCGGCGAGGCCCGGCGCATCAGCTTTGGCGAGGGGCGCTACGGCACGCCCGTCTGGTCGCCGCGAGGCGATCTCGTGGCCTTCACCAAGCAATCCAAGGGCCGGTTCCACATCGGCGTCATGCGCACCGATGGCAGCGAAGAACGCCTGCTCACCGCCTCTTTCCTCGACGAAGGCCCGACATGGGCGCCCAATGGCCGCGTGATCATGTTCACCCGCGAGACCCAAGGCGCGCAGGGTCAGGCCAGCCTCTATTCGGTGGACATCACCGGGCGCAACCTCAAGGCCGTGCCCACCAACACCGGGGCGAGCGACCCGTCGTGGTCGCCGCTCCAGAATTGAACAGACAAGGCCTGCGTTTCCTTGGGGCGCGGGCTGTGATATTAACGGCCAAGGCAGAAACCGAATGGGGCTAAAATGACCTATCTGAGCAAGACACTGATCTTCTGTGCAGGGCTGGCACTGGCCGCCTGTACCAATCCCGATCGCTTCGACAACGGCAATTCCGTCGATCTCAATAACGGCGCCGGCGCCGGGGCTGGCCTTGCAGGGTCGGCGCAGGACCCGACTTCGGCCGCCTATTTCCAGCAGGCCGTTGGCGACCGCGTGCTGTTTGAGGTGGACCAATCCACCCTCAATGCAACGGCACAATCCACGCTTGCCGGTCAGGCCAACTGGCTGATGACCAATCGCGATTTCACCGCCGTGATCGAAGGCCACGCCGACGAGCAGGGCACCCGCGAATACAACCTCGCGCTGGGTGCGCGCCGCGCCAACGCCGTGCAGGAATATCTCATCAGCCAGGGCGTCGCCTCCAACCGTCTGCGCGTCGTCAGCTTTGGCAAGGAACGCCCGATCGAGATTTGCAGCAACGAGGCCTGCTACACCAAGAACCGCCGCGCGGTCACCGTGCTCGCCGCGGGTCTGGGCAGCTGAACGAACTGAGAGAGGGCAGAACCATGCGCCGTTTCGCGTTTCTTCTGGCCGCTGGCCTCTTTGTCGCGCCCTATGGGGCTGTCGCGCAATCGGATCAGACCTTGGCCGATATCCGACAGGAACTGTCGGTCCTTTACGTGACCTTGCAGCATCTCAAGCGCGAACTCAGCACCACCGGCGGCGCGGGGCAACTCGGCGGCGGTGGCTCGCTCGTGGACCGCGTGAATGCCATCGAAAGCGAGGTACAGCGCCTCACCTCCAAGACCGAAGAGCTGGAATTCCGCATCGACCGCGTGGTGTCTGACGGCACCAATCGCGTGGGCGATCTGGAATTCCGCCTCTGCGAACTGGAACCGGCCTGCGACATCGCCACGCTGGAGCCGGGCAGCACTCTGGGCGGGGTTGATCCGGTGACAGCGGGCGGCGGCACCGCCGCTCTGCCATCACCGTCGACCCCCACGCCCACTGACAATGCCCCCCAACTTGCAATCGGCGAAAAGGACGATTTCGAGCGCGCCGAGGCCGCCTTGCAGGCCGGCAACCACGATGAGGCGGCGGCAGGGTTTGCCACCTTCCTCTCCACCTATCCGGGCAGCCCGCTGTCGGGCCGGGCCGGTCTTCTGCGCGGCGAGGCGCTTGAGGCATCGGGCCAACAAAGCGAGGCCGCGCGCGCCTATCTCGACAGCTTCAGCGCTGCCCCCGACGGCGCAGAGGCCCCGGAATCCCTCTTTCGTCTGGGCCGCGCGCTTGGCCGTCTGGGCCAGACCCAAGAGGCCTGCGTGACCCTCGCCCAAGTGGCGGCGCGCTATCCCACGGCGGCGGCCGTTGCCTCCGCGCAAACCGAGATGAGCCGCCTGGGCTGTTCGTGACACCGCCCGATGCGCGGCTCCGCGACCGTGTCGCGGCCTGTTTTGCAGGGCATCCGCCGCCCCGGCTCGGGGTGGCGGTCTCCGGCGGAAGCGATTCGCTGGCGCTCCTCCATCTCCTCCATGACTGGCAGCGCGCAGGCGGCCCGGCCCTTGCCGCTGTCACCGTCGATCACGGCCTGCGCCCCGAGGCGGGGGCCGAGGCCGCAGAGGTGGCGCATATCTGCGCCCGCCTCAATGTGCCGCACCACACTCTGCATTGGCAGGGCTGCGGCGGGTCCGGCAATCTGCCCGACCGCGCGCGCCGCGCCCGCTACACGCTCATGTCGGACTGGGCCGCAGCGCAGGGCCTGACCGACATCGCCATCGGCCATACTCAGGACGATCTTGCCGAAACCTTCCTGATGCGGCTGGCGCGCGGCGCGGGGGTGGACGGTCTCGCCGCCATGCGCCCGCGCTGGACCCAAGAGGGCGTGACCTTTCATCGCCCGCTCCTGGGTCTTGCCCGCGAAGCCCTGCGCGACCATCTTCGCGGGCTGAGGCAGACGTGGATTGACGACCCTACAAATGTGGACACGTCTTATCTTCGCCCGCGCGCGCGCGAAATCCTCGCGGCTCTGGCCCCTCTGGGCCTGGATGCCGCAACCCTTGCCGAAGTGGCGTACAATCTGTCGGACGCGCGCACTGCGCTCTCTCACACCACCCACGCCGCTGCCCGCACGCTCACCCGTGGTGAGGCAGGCGACCTGCTCATTGATCACGCGGGCTTTGCCAATCTGCCCGATGAGATCGCCCGCCGCCTGCTGCATGGCGCGCTCCAGTGGCTGACCGGGGCGGAGTATCCGCCGCGTGGCGCGGCCCTGTCCGCCCTGCTCGCAGCGGCGCGCGCAGGCCAGACCATGACCCTGCAGGGCGGCCTGCTTTTGCCTGCCAAATCCGGTCACCTGCGCCTCACGCGCGAATATGACGCGGTCAAGGATCTGCGCACGCCCGCAACCGCCCTGTGGGACACTCGCTGGCAGGCAATCGGCCCGTCAGATCCTGCCGATATCGAGATTGCGGCCCTCGGTCCTGCGGGCCTGAGCGCCTGCCCCGATTGGCGTCTCAGCGGCCTGCCGCATGCGTCTGCCTTGGCAACACCCGGTCTCTGGCAGGGCGATTCCCTGATTGCCGCACCCCTCATGGGCTGGCCGAACGGCTGGGCCTTAACCCTGCGCCGCGACCGGGACAATCTGCTGATGGCGCTATTATCTCATTGAAGATAGGCCCGTGATCTCTATTTATGATCCACGCACCCTGTGCTAGACGCACGGGAATACGAATTTTGGGAGAGAACCCTTGGGTAACGCAAGAAATATCGCCTTCTGGCTGGTGCTGTTCCTGTTGATCCTCGCGCTGTTCAACCTGTTCAGTGGCTCGGGCAACACACTCCAGAGCCGCGCGGTGCCATATTCCGATTTTGTCGAGGCAGTTGACAGCGGTGCCGTGAGCCAGGTGACACTGGATGGCGAAACCGTCCGCTATCGCGGCGCGGATGGTCAGGACTACGCCACGATCAAGCCCGAGGATGCAGAAATCACCCAACGCCTGATCGACGCAGGTATCCCGGTCAAGGCCGAGAGCCAGCAGCAATCCGGCTTTCAGACCTTCCTGGTCTCGCTCCTGCCTTTCCTCCTGTTGATCGGCGTCTGGATCTATTTCATGAACCGCATGCAGGGCGGCGGCAAGGGCGGCGCGATGGGCTTTGGCAAATCCAAGGCCAAGATGCTGACCGAAAAGCATGGCCGCGTGACCTTTGACGATGTGGCCGGCATTGACGAGGCCAAGGAAGAGCTTGAGGAAATCGTTGAATTCCTGCGCAACCCGCAGAAATTCTCGCGCCTCGGCGGCAAGATCCCCAAGGGCGCGCTGCTTGTTGGCCCGCCGGGCACCGGTAAAACCCTGCTGGCACGCGCGATTGCAGGCGAGGCGGGCGTGCCGTTCTTCACCATCTCAGGCTCTGACTTTGTGGAAATGTTCGTCGGCGTCGGGGCATCCCGTGTGCGCGACATGTTCGAGCAGGCCAAGAAGAACGCGCCCTGTATCGTCTTTATCGACGAGATTGACGCCGTCGGTCGCCACCGCGGTGCGGGTTATGGCGGCGGCAACGATGAGCGGGAACAGACGCTGAACCAGCTCCTTGTCGAGATGGACGGGTTCGAGGCCAACGAAGGCGTGATCATCATCGCGGCCACCAACCGCAAGGACGTGCTTGATCCCGCGCTCCTGCGTCCCGGTCGCTTTGACCGTCAGGTCACCGTGCCCAACCCCGACATCAAGGGCCGCGAGAAAATCCTCAACGTGCATGCCCGCAAGACGCCGCTTGGCCCCGATGTGGACCTGCGCCTGATTGCACGCGGCACGCCGGGCTTCTCGGGGGCGGACCTTGCCAATCTCGTCAACGAGGCGGCGCTGACTGCCGCGCGTGTGGGCCGCCGCTTTGTCACCATGGTCGATTTCGAGAACGCCAAGGACAAGGTGATGATGGGGGCCGAGCGCCGCTCGATGGTCCTGACCGACGACCAAAAGGAAAAAACCGCCTATCACGAGGCCGGGCATGCCGTCGTGGGCCTCGCCCTGCCGAAATGCGATCCTGTGTATAAGGCCACGATCATCCCGCGCGGTGGCGCCCTCGGCATGGTGGTCAGCCTGCCCGAGATCGACCGCCTCAACTGGCACCGCTCGGAATGCGAAGAGAAACTCGCCATGACCATGGCGGGCAAGGCTGCCGAAATCCTCAAATACGGCGAGGATAACGTGTCCAACGGTCCCGCAGGCGACATTCAGCAGGCCAGCGGCCTGGCGCGCGCCATGGTGATGCGCTGGGGCATGTCCGACAAGGTCGGCAATATCGACTATGAACAGGCGCACGAAGGCTACATGGGCAACGGCGCGGGTGGCTTCTCGATTTCCGCTCATACCAAAGAGCTGATCGAGGAAGAGGTCAAACGCCTGATCGACGAGGCCTATATCCGCGCCAAGAAGATCCTAACCGACCGTCAAGAGGATTGGGAGCGTCTGGCACAGGGCCTTTTGGAATACGAAACCCTGACCGGCGAGGAAATCAAGCGCGTCATGCGCGGCGAGCCGCCCGCGGCGGATGATGACGATGATGGCACGGCAGAGGCCACCAAACCCTCTGTCACCGCCATCCCCAAGACCAAGCCCAAATCCACGCCTGGCACCGGTGACGGCGGGCTGGAGCCAGAGCCCTCGACGTGAGCACGACTCCCGCGAAACAAGACTGGAATCCCGGAGCCTATGCAAGGTTCCGGGATCAACGTCTGCGCCCCGCCCTCGATCTCTTGAACGCGGTCGGGCAAATGGGTGCGGGCGATGTGGTCGATCTCGGCTGTGGCAATGGCGTGATGGCCGAGGCGCTGCGCGCCCGTGCGGGCAATCGAACGGTGGTCGGTGTCGATGCCAGCCCGGCGATGCTCGAAAAGGCCCGCGCGGCCGGGGGCTATGACGCGCTGCAACAGGGCGACATCGCCGATTGGCACCCGCGCCGCGCGCCGGGTCTGATCTATTCCAATGCGGCCCTGCATTGGGTTGGCAATCACGAGGCGCTGATGCCCCGGCTGGTGCGCATGCTGGGCAAGGGGGGCACGCTCGCCGTGCAGATGCCGCATCAGAACAAGGCACCGTCCCACCGCGTCTGGCTCTCGCTCGCCGAAGAACTGTTTGACGGCCGAGTCGAGAAAATGGGCACTCCCGGCGTGATGACCCCAATCAGATACGAGGAACTGTTGGCCCCCCTCGGTCAATTCCGCCTCTGGGAAACCGACTATTACCAACGCCTCACCGCAGAACCCGGCAGCCATCCGGTGCGCCGCTACACCGAGAGCACCTATGCCCGCCCAGTGCTGGCCGCCCTCGAGCCGGAGGAAAAGGCCGATCTCATCCGCCGCTACGAAGAGGTGATGCACACCGCCTATCCGGTCCGCGCCGATGGCACCGTGCTCTTTCCCTTCCGCCGCCTGTTCTTTACGCTCACAGTCTGAGCCGCAGGGCGAGCGACCCTGCGGGGCGAGTATTTGTCACCAAGAAAAAACGGGGCGCGCACCAATGCCTGCATTGATCCCAACCGAGTATGAGGCTCGACTCACATGGTTGGGCCGGGTTGCCCAGCGCGACACCACGCTCGAAGCGGAACCGCTCGACGCCGTGGACGTGACCTTCGCCGGCATCGCAGGCGAGGACCACGCGGGCTTGACGCGTCCCTCCTGTAGTCGCGTGCTGTCACAACATCCCCGCAACACCGAGATCCGCAATGTGCGGCAATTCTCGGTGCTCTCGGTCGAAGAGCTCACAGCCATCGCCGCGACCATGGGCATCGCGCGGCTCGACCCGGCATGGCTCGGGGCGTCGTTGGTGATCGAGGGTATTCCCGATCTCAGCCACCTGCCGCCTTCGTCGCGCCTGCAAGGGCCGGATGGGGTGACTTTGGTGGTGGATATGGAAAACCGCCCCTGCCAATTGCCCGCCAAGGTGATCGAGGGATACGCGCCGGGCTTTGGGGCGCGGTTCAAGCGCGCGGCCTCGGGGCGGCGCGGCGTCACCGCTTGGGTCGAGCGTGAGGGACGGCTCAGCCGCGGCGATACCCTGCGCCTGCATATTCCCGATCAACCGATCTGGTCCGAGCTGTCGCGTGCCCGTGGCAGCCTGCTCTGAAAGTCCCCAAAATCGTTTCCGATCCGACACAGACTGCGACAGCCCGCCGCAACCACGGGTCCATGTGTCGGATTCGCATGCTGTGGGATGCCGGGGATTGGCTATGACCGTGGTCAGACCAGGCTCAACAGACAAGGGAAGGAAACGACTATGGGTTACAAGAGCGATATCGAGATTGCACGCGAGGCAAAGAAGCGTCCGATCCAAGAGATCGGCGAAAAGCGCGGCATCTCCAACGAAGATCTGCTGCCCTACGGACATGACAAGGCCAAGGTGAGCCAGAAGTTCATCGATTCGGTGCAGGGCAACAAGAACGGTCGACTCATCCTCGTGACCGCCATCAACCCGACGCCGGCTGGCGAAGGCAAGACCACGACCACCGTCGGTCTCGGCGATGGCCTGAACCGGATCGGCAAAAAGGCGACTGTCTGCATCCGCGAGGCCTCCCTCGGGCCGAACTTCGGCATGAAGGGTGGGGCCGCTGGCGGTGGCTATGCGCAGGTCGTGCCGATGGAAGACATGAACCTCCATTTCACCGGCGATTTCCATGCCATCACCTCGGCGCATTCGCTGCTCAGCGCGATGATCGACAACCACATCTATTGGGGCAACGAGCTTGACATCGACACCCGCCGCGTCGTCTGGCGTCGCGTGGTGGACATGAATGACCGCTCCCTGCGCCAGATCACATCCTCGCTGGGCGGTGTGTCCAACGGCTTTGCCCGTGAAGACGGGTTTGACATCACCGTGGCCTCCGAAGTCATGGCGATCCTCTGCCTCGCCAAGAACCTCAAGGATCTCGAAGACCGTCTCGGCTCGATGATCGTGGCCTACCGCCGCGACAAGACACCCGTCTTCTGCCGTGACATCAAGGCCGAGGGCGCAATGACCGTGCTCCTCAAGGACGCGATGCAGCCGAACCTGGTGCAGACGTTGGAAAACAACCCCGCCTTCGTGCATGGCGGCCCCTTCGCCAATATCGCGCATGGCTGCAACTCGGTCATCGCCACCACCACCGCCCTCAAGATCAGCGATTACGTTGTGACCGAAGCGGGCTTTGGTGCCGACCTTGGCGCTGAAAAGTTCATGAACATCAAATGCCGCAAGGCGGGTCTTGCCCCCGATTGCGTGGTGATCGTGGCCACGGTCCGCGCGATGAAGATGAACGGCGGCGTGGCCAAGGCCGATCTGGGTGCAGAGAATGTCGACGCGGTCAAGTCCGGTTGCCCCAACCTTGGGCGTCACATCGAGAACGTCAAATCCTTTGGTGTGCCGGTTGTGGTTGCGATCAACCATTTCGTCACCGACACCGACGCCGAGGTTGCAGCCGTGAAAGAGTATGTCGCGGGCCACGGCGCCGAGGCGGTGCTGTCACGTCACTGGGAACTCGGTTCCGAAGGCTCGGAGCCGCTGGCACGCAAGGTGGTCGAACTGGCCGAGTCCGGCAAAGCCAACTTTGCACCGCTCTACCCCGATGATATGTCGCTCTTCCACAAGATCGAGACCATCGCCAAGCGCATCTACCGTGCCGACGAGGTGCTCGCGGATCAGAAAATCCGCAATCAGCTCAAGGAATGGGAATCGCAGGGCTATGGCAACCTGCCGGTCTGCATGGCCAAGACGCAGTACAGCTTTACCACCGACCCGAACCGCCGCGGCGCGCCCACCGGCCACTCCGTGCCGGTCCGCGAAGTGCGGCTCTCGGCCGGTGCTGGCTTTGTCGTGGTGGTCTGCGGCGAGATCATGACCATGCCGGGCCTGCCCAGCAAACCTGCCGCCGAGACGATCCGTCTCAATGCGGGTGGTCAGATCGAAGGTCTCTTTTAAGCCAAACCGAACAGCGCCGCCCGGGGTATAGTGCCTCGGGCGGCGCTACGCGTTGGGCGTGAATAGTTCAAGAATGAGGAAAGGGCTGCGAATGACGGCTAAAGTGATCGACGGCAAGGCCTTTGCCGCAGAGGTGCGCGCCAAGGTGGCGTCGCATGTGACGCGCCTGAAAGAGGAAAACGGCATCACGCCGGGTCTCGCGGTGGTGCTTGTGGGCGAAGATCCGGCCAGCCAGGTCTATGTCCGCTCCAAGGGCAAGCAGACCGTCGAGGTGGGCATGAACTCCTATGAACACAAACTTGACGTAGACACGTCCGAGGCCGATCTTCTGGCGCTGATCGACCAGCTCAACAAGGACGCCACCGTGCATGGCATCCTCGTGCAATTGCCGCTCCCGAAACATCTCGATTCCGATCTGGTGATCAATTCGATTGATCCGGCCAAGGATGTCGACGGCTTTCACATTTCCAACGTGGGCCTCTTGGGCACCGGCCAGAAATCCATGGTGCCGTGCACGCCCTTGGGCTGCCTGATGATGCTGCGCGACCATCACGGCTCGCTTGCGGGCATGGATGCCGTGGTGCTTGGCCGCTCGAACATCGTCGGGAAACCCATGGCACAGCTTCTCTTGGGCGATAGCTGCACCGTCACGATTGCCCATAGCCGGACCAAGGACATCGCCGATGTCTGCCGCCGCGCCGATATCGTTGTGGCCGCCGTCGGTCGCCCCGAAATGGTGCCGGGCGACTGGATCAAGCCGGGGGCCACTGTGATCGACGTGGGCATCAACCGGATCGAGCGGGACGGCAAGACCGTCCTCGTCGGCGACGTCGATTACGCCTCGGTTGCCGCTGTTGCCGGGGCGATCACCCCGGTGCCGGGTGGCGTCGGTCCGATGACCATCGCCTGCCTCTTGGCCAATACCCTCACCGCCTGCTGCCGCGCAAATGGTCTGACAGAGCCCGAGGGCCTCACGGCCTGAACGCTCAGCCCCGCCGACGCGGCGGGGCTTCCACCCACAGCCTGCCGATCAGCGGACAGCCCAGCGTCTCGCGCAGGGCTGCCGCCAACTCGTCCACCGTTTCGGTCGAGACGAACAATCCTCCCGTCGCATCCGCCAGACATTTCGCAACCGTCTGCCCGTCATAGCCCTTCGCCTCGGGGCTGTTCCACGAAAACGGGTCATGCACCACGCGAAATCCGATCACATGCACCGTGAGGTCGCGCGCCTCCGCCGCGAGCGCCGTCCCGAGCGCACAGGGCGTGCCGCCGCAGGTCTCATTGCCATCCGTGACCAAGACCACGATGCCCGTCTGCGTGCGATAGCCCAAGACCTCCGCCGCCGCCGCGACTGAGGCGGCAATCGGGGTCAGGCCACCGGGCGTCAACGCCTCGATCCCCGCCACCACCGCAGCCCCGGCATCCGGCATCGGGCCAAAGTGGCGTGTGATCCCGGAACAGGGATGACTGCCCCCCGCGCCATAGCTCAACAGGCCAATCCGCCGATAGGGCGCAATCTCGGGCATCACCCGCCGCAGAGCCACGCGCGCCTCGATAATCCGGGTCGGGGCGGTCGGATCATGTCCCACCTCCGCCATGGACCCCGACCCGTCGAACACCAGCATCGCATCGGTGGCGCATCCCGTCGCCGCCATGGACGCAGGTCCCGGCAGGATCGTCAGGGCAAGGCAGAGCGTCAGAGCGCGCATCGCGGGCCTCCGGTCACGGCAGTTCTCCCAGCCTATCGCGATCCCGCCACATGTCCAGAGAGGACGCATGCGTTGAGGGGTCATGCCCCCTTGCGGCGCGTCGTCACAACACCTTCAGGCAAAAGTGGAATTCGTGCAGCGGGCGATAGGTCTTGACCAAAGCATGCAGACCCAGGTTGATCCCAAGCTCTGGAAAGACCTCCGTCAGGTCGACAAACTCCTGATCCGTGAGCACGTTGCAATGCACATCGACATAGCGCGTCTGGGCCTGCTGCATCATCTCTTGCGCATGGCCGAGGGAAAATCTCCGAGGCGCACCGTGATCCGCACCCTTGGTCCAGATCTGACCCGCTTTGACCTCTCTGTTGTGATAGAAATGATCGAACACGGTCTGCGGGTCCGGCTGGGAAATATCCCGCGCATCGCGGTCCAGAAACTGGCCCAATGTCGTTCTTGGGCGGTCGATATCATAGGTGTAACGCCGATCCGGAAAGGCACCGATGACTGTGCCCCCGCGGCCCAGTTCCGTCGCGATGTCGCGCAGAAATCCCAAAAGGTTCGGAATATGCTCGTAAACATGCGATCCAAAGACGAATTTGACCCCATGCCCGGAAATCGCGCGCGGCAGGGACACGGACTTCAGCACGTAATCCACCTCGACAACCTTCTCGACATGCCGCAGCGGGCTGCGACCCGCGAGATATTTGAGGTCGTCCGTCGTATTGACGTCCGCATAGCGCACATTCCACTCCGGGCGGGTCAAAAGTGGGCGGTCAAAGGGGCCAATCTCCACCCCCAGAGCCTGAGGCTCGACGCAATTCGCCACAAACTCCAAGAGGCGCGGTCCTCTCTGCTCCAGCGCCAAGGCCGCATCCGCTGCGGTAAACCGCACCTCTTGCTTCTGTTCCGAAACCGGACCGGGCCGAGGGGACTTGCTGAAAAACCGCATCATCTAGGAACCTTTAACCATCAGACGTCAAATCTGGTTGTGAACTGTCCCTAGACTTACCGACTGGCGCAGTGCTTGAAAAGTTGTGGCAGATTCCTTCGTCACCGGTCACCGGCCAGTGTCGCCAAGATCCCCTGAGGTCTGCGCGCGCAAACCACGACACCCAACGCATTCTCAGCCCTTGATCCCGACGCGCCCTGCGTCTATACGCCCCCGGTGGCCCCGTCTTGGGGTCCGACTCAACCCACACACGCCGCGTTCGGCCGCTCCCGTCGCTGGGGGCCGCATCCGGCAAGGAGATAGCGACAATGAAACTGCATGAACTGCACGACAATCCCGGTGCCACCAAAAAGCGCAAGCGCATTGGTCGTGGTCCGGGTTCCGGCATGGGCAAAACCGGTGGCCGGGGTATCAAAGGTCAGAAATCCCGTTCGGGTGTTTCGATCGGTGGCTACGAGGGTGGCCAGATGCCGCTCTATCAGCGTCTGCCCAAGCGCGGCTTTACCAAGCCGAACCGCAAATCCTTTGCCGTCATCAATCTGGGTCTGATCCAGAAATTCGTCGAAGCCGGCAAGATCGACGCAACCGCCCCGATCACCGAGGATGCGCTCGTCGCCTCCGGTCTGGTGCGCCGCAAACTCGATGGCATCCGCGTCCTGAACAAGGGTGACGTGACCCTCAAGCTGACCATTCAGGTTACAGGCGCCTCGCGCTCTGCGATCGAAGCGGTCGAAAAGGCCGGCGGCTCCCTCTCGGTCACAACCGCGCAAGCGGCTGAATAAGAGGTTGTGAGCGGCACCCGTGCCGCTTACATATGGCCCAAGTTTTCCTTTGACGCCGCCTGAGCTGGAAAACAGCCCAAGGCGGCGTTGTCACATGAAAGAGACCCGCGAATGGTATCTGCAGCAGAGCAAATGGCGGCCAACACTAGCTGGTCCGCGCTTGGCAAGGCCACCGAACTGCGCAAACGCATCCTGTTCACCCTCGGCCTGCTGATTGTCTACCGGCTGGGCACCTTCATCCCCGTGCCGGGGATTGATGGGATCGCGCTGCGTGAATTCATGGAAGGCGCGCAGGCGTCCATTGGCGGCATGCTGTCGATGTTCACCGGCGGCGCACTCGGGCGCATGGGCATCTTTGCTCTGGGGATCATGCCCTATATCTCGGCGTCGATCATCGTTCAGTTGATGACCGCCATGGTGCCCGCTCTTGAGCAACTCAAGAAAGAGGGCGAGCAGGGTCGCAAGAAGATCAACCAATACACCCGCTACGGCACGGTCGTCCTCGCCACGCTGCAATCCTACGGTCTGGCCGTCAGCCTGCAATCCGGCGAAATGGTCACGAATCCGGGCATGTTCTTTATCGTCTCCTGCATGATCACGCTGGTCGGCGGCACCATGTTCCTGATGTGGCTGGGCGAACAGATCACCGCGCGCGGCGTTGGCAACGGCATCTCGCTGATCATCTTTGTCGGCATCATCGCCGAGGTTCCCGCCGCTCTGGCGCAGTTCTTCGCCTCTGGCCGCTCGGGCGCTGTCAGCCCCGCCGTGATCGTCGGCGTGATGGTGATGGTCGTCGCCGTGATCGCCTTCGTGGTCTTCATGGAGCGGTCCCTGCGCAAGATCCACATTCAATATCCCCGCCGTCAGGTGGGCATGAAGATCTATGACGGCGGCTCCTCGCACCTGCCGGTCAAGGTCAACCCGGCAGGCGTGATCCCGGCAATCTTTGCCTCCTCGCTGCTCCTGCTGCCTGCGACGATCACCACCTTCTCGGGCAGTACGACCAATCCGGTCCTCTCGACCGTGATGGCCTATTTCGGCCCCGGCCAGCCGCTCTATCTGCTGTTCTTCACGATCATGATCGTGTTCTTCGCCTATTTCTACACCTTCAACGTCGCGTTCAAGACCGATGAAGTGGCCGACAACCTCAAGAACCAGAACGGCTTCATTCCCGGCATCCGTCCGGGCAAGCGGACAGCGGAATATCTCGACTATGTCGTTGCCCGCGTGCTGGTTCTGGGCTCTGCCTATCTCGCGGCGGTCTGCCTTCTGCCCGAGGTGCTGCGCAATCAATTCGCGATCCCCTTCTACTTCGGCGGCACATCCGTGCTGATCGTGGTCTCTGTCACCATGGACACGATCCAGCAGGTGCAATCGCACCTCCTCGCCCATCAATACGAAGGGCTGATCGAGAAATCCCAGCTCAGCGGCAAGGGCAAGAAACGCTCCCGCAGAAAAGCACCGGCGCGCAGATGAATATCATCCTTCTCGGACCGCCGGGCGCGGGCAAGGGCACACAGGCGCATTACCTGGTCGAGAGCCGCGACATGATCCAGCTCTCCACCGGCGACATGCTGCGCGCCGCCAAGGACAGCGGCTCGGACATGGGGCGGATCGTCGCCGATGTCATGGCGCGCGGCGATCTTGTGACCGATGAGATCGTGATCGGCCTCATCCGTGAACAATTGCAGGCGGAGCGAAAGGGCGGCTTCATTTTTGATGGCTTCCCCCGCACGCTGGCACAGGCCGATGCCCTCGCCGACCTGCTCGAAGAGATGGGCGAGACGTTGGAGGCCGTGATCGAATTGCGTGTCGATGACGAAGCACTCGTTCAGCGCATCACGGCCCGTTCGACCTGCGGCAACTGCGGCGAGGTCTATAACGACATCACCAAACCCTGGCCCACCGATGGCAAATGCGCCAAATGCGGCTCGACAGATGTCAGGCGCCGCGCCGACGACAACGAAGACGCGCTGCGCAACCGCCTGATGGAATATTACAAGAAAACCTCCCCGCTCATCGGCTATTACTACGCTCATGGCCAACTGACCTCGGTCGACGGTCTCGCGGAAATCAATGTCGTTCAGGCCGAGATTGCCAAAGCACTTGACAAATAGGGCAATGCCGGGGGGCGGGGCCTTGACGCTCCGTTCATTTCCCCCTAACCAGCCCTATCTCGAACGCGAGATTGATTCTATTTCCGGGTCGCCCCCGAATTGCGAATCGCTCATCTGAAATCAGCCGCGGCCCGGTGCGTGATCGCCTCGGGCTTACGTTGTGAAAAAAGGTTCTGGTGCTACGGAACCGCAACGAAAAAGGAAACTGCACTTGGCACGTATCGCCGGCGTCAATATCCCGACCAACAAACGGGTTCCAATCGCCCTCACCTATATCACCGGAATCGGCCATTCCTCGGCTAAATCCATCTGCGAAGCCCTCAACATCGACACCTCGCGTCGCGTGAACGAGCTGTCGGATGCCGAGGCTCTGGCCCTGCGCGAACACATCGACGCGAATTTCACCGTCGAAGGTGACCTGCGCCGTGAAACCCAGATGAACATCAAGCGCCTGATGGATCTGGGCTGCTACCGTGGCCTGCGTCACCGTCGCAATCTGCCGGTGCGTGGTCAGCGGACCCACACCAATGCTCGCACCCGCAAGGGCCCGGCAAAAGCCATTGCCGGCAAGAAGAAATAAGGGAGGGCATTCAATATGGCACGCGATACCAAACGCACCAAGAAAAAGGTCTCCAAGAACATCGCCACCGGCGTTGCTCATGTGAACTCGTCTTTCAACAACACCAAGATCCTGATCTCGGATGTGCAGGGCAATGCAATCGCATGGTCCTCTGCCGGGACCATGGGTTTCAAAGGCTCGCGTAAATCCACGCCCTACGCCGCTCAGATGGCTGCCGAAGATGCAGGCAAAAAGGCGCAGGAACATGGCATGCGGTCGCTCGACGTCGAAGTTCAGGGTCCGGGTTCGGGTCGTGAGTCGGCGCTGCGCGCGCTGGCCGCCGTTGGCTTCAACATCACCTCGATCCGTGATGTGACCCCGATGGCTCACAATGGCTGCCGCCCGCCGAAACGCCGCCGGGTCTGATACAACATCTATCCAGGTGGGGCCGCGCTATGGCGCGGTCCCCTTTTCGTCATTTTACATCCTCGGGCGTTCTGGACCTTTGGACATGGGAACAGAGCAAGAATGGAGGGACGCATGATCCACAAGAATTGGGCTGAACTGATCAAGCCGACACAGCTTGACGTGAAACCGGGCAATGACCCGCTGCGTCAGGCGGTTCTGATCGCCGAGCCGCTCGAGCGCGGCTTTGGTCTCACGCTGGGCAACGCGCTGCGCCGCGTTCTTCTGTCCTCGCTGCAAGGGGCGGCCATCACCGCCGTGCAGATCGACAACGTGTTGCACGAGTTCTCCTCGGTGGCCGGTGTCCGCGAAGACGTGACCGACATCGTTCTCAACCTCAAGGGCGTGGCCATCCGCATGGAAGTCGAAGGGCCCAAGCGTCTTTCGGTCAATGCCAAGGGTCCGGGCGTCGTCACCGCCGGTGACATCTCCGACAGCGCAGGCATCGAGATCCTCAACAAGGACCATGTGATCTGTCACCTCGACGAAGGTGCTGACCTGTTCATGGAACTGACCGTGAATCAGGGCAAGGGCTATGTCTCGGCTGACAAGAACAAGCCCGAGGACGCACCCATCGGTCTCATTCCGATTGACGCCATCTACTCGCCGATCTCCAAGGTCAGCTACGAGGTCCAGCCGACCCGCGAAGGTCAGGTTCTCGATTACGACAAACTGACCATGAAGATCGAAACCGACGGCTCGATCACCCCGGATGACGCCGTGGCCTACGCCGCGCGTATCCTTCAGGATCAACTGTCGATCTTCGTGAACTTCGACGAACCCGAATCGGCCAGCCGTCAGGACGACGACGACGGTCTCGAATTCAACCCGCTCCTGCTCAAGAAAGTGGACGAGTTGGAATTGTCGGTCCGCTCCGCGAACTGCCTCAAGAACGACAACATCGTCTATATCGGCGATCTCATCCAAAAGACCGAAGCCGAGATGCTCCGCACCCCGAACTTTGGCCGCAAGTCGCTCAACGAGATCAAAGAGGTTCTCTCGGGCATGGGTCTGCACCTTGGCATGGATGTCGAGGATTGGCCGCCAGACAACATCGAAGACCTCGCCAAAAAGTTCGAAGACGCGTTCTAAGATTTTGGGCGGTGCGCAGCCTCCGCGCACCGTTCAACCCAGTGTACAAAACCCGCGTACACATGGTACGCCATGTACGCATCACGACCCGGGCAATCCCGCCCCAAGGAGAGCGGCTGACACGCATCAGACCGCCGGACAAAGCAAAAACGCTTAGGAGATAGAAAATGCGTCACGCAAGAGGATACCGCCGCCTCAACCGCACCCACGAGCACCGCAAGGCGCTGTGGGCGAACATGGCCGGCTCGCTCATCGAACATGAGCAGATCAAGACCACATTGCCCAAGGCAAAAGAACTGCGTCCGATCATCGAAAAGCTGATAACCCTCGGAAAACGTGGGGATTTGCATGCGCGCCGTCAGGCTGCGAGCCAGCTCAAGCAGGATGCCTATGTGGCCAAACTGTTCGACATTCTCGGACCGCGCTATGCAGAGCGTCAGGGCGGTTACGTCCGCGTTCTCAAGGCCGGGTTCCGCTATGGTGACATGGCACCCATGGCCATCATCGAGTTCGTGGACCGTGACGTCGACGCCAAAGGCGCCGCCGACAAGGCCCGCGTCGCAGCGTTTGAAATGTCTGACGACGAATAAGATTATAACCATTTCAAGTGGTTACAGATACGCCCCCGCCCTCACCGGCGGGGGTTTTGCATGTTGGCCCTCGGGGATATGCCACCGCAAGAGGCCGCAAAGCCTTGCATTGCCGCGCCACTCCCAGCATATCTCAAAGGCCAAGATCACCCTTGGGGAGCCTGTCATGGTCCGCCTTCTCTGCCTTGTTTTATTGGCCCTTCCCGGCCTGCCGCACGCCGAAACCCGCGTGCCGGTCACGCCGGCCGAAATTCAGTTGGGCTTTGCCCCGGTCGTCCAACAGGCCGCTCCGGCAGTGGTGAATATCTACGCCAGCCGCGTCGTCGCCACCCGCGCCAGCCCATTCCGGGGAGACCCGTTTTTCGAGAGATTTTTCAATGACTTCGGCGCAACGCGCCCGCGCGTTCAAAACTCTCTTGGGTCCGGCGTGGTCCTCTCGGAGGATGGTATCGTCGTGTCGAATTATCATGTCGTGGGTGAGGCTACAGATATCCGCGTGGTCCTCAATGACCGCCGCGAATACGCCGCCCGCGTCCTCTTGGGCGATGAAGAGGCGGATTTGGCCGTCCTCCAGATCGAGGATGCACCGGTCCTGCCCGCCCTCACCCTGCGCGACAGCGACACCGTGCAGGTCGGCGAATTGGTGCTGGCCATCGGCAACCCCTTTGGCGTGGGCCAAACCGTCAGCAGCGGAATCGTCTCCGGCCTCGCCCGCTCTGGCACGGCCACCGGCAACGCACGTGGCTATTTCATCCAGACCGACGCACCGATCAACCCCGGAAATTCGGGCGGTGCTTTGGTCGATGTGAACGGCCATCTTATTGGAATCAATACAGCAATCCTGTCGCGTTCGGGCGGATCGAACGGTATCGGCTTTGCCATTCCCTCGGCCTTGGTGGCACAGTTCGTGGCACAGGCACGGGATGGAAAAACGACATTTGAACGCCCTTGGGCGGGTTTGGGTGGTCAGCCTGTAACCCCGGATATGGCCGAGGGGCTTGGCATCGCCCGCCCCGACGGCATCGTGATTTCCGAGGTGCATCCCCTCAGCAGCTTTGTCCGCGACATCCGCCCCGGCGACGTGATCACGATGGTCGGCGGTCAGCCCGTCAACAGCCCCGCAGAGATGATCTATCGCATGTCTCTGGCCGGAATCGGGTCCAAGACCACAATCACCCGCCTGCGCGATGGCGTTGAGCAAGAGATCGAGGTGGACATGATCGCCGCCCCCGACACCCCACCGCGCAACCAATTGGAGACCAGCCCGCGTGCTGCAATCCCTCAAATGTTCTTGTCGACAATCAACCCCGCCGTGATCGAGGACTACCGCCTTCCACTTCTGTCGGAGGGGGTGATTGTGGATGATCCCGGCCCCTACGGTGCGCGTGCCGGGTTACGCGCCGGCGATATCTTGCGGTCCGTCAATGGTCGCACCACACCTGATAGTGCAAGTGCCGCCGAGGCGTTGGAGCGCGCCGAGACGACCTTGGCCCTTGAGGTGCAGCGTGGTGGCCGGCGCATGGCGCTGCGGTTCCGGATCTGAGCGGTGGCGGATCTCTTTGATACAGGCGACACGCCGCGTCCCGACACGGGCCCTCGCCCCTTGGCCGACAGGCTCAGACCGCGTCGTCTCACTGATGTCATCGGACAGGATCAGGTGCTTGGCCCCGAAGCCCCGCTCGGCGTGATGCTTGCCTCCGGCAGCCTCTCCTCGCTGGTCTTCTGGGGCCCGCCCGGCGTGGGCAAGACCACCATTGCCCGACTGTTGGCTGACGAAACCGATCTGCATTTCATCCAGATCAGTGCGATTTTTACCGGCGTGCCGGAACTGCGCAAAGTGTTCGAAGAGGCCAAGCACCGCCGCACTCAGGGCCGCGGCACCCTGCTTTTCGTTGACGAAATCCACAGGTTCAACAAGGCACAGCAGGATGGGTTTCTGCCGCATATGGAAGATGGCACGATCCTCTTGGTTGGTGCGACCACGGAAAACCCGAGTTTCGAGTTGAACGCCGCCCTTCTCAGCCGGGCACAGGTCTTGGTTCTGACGCGCTTAGTGCTCGCTGATCTCGAACGCCTCGCGCAACGTGCCGAACAAGAGTTGAGCCGCGCCTTGCCGCTCGATGGTCCGGCGCGCGAGGCCTTGCTTGAAATGGCTGACGGCGACGGCCGCGCGCTCTTGAACTTGATCGAACAGGTGGCGGCGTGGAAGGTCGAGGGAAAACTGGATAGCAGCGCCCTTGCCACCCGCCTGATGAAACGCGCGGCAAAATACGACAAGTCGGGTGACGAGCATTACAACCTCATCTCGGCATTGCATAAATCCGTGCGCGGCTCAGATCCTGATGCCGCGCTCTATTGGCTGGCCCGGATGCTGACGGGTGGTGAAGACCCACGATATCTCGCACGACGCATCCTGCGCATGGCGATCGAGGATATCGGCCTCGCTGATCCACAGGCGCAATCGATCTGCCTGCATGCGTGGGAAACCTATGAGCGGATCGGCAGCCCCGAGGGCGAATTGGCGCTGGCTCAGGCTGTGGCCTATCTGGCCCTCGCGCCGAAATCCAACGCTGGATATACGGCCTACAAGGCGGCGCTGCGCGAGGCAAAGAAAACCGGAAGCGAGCCTCCGCCCAAACATATCCTCAACGCTCCAACCCGTCTGATGAAGGAGCAGGGCTACGGCGAAGGCTACGCTTATGACCATGACGCAGAGGATGGATTCTCGGGACAAAACTACTTTCCGGAGACCATGAAACGCCCGGTTCTGTATCAGCCGGTCGAGAGAGGGTTCGAGCGTGAGCTCAAGAAACGTCTCGATTACTTTGCCAAGCTACGGATGCGTCGCAGTTAGAAAACTCGGCGAAATCTCAGAAAACCTCAGCATTTATGACCTTTTAAAGCTTCTCCTTTGCTGGATTAAGCACTGGAAACAAGGGGCATTTCGTGTTCTGTTAGAAACATGTCGTATTTGAGCATCCTTGCAGCCCCACTGAAAAGGAAGCTTTCAGTGTGGGCTGATGCTGCGGCCTCACCAATGACAGATTCAAAACAAGACAGGGAAACCAAATGAAAAAGAAAACCGATCAGGTCCTTTTGGACCGGCTCGCACAGGCAGCGCGCACCGGCGATATCTCGCGTCGCTCCTTCATGCATTTCGCCGCAGCTGCAGGTATAACGGCCTCGGCTGCCACTGGTCTATGGGGCACGTCCGCTGCTGCGAACCCGACGCCGGGCGGCACGTTCCGTTGGGGTGTGCATGATGGCAACACTTCTGACACCCATGATCCGGGCACCTATGTGACCCGCCAGATGATCTTTCTGGCCCATACCCACCGCAGCTATCTGACCTTGATCGAGGCGGACAATTCGCTTGGGCCAGATCTCGCCACCAGCTGGGAGGCGTCACCCGACGCTATGCAGTGGACGTTCGAACTCAATCCCGATGCTTCGTTCCACAGTGGCAAGCCGGTGACGTCGCAGGACGTGATTGACAGCCTCAATCATCATCGTGGCGATAGCTCGACCTCTGCCGCCAAGGCGCTGTTGACCGACGTGACCGATATCACTGCGGATGGCGACCATACCGTTGTGGTCAGCCTTGCTCGGGGCAATGCTGACTTGCCCTGGCTGATGACAGATTATCACTTTGCCATCTGCCCCTCGAACGGCGACGGCACGATCGACTGGAAATCGGGTGACGGTACTGGCCCGTACAAGATCGACTCGGGCGAATTCGGCATCCGTTGGGAATTGACCCGCCACGATGGATGGCACGGAGAAGGGGCCTATTTCGACAAGGTGACAATGCTCGTCCTCAACGACCCCAACGCACGCCAGACGGCGCTGGTGACGGGCGATGTAGACTGCGTCTCGCTGATCGAGCTCAAGACGCTCGCGCTATTGCAGCGCAATCCAGACATCTCGGTCGACAATATCCCCTCAGGTGGGGCGATCACGATGCCGATGTTCTGCGACACGGAACCCTTCAGCGATGTGCGCGTGCGCACGGCGCTGAAACTTGCCATGAATCGCGACGAGATCATCGAGAAAATCGCCTTTGGCGCAGCAACCAAAGGCAATGATTTCCACCTCTCGCCGGTGCAGCCCTATTGGCCAGAAGACATCCCGCAGCGCGAGTATGATCCCGATCAGGCCAAGTCACTGCTCAAAGAGGCAGGTCAAGAGGGCCTGTCGGTCAATCTCTCGGTTGCAGACAGCGTCTATACTGGTGCCGTCGACATGTGCGTGCTTTATGCGGAGCAGGCCAAGGCCGCAGGGATCAACATCAAGGTCGTGCGCGAGCCGAGTGATGGATACTACTCGGACGTTTGGCTGAAAAAACCGTTCAGCGCCGTGTCTTGGGGTGCGCGTCCGACCCCGGACGTGATGTTTACATTGGCCTACAAAGATGACGCGGCCTGGAACGAGACTCGCTGGCAGAATGAACGCTTCAATGAGTTGTTGCTTCAGGCCAAGTCAGAACTGGACGAAACGCTGCGTGCCGAAATGTATCACGAAATGTGCCTCCTGATGCGCGATGATGGCGGAACGCTCCTGCCGTTCTTCAACAATTGGGTCTATGCCCGTGGCAAAGGCGTCAAACGTCATGAACAGGTTGCGGCAAGCTGGGGCTGTGACGGCGCGCGTGCCGCAAGCCGCTGGTGGTTTGAAGCCTGAGGCCAATCTGCGACCCGGCATCGAAAGGTGCCGGGTTTTTAGCCGCCGGGGCAGGGAAATCCCTGCTTCGGCCTATCGCGTCATTGCGAGAGGCCTGAAACGAGAATTATTTTTCGTCCGGCTCATAAAAAACTGTTAGCCTAAGCCATAAAAGGCCGCGCCGAACCACAAGGCGACAGGCGAAAAAACAGCAGGAGGGAAAGATGGGGGACATCCTAGGGCTCGTTGCAAAACGGCTCGGAATGGGTTTGATCATTCTACTGGTCATTTCCATAATCATATTCTTTATGGTCGAGCTTTTGCCCGGAGACATCGCGCAAGCCGTTCTGGGGCAGGGCGCAACGCCTGAGAACCTGGCCGCATTGCGCAAGGAAATGGGGCTCGATCAGCCAGCCGTCCTGCGCTATTTGCATTGGCTATCTGGTGCAGTGACGCTCGATTTTGGCAATTCCATCGTCACCGGTGCCAGTGTCGCCCAGACGATTGGCGAGCGGTTTGCCAATACATTGTTCCTCGCAGCCTATGCCGCCGCCATCGCGGTGCCGATCTCAATTGTGCTCGGTGTGCTTGTGGCGCTTCTGCGCAACTCGATCTTTGACCGGGTCGCCAACGTGGCGACACTTACCTCGATCTCCAGCCCTGAATTCTTTCTGGGCTACATCCTGATTCTGTATCTTGCGGTCAAGACGGGCATGTTCCCGGCCATCGCCAGCCTCAGCAACGACATGAGCTTTGGAGATCTCTTGTACCGCACCTTTCTGCCTGCGCTGACTCTGGTGCTCGTGGTGACGGCTCATATGATGCGCATGACTCGCGCGGCGATCATCAACCTGCTTGCTTCGCCCTATATCGAGATGGCACGCCTCAAAGGCACGCCCCCGTGGAAGGTGATCGTCAAGCACGCCCTGCCCAATGCCTGGGCTCCGATCATCAACGTGGTCGCCCTCAATCTGGCCTATCTCATTACTGGCGTGGTGCTGGTTGAAGTGGTGTTCGTCTATCCGGGCATCGGTCAGGCCTTGGTTGATGCGGTCAGCAAGCGTGATTTCCCCGTGGTTCAGGCCTGCTGCCTGATCTTTGCCGCGACCTTCATCCTGCTCAATCTCGCGGCGGATGTGGGGTCTATCCTCACCAATCCGCGCTTGCGGCATCCAAAATAAGGGGGGCAGAAACATGAGTGCTTTCGTCATCATCTACTACACTCTGCTTCTCGGCGCGTCTTGCCTTGCGGCCTATTTCAACAAACGCTCCGCCTTCTTGCTTTTGTTCTCGCTAACACTGGTTTCGTTCATTCTAGGGATCATTGGCGGTGTTTCCGCATTGCGAATCGTGGCCATCTTGGCGGGGCTATTGGGGCTCTCGGCGATGGTCTCCTATGCGTTCCGTGAATTCCTGATCGCCATCGCCTCGCACAATCTGGCCAAGGAGTTACGCACCGCGCCACTTACCGCAGCGTTTGGCATGTTCGTGATCTTCACCGTCGCGATTGCAGGGATCTTTGCCCCCCTCATCGCGCCCTATGGCGAGGCGCAGGTTATCACCTCGGCCTTTGCCCCTGCAGATGCAAACATGCTGCTTGGCGCGGATCAGCTGGGGCGGGATGTATTCAGCCGACTGGTATTCGGTGCCCGCAATACCGTTGCTCTGGCCCTTGCTGGCACGGTCATGGCGTTCTTGCTGGGGGCTCTTGCCGGGTTGCTCGCTGCGACAACGGGAGGCTGGTTCGATCAGGCTCTGGCACGTACCTCCGATGTGATCATGTCGATTCCATCGTTGATCTTTGCGCTGTTGATGCTGTCGATTTTCGGCGGGGATTTGGCCAATGACACCACCAGCTTTTGGCTGCTCACGGGCTTTGCCGGAGTCGTCGGGCTTCTGATGGTCACTGCCATTTTCGAGAACAGTATTGTCGGTTGGGCCGTTGGCTTGGCCGTGCTGGTCGGGGTCTCGACGGCGTTTTCCGGCTTTATGCTCATTATCTTCAACCCGTCCGAGATCATTCTGATCCTCGTCGTTGCGGTTATCTACAGTCCACGCGTTTTCCGTCTGACGCGCGCTGTGGCTGGCAACGTCGTGGTGATGGATTATATCGAGGCGGCCAAGCTGCGGGGTGAAAAGACGTGGTATCTGATCCGTCGTGAAATCCTGCCCAACTCCACCGCTCCGTTGGTTGCCGAATTCGGACTCGAGTTCTGTTTTGTGTTCCTGCTCATCGCGGGCTTGTCGTTCCTCGGCCTCGGCATCCAGCCACCCACGGCGGATTGGGGCTCCATGGTGCGCGAAAACGCAACGCTGATCTCGTTTGGTGACATCACCCCGCTCATTCCCGCGGCGGCCATCGCTCTGCTGACCGTCGCGGTCAACTTTGTGGTGGACTGGATGCTCTACCGCTCCTCTGGCCTGAAGGTGTGAACCGATGCCCAAGAAAAAAGACGTTCTTCTCAAAATCCGTGACCTGAAGATTCAGGGCTATTCCGACGAATCCTGGATCGACATCATCAAGGGCGTGGACCTCACCCTGCACCGGGGCGAGGTGATGGGCCTGATCGGTGAATCGGGCGCAGGCAAATCTACCATTGGCGCCGCCTGTATGGGCTATGCCCGTGACGGCACGCGCATCTCCAATGGCTCGATTGAGTTTGATGGAATGGAACTCACGACCGCGTCCGAGAGCGAGCGTCGCGCGCTGCGCGGCTCTCGTATCGCTTATGTGGCGCAGTCGGCTGCGGCCTCGTTCAACCCGGCGCACAAGATCATCGACCAGCACACCGAAGCGCCCTTGCAATATCGGCTCAAAAAGAGGCTGGAGGCGCAAGAGGATGCGATGGACCTCTACGAAAGGCTGCGCTTGCCCAATCCGAAGGAGATCGGATTTCGTTATCCGCATCAAGTCTCTGGTGGGCAGTTGCAGCGTGCCATGACGGCCATGGCAATGTCCTGTCGGCCTGATCTCATCATCTTTGACGAGCCGACAACTGCGCTGGATGTGACCACTCAGATCGAAGTGCTGGCCGCGATCCGAGATATCGTGGATCAGTTCAACACCGCAGCGATCTATATCACTCACGATCTGGCTGTTGTGGCGCAGATGGCTGATACCATCAAGGTGCTGCTCAAGGGCGAAGAGGTCGAAGAAGCCTCGACCAAAGAGATGCTGGACAATCCGAAAGAGGAATACACAAAGTCGCTTTGGGCGGTCCGTAGCTTTGAGAGCCCACAGCGCCACCGACCCAAGGATGGCGTGCCGCTGATCTCGATCCGTAATGTCGACGCCTCCTATACCGGCGGCGACAAGGTGCTGGATGATGTCAGTTTCGATATCTACGAGGGCATGACCGTGGCTGTTGTGGGCGAATCCGGCTCTGGAAAATCCACCACGGCGCGGGTGATAACGGGCCTTTTGCCGCCGTCCAAGGGTGAAGTTCTATTCAAGGGTGAACCCTTTCCGCCGAGTTACAAGGACCGCACCAAGGACCAATTGCGCCAGTGCCAGATGATTTATCAGATGGCTGATACAGCCCTAAATCCCAAGGTTCGCATCTCGGAGATCATCGGACGGCCCGCGGCCTTCTATTCCGGTCTCAAAGGTGTGGCGCTCAAGAACCGCGTTGATGAATTGCTTGACCTGATCGAGCTTGAACCTTCGCAATATTACAACCGCTATCCGCCTGAGTTGTCCGGCGGGCAAAAGCAACGCATCGGTATTGCCCGCGCGCTTGCGGCGGAACCCACCTTCATCGTCTGCGACGAGGTGACATCCGCTCTTGATCAACTCGTAGCTGAAGGCATTCTGCGCCTGCTCGACCGGCTGCAAAACGAGCTGGGGCTGGCCTATATGTTTATCACCCATGATCTCGCCACCGTGCGCTCCATCGCCGATGAGGTGGTTGTGATGCAGCATGGCAAAGTGGTGGAGCAGGGGCCCAAGGACGAGATGTTCACGCCGCCGCACCATCCCTATACTGATCTCTTGCTCAGCTCAGTGCCGGAGATGGACCCGAATTGGCTGACCACACTGTTGGAAGAGCGTGGCGTGGATAATGTGGGCGATGCGGCAGCAGCCCGTATTGATCCAAAGGATCCCAAGATCACTGGCGTAAACGCGTGATACAAGTGCAAGACGGGGCGGAGAGGTTATCCTCATCCGCCCCTCACTCGGTCTGAATTCCGTTGATCTATCGGGCTATTACAGGATCGCCATGGCGGACATTACAAATGTCCCGATGATCGCTGCATAGACGATCACAACAGCCTGCCAAGAGGCACTGTGCGCGCGCAGTTCACGGTTCAGTTCGTCGCGGGTCATCGGGTTGCCTCCATCCTATAGGTTTAGATCAGGGCCGTCTTTGTGGCCACGCTGCGCACATAATGGATTTTTGTGACCGCGCAATGGCAAATACTGAGAAAATCCATGCGTTTGCAGCATGTCTCCTGCGCGATTTCCACATATCGAGAGAATCCGAAGGTTAATGATCTGAAAACGACGTCACATAACGACATGAACCGCAAATATGACCGCACCGCCTTAACTCTCGGTTAACGCCCAAAGGACAAGACTGTCCCATGCTGGTGCGCGGACTCACCTTGTTTCTCATAATTGCTTTGGTCGGATGCAATTCTCCCGGCCCGGCATTTCAGACTCTGACGCCACAACGAATCACTATCGGTCATAGTGCTTTTGATGTGCGGATCGCGGGCACACGGGCGCAGGCGATGCGTGTCAGCCCGGAATGGGCCCCGCGCCTGGCGGCAGTTGCCCCACGCGGGGTTGCGGCAATAGAGGCTGTCAGCGGCTGTCGCGTGGCACGGCTCTGGGGCGATGCAGCGGTAATGGAGGCGCAGCTTGATTGCGGCGCCGGCCTGCCATCCCTCCCGCCGCCACAGATCCTTGAGTGCGAGCAAGAGCCGGTCTTTCGCGGATACGTCGATCTCATCTGCACTTGGCGCGAGTGAGGTCTAGGGCGCATCTTCAAGGGGTATTGGCACCAACCGTTCCATCGTCAGGCTGGTCGGGCGATCATAACCGGGATGAGCGGTTTGCGCCGTGATCACGAACCCGAGGTTCGCAAAAGTGGCATGGTTCTCTACCAGTTCCAGTCGGGTTTGTAGCCGCAGGCGCGGCAGGCCGAGTGTTATTGCCCGAGACTCGGCATGTGCCACCATCTTACCCGCCAATCCCTGTCCTCGATGGCCTGCATCTACCGCAAGCTTACCGAGATAGAGCGCATCTGGCTGTGGTGTCAGGATCATGCAGGCGATGGGGTAACTCCTCTCGGAGATGACCCAGATCTCAGAGGTCGCGGCTAAAACGCGCAACGCATCGACATCCAAATGTGCCAGCGATGAGGGCGGATCAATGCGCCCCTCCATATAGGCAAAGGTGCGGCACAGCAGTGCGTGAACCGCGTTGAGGTCATCAGCAGGCAGATAACGACGCATGAGCAAGCCTCTGGTCTGGAAAGCTGTGCAAGAGGATAACGCTTTAGACCAAAAAAGCGGAGCGATTCTTCCGTGGTTGTTCTAGCCGAGCCAGATCAGGGCGTAGGAGAAGCGTTGCGAGCGGCCTCAATCCGCGCGCGCGCAGAATTCGACCGCGGCATCCAAAGACCCCGGTCTATCGCCTCGGCGAGACGCTCGGCCAGTTCGCGCAGGGCGGACGGGTTGTGGTTTGCAATGAACGCGCGTGTGTCGTCATCCTCCAGAAACGCCGCCTCGACCAGATCGAAATGATGGCCGCGCACAGCGCCCGTTGTGGCCGCAAAGGCAAAGAGATAATCCACCGTCGCGGCGATCTCGAAAGCGCCTTTATACCCATGCCGCTTAACCCCCGCGATCCATTTCGGATTGACCACGCGCGACCGCACCACCCGCCCGATTTCATCCTCCAGCGTGCGGATGAGCGGACGTTCGGGGCGCGAGTGGTCGTTGTGATAGATCGGTCGATCGCGTCCCTGCAACGTGCTCACGGCCGCCGCGGCGCCACCTTCAAACTGATAATAGTCATCAGAATCAAGCAGATCATGCTCGCGATTGTCCTGGTTCTGCACAATCGCCTCGGTCTGGCGCAGCCGCGTTTCAAACCTGACGCGGTCGGGCGTGCCCTCTTCCTTGACACCGTAGGCATAGCTGCCCCAAGTCAGGTATGCCTCGGCCAGATCTGCCTTGTTGGCCCAGAGTCGCTCGTCAATCATCGCCTGAAGTCCCGCGCCATAAGCCCCCGGTTTCGAGCCATAAATACGCGGCCCGATCCCCTCGCTCCGCGCTCTTGCGGCGGCGGGATTGCTGTCCTCGGCCTCATCAAGCCCCTGCACCGCCCGCGCCGCACTGTCAAAAAGCGCGATAAGCTGCGGAAAAGCGTCGCGGAAAAATCCCGAAATACGCAAGGTTACATCCACCCGCGGTCGCCCCAGCACGCCCTCAGGCAGGATTTCGAATCCGGTCACGCGGCGGTTGGCGGCATCCCATTTCGGCTTGACCCCCATCAGTGCCAGCGCCTGCGCGATATCGTCGCCGCCAGTGCGCATATTGGCCGTTCCCCAAGCGGTAATCAGCAGGGCGCGCGGCCAATCGCCATGGGTTTGCAGATGCTTTTCAATCAAGAGGTTGGCGGATTTCCACCCCAGGGCCCAAGCGGTCGGCGTGGGCACGGCGCGGCTGTCCACGCTGAAAAAATTGCGCCCCGTGGGCAGGGTATCGAGCCGCCCGCGCGTTGGAGCGCCCGAGGGGCCGGGGGCAATCGCCCGCCCCTCCAGCGCGCGCAAAAGCCCCGCGCCCTCCTCTGGGCCACAAGCGGCAATGGCGGGGCGGATGCGCTCCGCAATCTCTGCCAGAACCGCCGCTGTATGCGGCCCGACCGCCTGCGCCTCCCCGGTCAAGAGACGTTGTGCCAGAAGTTCCAGCCGCTCGACCGTGTCGCCATTGCTGCGCCAGGGATCGGTGCAGAGACCGACCAGCGCCTGCGGCTTTTTAGGGGCAGGGGCGGCCATATCGCAATCGAGCGGGTCAATGCCGAGCCCATGATCCGTCGCCAAGGCCCGGATCAACGAGGCATCGCCGCTCTTTCCATTGCCGCGCGGAACCCGGGCCAAGGCTATGGCAAGATCAACTTCCAACCGACCAGTCGGTGACTGACCAAAGACATGCAGACCGTCGCGGATCTGCGCCTCTTTCAACTCGCAGAGATAGGCATCGAGCCGCGCCAGATCGCCCGCCTCATCCTTGCCCGACATGCCGACATCCTTGTCGAGTCCGGTGGCGGAACTCAGCGTCAGGATTTCGCGGCGCAGATGGGCTATGCGGCGTGGATCGACCCCGGCAGCCTCATAGTATTCATCCACCAGCGCCTCGAGATCGCGCAGCGGGCCATAGGTTTCGGCGCGGGTCAGCGGCGGGGTGAGGTGGTCGATGATCACTGCCTGCGCGCGGCGCTTGGCCTGCGTGCCCTCACCGGGATCGTTGACGATAAACGGATAGACATGCGGCATCGGCCCCAGCACCGCCTCGGGCCAACACTCGGCGCTCAGCGCCAAGGCCTTGCCGGGTAACCATTCGAGATTGCCATGCTTTCCCATATGCACGATGGCCTGCGCCCCGAACCTATGCCGAAGCCAGATATAAAAGGCCAGGTAGTTGTGCGGCGGCACCAGATCGGGGGAATGATAGGTCTCGGTCGGGTCGATGTTATAGCCCCGCGCCGGTTGCAACCCGACCACGACATTGCCGAAGGTCAGGATCGACAGGGCAAAGCCTGCGCCGGCGGTGCCGTCGGATTTGAGTATTTGTGGAACGATGAAAGGGTCATCTTCAGGCGCACCCCAACGGGCGGTCATCGCCTCGCGAAGATCCCATGGCAGGGCGTTGAAATGCTCTAGGTAGATATCCAGCGGCAGTGTCTCGCCCCCATCGCGGCTGGCGCGATCCGTGAGCCAGTTGGTCGGCCCCGCCATCACCGCCCGCATCAGGGCGTCGCTATCCTGAGGCGGATTGGCGACAGTGTAGCCCGCCTCGGCCATCAGGCGCAGCGCGTGCACCGTGGCCGCAGGCGTATCGAGACCGACCCCATTGGCCAGCCGCCCATCCTTGTTTGGATAATTGGCAAGGACTAGCGCCACGCGGCGCGTCGGCGCAGGTGTCTGGCGCAGCTTGGCCCATTTGGCGGCCAGTTGCGCCACGAAATCCACCCGGTCGCCCACCGCACGATAGGTGGCGATGGGGCATTCTGTGACCGCGTCGAAAAACGCCTCACCCTTGAAGCTAATGGCGCGGCTGAGGATGCGGCCATCGACCTCGGGCAGGGCCACGTTCATGGCGATATCGCGTCCCGAGAGGCCGGTCAGCCCCTTGGCCCATGTCTCTTCAGAAGAGCCTGCCAACACCACCTGAAACACCGGCGCGCCTTTGGCGGCGGGCATGGAAAGCGGGTTTTCGGGGCTTTCGTCGCCCGCATGCGGCGAGCCCACGGCAAAGGCGGTGCAATTGAGGATCACCGAAGGCGGGGCCACACCAAAGAGATGCTCCAGCGTCGCCACCGATACCGGGTCTTTCAGCGAGGCGACAAAGACCGGCAGCGGATTGAGCCCGGCGCGCAAGAGCGATTTCACCAGCCGGTTGATCGGATGGAGCCCGGCCCCCTGCACCAGCGCGCGGTAAAAGATCACCGGAACGACCGGCTGCCCCTCCCCCCACGCCTCTTGCGCGGCAGTCAGGCCCGCCACGCCCGCCCCCGGCCAATAGACCCCCGCGCGCAACAATGGGCTTGCGGCGGCAGGCTTGTCCGTGCCATCCAGCAGTGCCCCCGCATAACGCAAGAAGTTGCTGGCATTCTCTGGTCCACCCTCGACCAGATAGGCCCAAAGCGCGTCGTAATCCGCGTCCGGCACCGTGGACAAACCACGCAATTCCGCGTCCGGCTTGTCATCGCCGGGGAAGAGTGCCAGCGGCACGCCAGCCTCATGCAGCCGCGCGGCATATTGCTCGGCCCCGTATTTCCAATAGCCCACACCACCCAGCACCCTTGCGATCACCAGCCGCGATTTGCTGGCGCAGTGATCGAGATGCAGATCGACGGACATCGGATGTTGCAAATGGCTCAGATTGGCCAGCCGGAGGCTCGGAGACTCTGCCATTTCGGCGCGTGCCGCACTCAGCGCGGCCAATTCAGTATCAGCGGCCGAAATGAAGATCAGATCGGCGGGCGTTTGCCCCAGATCCACCGGTTCTTTGCCATCATCAATGACTCCAGGTGTCGCTGCGAGAAGATGCATCACACGGTTCCGGCTTGATCAAGGACAGGCTTTGCGGCAAGAGCAGCATCAGAGCCGCCCGGATTGGGGCGCAGAGCCGAAAGGGCGACAGCATGGATTACAAAGCACAGGGCACCCCCAAGAAAGGCGGCAAGATCCCGCGTCACAATGAGCATAACGCGCCGGGCACGGACAAGAATCCGTTCGGTAAGCGTCCCTCCAAGGAGGAGCTGATTGCCCGGCTCAAGGCCAAGACCGAGAAAACCGCGAAATAGGCTCATAGCGACTTTTCCATGAAGACGGAGGAGGCGGCCTCGGGATAGTCCCCGAATGGCACGCGCAGCACAAACCCGTGGCGCGCATAGAGCTTGTGCGCCGCCTCAAGCAGGTTACCGGTTTCCAGCCGCAGGCAGGGCAGGGCAAGCACGCGCGCCTCATCCTCGATCCGACGCAATAGCGCATCCGCGATTCCCCGTCCGCGCGCCGCTTCATCAACAAACATGGATTTAACCTCGCCGTAACCGTCGCGCAGCGCGAGTGCGCCGGTGCCAACGATCTGCGCCTGAATGCGCGCGGCAAAGAAGCGGATATCGGGTTCGCAGAGCGCATCGATATCGAGAAAGAAATTATCCTCGGGCGGAAAGAGCGATTCCATCAGAGCATGGCTCGCGCGCAAGAGCGCGCTGGCCTCTGGATGCTTTGGGTCTGCCGCCTCGACGATGATCATGCCGAGAGCGCCGCCGTAATCGCGGCCCGGTCCAGACCCGCCTGCCCAATGACTACAAGCCGAGTCTGACGCGGACCTTTACCAAAGGGCTGGTCGAAATAGCTGTCCACGCGCGGCCCCACCGCCTGAATCGTGAGGCGCATCGGCTTGCCTGCCACAGCGGCAAAGCCCTTGAGCCTCAGGATATCATGGGTGCGGATCACCTCCGTGATTACCTTGGCAAAGCTGGCCGGATCACTGATCTCGGGCCGCGTCACCACAAAGCTCTCAAAGGCATCGTGGCCATGATCGTGATCGTGGTCATCATCCTCGTCGTGATGATCGTCTTCGTCGTCGTGGTCATGATGATGGTGCAATTCATGCCGCGCCTCCATATCTGCCTCGGCCCCGATGCCTTGACCGAGCAGCACCTCGACGGGCAGCGCCCCCATGGTCGCGGTCACGACCTGCACGCCCTCGCGCGAGTCTGCGCGCAGCCGCGCGGTCAGCGCCGCGCGCTCGTCCTCGGTCAGCAGGTCGGATTTGTTGATCACGATCATATCGGCGCAGGCCATCTGATCCTCGAAGAGTTCCGACAGCGGTGTCTCGTGGTCCAGATTTTCGTCGAGCTTGCGCTGTGCATCGACCGCGGCCACGTCATGCGCAAAACGTCCTTCGGTCACGGCCTTGCCATCGACCACCGTCACCACGCCATCGACCGTCACGCGCGTCGAAATCTCGGGCCAGTTAAAGGCCCGCACCAGCGGTTGCGGCAGTGCCAGTCCCGAGGTTTCGATCACAATGTGATCGGGTGCGCGCTCGCGGTCCAACAGCTTTTGCAGAGTGGGAATGAAATCCTCGGCCACGGTGCAGCAGATGCAGCCGTTCGACAATTCCATCACATCCTCTTCTGAACAGGTCTCGATACCGCAGCCTTTGAGGATGTCGCCATCCACGCCCAGATCACCGAATTCGTTGATAATGAGCGCAATGCGCTTTCCCCCCGCATTCTCCAGCATATGCCGGATGAGCGTGGTCTTGCCTGCGCCGAGAAATCCGGTGACGACGGTGGCGGGAATCTTGGCTTGCATATCTTGGCTCCTTCAGGGGGCTTGCATCGGGCGGGGCGGCTGGCCTAAGCCCGGTGGAAAAGGGGATCGTCGATGACGCATCGGATTGTGGTCTGTTCTACGTGCGAGGGCACGGATGGCAAGGGGTTTGCGGCGCGGCTGCGTGTTGCCCTATCTGAGCGGCGCATGGAGTTCACGGTGCAGGACCATGATTGCATGTCCAACTGTGCCCGGCCACTCAGCGTGGCATTCTCCGCTCCGGGCAAGGCCACGTATCTCTTTGGCGACATTGATCCCGCGGGCGATCTTGAGGATACGCTGGCCTTTGCGGCGCTATATGCCGAATGCGCCGATGGCTGGATCGAGGATGCGCGCCCCGCCGGGCGGCTGCGGCAGTGCCTGATTGGGCGCGTGCCGGGCTGAGCGGTCATTCGATCACCACCGCAATCGTGGTCTCGATCGGCACGCCATTCGATGCCAGTTGCGTATGGTCATTGGCATTCAACGTCACCCGGAGTTCATGCGTGCCGACCAGAAGCGCATCCAACTGCATCCACGGTCCATAGGCCCGCGCGATCTTGACTCCGTTCAGATAGAGATGCGCATGACCGCGCCCCGGCACGGCTGGGCCATTCACCCCCTCGGGGTCAAAAGTGAAATTCTCAACGCCGATATGCAGATTGCGGCTCTGCGCCCCGTCGGGATGCAGGGTCAGCGTCATTGCTGGAGCGGGATCAGTGACTTCGGTCAGGGTTGCATGCGCCGTCCCGCCGTGGTCATGGGCGCTATGGTCATGCACGGCCGCGCCATGATCGTGATCATGTCCGCCAAGTTGCACGCTGGATGTGGCGGCGACCAGAAACCCCAGCCCCGTGCCGAAAAAGAGGCCGATGCCCAGAAAGGCGAGTGGTTTGGCCATGATGTTGTCTCCCGTCGGATGGCCCCGGCGCCTAGGCACCGGGGTGTTGACCTGTCAGGTTGCCGTGCTCTCACGCTGCCAGAAATACCCGGCAAAGAGACCAAGAAGGGCCCAAGCGGCAAAGCCGACACCCAAGGCGCGTGCTGCGAAGAGCGCGGCAATCTCGGGCGGAACCGGGCCGGATAGCTCATCTGGGTGGGGCGCGCCAATGAGGTGCGGCGTCAGCATCAATAGAATTGCCACCGTCCACAAGACCCAGTTGCGGCCAAAGGCTATGAGCGCGAGCGCAATCGCAGTTGCTGCAACCGTTGCCCACCACCAGATCTGACGCTCGGCCACATCTGCGGCGGCAACACCCGGCACCTCTGGCGGTAAGGAAAGGGCCGGCGCGAACTGAAACGCGACAAATCCTGCAATGCCCCAGATTAACCCGTTGCGCGCGTTGATCGCGTGTCCTCGATCAGCGGCCATGCCCATGGCAGCAACCAGAATCAACGCATAGCCCACATAGATCAACGCCGAGAACAACAGGCTCAGCCCATCGCGCACCGGATCAAGACCGGGCAGGTCCGGATGAGCGCTAACCGCCGCCGCGCCAAAATGCACAAGGTCACCGCCCTCGTATAGCTCTGCATGCAAAAGTACAGGCTGTACGAACACCAACTGCAACAGGGCGGCAATCAGCCCCGCACAGAAACCAGCGAACAACGCGCTGGTGACAATTTTTGAAAACATGGATTAGTGGCAGGGAAAGCCGGTCGCGTGGCGCACGTCATGTGCGGCGTCATGCAGTGCCGAAGCCTGCACATGGCCAGCGACGGTTACGATGCCAAGGCCCAGAAAGAGCGCGGCAACGAACGGCAGGACAGTTGATTTTGCAGCGGTTTGAACCAATGCGGTCATAGCGGTATCTCCTTTACACCTCTCACCCGAGGCGGGATTAACAAACGCAGGGCTGGTCTCCTGGCTCGCGGGTCGTCGCCTGTCTGCCGCCTTCCCAAGGGTTTTACACCTCAGTGGCATCTGGCAGGGGCTCGCCGCTTACAGTCGCGGGGGCGGCTGACGCATGGACGCCCTGATTGGGTCCGCCGGCACGTCATTCCCATTTATCCTCGCGGCGCTTTGCACCGAAACGAGGAACCTTGCCACTCTCGTATGCAGGCTGCATCAGCATGCGTCAAGGTGGTTTGCGACCGCTCAAGGACGGTCTGCGGCATTGTTTCGTTGAGTGCTGGCAGAGTTTTGCCCAATATCATGTGGATAACTGGCCCAGCCACCCTATATGCTGTGGTTGGCCGTTGACAGGTAGGCACCCCGAGCCCCACACTCCGATGACAACGGAATCACCGGACCAGGGGCACGCGCGCAGGTGCAGTTCTCGAAACTCAGATTGACCGGCTTCAAGAGCTTTGTCGACCCGATCGATCTGATCATCGCGGGCGGTCTTACCGGCGTTGTTGGACCCAATGGCTGTGGCAAGTCAAACCTGCTCGAGGCACTGCGTTGGGTGATGGGCGAAAACCGCCCGACCGCGATGCGCGGCGACGGCATGGAGGATGTGATCTTTGCCGGGGCTGCGACGCGACCTGCGCGAAACTTTGCCGAGGTGGTGATCCATCTCGATAATTCCGACCGGTTGGCACCGGCGGGTTTCAACGACTCCGATCATCTTGAGATCGTCCGCAGGATCACCCGCGACGTGGGCTCAGCGTACAAAGTTAACGGCAAGGACGTACGGGCGCGCGATGTTCAGATGCTGTTCGCAGATGCCTCGACTGGCGCGCATTCCCCGGCTCTTGTCCGGCAGGGGCAGATTTCTGAATTGATCAATGCGAAGCCCAAATCGCGTCGGCGCATTCTAGAAGAGGCGGCCGGTATTTCTGGTCTCTATCAGCGGCGACATGAAGCCGAACTGAAACTGCGCGGCGCAGAAACCAACCTGACGCGTGTTGACGATGTTGTCGAACAATTGGCGGCACAACTGGCGCAATTGGCGCGGCAGGCGAAACAGGCGGCGCGCTATCGGCAAATCGGCGAAGAATTGCGTCTGGCCGAGGGGCTGTTGCTCTATCGTCGCTGGAAAGAGGCGGATTTTGCGCGCGCGCGCGCCGAGGATGAGCTTCGAGACCGCACCACCGCCGCAGCGCGTGCAGAAGTTGGGGCGCGCGAAGCAGCCAAAGCCCGCGCAAAGGCAGAGGAGGCACTACCCAAACTGCGCGAGGAAGAGGCCATCGCGGCTGCAATCCTGCAACGTCTGAGCGTGCAGCGAGATGCCCTTGGCGAACAAGAGGTGAATGCGCGCGACCGGATCGCCACCCTGCGTGGCCGGATCGAACAACTGGCCCGCGATATCGAACGCGAATCGGGGCTTAACCGCGATGCTGTCGACACCATTGCCCGGCTTGATTGGGAGGCTGGTGAACTTGTCAAAGGGGCCGACGGGCATGAGGCGCGGCTGGACGCCGCGCAGGCGGAGGCGCGCGAGGCGGCGCAGATTCTACAACAGCGTGAGAACGATCTCAGCCAGATGACAGAGGATATGGCGCGCCTTGCCGCCCGCCATCAATCTGCGCAACGCCTGCTGGAGGATAGTCGCAAGACTTTGGCCAAGAGCGAGGCCGAGGCTGAGCGCGCGCGCTCAGCGCAGAGCCAGTCTCACGATGCCTTGGCCAAGGCGCAAGCCGATCATGCCGCAGCAATTGAGGCCGAAGCCGGTGCCGTGGCCGCAGCCGAGGCAGCAGAGTTGGCCTTGGTGGATGCTGACGAAGCCCGCGCAGAGGCTCAGGCACAAGAGGCCGAGGCGCGTGCGGCACGCTCTGAGGCCGAGGGAGAGGTCAACGCGCTGCGCGCCGAGGTCACAGCCTTGGCCAAGCTGGTGCAGCGCGACACCGCCGAGGGTGGGCAGGTGATGGACCGCCTTCAGGTGCAGCAGGGGTTTGAAAAGGCATTGGGCGCGGCACTCGCCGATGATCTGCGTGCCCCCGAGGTCGAGGCCGACGGCCCCTCGGGCTGGACTGTTCTGCCCGGTTACGCCGCTCCGCAAATGCTTCCCGAAGGCGTCACGGCACTCAGCAACCATGTCTCGGTGCCAGAAGTTCTGGCCCGGCGCATGTCACAGATCGGATTGATTGATCCCGAGGACGCCGCCCGCCTGCAAGCTCTTCTGAAACCCGGTCAGCGGCTCGTCAGCACCGAGGGTGATCTGTGGCGCTGGGATGGATTCCGAGCCTGGGCAGAGGATGCGCCATCGGCGGCTGCCCTTCGTCTGCAACAGCTCAACCGGCTGGAGGAACTCAAGCAGCAGTTGGAACATGCTACCGCTCGCGCAGATGGGGCGATGCGCGCGCATGAGGCATTACGCGAGGCCTTGATCCGCCGCACTGACGAGGATCGTACCGCACGTGACGCACGTCGCGCGGCGGATACGGCTGTGAACGAGGCCAACAGGTTCCTGAGCCGCGCCGAGGCAGATCGCAATCTTGCCGGATCGCGGCTCGAGTCGCTCGGTCTCGCCGTGACCCGCCATGACGAAGAGGCCATGGCCGCCCGCAAGAGCCTGTCAGAGGCTGAAAAAGGAATAGCCGATCTGGGGGATCTGGAGGCGGCTCGCGCAGATCTGGAAACGATCAAGATGGCAGTAGAGGCTGCTCGGATGATGATGATGACCAAGCGGTCAGGGGCGGATGAGCTGCGCCGTGAGGGCGAGCGGCGCACCCGCCGCAGTCAGGAAATCACCAAAGAGATCAGTGGTTGGCGACATCGGCTGGACACAGCTGAAAAGCGTATCGCGGAATTGGCAGAGCGCAAACTGGACTCGGAGGAAGAACTGACCGATGCGAGCGCCGCGCCGGAGATTCTTGCGGCCAAACGTGCCGAACTCGGCGAGGAGATCACCCGCAGCGAGGCCCGACGCGCCGCCGCTGCTGATGCGCTCTCGACCGCCGAAGGTGAGGCGCGTCAGGCCGCGCTGGACGAGCGCGAGGCCGAGCGGCTGGCCTCCGAGGCGCGCGAATTGCGCGCACGCGCCGAGGCGCGGCTCGACGCTGCGCGCGAGACGCGCGACTATGCCGCCGAGCGGATCCAAGAGACGCTGGAGGTCACGCCCGACGCTCTGCTTGAGAGCCTTGGGGCCGATCCTGACGCCATGCCTGCCTCTGAGGTCATCGAAGCGGATGTGAATCGCCTGAAGCGTCAGCGCGATGCGCTGGGCGCGGTCAACCTGCGAGCTGAAGAGGACGCCAAGGAGGTCGAGGCGGAGCATGATGGTCTGATCAAGGAAAAGACTGACCTTGAAGAGGCGATCAAGACCCTGCGCAGCGGGATTGCCAGCCTCAACCGTGAAGGTCGTGAGCGGCTTTTGACGGCCTTTGAGCAGGTGAACTCCAATTTCACCCTCTTGTTCCGCCATCTGTTTGGCGGCGGTGAGGCCAATCTTGTTCTGGTCGAGAGCGATGATCCGCTTGAGGCGGGGTTGGAAATCATGTGCCAGCCTCCGGGCAAGAAGCTCTCGACGCTCAGCCTCTTGTCCGGGGGCGAGCAGACGCTGACGGCGCTGGCGCTGATCTTTGCGGTGTTTCTGGCCAATCCTGCGCCGATCTGCGTTCTGGATGAGGTCGATGCGCCGTTGGATGACGCGAACGTCACCCGGTTCTGTGATTTGCTCGACGAGATGTGTCGCCGGACTGAGACCCGGTTTTTGATTATCACCCATCACGCTGTCACCATGAGCCGGATGGATCGTCTGTTTGGGGTCACCATGGCTGAGCAAGGCGTAAGTCAGCTTGTCTCCGTGGACCTCAAGAAGGCCGCGCAAATGGTCGCCTGACGGCGATCGGTGGCATGACGAGGCATACCAAAGGCCTAGAGCCAACGTTGCTGCGGCTTGATATACTCGATCACACGCTCTCGGACGCCTCCTGAGGTGCGAGAAAGCAGACGCTTATTCAGTCACTGTTTCAGTCACTGTAGGATTTTCAGGCCGAGGAGGACGGCATGAGTGATCTGGACCATGTGCGGGAGATTGACCGCGCCTTGCGCAGCACTTCTCTGGTGCCGGGCCGCGATGCAATCGTGCTGGACAGTTGGCGGCGCTGTGTCGAGACCTATGGCATGGACCCGGCGCAGGCGGACGCTGCGCATATCGTGACCGATGCCGAATTGCGACGTCACCGCGAGCAATCGGAGCGTCTGATCGCCACGGCGCGGTCCGGGTTGCAATCGCTCTTTCGGCAGGTGGCGGGGCAGAATTATGTGCTGCTCTTGGCCGACTCAGAAGGTATATGTGTCGATTTTTTTGGTGATCCGAGGTTCGAGGACGAGCTGCGTCAGTCGGGGCTATACCTCGGGTCCAATTGGTCCGAGGATCTGGCGGGCACCTGCGGGGTTGGGTCCTGTCTTGTCACCGGCGAGGCTGTGACAATCCATCAGAGTGATCACTTTGGGGTGGCGCATACGCCACTCTCCTGCACCGCAGCGCCAATCTATGACATGCAGGGACAGCTGACGGCGGTGCTCGATATCTCGCTCCTACGCTCACCGTCGCAAAAATCCAGCCAAAACCTTGCGATCAATCTCGTCAGGGCATCGGCGCGGCGGGTCGAGATGGCCAATCTCATGGCGATGACGCGGCGCGATTGGGTGCTGCGGTTTTCCGCAAGTCCCGAGTTTCTCGAGGTCGACCCCGAGGCCGCAGTGGCACTGGATGGGTCGGGCCGGATCGTCGGCATGACGCATGGTGCGATCGGTCTGCTGGCCCCGGGGCGGTCCGAGGGGTTGATCGGCAGTTCAATTGAGCACGTTCTGGAAATGTCGGTCGATGATCTTCCTGACCTGATGCGTGGCCGTCCAACAGAGGAGCGGGTGGTACGCCTCAAAGATGGGCGGGGCCTTTTTGGACATGCCATCGCGCCACAAGTGGCGCGGGTTGTTCGAGGTCCGGCGCCCGCGCCCTTGCCGGGCACGTTGTCGAGTTTCGCGGGGGCTGATCCGGTACTTGGCCCTCTGTTGGTGCGTGCGGCGCGGCTGGCCTCGACGCGTGTGCCGCTCTTGATCGAAGGCGAGACTGGCACTGGCAAGGAGCGGCTGGCGCGTGGGATTCATGTTTGCGGACCATCGGGACGCCCGTTTCATGTCTTGAGTTGCGCCGCTGCAACTTACCCAAGCATTGCAGGGTTGGCGGATGTGCCGTGTGGCACGCTTTTCCTCAAAGGGGTCGAGGATCTGGATGCGCCCGGCCAAGCCGCGTTATTGAGGGTTTTGGAGACGCGCGATGATCTGCGTGTCATCATCTCTTCTCGCTGCGATCTTGCCCGTGCGACGCAAGAGGGACGGTTTCGATCCGATCTCTTTTTCCGGCTTGCCGGTGATCGGTTGCGGCTCCCGCCACTGCGGATGAGGCATGATCTCGATTGGCTGATTGATCGGCTGATGCGGCGGTTTGCCGACACTGATCTGAGCCTATCGCCCGGCGCACGGGCGGAACTAGGCGCGCGGAACTGGCCGGGCAACATCCGAGAGTTGGAAAGCGTGATCAAGGTTGCCGTGAGCGTCACCGACGGCAAGGTTATTGATCTGCCCGATCTGCCTGCGCCCAGTTTTGCCGCAGAACCGGACAATACCCCTGAACAAGATCTTGAGGCGCTTCTTGATGCCTGTGGCTGGAATATGTCCAAGGCCGCCAAGCGGCTTGGCCTCAACCGCTCGACCGTTCTGCGACGTGTGCGTAAAGCGGGGTTGGTGCCACCGCATTAGATAGGGGGCGCAGTGTTGCGCGGCGTTGCGCGCGCAACGTCAGGGCGGTGCAATCGCGGAATTGAACCTGTGCGGGATGCAAAACCATGGTCAGGGACGGCCTGAGCATGCCAGCCTTCTGTTGCGAAAAGCCACAACCAAGGGAGGATAACATGCTCGATTCGACAGTGGTCGATCAGACACAGGCGTTTCTGGATAAATTCGGCAAGACACTCGAGGTAGGCGACATTGCCGCCGCGCGCGAGATGTTTCAGGACGATTGCTATTGGCGTGACCTGGTTACATTCACCTGGAACCTCAAGACGCTCGAAGGCAAAGATCAGGTTGAGGACATGCTGCGCCGGCAACTTGCTACAACAAAACCCCGCAACTGGAGACTCGCCGCAGGCGAGGTGCCGGACGAAGCCGGGGGCGTCACGACGGCGTGGATCGAGTTCGAGACCGAGGTGGCGCGCGGCTATGGTCTGATCCGGCTAAAGGCGGGAAAGATCTGGACGCTGCTCACGACCATGGTCGAGTTGAAGGGCTACGAGGAGCCCAAGGGCTTTGCCCGCCCGCTAGGGGCCAAACACGGCGCGGACAAAAAGCGCACCACATGGAAGGAAGAGCGCGAGGAGGAGGCGCAAACGCTGGGCTACGAGACGCAGCCACATACCGTGATCATTGGCGGTGGGCAGGGAGGCATTGCGCTGGGCGCGCGGTTGCGGCAACTGGGCGTGCCGACGATCATCATTGAACGCAACGACCGCCCCGGCGACAGTTGGCGCAAGCGGTACAAATCGCTCTGCCTGCATGATCCGGTTTGGTACGATCATCTTCCCTATATCAAGTTTCCGGAAAACTGGCCGGTCTTTGCCCCCAAAGACAAGATTGGTGATTGGCTGGAAATGTACACCAAGGTGATGGAGTTGAATTACTGGACCCGCTCGGAGGCAAAATCCGCCCGTTATGACGACACAAACGGTGAGTGGGTCGTCGTCGTGGATCGCGACGGTGAGGAGGTCACGCTGCGCCCAAAACAGCTTGTCATGGCAACGGGTATGTCGGGCAAGGCACGCCTGCCGAATTTTCCCGGCATGGACAAGTTCAAGGGCGATCAGCAGCATTCGTCACAGCACCCCGGCCCCGATGCCTATTCAGGCAAGAAATGCGTTGTCATCGGTTCCAACAACTCTGCGCATGACATCTGTGCCGCGCTTTGGGAGCATGACGCTGATGTGACCATGGTGCAGCGGTCGTCCACGCATATCGTGCGCTCTGACACGCTGATGGAGATCGGTCTGGGCGGGCTATATTCGGAACAGGCGGTGCGCGACGGCATGACCACGGAAAAGGCCGATCTCATATTTGCGTCGCTGCCCTACCGGATCATGCATGAATTCCAGATTCCCCTCTATGACAAGATGCGAGAGGTCGATGCCGATTTCTACGCAGGCCTTGAGCAGGCCGGATTTCAGCTCGACTGGGGCGATGACGGTTCCGGGCTGTTCATGAAATATCTGCGGCGGGGATCGGGCTATTATATCGACGTGGGTGCGAGTCAGTTGATCATCGACGGCAAGGTCAAGCTGACACAGGGACAGGTTGTCGAAGTGGTGGAGGATGGCGTGATCTTGGATACGGGCGAGAAACTCGAGGCGGATCTGATCGTCTATGCGACAGGCTATAATTCCATGAACGGTTGGGTTGCGGACCTGATGGGGCAGGAGATGGCTGACCGTATCGGCAAGGTCTGGGGGCTTGGCTCTGACACGACGAAAGACCCCGGCCCATGGGAAGGTGAACAGCGCAATATGTGGAAACCCACCCAAGTCGAGGCGCTTTGGTTCCATGGTGGCAATCTGCATCAGTCGCGGCACTATTCACAATTCCTAGCCCTGCAACTCAAGGCGCGGATGGAAGGGATCGAAACGCCGGTTTATGGGCGGCAAGACGTCCATCACCTCGGCTGAGAAAGGACGCGACCCGCCCGGTTGCGACGGGTCGCGATCCGCTGCGCGTATAAGGACGCGGCACTGCAAGCGATTGTGATGTTGCTGGCGTTTTGCCAATGCGGTCCGAGTCGCACATTCATGGCAAAACTTACTAAATCCCGGCCAATCCTTGACCCCAGAGGATATTCCAATAGGTTATGAGGTCCTGACGCTGATCAGCGCGGCGCGTAGCGAGACTGTTTCGACGCGCTATCACGGGCGCTTCCATGTGCCCAAAAATCAAATGGGACATGGAGACTTTGAGTCATGGCACGATTTTTTGCGAGTTTTCTCGTTGCACTGTTTTTGATGATTACGGCGGTCGCCGCGCAGGAAACCGCGCCGACCTCGGAGGACTCCAGCGCGCCGCGTTCGAGTGTTGACCTGCTTCTTGACGTGATTGAAGACGACACCGCGAGGGCCGACCTGATAGAGCGGCTCCGGGATGTGGGTGTGCCCGAAGCCGCGCCCCTTGGGGATGAGGTGGTGGACACCTTGGCCCAAGGCGAGGCCCCACCTGAGGATTTGTCCTTTGGACGCCGGGTGGCATTGATCACGCAAGCTGCTGCCGAAGATATCGCAGGGTGGGCTGCGAGCCTCTCACAACAGGTCGCGCGTGCGCCCGCTGTGCTTGATGGTTTGAGCGGCGGAGAGGCCGGTATTCTGCTCGAAGCGCTGGCCGAACTGGCGCTGGTGATCGTGGGAACCATCGTTGCGTTTTTTGTGCTGCGGGGACTTGGAAAATCACTCTACGCCCGGATGAGCGCCTCTGCGCGCGACGGGGGTATGGTGCGGACCGTCATGTTATTCATCATTTCTGCGGTGATAGACGCCTTGATTGTCATTGCCGCTTGGGCCGCAGGATATGCCTTGGCAACCTTGGCGTTAGGCGAGTTTGGACAGATCGGCATCCGCCAGACACTCTATCTCAACGCGTTCCTTTTGGTGGAAATGGCAAAGGTCGCGGTCAGACTTGTGCTGTCGCCCTCGGCGACATCTCTCAGGCCGCTGCCAATCAACGACCGGGCGGCAAGCTATCTGTCGTCGCGGATCAACCTCATGGTCGGGGTTGTAGGATATGGTCAATTGCTGGTCGTGCCGATCATCAACAGCAATGTGTCCTTTGCCGCTGGTCGGGCTGTATCCGCGCTGATCGCTTTTGCCGTCCTCACCTTTGCCATCTGGTTGGTACTGCGCAACCGCAAGACAGTGACCGATTGGCTTCTTGGGGAAGGGGACATAGATCTCGCTGGCAAGCGGCTTGCGGAAACGCAAACACCTGAGGCGGTCGAAGAAATCGGCGCACCGCGTGTAGCGGCCAGCCTACAGGACACGAACGACCTTGGTCTGACTGAAAGCCCGATCACTCCGCGCCGCAGGGGACGTGGGGCGCTGTCCTATCTCGCGCGGCACTGGCATTGGCCTGCACTTGGATACCTATTGGCGATGTTCGTGATCGTGCTGCTCAGTCCGGGCAATGCGGTATTCCGGACGTTTCTTGCGTCTGGTCAGGTGCTTGTCGTCGGGCTTTTGGGGTTTTCGGTCGCGGGGTTTCTCAGCCGAGCGATGGTGCGCGGTGTGATGCTTCCGCCGGGGGTGTCGGCGCGTGTGCCGCTTTTGCAAGGGCGGCTCAACGCCTTTGTGCCAAAGGTGCTCTTTGTGCTGCGCGCCATGATCTTTAGTCTGGTCGTGGTGCTTGCGGTGAACGCTATTGGTCTGATCGACGTGCGCGCTTGGATGGTAAGCCAGTTCGGCCTGCGTCTCACGGGTATGATCCTGTCGGTGTCGCTGGTGCTGCTTGTGGCATTTGGTCTGTGGCTGGCGCTGACCTCTTGGGTGGATTACCGGCTCAACCCTGAATTCGGCAAGGTGGCTACCGCCCGCGAACAGACGCTGCTCACGCTCTTGCGCAATGCCGCGACGATTGCCCTCGTCGTTGTCACCCTGATGTTCGTGTTGGCCGAAATCGGGCTCGACATCGCGCCGCTTCTGGCCTCTGCCGGGGTGCTGGGCCTCGCCATCGGTTTCGGCGCGCAAAAGATGGTGCAGGACATCATCACCGGCATTTTCATCCAGTTCGAGAATGCGATGAATGTGGGCGACGTGGTCACCGTTGGGGGCGTCACCGGCACGGTCGAGCGGTTGACGATCCGCTCGGTCAGCCTGCGCGACGTGCAGGGCGTCTATCACATCATCCCGTTTTCTTCGGTCGACATGGTGTCGAACTATGTGCGCGATTACGGCTATTTCGTCTGTGACATGGGCGTGGCGTACCGCGAGAATGTCGATGAGGTGAAACAGGCGATGCTCGATGCCTTTGCCGAACTCAGAGGCGATCCCGCTCAGGCCGATGGTATTCTCGACGATCTGGAATGGTTCGGCGTCAACAGCTTTGGGGATAGCGCCGTGATGCTGCGCGCCCGGATCAAATGCGTTCCGGGTCGGCAATGGGGCATTGGCCGGGCCTATAATGGCGTGCTCAAGAAGGTCTTTGACGCGCGCAATATCGAGATTCCGTTCCCGCATCAGACGATCTACTTTGGCGAGACAAAGGACGGCAGAACCCAAAGCGTCAAGGTCGATATGGATCATCAGGAAGCGGAAGTTCAACTTGGGTAGTCCAAGTTGATCTGGTCGATTCAACCCGTATCCCTTGGCACCGTGCAGGACGAGGTGAAGTCGTGCCCTGTGTGGGCCAACAACCGCTAGATTGCCCCTTTCAGCTTGGGATACAGGTGCGGAGAAGATCACCAACGGTGGCAACGGGATTGCGGGTTTCGTAGCGGCTTTGGGGATTGTGGAGACAGCGGGAGGCGCGCAGTTGAACGTCAACCGCCATCAGGTTCTGGTCGAGGGCGTCGCCGCGGCGGATCTGACGGTGGACGATTTTCAGTTCCTCTGAACCGAAGCGAAGGCAGGGGCGTTGCGCCGATCCTCTTATTCGGCTGCAAAGGTTATCACTGATCTCTGGGGACTTGTCCCGGCGCGAGCACGCAGCGATGACCTTCGTGGACGGTCGGAAGATAGCGATGGGGCTCTGTGACGCTCTGACCGGGCAAGCGGATATAACGCGTGCATCGCACGGTTTCACCATAGCAGAGCACACGTAGATTGGACCCGTCGATAAGGTCGCGCAGGCGTGGGTGTATGGAAAGACCGCCCTCGATCGGCATTGTCGTGGCGTAGAGCGGCACAAGACCAACTTTGTGATTTTTGACGCGGTCCTCGTTGAGCCAGCCAAGCAACATGTCGAGGGCATCATTCTGCACGGTCAAAAGACCAGCATAGACACGGTCGAGCAAGGTCTCGCTCTGCTCACCCTGCCGTGTGCGCAGGATGGTCGGGACGGGGAATTGTCGGGTGCCGTCTGGTGGATAGCAAAGATGCCATGCTGTGGCGTGATGATGCAACTGCGCCTCAAAATACTCGCGCCGCGCTCCGTAATAGAACCAACCCATGCCGATGGCCTTATCGGCGGTGGCGCTGGACTCACTCGCGCGTTGTAGCGCCAGTGGACCGCTATTCAGGGTGGCGACGGCATGCGCTCCGAACAATCGGCGCACACGGCGCAGCAATTCGCTATCGGCGGAGACACGCACATCGTCCCATCCCCCAAGGCATGTGCGCACGAGATTGGTGGGCAACATGAGCGAGGTCATGTTCTCAAAGAATGCTTCGCCTTGACCAGTCCAGCGACTGATACGCAGATCGGGGGCACAGCGCGCCTGTTGGCTGAGACACCCGACATATCCGGGGTTTGCCAACAGAAATTCAACATGATGACGCAGACGGTCGGGATGGGACCAATCGTCGGCGTCGTGCAGGGTCACGAAATGGCCCTTTGCCTCAGCCAGACCGGCATTGCGTGCACTGTAAGCCCCCTGATTCCGTGGGAGTTGGATCAGCCGGATTCGAGGGTCTTGGGCGGCATGCTTGGCCACGATCTTGGGGGTGGTATCCGTGCTTGCGTCGTCGATCACCAGAAGCTCAAACGCGTTCCAGCTTTGGGACTGCATCGCGCGCAGGGCTGTTGGAATCGTATCCTCAGAGTTATATGCAGCCATCAGAACGCTGACGACCGGGCCATCATCGGGAGCTTGTCCGACTTTGACGCTTTGGGTAATCCGGTCAAACGCGTGTCCCGTGCCGTCTTCGATTGCCACGGGCGAGAGACTTGCAGAGGTCAAGGCGGCATTGAGGCAGGCCAAGGTTTCCGGCTCGGTCTTGGCCCACCATATGCGCGCCAGGTGCAACGCCGAAGTTTGCGGGACGGTGTTTGCCACGGCTTCTGCCGCCGCTGTGTCCCCGGTACGCGCGGTTGCAATGGCCATGAGAGGGGCAAGACGGGCAAAGGCATCGCGGCTGATCGAGTGGCGGACATTCAGCCAGTGCAGGGTCTCGGCCATGTCATTGCACCTGTATGCCGTCAGGGCAAGCGCCTCGGCCGCGCCGGCAGCGGCATCGGGTCCGTCACGCCCTCCCGCCATGTCCTTTAATGCGGCCCGTGGACCGGCGTCCAAGCCGCCGGTCTCCAGGAGGTCGCGCAAGTGTTTGAGTCGTTGCAACTGCGGCGTTGGGCCCGTCGGCAGGACACCGGGATTTGGCGTCCGCCCCTCTTTGTGGCCCGTCGAGAGATAGTGCAGAAGCGGATTCAAGCCCGCCGCAGCGACATCCGGGTTTGCTGCAAGGTAATACCGTGATGAAAACTGCGGTCCCGGATCGCGGCCAAGAAAGGCCCCGATCCGCGCGAAATGCGATGCAGGATCAAGCGGCGTGCGCGCAACGTCTGGATAGGTGTCACTATACCACCGGGCATCAAAGAACGCGCTGGAGCGGACGCGAGCGATGTCACCCTGTTCAACCAAGAGCCGCACGACTCAGCCCCGCCAATTGCGCAGTCGCGCCCATAGGCTGGGCGGTGTCGAGATTCTCGCCTCGCACTCCAGCAAGCGCCCGATCAATCGGGTGATTTCATCATCCTTGATGGCGAGGGTTGCGCGTAGCCCCTCTACCTGTGCCAAAAGAAGCCTGTTCTGGTGTTCAAGCGCGGCGATCCCCCTCTGTGTGTTCTCGTCCTCAGAATGTGTCACAGGGCCTCTCAAATAGTGCTGTGCTTGGCGCGGATATACGCGAGATTTGGTTCAAGGCTTTCGCATGTGGTGATGTTGTGCAAACCGATGTTGTCCACAACATGATGGCCGGTGATGACCGGCAGAGCGACCGGGGCAACATCGGCTGTGTAGCGCAACACCAGATCCCAATCCACGAGCCGCGTCAGAGCAGTATCAAATCCTCCGCATGTCTCATAGAGCCTGCGCTGATGCACGAAGCTGTTGAGGTCGATGAAGTTTGCCTCGATCAGAGCAGCTTTGTCATATGTGCGAAAGAGAATGTCGCTCCAGCCGTGCGAGAGGTTGTGCCTGCAGAGCGCAGTATAGGCGCATTGCGCATTCGGTACGGCCAGCAGTCCAGCTAACGCATAGAGCAAATGGTCGGACTCCCAATGGTTGTCGCTGTCGAGATAGGCGATGAAATCGCCTTGGGCTCGTGCTAGACCAGCGTTGCGCGCGGCTGAGACCCCAGAGTTTGCCTGCGTCATGAGCACGAGACGACCTTCTCGAATGGGTTCGGGAAAGCGCTGGCGAAGAAGCTCTACGGTGGAGTCGGTGCTGCCGTCGTCAATGACGATCACTTCCGTTGGCGTATAGGATTGCAAGAGCGCCGAAGCGACCGCTGACAGAACCGTGTGTGCCCGATTCCATGTCGGCAAGATCACGGTCACGTTTGGCTTTTTCTCGCCGAGCAGCTTTAGCGCCTCACTGCGCAGCAGGTCGGGCATGTCGCGGCAAAAGCGTGGTGCCACGGAGGAATTCGCGAGCGTGGAAAGACTATTGCACAGGTCAGAGGTGCTGGGCTGAGTTGATCCCACAGTCAGACGCCGGGGCGCGCGCCCCTCTATGGCCCCGCTTGAAACATAGTGTTCCATAGGATCAAGGCCAGCTGCGGCCACGTCCGGATTGAGGTCGAGGTATTCGGCGGGGGAGAATGCCACCTCGCGCATGTCGTCTGGCAAATCTGGAAGCAGGCGCGCCAAGAGCATGGCCAGGGCGTGAGCCTCGCCGGAGAGCCGGGTTTCATCGACGAGATTGCGCGCTTGCCTTAGGGTTTGCAGTTCGAATTGGACGGACTGAAGGGCAATGCGGTACCCGAGCTTGTCCTGCGCCAACCGCATCAGCAAACACCCGATCAAGTCTGCAAGAGGGCGCGCTTCGTTTGAATCGAGGTCCCGAAGCCACGCCAGCCCTGCCTGCAACTGCGGTTCCAATGCAACCGACGGTGCGCCAGTTTGATCAATGCAGGGCTTCTCAAGCAAGCGCATGAGTTCCGCCAGAAACCTGGGCATCTCTGAATGCATGGATGACATAGCGGAGGCTTTCTTCCCTATGAAACGCCAAGTCGTGTGACGCAAATTGAAGAACTTGGTCAGAGTGACCAATGTGTTGTCACAATTTGTAATATGCCAGCCTCTGGGCTGCAATCTTTTCGCCGTGCCGCGAAAATCGGCTGCACCTGTCTTGTCTGCCGACCGAAGCCGGACACACACCTTCTTTCAGAAGACTCTGGATTGATTGAATTCGGTTGTCTTCGATGGCGCTGGGGACACGCGACCATGTCATCCGCCGTCGGTGCCTCAACCGCAGCTGCATCAAACCCGAGCATCTCGAGATCGGCTCACAGGCGGACAACAAGCGCGACGACTGGGCGAATTGGGCCTACGGGGTTGATCCCGACTACCTCTGACACGGAGCCATGTGACAGCAGAAGGCGCAGCGGTTGAAACCTGCTTTACCTTTTGCAGTTGCGTCACCCAGCCGATCTGATCACACGCAACAGTCAGTTTCGCGTTACAGAAGGGCCAATCTATGCTTTCCTAAAATATAACTGGTCAACTTGGGAAGTTATCAGGAATGGATGAGCATCATTCTCGTTTAAAAGGAAAGCCTGACAAGCGAAGATGCACCCGTTGCCATGCGACCGGTCAAATAGCGTGCGAGATTTGCGGCGGCAGGGGCGAGGTGATTGCGGGGCGCGACCCGTTCGGGAATACGAAGTATATTCGGTGCAGCGGATGCTTTGGCTCGAAAAGAATGCGCTGTAGAAACTGCGGCGGCGAAGGATACGTCTAGTTTCCCGAGAGGCGTCCCCTAAGCAGACTCGCCCCACACCTCCGCCACCACCCGACTCACCTCCGGATGGTCGGACCAGCGGTGAACGTCCAAGGGTCGGGAGTGACGTGGGTCGATGGGTGCAGTGGGTGATCTTTAGCACGTAGATCGTTGTGGACCCAGCTAGGGGTCTTTCATCTAGCGTAGTTAAGGTAGTGGTGAGTAGTAATGAAACTACAACCTCCTCCACACCTCCCCTATCCCTCTTCCCATTACTTATCCGTATTCTCTCCCGGGGTCTTCCCTTTCCAACCCCAATTTCCGGACTACCTATGACATCGCGCGTGGGAGAGGCTCTCGCCGAGCATTCCGGAGCGTCACCCGAGCCACCCGTCAGCGGGGGCAGTAACCGGGGCACTTTCGCGCTGAACACAGCCCGCGCGGCTCATCGGATCAAGGATCGGGAAGACTTGGCTGGGGTGGTAGGAGACCCTCAAAGCCGAAGAAGCCCAACGGATACCGCCCACGAGCGCCGCGAACGGGGCATTACCCGGGGGCAGTCTACGGGAAAAACAGAAAGGAAGGGTGCCGGGGGTGACGTCTCCGGCGACGGCGGGCGGACTGGCTCACGGGGTGTCAGGTGAGGAGGCGGGGGGTTAAAGCCGACGACCACCCGCGAGAGGACAGCCCGAGAGGTATCGCGGAATACGGCTCGCACGAGTGGCGTCGGGGGGCGGCGGTTTAAACGGCGGGGTGAGTGGGGGGCGGAAGGAGGCAGACCTTGATACAAACTACGATCAATTACCGCAAAAGGCCCAGTGTCCGCCCTCCGGCACCTTGCTGATCACGGTTGTAACATTACGAGTTGAGCTACTTTGCCCAAGTGCTATGAACTAAAAACCGATGCGCAGGCCGCCGAACTTGCTGCCTTATGCAGGGAATTATCGCATACCTCCATCAATCCCTGCCGACACGTTCCTCTTTCAATTGAGCGTGCTCTTTTAACCCAATATGGACTTTCAAACGTGACGCTGTTGAATCCCATCCAGCATTTTCGTCTGAGTATCTAAACGACCAAGACGACCCTCCACCGCCTGAAGGTCTCAGATAGCCAACAATTGAAAAGCGATAAAGTTGCTCCAATGCAGCATCACCATCCAGTGGATTAGTTGACGATCTGATTTTTTTGTAGTTTTTCAAGAACTCATCTTTTTGAAAAGTGATCGTCTCGTTCTTTGAACATGCGCGAAGACCATCTGTCCAATCTGGCCAATGGGGATCGATCTCGTCAGCCAATTCATCTTTCAGATATTCAGAGTATTCTGCCCTGCATGTGTTGAAGTCGTCGTTAATGAAAACCAAAGGGTCGTCAGTACTGGCACGAGCGACCTTCAGCGCTTCGTTAAGAAACTGAATAACATCGCGTGGTCGTAGAAGAGTACGAGAGAGCATGTGCTGAAGCTTGCCTTGGGAACCTCTCATTCGCCCTGCATCTTCTATGTCTGACCATCTCACAGAGGCACCCAGCTTCGATGCAAGTCTCGCTTCAATAAGATCTTTCAGCGTTGTTTCATTCCACGCCAAACGTACAGTTGAGCCTCTTGTGATTTTGTTTTTGTCGGAGAACGACACTTGTTCCCAAATATCTGTTCTTAGATACACTATTGGTGAAATATTGGCTCGCAACTCGGTGGAGCGTTTGATGTCGCGAGCAGCCAGAATAAGACCTATCAACATCCGTTTCTTTGTCTCATCCAATATGTCAAGCCCCTGATCTAACTCGTCGAAGTGGAGGTACAGATTTTGGATGCGAAGCTCAGCTATAGCGGTGCTTATGTCAGTCAGAATTGAATTCGCAAGGCTATCCAGTTCCAGTCCGAGTACCTTTTGTCTCGCTGGGTCGCCAAATGTGATGGAGCCAAGCGAAAACCCTCCGACTTGAGGACCCACGCTGAGACCAATCACCTTAAGTTTTGGTCGTGACAGAATTGACTTGGTCTCCGGCTTCAAAGTTCCAAAGTTCTCGATTAAAAATTTCCGAAGTCCATCAAGCGTGTCGGTATACTTGGAAGAACCGAGTTCTGAGACCATGCTTGCTAGCCTGATCGCGATAAGCAACCGCCAAGAAGCTACGTAAGCTTCCGTTTCAGACGCACCTTTGTCGACCAATTCTGCGTGCGTAGTCCAAGGATAACTCCTCAACGACAATGGCTGGCCGTGTTTAGATGGTTGCGTCTCTGTAAAGTGTCTAACTAGAGCCGTTTTACCGCTACCCTTCCGACCCAACACAAGCAGGATCTTCCCACTTTCGATATCTTGTACGGCATCCGTCGTTAGGAAGTAGTCGAGGACCGGATCATCCTCTGCTGCTATTTCGCCAAATGATGTGATGTCTCTTAGTGTGATCATTGCTGGAATCCTTAAAACTTTCTGAAACTGGCCACTTTTCAAGCAGTTTGTCAAACCTCCCTGCACCGGCTTGATTTGGGGTGAGTGATACGAAGAGACGCGCACGAATGCATATTAGTTCTCCGACTTGGGAAAATGCAGCTGAATGCGCAAAGCAGACCTCAGCGCCTACCGCAGCAAACGCCAACTCTCGGCCCTCCCTATCGCGAGCGACCTGCAAGCACCGACCTAATCCCCCCAAAAAACCGAGAAAACCTCCGCATCTATAATGATAGCAAGAAGGAGGTATCTCATGCTCATCAAAGCACTGGCGTGGCTGTTCGCGCCCCAGAAGAAGACCCGTCGGACGTCCGGCGGTGGTGGTGACCTGACCGGCTGGCTGCTGCTGGCGCTGGTCGCGCTGGTATGGCTGGGTTGACCCGTGACCGATCTCAAACCCGGCACGGTGGTTGTCATCCGAGCCTTCGATGACATCCCCGAACACCTGTTCAAGGTCGACACGGTCGAGGAAGACCGCGTGACCGGCGAGGCTTTAACCGGTCCCTTCGCCGGAAGCTACGGCGAGCCGCCGCTGGACCTGATCAAGTCGGTGACCGGCAAGGATTAACAGCATCCCAGCCGACGCCTGAACACCTTTCTCAACAATCAAACCTGAAATGACCCCGGGGGCACTTACCCGGGAAGGAGTAGTCATGTCCGACATCAAGTACGCCTATCTCAAGGGGCAAACCTGGCTTTACCGCCGAAACTACCCCGTGGACGTCGCACCCGTTCTGGCGGCGCGCGCCCTCAAACAGTCGCTGAAGACCGGCGACGTCAAGACCGCCCGCGCCCGCGCCGTGGAGGTTAACGCCCGCTACGAGGAACTGGTGCGCAAGGCCCGCGCCGGTGCCGAGGACGCCCTGAGTTACGCGCAGGGACACTCCTCGGGGTTTGCATGGGGCGAGGCATCCAGAAGCGCCCTCGCGTCTCTCCGGAGCACTCTGGAGGCGGAGGGGGCGGTCGCGTTCCCGGGGAAGATCAAGGCCCCGACCGTCGGAGAGTTGTCCCGGTCGTACCTGAACCTGCGGGGGCGCGAGCTGCGGTGGGGCGGGTTCAAGAGCGTCCGCTACTCGGTCGGTCTGTTCACGTCGAAGTTCTCGGACCGGCGCGTGACCGCGCTGACCCGGGATGACGGGCGGGAGTTTCTGAGCCTGATCGCCCGGCTTTCCCCGCTGATCGGAAAGGTGCCCGCAACCCGGCGCATGTCGCTGGATCAACTGGTTCGCTGGTCCGACCGGGGCAACCGCAGGATTGCAGCCAGAACCCGCAAGCGCATCTGGTCGCAGGTCAACCACTTCCTGGACTGGGCGGTCTACGAGGGGCATTTGCCGCAGAACCCGTTCAGGACTGTTCGGTTCGAGGGCAAGGTGAAACCCGCGCCCTACGCCGTGCCGACCGACGACGAGGTCCGGAGGCTTCTAACTGCCCGGGATGAGCTGATTCACGTCCCGCTGATGGTCTGTCTGCTGACCGGCATGCGGTCCGGGGAGGCGTTGGGTCTGTTGCGGAAGGATCTGGTCCGGAAGGGCAATCTGGGTTGGTTCGTCTGGGTCCGCCCAAACGCCATCCGGGAGCTCAAAACAGACGCCGCCGAACGGCTGGTACCGCTCCATCAGGGCTTGGAGGCGGTTCTGCTCGACCTGCCATCCGAAGGGGCGTTGTTTCCGGACCTGTCAGTCAACACGGTGACCAAGCGGTTCGCGGACCTGCGGGCGCGTCTCAAGCTCGATCGCCCCGGGTTTGTCTTCCACTCCACCCGGAAGTGGTTCATCACCCAGTGCGAGCGAACGGGCGTCCCGGAGCACTTCACGGCGTCGCTGGTCGGCCACAAGTCCGCGCGGTCGGAGAACGGGATAACCTACGGCATCTACTCGGCGGGTATCTCCGACGAGCAGAAGCGGGGGATCATCGACCAGATCCGGTTGCCGTCGTGCTGATCCCGGACATCGAGGCCTTCGAGGAGCGGGCCGCCATCGCGGAGTTCGACGGCGGTCTGTCGCGGGCGGCGGCGGAAGACCTCGCGGCACGTCAGCAGGGCTTCCCGAGCCGTGACCAGTACTGGCAGTGGTTGGCGGATTACGTCTTGGCGCGTAAGCTGCCCTGAGAACGACCCCGGCTGGCGTGAGTTGGCCGGGGTTCAAGAATGAACTGGGATGAACTAGCTGCTTTGGGGAAGGTGATTAGATGAAAATCATTGGGTTACTTTTGCAAGTGCTCGGCATGAGTTTGAGAAACGGAATGCGTATGGTTGTCGCTCTACTTCTAGTCACGTCCCTTGCGCTGAATATCGCAATGTTTATCGGCGGCGTGCTATACAACGCAGCCTCCTCGGCGTTCCATGCGGCAACGGGATTACGTACAGTGGCCATGCAGCATGCCGATGAAGTCGCCGATTTGAGCGGAGAACTAAGTCAGGAGCGCGCGGCCAAACGAAAAGCGAAGAGCGAACTCACTGAAGCCACAGGAGATTTGGCTGCGGAACGTGCGACAACTAAGAAGTTGCGTTCTGAGCTAAAGGAAGCTGTTCCGACCGTCGTGTTTAAGGGTAAGAGAGTTGCGGCCAAGGCGGCCGTGGCAACGACGGCCGGGAGAATTTCCAGAAGGGCTGCAGCCACCTCAACACGCGAAATCGGGTCAATGGCAGGTGAAGCCTTACCTTACCTCGGGATTGCCGTTATCGTGGGCGCAACTATGCTTGAGCTCAAAGATATCTGCGACACGTTGAAAGACATGAACGAGCTCCGAAAGGCATTTGATCCGGACGCTGCAACTAGCGATGAGCAACATACCGTATGCGCCCAGCGAGTACCAACTCGTGCGGAACTGTGGGTACTCGTCAAGTCATCACCGGGAGAAGTTTGGGAAAGAACGAGGAATGCGGTTCCAGCGCTTAGCGAGATGAAGAACTACGAACTGCCCATCGTTGACTGGAAACTTTTCCCTTGGCTCGCGACAGAGGCAGTTGATACTGTCGATGCTGAAACACAGCCGGTTGAAAGAAGTTGGTGGGATGTGGCCGCAGAACGTGCGTCAAACCTCGTGGACGAAACTAGAGTACTAATCTGGTCAGACGGTGGCACACCTACCCCGCTTTCTCCGCATCCGTAAAAGTTCACCGCCAAACTGCCTGCGTTAAACCCGAGCCCCCGCCACCTCACCCGAGACCCCGTGAGCCAGTCCGCCCGCCACCCCCGGAGACGTCACCCCCGGCACCCTTCCTTTCTGTTTTTCCCGTAGAGTGCCCCCGGGTAATGCCCCGTTCGCGGCGCTCATCGGCGGTTTCCGTTGCGCTTCTTCGGCTTCGAGGGTCTCCTACCACCCCAGCCAAGTCTTCCCGATCCTTGATCCGATGAGCCGCGCGGGCTGTGTTCAGCGCAAAAGTGCCCCGGTTACTGCCCCCGTGTTGGGTGGCTCGGGTGACGCCCCGGATTGTCCGACGAGGGCCTCTCCCACGCGGGACGTCAGAGACAGCCCGGTAATTGGGGTTAGTAGGGGAAGACCCTAGGGGGAATACGAATAAGTAATGGGAAGAGGGATAGGGGAGGTGTGGAGGAGGTTGTAGTTTCATTACTACTCACCACTACCTTAACTACGCTAGATGAAAGACCCCTAGCTGGGTCCACAACGATCTACGTGCTAAAGATCACCCACTGCACCCATCGACCCACGTCACTCCCGACCCTTGGACGTTCACCGCTGGTCCGACCATCCGGAGGTGAGTCGGGTGGTGGCGGAGGTGTGGGGCGAGTGGTTCGTCGACGACGAAAGAGAGGGGAAGAGGCCCGGTCCGAAGCCCAAAGGCAGACCTAGGGACATGCTCAAGGTCGTCTTGCTTGACCTCTACGTGGCTTGGACAACCGACCCCGAGCTCTCGATCGGCATAGACCTGAACTTGCGGAAATGGGTTACGGGAAGTCGTTATAATGCCCTTCACCTCTCACGGGCTACGCCACGGATCATCCACAGATTGGCCGAACTCGGTTTGATAGACCTCTCTACGGGAAGCTACTCCGGACCGGGAGCAAGAACCAACCGCTCCGCTAGAATTCGAGCCGCCGAGCCGCTGAGGCAGAAGTTCCGGGAAGCAAGGTTCGGACCGATGGACATCGGGCACGCTGCGGACCGGGAATGCATCATCCTGCGTGACGATCAAGGACAGAACCTTGAGTATGAAGACACTGAGGTCACTCAACGGATGCGTCGCGATCTGCGGGCTTACAACGACCTGTTAAGCAGAACCTTCATTGACCTTCCGTCGATCGAAGAGCCTTACATCGAAAGAGAGATCAACGTCGGTGCGCGTGCCGGAGACCGAATTCGTGTGTCGTTCTTTCCGGGAGCCAAGTTTGTTCGCCGTGTCTTCTCGCGCGGTGACTGGAATTGCAACGGACGCTTCTACGGCGGTTGGTGGCAACAGATTGGTTCCGAGCTTCGCAAGCACATCCACATCAACGGCGTCCCGACAGTGGAGGTCGACTTCAAGGCTCTTCACGTCAACATCCTGAGCTTGGAAAACGGTGCCGAGCTGGACGGCGATCCGTACGATCTGACAGACGGCTTTCTGGAAGGGGTCGACCGCAAAGACCAGCGGGGTTACCTCAAGTCACTCGTCCTCACCGCCATAAACGCCGCGAATGACCGCGCGGCCTATCAGGCCTTTCGCGACGGTTACCCGGCGAAGGACCGGGCCAAAGGATTTCGGAACACCGACCTCGAGCGCCTGTTGAACGCGTTCATCGAGCGGACGCCCCAGTTGCGGGGAACGCTATTCAACGACCAAGGCATTCGCTTGATGAATGTGGACTCTCGAATCGCGGAGGGTGTTTTGAAGGCGGCGGTCGAGCAGAATCTACCGGTATTGTGCGTCCACGACAGCTTCATCGTCGACTATCGGCAAGTGAAACCGTTGAAAGCCTTGATGGCGCGGGAGTCGGAACGAGTGGTGGGACACCCGCTGCCGATTGCCAACGACTGGATGGGTTGGGATGAAGTGCCCGAGGAGAGAAGGGAGGATTACGCCGAGATGAGGCGGCTCGAAACGAAGCGTGGCTCTCTGGAGCGTCGTGCTTTGTTCGAGGCGGCGGTGGTGAGAGACTCGTGAGCGATAGGATTGGTGGACCACTCCAGCTTGCTAGTCGAACGACGGTATCGATGCCAATAGGTGGATGCTGCGCGTAGCACGAATGTCCGGTGTCTGAGGCCTTCAAACGTTCTAGACCTTGCACGTGGCTCGCCACTTGGGTCACATTCGGCCAGCCCTAAGTTCGAGGAAAGCTGATGACCTATGGCGATTTCGGTGAACCTGAGATTCCTGACGACCTTTTTGAATGTGCACTATTTCTAAGAAACAACATCGTTGGCCTGACGACCCAAGGGGGGTCGGAGACCGAGTACAAACTGGCCAGAAAAAGGTTAATGGAAGACACGGCGAGCAAACGGCTTCTGCCGAGCTTTGTGCGCTTCTCAAATGACGCCGCCTCTGTGCAGTCATCATTGTCGAGCGTTGCAAGTGGTCCTGGTTCTTGGGCTATTCGCCGAGGCCACGTTACTGATGCTTTCGTACCGCTATTGACCTTTCTAGAGGCAGGTGGCGGTGCGGCAGACGCGACGATCACAGACGGTCTTGATGTCTATGATGCTCCTGCTGTCCAAGCTTTTTGGGCGAAGGCACTGGACAGACGAACAACCGACCCGGACGGCGCCGTTACCGCCGCAAGTACGTTACTTGAGGAGGTCTGCAAACACGTCATTGAGGACAGCGGTGCGCAGTGGGATGCAAGATGGAATGTGCCGAAACTCTATTCTGAAGCAGCAAAGATCTTAAAGCTCGCACCATCGCAGCACCAGGAGGAAGTGTTCAAAACGATTTTGGGAAACTGCCAGAGTGTCGTTCAGAGCATTGGTTCTCTGCGCAACAAAGGTGGTGATGCCCATGCTGGGGGTCGCTCACGAGTTCCGTTCAAGCCGCGTCACGCCGCTTTGACGGTTAACCTTGCTGGGTCCATGGCACTTTTTCTCATCGAAACTTGGCACGCGAGAGTTGAGGAACAACGGGCAACGATTAAGTCGTGTAACAGTCCTGAAGCAGACATTCGCGCAGAAGCAGCAACGGCAGCATCGTCCCGCATTCCGACCGTTCATCTGACCTCTCCCTCCCCTTCTTCCTCGACGAACCACTCGCCCCACACCTCCGCCACCACCCGACTCACCTCCGGATGGTCGGACCAGCGGTGAACGTCCAAGGGTCGTGAGTGACGTGGGTCGATGGGTGCCATGAGTGATCTTTAGCACGTGGATTGTCGCGGACCCAGCTAGGAGTCTTTCATCCAGGTTAGTTAAGTTAGTGGTGAGTAGTAATGAAACTACAACCTCCTCCACACCTCCCCTATCCCTCTTCCCATTACTTATCCGTATTCCCCCTAGGGTCTTCCAGTACTAACCCCAATTACCGGGCTGCCTCTGACGTCCCGCGTGGGAGAGGTCCTCGCCGAGCAATCCGGGGCGTCACCCGAGCCGCCCGCCAGCGGGGGCAGTAACCGGGGCACTTTCGCGCTTAACACAGCCCGCGCGGCTCATCGGATCAAGGATCGGGAAGACTTGGCTGGGGTGGTAGGATTCGAACCTACGGTACACGGTACCAAAAACCGATGCCTTACCACTTGGCTACACCCCAACGTGCCGCGCTAATTACTCTGGACCTTGGCGCGGTTCAAGGGTGCTTGGTAAAAAAAACACCTGCTCGTGTGTTTCGGTCATTATGTTTCTGAAATTACTTTGGAATCCTTCACATAATTGGCTGCATCATTCAAAGGTTTCGCTGGCTTTGACACCCCAGAGTGCAGTTTTGGGGACCCATCCGTCGTATCCCGCAGCCGAGATCGCGCACCAGTCAGGCTTGCATTCCTCGACTCGGGCGATGACGCCTTGCTCCAGTCGCGCCACAACCATTGTATCCGGCTCAGGCTTGACCAGAAGATCCAGCATCTCGACTTCGACACTTGCTGTGCGTACGCCTGACAAGAGCGTGTAATGCACCCAACCGCCTGCGCCATCGCGGTCACGCACCCGCCGCCAATGGCCATGCTCTGCCGTGATCTCGAGCGGCATATCGCGGCGCTTAAAGATCCAGTCAATCCGATGCGTCAGGCTGGGCCCCCGGCGCACATTCCCCTCGGCGGCCTTCATCGACACAAAACGCGGTAGAGGTAGGTTTGTGACAGGACCACGGTCTTCGGCGGTGGCGGCCAGCGGACCGACAAATATCAACGTAAAAACGGCCGCAAGACCTGATTTCATCACTGTCATTCGATTTCTGCCCGACAAATTGCAAGGGGGTTCTTGTGCCCCGCTCTTTCCTGCGCCACTCTGGCAGCAACGCGCCTGAAAGGAAAGTTTTAAGGAGGGCTTCATGCCATCTGCACGCCTGAGTGTTGTCGTTACGCGACGCCTGCCTGAACCGGTGGAGACGCGGATGCGTGAACTGTTTGATGTCCGATTGCGCGAGACAGATGCGCCAATGACTCGCGAGGAACTGGCGCGTGCCGTCAGGGACGTCGATGTGCTGGTCCCAACGCTATCGGACCGGATTGATGCCAGCCTGATCGCGCAGGCCGGGGACCGTCTGAAACTCATCGCCAACTACGGGGCAGGGGTTGATCACATTGACGTAGGCACCGCGCGCCAGCATGGAATTCTCGTATCAAACACACCGGGAGTGTCCGCTGATGATACTGCGGATATGACCATGGCCCTGCTTCTTAGCGTAACGCGACGCTTGCCCGAGGGCTTGGCAGTAATGCAGTCTGGTGACTGGCAGGGTTGGTCGCCGACAGCTTTGCTGGGTGGCCGGGTTGCTGGGCGGCGTCTGGGTATTCTTGGCATGGGGCGGATCGGACAGGCAGTGGCGCGGCGCGCCGCCGCCTTTGGCATGCAGATCCATTACCACAATCGCCGCCGGTTGCGTCCCGAAACCGAAGAGGCCTTGCAGGCAACCTATTGGGAGAGCCTCGATCAAATGGTGGCGCGGATGGATGTGCTCAGCATCAACTGCCCGCACACGCCTTCCACCTTTCACCTGATGAATGCGCGGCGGCTCAAGTTGATGAAGCCCGACGCGGTGATCGTCAACACGTCACGCGGCGAGGTCATCGACGAGAATGCCCTGACGCGCATGCTGCGGGCAGGTGAAATCGCGGGTGCCGGGCTTGATGTCTACGAGCACGGTGCGGACATCAATCCCCGATTGCGAGAACTCAAGAATGTGGTTCTCTTGCCGCATATGGGATCGGCCACTCTCGAAGGTCGGATCGAGATGGGCGAAAAGGTCATCATCAACATCAAGACCTTTGACGATGGGCATCGCCCGCCTGATCAGGTTGTGCCCTCAATGCTCTGAGCGCTCGCCTTTGGCTGCAATTCCTCTTATGACGGCGCAATGAGCCAATCAGAGCCTTTTGAGATATTTCTCGCCGCACCACCGGGGCATGAAAACGCCCTTGCCGAAGAGGCTATTGAGCACGGGTTCGGTCCGGTCACAATCCTGCCTGGAGGGGTCAGTTTCGTGGGGCTCTGGCCCGATGTATGGCGGGCAAATCTGGAATTGCGCGGTGCGGGGCGGGTGCTGGCGCGGATTGGCTCGTTCCGCGCCTTTCATCTGGCGCAACTTGACAAACGCGCGCGCAAATTCGAGTGGGCCGCGCATCTGCGCGCCGATGTCCCGCTGCGCGTCGAAGTCACGTGTCGAAAGTCCAAGATCTATCACGCTGGAGCCGCCGAAGAGAGGATCGTCAAGGCGATCACCGAGACGCTTGGCGCGCAAGTGCATGATGAGGCGGCGCTGCGCCTCATGGCCCGGATCGAGGATGATCTGGTGACCTTCAGCCTTGATACCTCGGGCGAGCCGCTGCACCGGCGCGGCTACAAAGAAGCGGTTGGCAAGGCCCCAATGCGCGAGACCCTCGCGGCGCTTTTCCTGCGGCAATGCGGCTATGACGGGCGCGAGCCGGTTCTCGATCCGATGTGCGGCTCGGGGACCTTTCCTATTGAGGCGGCAGAGATCGCGACGGGGCGTCACCCCGGGCGGGCGCGCCGCTTTGCGTTTGAAGATATGGCCGCGTTTGAGTCTGTGGCTTGGGCGGCGATGTCGCATCCCGCAGGCGCGCGTGAGACACCTTTGAGATTTTTCGGCTTTGATCGCGACGCAGGCGCCGTTCGTATGGCGTCCGAGAATGCGGAGCGCGCAGGGGTGGATGGGATCACGCAGTTTACCTGCCAGCCGCTATCGGCGTTGACCCGACCGGACGGGCCACCGGGGTTGGTGATAGTCAATCCGCCCTATGGTGCGCGTATTGGCAACCGCAAATTGCTCTTCGGCCTCTATGCCAGCTTGGGCGATGTTCTAAAGCGAGAAATGAAGGGTTGGCGCGTGGGACTCGTCACGAGCGACGCAGGCCTTGCGAAGACGACCGGTCTGCCCTTCTTGCCACCGGGACCGCCGGTGGCGCATGGTGGGCTCAAGGTGACGCTCTGGCGGACCGATCCACTCTAGGGAGACCGACGATGCGCGCGCTTGTTCTGGCTGTTGGGGTACTCTTTTGCGGTCCGGGTCTGGCGCAACAGACCGCTGATACGGTCGCGCCGGAGGGCGCCGGGGCAGGGGCAGTGCAAGTGCCTCCGATGTTGGAGGCGGCACAGGCCGCCAAGGACGCAGGTCGTCCGGTCGAAGCGCAGACTTGGATGATCGCTGCCGCGCATCCCCTGGCGGTTGAGGCCGGCGCTCGTGTGTTGGCGGCGGGCGGAACTGCTGCGGACGCCATGGTGTCCGTCCAAGCCGTGCTTGGTCTGGTTGAGCCGCAAAGTTCTGGTTTGGGTGGTGGGGCCTTCCTTGTTTGGCATGATGGCCAAAGCGGAAAAATCACCACATTGGACGGGCGCGAAACAGCGCCACTTGCCGTTACACCGACACTCTTTCAGGATGAGGCCGGGGAGCCGTTGCAATTCTTTGATGCGGTCGTGGGCGGACGATCCGTCGGCACACCCGGCACGCCCGCGCTCATGGCCGACGCACATGCCCGGTGGGGGCGTGCCGATTGGTCAGGGCTTTTCACCGATGCGATACGGCTGGCCGAGGATGGATTCCCGGTTAGCCCGCGTCTGGCTGGTTTGATTGCCGCGGATGCAGACCACTTGAAGGTCTTTGCGGAAACCCGCGATTATTTCCTGCCGGATGGCGCGCCGCTCACAGCGGGGCAAATCTTGCGCAATCCGGACTATGCCAATACCCTGCAGCTTCTTGCGCAGGAAGGTGTCAAGGCGTTCTACACCGGCGAGCTGGCGCTCGACATCGCAGAACGGGTGCAGCGCTCGGGTCGAAATCCGGGGGTCCTCAGTCCGCTTGATCTGGCGATCTACCGGGTCAAGGAACGACCTGCTATATGCACGCCGTATCGCGGCTTTGAGGTTTGCGGCATGGGCCCACCCTCGTCGGGGGCAATCACTCTGGGGCAAATTCTTGGGCTCTTGGAGTCGTTTGATCTGGCAGCCCTTGGCTCTGATAGCGCTGAGGCTTGGCGCCTGATCGGTGATGCCAGCCGCTTGGCCTATGCAGACCGGGGGCGCTATCTTGCGGATAGCGATTTCTTGCCTGTTCCGCTCAAAGGTTTGCTCTCACCTGACTACCTGAAATCCCGTTCTGATCTCTTGAAGGGTGACGATGCCCTGCCAGAGGTCTCGCCGGGCACCCCCGAATTCGACCATGCTCTAAACTGGGCCGATGATCAGTCACTGGAACTGCCCTCAACGTCGCATATTTCGATTGTCGATAGTGATGGCAATGCGCTCTCGATGACCACGACCATCGAGAATGGCTTTGGTTCGCGCCTTTTGGTGCGGGGTTTCCTGCTCAACAACGAGTTGACCGATTTCTCATTTGCCACCCATGAGAGCGGTGTGCCCATTGCTAATGCGGTGGCTCCGGGCAAGCGACCACGGTCTTCTATGACCCCGACCATCCTGCGCCGTGACGGGCGGCCTGTGCTCATTCTCGGCAGTCCGGGCGGTAGCCAGATTATTGGCTATGTGGTCAAGACAATCATCGCTTGGGTGGATTGGGGTATGGATGTGCAAGAGGCGGTCAGCCTGCCGCATCTGGTCAATCGTTTTGGTCCCTATGACATCGAACCCGAGGCAAGCGCGCTGGCGGAGCCACTGACTGCCATGGGCTTTGAGGTCCGGGAGACCTCCCTCACGTCTGGGCTGCATGTGATCGAACAGGGCGCGCGTTTGTTTGGCGGCGCGGATCCTCGCCGTGAAGGGCTCGCTTACGGCAAGTGAAGGTTTGGGTGCTCGACCTATGCCGAAACGCAAAGTCGCAATCATCTGGCCTAAAATACCTCGGGGATTCGGCGGCAGTGCCCCCGGTCTGTTTAGCCTTCGGCGAGATCTCGAAGGATCGGACAATCTGGGCGGGCGTCACCGGCGCATTCCCGCACCAGATGGCGCAAGGTAGCCTGCATGGATTGCAACTGAGCGATTTTGTCCTCAATCTGCGCCAAATGCTCTTCAGCCAAATGTTTGACATCACCGCTCGCGCGGTCCTGATCCTCGTAGAGCGCCAGGAGCTTGCGACAATCCTCGATAGAGAAGCCCAAGGCGCGGGCCCGGGCCAAGAATGCCAGCTTGTGGATGTCGCTCTTGCGAAAGGCTCGGTAACCGTTGCTTTCACGCAGAGGACGGATGAGTCCGATGTCTTCATAGTAGCGAATGGTCTTGGCAGGCAGGCCGGTTTCTCGTGCCACTTCTGAAATGTTCATGCTGTGCCCTCCATAGCCGGGTGCAGACGCTTGAGGCGCAGCGCGTTCGACAGAACAAAAACGGACGACAGGGCCATCGCGCCCGCCGCAAGCATGGGCGAGAGCATCGTGCCCGTGGCCGGATAGAGCACGCCTGCCGCCACCGGGATCAAGGCCGCATTATAGGCAAAGGCCCAAAAGAGGTTCTGCCGAATATTGCGCAGGGTGCGATGTGACAGATCGAGTGCGTTCACCACCCCGATCAGATCACCCGACATGAGGACCACATCGGCCGCCTCAATCGCCACATCGGTGCCGGTGCCCACGGCAATGCCCACATCGGCTTGTGCCAATGCTGGTGCGTCATTGATCCCGTCTCCCACAAAGGCCAGCACGCCAAAGCGCTCTTGCAGCGCTCGCACCGCCGCCACCTTGCCATCGGGCAGAACCTCTGCTTCGACATGGTCGATCCCCAACTCTTGGGCTATGGATTGAGCAGTGGCCGTGCTATCGCCGGTGATCATGGCTGTCTTGATGCCCTTGGCGTGCAAGGCCTCGATCACCGCGCGACTTGTCGGCTTGACCGCGTCCGCCACGCCAAGCACTGCGGCGAGTTTCCCGTCTATCGCAATATAGATGGCCGTCTGTCCCGCCGCGGCCAGGCTTTGCGCGGCGTCAGTCAATGCGCCTGTTTCAATCGCCTCACGGGTCATCAGGCGTGCGGAACCTATCACCAATGCGTGACCTTCTACCTCTGCAATTATGCCATGCCCGGCAATTGCCTGAAACGTCTTGGCCTGCGGAATGTCCACCCCCCGGCGGGCCGCTGCATCTTCGATGGCGCGCGCAATCGGATGCTCGGACTTGGATTGCGCGGCTGAGGCCAGTCGCAAAATGTCGTCCTCAGTCCGCTCCGCGGCCAGAGAGATGCGCGTTACTTCGGGCTTGCCGCGCGTCAGGGTGCCGGTTTTGTCAAAGGCTACGATCTGCGCCTCGTCCAGCCGCTGCAAGGCCTCGCCTTTGCGAAAAAGTACACCGAGTTCTGCCGCACGCCCGGTGCCCACCATGATCGAGGTGGGCGTCGCCAAACCCATCGCACAGGGGCAGGCGATGATCAGGACCGAAACTCCAGCCACCAGCGCGTGAGTGAGAACCGGTTGAGGCCCGAGGATCAACCAAACCGCAACCGTCAGCAGCGCAATCGCGATCACCACGGGCACAAAGATCCGCACCACCCGGTCCGCCAATGCCTGAACCGGCAGCTTGGCCCCTTGTGCCTCTTCGATCATCGATACTATCTGTGCCAGCACCGTATCGTGTCCCACTGCGGTCGCACGGAAACTCAGGGCACCCGCACCATTCACGGTGCCGCCCACGACAGCATCGCTTGGCCCTTTGGCCACCGGTGCGGGTTCACCTGTGATCATCGACTCGTCAATATAAGAGGAGCCTTCGACCACTTCTCCGTCAATTGCCACCTTTTCTCCGGGTCTCAAGTGAATGATGTCACCAACCGCGACCTCTTCTATTGGCAGGTCGGTGATATTGCCTTTGCGTTCGACACGGGCGGTTCTTGGTTGCAGCCCGATCAGGCGCTGAATAGCTGCCCCGGTGCGGCCCTTGGCACGAGCCTCAAGCCAGCGGCCGGTCAGAATCAACGTGACGATCACCGCTGCGGCCTCAAAATAGACAGCGCTACTGCCCTGAGGGAGGAATGCAGGCAGGAAGAGTGCCACGGTCGAATAGGCCCAGGCCGCAGACGCGCCCAGTGCCACGAGGCTGTTCATGTCCGGAGCGACCTTGAGCAATGCAGGGACACCGAGCCGATAAAACTGCCGCCCGGGCCAGATCAAGACCATCGTGGTGAGCACGAACTGTACCAGCCATGAGGTGGTCATGCCAATCGTGTCCATAATCAGAGCGTGCATGCCCGGGATCACATGACTGCCCATTTCCAACACAAAGACCGGCAGGGTCAGCAATGCGGCAGTCCAGACCTGCCGTCGCGCCTGGCCGATCTCAGCCCTGCGCCGCGCGGCCTGATCTTCTCCGTGGTCATCTTTCATACGGGAGGGATAGCCCGCTTCGGTCAAGGCACGAACCAGAACGCCAGCATCAGTGCTGCCAGGGAGATATCGGACATAGGCAGTCCCATTCGCCAGGTTGACCCGTGCCTCAAGCACAGCGGGCAGCGCGTTCAGCGCCGCCTCGGCCCGGGCCACACACGATGCACAACTGAGCCCAGAGACGGTGAGAGAGATGGTTTCTTCGCGAGCCGGATAGTTTGCCGCGCGCAGGGCCCTCGCGATGTCGGTGGCGCGGGCGTCATGCAGTACCATATGCGCTTGCCCATTGGCGAAATTGACGGAGATGTCGCTCAGCCCTGGCACGCCGCTAAGCGCGCGCTCAGCCCGTCCGGCACATCCCGCACAGCTTAGCCCCTGCACTTCGATTCTCAGTCCTGCACCACCAGACATGACGATTCCTTTGCTATTCTGGTGAAGAGATAGGGATTCCAGTCACTGTAAGGTCAAGAGCTCGTGCCTCAAACGTTGAAAAACAGGGCCATTTGAAGAAAAAACAGGCGCTGCGAAGAAAATTTCATTTTTCTGTAAAAAAGGGGTTGCGACTCTTCTGGGGTAACCGTAAATACCCCTTCACCGGCGCTGCTGAGGCGGTTGTTGGGACGCGGGACGGACTTGGGGCGGTGCTCTTGGGAAGGCTGCGGGACGAACTTCGGAGGTAAGGTTGGCGGGTTGCGCTAGGT